>JAEEGH010003913.1_pt1 | contig 38633 bp, 40 predicted proteins | sample 9134181 | NCBI WGS metagenome assembly JAEEGH01 (sample SAMN16246544, study PRJNA631951) | gut metagenome | biome: gut microbiome; feature: rumen; material: DP-attached | host: Bos | place: Iran: Karaj | collected 2018-10 | reverse complement strand
TGTAGACCGCAACATTGTCTTTTACAAAAAGCGCGTCTCCTTCTATCTCCCCTGTGTGAAGGTAATAATAAAAGAAACCCGAAAAGTGAAATCCTTTCTCGCTCTGATCTGTTATTGTAATCTCCCCGCTATAAGACGAGTGCTCTCCGCCATACCACTCTCCTACAAAATTAGCAGCATTTGGGCATTCTTTTGCCTCACTATAAAGCTTAGACCAATAATCTTCTGAACCTGAGCTTTCCTCATCGGACTCGTTATTTATATCACTCTTTCCACACCCGGTTGCAGAAGCCATGAGCAAAACAATCATCAGCGCCAAAATTCTTCTCTTATTCATCAGTACTCCAATCTCTAGCTCGTTAAAACGGCATCCAATTAATCCGAATATAATTATCCAAAACCGAAGTAACAACGAATCCCACTATTACAGCCAAAATGGATATTAACGTAAAAATCTTCCTGTGCTCAATTTTCTTCTTCTCAGATATTCTTACTGTAAGAACAAGACATACAACTGTAATTGCCCAGGAAACAAAAGCAGGTACGTACAGCCATATATTACTGCCTGTTGACTTAACCAATAGCTCCCCCGTCAGATACTCGTCCTCCACATGGATATTTCCGGTGACGAGGGGAGTAAACAAAACCATACTGCAGGGAATAGCCCTTAGCAATCCGTTACCAATTGCAAGTGCAGCACCCAAGTGCTGTAATTTAGAATTATTGGATTTTGCAAAAAGGATTGTTCCCACCATCGCCAGAAGGATTGTACATGGAACGCCGAAGTCTAAAAGTACAGAATCTGCTGTACTGTAAAACTCTCTAAAACCTGCATCCGAAGGATACTTATAAATATCACCCACGCGATTAAATCCTGTGCTGCAAGGTATCCCTGCAATAGCATTTGCAAGTCCATGTCCGCATTCATGAGCAAAAACACTTACTATGAAAACTGCCAAACATATGACCAACCATTTTATATATCTTTTTGTATTATTCATTCTTCGAGTCCCTTAAACTCCCCATGCCTTTAAGAATATCGCTAAATCTCTTATGATCTCTGCCTCTTCCTTCTCCTGCACAGTAGCCTCCCACGGTATAAGAGCCCTCATCTGTGTCAACTTTTATATATCTGCTGACACCGTCACATACCCCGTCGAGTTCGATGTCTTCCGGAAGGTCCATAAACTTCTTCTCACTTAATAGCTTTACAAACTCGTCCCAGGCTTCCTGGGAGATTACATCTTCCTCCATGGTATAGCGGTCTTCAGGCGGAAGTTCGCCTTCAAGAACGTTCGGATTGTAATTTGTTTCCGGATAAACTTCGTACCATTTGATTGACAGGTCATCGGATACAACTGTCACATATATGCCTCTGGGATCACCCACATAACAGGCGTAGGTCACCTTCTTCACGTTCAGAGGTTTTGTTTCTCCGCAGCCTAACAGAGTGAAAGCAAGAATTAATGCAGCAAATATTGATATAACTATCTTTCTCATATAAATATCCTTAATGCGTTTAAATGGATTTCAGCACCTCGTTGATTGTGCTTTCATAATCATCTTCTATAAGTACAACCTTTTCACCGGCCTTAGTAAATCCTTCAATAATAATTCTGTTATCGGTCTTAAGCCAATCGGCTGTACAATATGAATCATCAAGTCTTGATTCAACGTCTGAGGCATGGCTCTTTATATCACCAAAGTGATTGTCTATATACCTATCTGTCATGGCGAGGCAGATAAACTTAATTTCCGAAAGATACTCTTCTGTGAAGCTCTTTCTCCAATCGAAAGGTATATAGCATCCTTCCACAACGAGATTCTGTTTATTCTCGATTGCGGTCTTAATCATCTCTCTTACAATTGGCCAAAGATAATCTGTCAGTTCATCATCGTCGCAAGGTGTAAGGGATGTGTTGCCGCTGCGAATGAGTCCCATCTTCAAGTGATCGATGGAAAAGTAGGGGTATTGGTTTTTGCCAAGAATTCGCTGTGCAAGTACCGTTTTTCCGGTGTGGGATGCTCCTGTAATTATGATTATCATATTATTGTCTCCAAAGATTCATGCCATGGCCTTCGTTTTCATTGGGGCGAAGTTTAAAGCCCAGTTTCTCGTAGAAGCCTTCTTTGCCTTTCGCGGATACCATTTCTATTTTAACTCTCCAGCCTTCTCTAAGCTGACTGTCGATGAAACTTATACATTCGTTGACAAGCTTTCTTCCGATACCCTGTCCCTGATACTCTGGCTTGACCATTACGTCGGCAAGGTAAGCTATGTATCCTCTGTCCCAGATTATTCGGGCGCAACCTACTATTTTATTGTCTTCTGAGCAGGCGACTACGAAAGCTGAGTTGTCGATGCTTGACTGAGCCTGGTCCTTCACAAGGAGTGCCCAGTCAACAGCCGCGCGCAATTCCAGGTAGTCTTCTGCTGAGATGGTGTTTGTGTAATTAATCATTTGTACTCCTCATTCACCTCATCCAAAAGGTGAATTGTCTTAAATACTTTATTGCAGTTTTTGCACTGCCAATCACAATTACTCTTCTTTGCTTTCGTGTGAAGAAGCTCCAGCTTGTTTCCACATATGGGGCAGTTATCTCCTTCCTCTGTCCACAATCTCTTGAGGAAAGCGATTGCTTCATTTCTTGATGTGAAGTTAAGCTCTGATAATTTGGCTTGTTTCATATTTAAACTTCTCCATCTTCAGGGATGTTATCTAATATGTTCTCCGCTTTGAAGCATCTCTTTGACTTTTTTCTCTATGAAGGGGGTCCACCATTCTCTATACCCTTCCAAAGTAGGATGAATGGGGTCGCTCATATATTTCTTGTAGTCTTTTTCACTTACTGAATTGAATACAGGCTCATCCCATAGATTTATGATTCGTATGTTCCACTTTGAAGTTATCTCTTTTAACAAGGAAACCATGCCGGCATAGGCTTTTGAATCATACTTTGTACCCGTATAGAAGGCTATCGGGCAATTCCATTTCTCCGTCACATAGGCAATTATGTATTCGATGGCGCCGGCAATTGTTTTAACATCAAAGCTATTTATGTCCTTGCTTTCCGCCATCACTCCCAGAGGCTTATTCTGTGAAGCATCATTTGTGGAAAGCTGACATATAAATAAGTCTGCAGAGTCTGCCTCTATTCTTTTAAGCCTGCTTACGTAGGATTGGTCATCATCATCTACAAGGGTGGTTCCCGAAACCGCCTCTTTTATCTTTTCGTAACCATTCTTCTCACATAGAATATCAGCGAAAGATACGCCTCCTGCCGCCGAGCCATACGTTACGGATGACCCCAGAAATATTATTTTCATGTATTATTCTCTCCTGAATGCAAAATGGTGACAGTGGAATTCACAATGCCTTTAAGGCTCATAAAGAGTGAATTCATAATGTCACCATAATCTTTCATCTATCTTCCCTCAAATAATGCTCTCCGTGGTGGTAAAAATGGAGGCATGTGTAATAAATCCGTAAATTTGTGCATTTATTATGCTTATTGGTTTACATAATCTGGCGGTTTTGTGGCGTGCGGCGGAGAAATCATTGATTTTCTTGAATTTATCTGCTTATTTTAGTGATTTTCGGCTGTTATGTAAACTAAATGGTGTAATAAATCCTCGAAAAGCTTGCTTTATTATGTCTGGCGGTTTACATAACGCCAATTTGGGCGGATAAACAAGAGAAAAACCATGAATTATCCGCTGATGAGGCCATTCTCTATATCTGGTGCATATGGGGACAGCCCCCGTCATGCACCTAGTTTATCTGTGCGCTGATGACTTCTATGGCCTTGTCCAGCTGGGTGTCGATGGCGCCCTCGGATTCATAGTAGGCGTCGGTGTCCAGGTCCACGTCCACGTCGGGCTTGATGCCGACGCCGTGGAGGCTGCGGCCCTTGGGTGTGTAGTAGGCCTCGGTGGTGAGCTTGACTGCTGAGCCGTCGGTAAGGCTGATGGTATCCTGAACGATGCCCTTGCCGTAGGTGGTCTTGCCCACAACGGTAGCCTTCTCATAGTCCTGCAAAGCACCTGTCAGAACCTCTGAAGCGCTGGCAGAATACTCGTTAACAAGTACAACAAGGGGAAGCATGAACTCATGCTTGCCGTCGCTGTCATAGGAGCTTCCGTTTCCGTCCCTGTCCTCGGTTCTGATGATTAAGCCCTTGGGAAGGAGCTGGTTTGCAATCTCAACAACGGTTGAAAGATTTCCTCCGGGATTGCCTCTAAGGTCAAGGATAAGTCCCTTCATTCCCTGGGCTTCAAGATCTGCCTTGGCATCCTTAAACTGCTGCTCACTTATGGTTTCAAATGCTGTTAACTGAAGATATCCTATATCTCCGTCAAGCATTTTGTATTTGACAGTCTTGCTCTCGATGGCTCTTCTTTCCACATCGAGATTCACTTCCTCAGATTCGTTTCTGATGAAGGTAATGTTGACAGTGGTTCCTTCGGGTCCCTTGATTCTTCTTACGATTTCATCAAGGTCCAGACCATATGCGGACTCGCCGTCTATTTCGTAGATTATATCATCGGCTCTTACGCCGGCTTCAAGGGCGGGAGAATCATCCATTACGCCGCTGATAACCGCATAGCCAATGTCAGTATTCATAGTTACATAGGCACCGATTCCATAGTAGGTTCCTTCTCTGTCCTCGGTAGCCTTCTTGTATTCCTCTGCAGAGTAGTATGTGGAATACTTGTCTCCCATGGAATTAACCATGGAATGATAGATGTCTTCGGGAAGCTCGCTCTTATCCAGGTCTTCTTCAAGGTAATACTTGTCAAAGATTTCCTCGATGAGCTTCATCTTTCTGATGACACCCTCATCAACGGCACTGCTTCCTTCAGAACTCTCACTTATTCCTGCCACCTTTGTGGGGTCGGCACTTGTAATCATCCGTCCCGAAAAAAGCACATACGCTAAGGTTGCCGATGCGCCAAGCAAAAGTCCCACAATGGCTCCGATAAGAATTCCTATTCCAATTTTGCTTTTCTTCTTCTCTTCCAAATCAATCACCTGCTTTACAGCTTAGTTTGATATATAAGCCATAGGGTCAACATACTCACCGTTCTTTCTGACACTGAAGTGAAGGTGAGGACCGGTGGAACGTCCGGTGGATCCCACGGCAGCTATGTTCTCGCCCTTTATAACCACATCTCCCTTGGAAACATAGAGGGCTGAAGCATGCATGTAGACTGTGTAAAGTCCGTCTCCATGATCAACCATAATATAATTTCCCATAACAGATGTATAATCCGCCGCAACAACTATTCCGTCGTACGCACAAAGGATTTTGGAACCGCTGGGGGAAGCCAGGTCAACTCCGTTATGGAAAAGCTGAACTCCCAGGGTGGGATGAGTTCTGTATCCAAAGGGACTGGATATTCTCGTGTATGAAGGTGCAGGCCAGCAGAAAGCTCCTCCATCGTATGAAAGGTTAACTCCGTTGGCTGCCGCTATGGCACGTTTCTCCTCAAGAACCTGCTGTTCCAGCTGGGAGATTACGGTGGCCATTGCGTTTAACTCGTCCTCGTAATCTTTAATTGCCGCTTCTTTATTGCTGATGTCGTAGGATACGGCATTAATCTGCTGTTCCTTCTCACCAATGAGAATTTCAAGGTTGTTCTGCTCCTGTTCCTGCTGGGCCATGGCCTCATCAAGAGTAGCTTTCTTAGCCTCGATTTCCTGCTTGCAAACCTCAACCATCTGACGGTTCAAAACGTATTCGTCAAGTTTCTTTCTGTCGTAAGCCGCCAGCTCCTCGTAATAATCCGCACGGTTTAAAATATCCGAAAAGCTCTCAGCTCCAAGAATTGCATCCAGAAGGAAGTTGTTACCCTTCTCGTACATAAACTGGATACGAACCTTCATGGCTTCGTACTGCTCTGTCTCAACTTTAACAGCCTCGTTCAGATCCTCGGTAGCTTCATCCAAAGCCTCCTGGGTTTCATCAATAACTGCCTGAAGTTCATTTATTCGTTGGTTAACAACGTTAAGATCTCCGTCAAGCTGGGTAATGTAATCCTCCAGGTTACTCTTGGATTTCTCCAGCTCCTGCTTCATCTTCTTAACGTCGGACAATCCCTTTTGAAGTTTTTTCTGTTCATCCTGTGCCTGGCTGATTTGCTGCTGCTTTTCTTTGATACTGTCAGATGTAATCTCCGCCCTGGATTTGAAAGTGGCGTTTGATGAGAAAAAAACCGACAGGGCCAGCACAAGGGTCAAGCCAAAAATGATTCTTCTTTTCCTCATAAAATGATCCGTTTCATAGAAAAGATTAGATAAAAGTAATACATCCCGTCATACAGACTCGCGCCTATAGGACGGGACTATTATCAGTTGTGTTTCAAAATTATACTCTTAAGTGCTTTCTTACTGTTGTAATACTTCCAAGGAAGCCGATGCCGACACCGATACCTAAAGAAATGGGCACCAGATCCTTGAAGATTTCCTGTGTGGTCAGGAAATTAAGCAATCCGGAGATTGCCACGAATCTTTCAGCAATGTACGCAATAAGGTATTCATATAAGAACTTAATAATACCAAGAGGAATTCCCGCACCGATAAGGCCGATGAGCATACCCTCTATAACGAAAGGCGATCTGACGAAAAAGTCTGTAGCGCCCACATATTTCATGATACTGATTTCTTCCTTACGAACCGAAATACCGATGGTAACTGTATTGCTGATAAGGAAGATGGATACCGCCAATAGAATTCCGATAATACCGATGGACACGTATCCGATAAGGACGTTAACACCTGTAAGTGTTGTAGCTGTAACCTCCGAACGTCTTACCATTCTCACATCGGGAATGGATTCAAGGTATGTAACCAAAGCATTCTGTAAGGATACGTCTGAAAGATAAATCTCTATGTTGGCTGAATTCGCCAGGGGGTTCTCGGTGAATCCATCATTGTAGCCTTCGAAGTAGTCGCCTCTGAAGCTCTCCCAGGCCTCATCCGCCGATACGAAGTTGGTCTCTCTGACCTCATCTCTTTCGGCAATGATTGTCTCGATTTCCTTCATTCGCTCTTCGGTGGTTCCCTCATTGAAGAACACTGTAACAGAAACGCCCTGCTCAGCGGTCTTAACAATGTGCTGGAAGTTCATTACTATTGAGTAGAACAAACCGAAAAGAAAGAGGCATGCTGCAATGGTTGCTATGGAAGCAAGGGAAAACAGTTTGTTCCTGAATATACTCTTTATGCCCTGCCCTATGCAGTAAAAAAACGTATTAATCTTCTTCATCGATATAAACACCCATCTCTTCGTCGCTTACCACAACGCCTTTCTTCATGGTTATAACGCGCTTCTGCATGGCGTTGACTATCTCTCTGTTGTGGGTTACGACAACAACTGTTGTACCCATATCATTAATCTCCTCAAGAAGCTTCATGATTTCCCATGAGTTCTTGGGGTCAAGGTTACCTGTAGGCTCATCCGCCAGCAAAATAGTAGGGTTATTAACTAAAGCACGCGCTAAAGCAACCCTCTGCTGTTCACCACCGGAGAGCTGTTTGGGTTTAGCCTTATATTTGCCCGCGAGTCCTACTGTAGCCAGGATAGAGGGTACATTTTTCTTGATTTCATAGTTAGGAGTCTCAACGATTCGCTGAGCGAAAGCAACGTTCTCATAAACGTTACGATCTTTGAGAAGACGGAAATCCTGGAATACTACTCCGAGATTTCTTCTGAATTTGGGGATCTTACGGTGACGAAGTCTGGCAAGGTCGGTACCCATTACTCTTACAGTTCCGCTGGTGGCGGTAAGCTCTCGCAAAAGGAGTTTAATAAGGGTTGATTTACCGGAACCACTGTCACCTACTATGAAAACGAATTCTCCTCTTTCGATGCTGATAGAAACACCATTAAGTGCGGGAGAACCTGTCTGATATACCTTTGTAACGTTATCTAGCTCGATAATGGCGGTAGTTTCGGGTAATTGTTTCTTACGTCTTGCCATGATAAACCTCTGTCTTACTCGTATTTTTCCATGTATTTCATGTATTTAACGACCATAAGGGCAATCTTGAAGGTGATGGCATCTTCAAACACCCTAAGGTCCAGACCGGTAGTCTTCTGAAGCTTATCCAGTCTGTATACAAGAGTATTTCTGTGAATGTATAACTGTCTTGATGTCTCGGAGACATTAAGGTTGTTCTCAAAGAACTTGTAAATGGTGGTTAATGATTCCTCGTCAAAATCATCGGGGCTCTTGGTTCCGAAGATTTCCTTAATAAACATCTTGCAAAGAGGAATGGGAAGCTGATAAATAATACGTCCGATTCCCAGCTCGGAATAAGCGATAACCTGTCTGTCATCAAAGAAAATCTTTCCTACATCCAAAGCCATCTTGGCTTCCTTGTAGGAACGGCTGACTTCCTTAAGTTCATTAACAATATTACCATAGGATACACGTGCATCGTCAATGCCTTCCTTGGCAAGCACACCCTCAATCTCCTTGGCTGTCTTGTTGATATCCTTGTTAACATCGGCATCTGAGAGATCCTTAACAACAATAACATTATTCTCGTCAACTGCCGTAACAAAATCTCTGGTGCTTCCGGTGAAAGCTGCTCTCACAACCTCAAGCACATTGTTATCCTTAATATTGCCCGTCTCCACAAGCATAACCACACGGGGAACATCGGAGCGGATATGAAGCTTCTTGGCTCTGCTGTAAATGTCCACCAAAAGAAGGTTATCAAGAAGAAGGTTCTTGATAAAGTTATCCTTGTCAAAACGCTCCTTGTAGGCCACAAGAAGTCCCTGAATCTGGAAGGCAATCATCTTGCCGATGGTATAGGTGTCCTCACCTGCGCCTGCAGCCACAACGATATACTCAAGCTGCTGCTCATCATACACCTTAAAATACTGATACCCCTGAATCTCCTGGGAATCAGCAGAGGACTTAATGAAATCTCCGGGAGGAGTTATGTTATTTGACATATCCGATGTGGCGGCTACTTCCTTGCCGTCCGCATCAAGAACGCAAATCTCAACTCTGGCGATTGTCTTAATTCCGTCAACTGTGTTTTGAAGTATTTGATTGGAAATCATGTATTGCCCCTCCTAGGCATTTCTACGCCCCACTTAGTACATTTTAATATATTTACACAAAAAAATCTATATTTCAACCCCCATTTTTTGTGAAAAAGTCCCGAATGGTTACCATAACAAATATTTTTGCAAACAAAAAAACGCACCCCCACATGGTGCGTTTTCTTATTGAAAACATTAAGGAATTAGGCTTTTGCGTCAAAATTGCTGCCAACTGAAGGATTAACGGATCTCTCCATAGCAGCGGAATCAATCATCTTTACTACGCCCTGTCCGAGGGCTTCGTTAGAATCCATCGCCTTAGCCAAAACGGCTGTGCCTACGTCATTTTTGGTCTGAATATTCGCTAATGTTCCGGATAAAGCTGTAATATTCATGAGTACCCTCCTTTCGGTGTTGTGTACTCATTATATTTCAGCATATTTCCATTTACAACTATGTAACCGGAGCCAATATGCTACTTTTGGTTTACTTTAATTTAATTGAATTCTCAAGGATTTCAATCTTTCCCGACTTAAGAAGATTACCCACGGCACGCTTAAACTGGTTCTTGCTCATGCCGGTTCTCTCCTTTATAAGTTCAGGAGCTGCATTATCACTGAAATCAAGCTTTCCGCCGTTTGCCTTCATCATCTTGACAAGGGTATCGGCATCAAGGGAAATCTGGATGGGAGCTTTCTCTCTGAGGCTTAAATCAAGCTTGCCGTCCTCCTTAACGGAGATAACTCTGGCTTTTACCCTATCACCCACCTTAAGATTGACGGTAAGTTCCTTCTTGGCAACAAGACCCGAATACTTGTTATCCACTGCAACGAAGGCGCCGAAGTTATCGCTCAGTTCGTAAACCAGGCCGTCAACATGGTCTTCCTTCTTGTAGGAGCTGTCCTGCTTTAAATACTTATACACCTTCATGGTGGCTGCAAGTCTGTCGCTCTTATCCGTGTAGAGGGCCACGAGAACCTTGTCTCCGGCTTTAACCCTGACGGTCTGCTCTGCAAAGGGAAGGAGAAGATCCTTCTCTAAGCCCCAATCGAGGAAGGCGCCGATTTTGCCAACTTCCTTGACGGTAAGGACCGCAGTCTCGTGAAGAGTAAGGAGCGGAGTGTTGGTGGTGGCAATAAGCCTGTCCTTGGAGTCCTTATAAAGGAATACCTCTATCTCGTCTCCAATCTTAGCATTTGCCGGTACCTGTTTTGCAGGTAAAAGCACCCTCTCCTCATCATTTCCATTCTCGGTGAGGTATATACCAAACTCTTCTTTTCTTTTATAAACTAATTTCTGTTTCTTTCCTAATTCCATATAGGCCTCTTTTTAGCTTGTGAACTCAAGGTTAACATATACATCGCCCTCTGTGTCCTGAAGGCTTACAGTGTACACATTGTTAAGCTTTCTGACCACCGGAACGATGGTGGCGTTAAGGAAGGCGGGCTTTCTGTACTCGACGCGAACCACCTTGTAATTCAGGTCTCTAGGTACACATCCCATTCCCATTCTTATGTATTGAACATTGTTTACGTGATTGTTGGTATCAAGGTGATAGGCTCTTACAATGAGGTTATCAGCCTCGATTACCTCCACTCCCTCGCCCTCGGGAAGTCTGATCTTTCCTGTGGGAGCTGTCATTGGAAGCTTGGGCTCTATCACATATTTATCCATCATGCCCTTTGGTGCGGGTGTAGGTTTCATCTCCTTAAGATTAACCAAAGTCCAAAGTGAGTTGGCCTTGGCAATCATGTTGCCCTCGGCGTCCTTCATGTAGAAGTTTCTCTCTCCAAGGAATGAATGAAACTTGTGAGGGAAAGTTCCTGTGGTAACTTCCTCCATAAGTCTGGGAAATCTTTCAATCTCTATCTGCCAGGATGCAACCACCCAGGCAAGCCCCAATTCGTATAGGGGCTTAAGTCCCACCCCAAGCTCTTCGGACTGAAATGTGGAAGCATCCTGAAAGTAATTCATCAATGCTTCAAGTGACAAGTTTCCGTTTGTGTCGGTTTCGCTGTAGCGAATCCTGCTTGTAAATTCATAGCCCATATACTTACCCCTCGTATACGTATTTTTTGTTAAAAAAAACCTCAGTACCAACGACTGAGGTTTATTAGCAGGGCTACAAGGATTCGAACCTTGAAATGACGGAGTCAGAGTCCGTTGCCTTACCGTTTGGCGATAGCCCTTCAATGACTACATTTGAGTATTATACACGAGTCATTGGTAATATGCAAGTACTTTTTTAATGATATTTTTTAAATTTCAAAGAGCAGCTCTTCATAGGTGGGAACGGGCCATACAGCCTTGTCTACCATGGTCTCCAGTTTGTCGATGGGAGCTCTGAGTTCTCCCATTGCAGGGAAGACCTTGTCATGATAGAAGAATGCCTGCTCTTTGCCGGGAGCCATGGCCTTAGCCTGGTTTGTAAGCTCGGTCAGCTCATCAAGGGCAATCTTGGCATTTCTAAGTTCTCCCGAAATCTTTGTGATGTAATCCTGCATTACTGATGTATCAAGGCCTGCTGCCTTGGTATTGTTAATGTCGCCTGCAAGTCCGCCTACGTATCCCATAACAGCAGGCATGTAAAGCTTGTTTGCCATGTCAATCATGGTTACAGCCTCGATATTGATGGACTTTGCATATCTCTCATAGAGAATCTCAGCTCTGGATTCAAGCTCGGTCTTTGTGAAAATCCCAAACTTCTCAAACAGCTTAACACTGTCATCGCTCACAAGGGCATCAACAGCCTCGACCATTGATTTGATGTTTGGAAGTCCACGTCTTGCAGCTTCCTCTTCCCACTCCTTGGCATAGCCGTCACCGTTAAAGAGGATGCGGTAATGCTTTGTCATGTATTCCTTAATGAGATCGTGAGCGGCAAGCTGGAAGTCATCAGCCTTCTCAAGGACATCTGCAGCCTCACAGAAAGCCTCAGCCACGATGGTGTTAAGGATGGTGTTGGGGTCACCGATGGAGTCTGAGCTTCCTACGGAACGGAACTCAAACTTGTTACCTGTAAAGGCAAAAGGTGATGTACGGTTTCTGTCTGTAACATCTGAATTGAAAGCAGGTATTGTGGAAACACCTGTCTTAAACTTCTTCTCTCTCATGCAGGTTGCAGCTTCACCTGTCTCCACAAGCTGGCTTACAACGTCAAAGAGCTGATCTCCAAGGAAAATGGAGATAATAGCCGGAGGTGCCTCGTCTGCGCCGAGACGATGATCGTTTCCTACGTCGGATGCACTCTGTCTTAAAAGTGCAGCATGAGTATCAACAGCCTTCATGATACATGCAATAACAAGAAGGAACTGAATGTTCTCGTTGGGAGTATCCCCGGGCTCAAAAAGATTCACACCGTTATCTGTGCAAAGAGACCAGTTGTCATGCTTACCTGAACCGTTAACCCCTGCGAAGGGTTTCTCATGAAGGAGGCAGGCAAGCCCATGATAGTAGCCCATCTTCTTCATTGTCTCCATAACAAGCTGGTTATGGTCTGTAGCTATATTTGCGGTTTCATAAATAGGTGCAAGTTCATGCTGAGCGGGAGCCGCCTCATTGTGCTGAGTTTTGGCTGTAACGCCCATTTTCCAGAGTTCAAGATTTAAGTCATGCATGAACGCTCCCACACTTTCGGGAATGGTTCCGAAGTAGTGATCGTCCATCTCCTGTCCCTTAGGGGCAGGTGCACCAAAGAGAGTACGACCGGTAAAAATCAGATCTTCTCTCTCGAGATATTTGCTTCTTTCCACAAGGAAGTATTCCTGCTCTGCTCCAACGTAGGGAATAACCTTTGTGGCCTTGTCATTTCCAAACAATCTTACAATACGAAGTCCCTGGGTGCTTATGGCTTCCATGGAACGAAGAAGAGGGGTCTTCTTATCAAGAGCCTCTCCCTTATATGAACAGAAGGCAGTGGGGATACAGAGGGTTTTGCCTGCTCCGCTTTCCTTAATGAAGGCAGGGGAAGTAATATCCCAAGCGGTATATCCTCTTGCCTCGAATGTGGACCTTAATCCGCCTGAAGGGAAGGATGAAGCATCAGGCTCACCTTTAATAAGCTCCTTACCTGAAAACTCAAGGAGCATCTTTCCTTCTTTGTCGGGATGAGTAACGAAAGCATCATGCTTTTCGGCTGTGGTTCCGTTAAGAGGCTGAAACCAGTGTGTGAAATGGGTAGCGCCCTTCGATACTGCCCAGTCCTTCATGGCCTTTGCTATGATGTTAGCCGATTCCTTGGAAAGTTCGCCTCCCTTCTCCATAACCTGTACAATCTCATCGTACACGTCCTGAGGAAGTCTCTCATGCATTGTTCCCAAGGTAAAAACATTTGATGCAAATACTTCTTCGATGTTCAACTCATTTGTGTCCACTACTTTATACATTTTTCGCCCTCTTTATTTGGTATTCGTGTTCTCCACACGTAAAATATCAAAAACCTCAGGTTTAACCGATAACTTAAGGTGAATCTTCTCCAAAGGATGAGGACAGGATTCAACCTGCTCACCTTCGTCGTTATACATTTTCTCAACAGTTACCGAAATATTCTCCCCATTCGGTTTCATTATCTCTATCTTATCGCCCTGAAGGAACTTGTTCCTCTGGGAGATTACTGCCAGACCTTTTTCATCGAAATACTCGACAAAGCCCAAATAAATGTATTCGCTGACATATGTGTTGCTGTCATAAATCTGACTGTTCTCATCGGGCTTTCCAAAGTAGAATCCTGTGGAGAACTGTCTATAGGTACACTTGGCAATCTCAGCTCTGTACCAGTCCATGTTCTTTCTGTATAACTCCTCGGACTCGAAGAAATCGTCGATGGCTTTTCTGTAAGTTCTGGCCACTGTAGCAACGTAAAGAGCGGTTTTCATTCGTCCCTCAATCTTAAAGGAATCGATCCCCGCATCAATCATCTCCGGTATGTACTCAATCATACAAAGATCTTTGGAGTTAAAAATATAGGTACCCCGCTCATTTTCGTAAACGGGAAGATATTCATTTGGTCTTGTTTCCTCTGAGATGTAATACTTCCATCTGCAGGGATGTGTGCAGGCGCCCCGGTTGGAATCCCTTCCGGTAAAGTAGTTACTGAGGAGGCATCTGCCGGAATAGGAGATACACATTGCTCCGTGAATGAAGCTTTCAATCTCCATCTCCTCGGGGATATTATCCCTTATCTGCTTTGTCTCTGCAAGAGAAAGTTCTCTGGCGGTAACAACTCTTTTGGCTCCCTGCTCCCACCAGAAGTTGTAGGTGAGATAGTTTGTGTTGTTTGCCTGGGTAGAAATATGAATCTCTATCTCGGGGCAGATTTTTCTTGCAAGGCTGAACATACCGGGGTCCGAAATAATAAGGGCATCCGGCTTTATCTCCTTTAATTCGGCAAAATACTTCTCTGCCGCATTAAGGTCATAGTTATGGGCGAAAATGTTGGCGGTTACGTAGACCTTTACCCCTCTTTCGTGGGCAAAAGCGATACCCTCCTCCATTTCTTCACGGGAGAAATTCTTGGCTTTTGCACGCAAAGAAAAGGCGTCTCCTCCGATATAAACCGCATCGGCGCCGTAAATAACCGCTGTCTTTAAAACTTCAAGGCTTCCCGCAGGAATAAGTAATTCTGGTTTCTGTCTTCTCATCTTATCTCTTAACACTGATTGTGACCCCGTCACCCACAGGCAAAATTGTAGATGTGAGGGAATCGTTATGGGTCAGTTCATAAAGGTAATCACGCATTCTGGCGTGGATTGTTCTGTTTCTTCTGGTAACTGAATATCTTGATTCAAGGACTTCTCCGTCCTGCAAAACATTGTCGGAAATGAGGAGACCGCCGTTTTTCAAAAGTCTCATGCAATCGGTCAGGAAGTTGATATACTGCCCCTTGGCTGCATCCATGAAAATCAGGTCATACTCATCATTTAAGCCTGCCAGAATTTCTGTGGCATCCCCTTCAAGCAAGGTTATGGCGCCTTCCTTGTCGAAGGCCTCAAAATTCTTCTTAGCCTCAATGATTCTTGGCTCAAATTTCTCGATGGTAGTAATCCTACAGCCCTTCGGAGAATATTCCTTCATCAGTAACGCAGAAAAGCCCACTGCGCAACCCACCTCCAAAATCTTCATAGGTTTGTGGGCTGTCATTATGAGCTTTAACAATGCAATCGTATCGGTTCTGACTATAGGGACCTGATCCTTTATGGCTTTAGCTTCAAGGTCTTCAAGGTACCCCGGAAGACCTGTGTCAAAGGAGTTAAGGAAGGAGGCCATGCGCTCGTCAATTATCATGCACCCTCTCCTGCTCCCTCAGCCAGTTCTTCCTCTGTAGGCTCCTCGACACCCGCAAGTTCTTTCATGATTTCTTCTGCACTCATGGAAGAATTAAGGGTATAGGTTCCTGCTTTAAGTTCATCTTTGTAGGAGGAAAGGAGATTCTGAATCCAGAACAATGTGGCATCTCCAATCACACCCTTGTCATTCAAAATCTTGCCAATCTCCTTTGCGCCGCTGCCCTCAGGAATTGTAACCTGAATGTCCCTGCCGGGAGCTGACTCAAAGGGCTTGTCCTCAAAGACACTGTAACCGTAGTTATATGTCTTAACCGCACCCTTTGCTATATAGGTTACCGCAACAATGACAATTACTATTTTTACCACGAGACTGAGCATGGTAATAATAAAATTCTTGACCTTCATCTTATTAACTCACCTTCAGTTATTCTATATCCAGCGAAGCATAGATTGCCAGGGTGATATCCTGCATCATCCTGCAAAACGTCATCTCCGCATCAAGAAACCTGGCCGCAGCAGGTTCTCTCTCCAGCTCTTCGTACATTCTCTCCAGCTCTTCGGTCTTCTGTTCCACCACTCCGGGGTCCATTTCCTGCTGAAGATTGTAGTTCATGAGTCGATACTCGGCCAGTTTCTCCTTTAGCGCCTCATTGTTCTCAACCTCTTCGGCCGCTTCCCTGTACTCCAAATATTCTCTGGAGTTCTTTAAAGCATCCGTAAAAACCTTCAGGTCTTCCCGAATGTTCTCAGAAACCTGAATATTGTCCATTTAGACCTCCATTATAATAGGCAGGATCATAGGTTGACGTTTGGTCTTCTTCCAAACATATTCCGATAAAGAATCACGGATTACGCTCTTAATCTTACCTCTGTCGGACATTCCCTTGTCAAGGCAGGCCGTCAAAGCGTCATCCACTACATTTCTCTCTTCTTCAATAAGTTCGTCGGATTCCTTCTCATAAACGAATCCTCTTGATAAAACATCGGGGCCGGACACAACATAATTGTTTTCTCTGTCCATAACCACGGTTACCACTATAATACCATCCTGGGCAAGACGCTGTCTGTCTCTTAATACAACGTTTCCTACATCGCCGACACCAAGGCCGTCAACAAGGATACTTCCCACGGGAACTTTACCTGTAACCTTTGCGGAATCATTTCCAAGTTCCAGTACATCACCGGATGAAAGAATGAAAATGTTCTCCTTTGACATTCCGATGTTCTCGGCTAACTTTGCCTGAGCCTTAAGATGCTTATATTCTCCGTGAACGGGAATTGCATACTTGGGCTGTACCAGTGTGTAGATAAGTTTAATCTCCTCCTGGCAGGCGTGACCCGATACGTGGGTATCCTGGAAAATAACGTCTGCGCCCTTCATAAGAAGTTCATTGATAACCTTGGTAACCGCCTTCTCGTTTCCGGGAATGGGGCTTGATGAAAAGATAACCACATCACCGGGCTTAATGGAAATCTTACGGTGAGTATTCTCAGCCATTCTGCTTAAGGCTGCCATACTCTCGCCCTGGCTTCCGGTGGTGATGATTACGGTTTTCTCATCGGGATAGTTCTTAAGGTTATCAATATCTATAAGGGTGTTGTCGGGAACGTTAAGTCGTCCCAGCTCTGTGGCCGTGTTGATGATGTTGACCATGCTTCGGCCTTCCACCACAACCTTACGGTCATACTTGTCAGCTGAGTTAATTATCTGTCTAACTCGGTCTACATTGGATGCAAAGGTTGCAACGATAATTCTCTTATTCTTGTGCTCATTAAAGAGTGTATCAAAAGTTGCTCCCACAGTTCTCTCGGAAGGAGTGAAGCCGGGGCGCTCTGCGTTAGTGGAGTCACACATAAGGGCCAGAACACCCTTCTTTCCGATTTCTCCGAAGCGCTGCAAATCAATGGTATCTCCGAAAACTGGTGAGTAGTCAACCTTAAAGTCTCCGGTGTGGATTACGATTCCGACGGGTGAGTAGATAGCAAGAGCCGCCGCATCGACGATACTGTGATTGGTTCTGATAAACTCTACGTTAAAATGTCCAAGATTGATGGAATCGCCGAATTTAACCACCTTTCTCTTGGTGTTTTCCAGCATTCCATGCTCTGTAAGTTTGTGTTCAATGATTCCCATTGTAAGCTTTGTGGCATAGATGGGAACGTTAATCTGTCTAAGGACATAGGGAAGAGATCCTATGTGGTCCTCGTGACCGTGGGTAATAACAAAACCCTTAACCTTTTCAATATTATCCTGTAAATATGTTACATCGGGGATTACAAGGTCGATTCCAAGCATATCATCTGCAGGGAAACTCAGACCGCAATCCACCACAATTATACTGTCTTCATACTCGAAGGCAGTAATGTTCATTCCTATTTGCTCCAGGCCACCTAAAGGAATAATCTTTAGCTTGCCTGTAGCGTTCTTTCTATTTGTTTTCAAAAAATTACCTCCGTATTAAAAATCAAAGACGAAAGCACTTAACACTATTCCAGATCCACGTCTTCCAAAAGGCTTCCGAAAACCTGGCCTACTGCTTGCAGTTCCTCGTCATCTTCGACAATGTCGTATACATTCTCCGAATTATCGGATGAAGGATTCTCTTTCAAAATGAAAGCCTCTCCGTCTCCCTCTTCCGTGTCAGTAACAAGAATGTAGTTAACACCGCCTATAGTTGTCTGTTCAAGAACATATAAATCCACTGTTCCCTCCTCAGGGGAACAGAAAGAAATCTTCTCCATAGATTACCTCTCTACTCTGTCTTGCCTGTGTTACTTCTGTAATCCAAATACCCTTGAAGTATAAAGCATGCCGCAATTCTGTCCACATGGTCCTTGCGGTCTTCTCTGCGGATACCCGCTTCCATCATGAAGCGATCCGCCATAACGGTGGTGAGTCTCTCGTCCCACATATGTACCGGCAGGGCCGTTCTCCTTTCAAGCTTCTCCTTGAATTCTCTGGAGATTTCAGCTCTGACGCCCTCGGTATTGTTCATGTTCTTGGGAAGTCCAAGAACGATTTCCTTCACATCATATTCGACGATGAGCTCCTCAAGTCTGGCCAGGGTCTGCCTTAACTTGTTCTCATCCTTACGTCTGATAATCTCAATTCCCTGGGCTGTAATAAGCAACTCGTCGCTTATGGCTACACCGCATGTCTTGGACCCTAAGTCCAGTCCCATAATTCTCATTCTACTTCCAGCCCTTATGCTTTATGTATGTATTCAAAAGCTCCTCGACTATCTCGTCTCTTTCCACCTTCATAATAAGGCTTCTGGCATTGTTGTGGCTTGTTATATAGGTGGGATCACCACTCATAATATATCCCACTATCTGATTTACAGGATTATATCCTTTCTCGGAAAGCGCATCATATACCGTAGACAAAATCATTGCAGCACCTGTCTCCGGTTCAACATCTACTTTAAAAAACTGTGTATGTCCTAATTCCTGCATATAACCCAAGCCTTTCTGCTCCCTAAAGAAGCGCACAAAAACTCTATTATTTTACTAATTCTACTCCTTTTGGGCAAAATTGGCAATGTTACGCCTCTTCACCCGCCATAATACCATCGGCCAGAAAGCCGGAAAGTTTAACTTCTTTTATGATATTCTTCAGGTCTTCGTCACTCTTAAGTGCCACCGTAAGGTATCTGTCGGTGTGACCTATCATATAGCTTTGCCCCTTGATTTCTCTGGGCTCCTCAAAAAGCACTGACACCTTTTCGCCTATGAAGGACTCCTCATAAGCTCTTGTCATTTCACGTTCTATCTCGGAAAGCTTCTTAACCCTGTCGGTTTTCTCTTTTCTGGTTAGCTGGCCTTCCATCTTATCAGCCACGGTTCCATGTCTTCTGGAGTAAGGGAAGAGATGGATCTCATAGAAGCCGATCTTTCTGATAAAATCAGCTGTCTCTTCGAATTCCGCCTCTGTTTCTCCGGGGAATCCTGCTATAACATCCGTGGTGATTGCAGGCCTGTCAAAAGCCTTCCTTAAATTCTCCACAGAGGCCGTAAAATCAGCTGTTTTATACTTTCGATTCATACGTTTTAATACAGAATCGCATCCACTTTGCAACGAAAGATGAAAATGCGGGCATATTTTCTTAAGATTCTTTAATCTTTCTATGAATTCTTTCGTCATGGTGCCGGGTTCCAGGGAGCTTATGCGCACCCTCTCGATTCCGGGGACTTTATCAATTTCTTCAAGAAGGGACATAAGGTCGCTGCCGTCCTTAAAATCCATTCCGTATGAACCGATGTGAATACCCGTCAGGACCACTTCCTTATAGCCGTTTGAGGAAAGGGTTCTTACCTCATCAAGTATTTCCTCCTGCTTTCTGCTTCTTACCCTTCCTCTTGCGTAGGGGATTATGCAGTAGGTACAAAACTGGTTGCAGCCATCCTGAATCTTAATGTAAGCTCTGCTGTGCTCAATGGTTTTCTCGATGGACATGGTTTCGTAGGGACAGGGGTTTTTCACATCATTAATGTCTATAATGCAATCCACCTTCTCGCCTGTTTCGCCTGCAAGGTATTCCTCGATTATCTCCACAGCTTTGGACTTATTGTTGTTTCCGATGGCAATATCAATGTCCGGATCCCCTACTACTCCCTTGGAATCAGTCTGAACGTAACAGCCAAGGGCCACCACAACGGCTTTGGGGTTTAACTGCTTGCAACGATGGAGCATCTGCCGGCTTTTTCTGTCCGCAATATTCGTCACTGTGCAGGTATTTACGATGTAAATATCCGCATATTCATCAAAAGGTACAACGTTATACCCTTTTTTTAGTAAATTTTGTTGAATAAAATCCATTTCGTAGGCGTTAACCTTGCAGCCAAGGTTATGTAATGCGACATTTTTCATATAAATAGACCTTTATTTTGTACTCTTTAATTATTGACTTTTATCTATCAAACCTATAAGATTAAGGCAGAAGTTTTATTTGACAATAAGGAGGAGTTACCAATGAAAACTGTTCAGATTTCACTTAATTCTATTGACAAGGTAAAATCTTTCGTTAACGATATTACCAAGTTCGATTATGATTTTGATTTGGTTTCCGGCAGATATGTCATTGATGCAAAGTCAATCATGGGAATCTTCAGCTTAGACCTTTCTAAGCCCATTGATCTCAACATCCATGCAGAAGACAACATTGATGATGTGATGGCAATCTTAAAGAACTACACTGTTTAATAGGATATATTTAAGCAAGGTCCGAGGACCTTGCTTTTTTATTTGCTTTCTACCAGATACTGATTACTTCGTCTGATTCTATTGCCTTCCTGTAAAGTTCGTCGATATTCTCGCTTAAACTTTCCTCGTGTCTTTTAATAATCTCAAGGTTAGGCTTGGTAACAGGGTGCTTGGCCACAAAAATCGTACAGCAGTCTTCAAATGGAAGAATTGATGTCTCGAATGTGTTTATCTTCTCAGAAATATCAATGATGTCCTGCTTGTCGAATCCGATTAAAGGACGGAAAACAGGAAGGGTACAAACCTCGTTGGTAACACCCAGGGCATGAATGGTCTGAGATGCTACCTGTCCAAGGCTCTCACCGGTTACAAGGGCCTGGCAGTCGTTTGCCTTGGCCAGATCCTCAGCAATCTTCATCATGTATCGACGCATAATGATTGTAAGTTCCTCGTGAGGGCACTTCTCATAAATAGCAAGCTGAATGTCAGTAAAGTTTATTACATGAAGTCTGATGGGGCCGGTGTACTTGGAAATAAGTCTTGCCAAATCCACAACCTTCTGCTTTGCTCTCTCTGAGGTGTAGGGCGGCGCATGGAAATAAACCGCGTCTATAACAACGCCTCTCTTGGCAATCATATAGCCCGCAACAGGGGAATCTATTCCGCCCGAAAGAAGGAGCATTGCCTTTCCGTTGGTTCCCAGGGGCATGCCTCCGGGTCCCGGAAGAATCTCGGAATAAATGTATATTACATTTCTTACTTCAACTGTAATCTGAATCTCGGGGTGATGAACATCTACGGTAAGCTCAGGGAAGGCTTCAAGGATATCATGTCCCAGTTCCTTATTAAGCTCCATGGAATCCATCTCGTAATCCTTGTGGGCACGTCTTGCAAACACCTTGAAGGTCTTGTTCTTGTCAGGATAAACCTCGTCAAAGTACTTAACGACTTCCTTTGAAAGTTCGGCGTAGGGCACCTTGTCCACAACTACCACAGGACATATTCCGGTGATACCGAAAACTGTCTGTAATGCCGCAATGGTCTCATCAAAATCGTAGTCATCGCTTGTAACGTCAATGGTTACTCTGCCCTCTGTTCTCTTGACATCAAAGCTTCCCTCGCAATGCTTCAGGGCTCTTTTAATCTGCTTAACAAGAGCATCCTCAAACATGTATCTGTTCTTGCCCTTAAGTCCGATTTCTGCGTATTTAATCAAAAAAGTTCTGTAATTCATTCTAAACCTTTCACTGCTATCTTCTGGCGTACTTCCTCAGCATCGGAACGATGTCGTTAAGCGCCTTCACTGTTTCGTCTATCTCTTCCCCTGTGGTAAAAACGGAAAAACTGAATCTTATGGTGGAATCCAAAAGATCCTTATCAAGGTCAATGGCCTTTAAGGTCTTTGAAATCTCAGGATGGTTCGTGGCACATGCGCTTCCCGAGGAAACGTATATCCCCTTATCCTCCAAAGCATGCAGCAAAACCTCGGCTCTGACCCCCTTAAAAGAAAGGCTCACAATGTGTGGAGCTCCTTCTCTGCCCTTAGGTCCGTTCAGCGTTACATCGGGAATTTTGGTGGCTTCTTCTATAAAACGTTCCTTAAGAGAATACAGGTTCTCGCACTCTTCGTCAAGTTTGGCGTAAATCATCTTTGCAGCAAGGGCCATTCCTGCGATTCCCGGAACGTTCTCTGTGCCGGATCGCATATTACCCTGCTGGCCGCCGCCAAAGGAGATATTGTGGATTTTGGTTTTGTCAGCTATATAAAGAACTCCCACTCCCTTGGGGCCGTGAATCTTGTGGGATGAAATGGAAAGCATATCGATATTCATCTTCTTTGGTAAAATCTTAGCTTTCCCAAATCCCTGCACAGCGTCCACGTGGAAAAGAGTGTTAGGGTTATGGTCTTTAATTATGACACCGATGTCACTTATTCTCTGAAGTGAACCGATCTCATTGTTTGTATGCATTATGGAGACAAGGATTGTGTCGTCTCTTAATGCTTTCTTTAATTCATCAGGCTCAACCACACCTTCCTTATTTGTTCCAAGATAAGTAACCTCAAATCCCTGGGATTCCAGATACTTCATGGACTCCAGCACTGCGGGGTGCTCAATGCTTGAAGTAATGATGTGCTTACCGGCTCTCATGTTGGCAAAGGCCGAACCGATTATTGCCAGGTTATCAGACTCCGTTCCTCCTGAGGTGAAGAAAATTTCCTTCTCATTTACCTTGAGGATACCCGCAAAAATTGACTTGGCTTCCTTTATATATTTCTCGGCATCCACACCCTTCATGTGCATTGAAGAGGGATTGCCGTAATCTTCTGTCATAACCTTGGCAACCTTCTCAGCCACCTCAGGGAAAGCCCTTGTTGTGGCGGAGTTATCCAAATATATTTCCATTAATCGTCTGCCTCCATTTGGTACATAATCCAGGACATAACCGTAAAACCTGCGGTTTCGGTTCTAAGGATTCTCTTTCCGAGAGTAATTATTTCAAAACCTGCTTCTTTTGCAAGTTCTATTTCGCTCTCATCAAATCCTCCCTCAGGTCCGATAAAGACTGCAACCTTGTCACCGGATGTAATTCCTTCTATAAGTTTTCTGGTGCGCCCCATGCCCTCAGACATTTCGTAGGGCACCAGCTTCACATTCATATCCTTACAATAGGCTATGGCTTCCTTAAAACTCATGGGTCTTGTGACCTCAGGAATGATCCGACGCTTGCTCTGCTTTGCGGCAGCCTCGGAAATACCATTCCACCTCTGAACCCTTGAATCAATCTTCTTGTCTTCAAGTTTCATGACGCAGCGTTTCATCGTCACAGGAACTATTCTCGACACGCCCAGTTCCACGTTCTTCTGGATAATGAGCTCCATCTTGTCTGCTTTGGGAAGGCCCTGGAATATGGTTACTTCACAGGGAAGCTCCAGGCCGTCTTCCTTTATGAAAAGAAGGTCGCAAATGACAGATGTGTCAGAAATCGTATTGATAGCGCAACGATACTCTTTGGAGTCAATGCCATTGCTGACAGCGATTTCCTCTCCCTGTTTCATGCGAAGAACATGTCCGATGTGATTTACGTCATCGCCGGTAATAACAACCTTTTTCGTCTCTATATTTATTTGACCGGGTTCTACAAAAAACTGATACATTTTACTTTCTGGCGGTTACACTTACCCACTCGCCCTGGTGGGTTACCTCTAAAACTTCAAGGCCTGCTGCCTTCACTGCATTAACTACTGTCTCTTCCTTGTCATCGATAATTCCGGAGGTAATGTAGATACCGCCTTTTTTCAAATGATTAACCACTATGGGTGTAAGGGGTACCAGAACTTCCGCAAGGATGTTGGCCACAACAATGTCATATTTCTCATAACCGACTTTATCCTGAACTTCCTTTTCGGTTATGATGTTTCCGATTATCATCTGGAACTTCTCAGGCGCAATGCCGTTACGCTCCATGTTTTCTTTTACAGCTTCCACACAGCAGGGATCCAAATCGGTTCCAAATACATGCTTTACTCCAAACATCAGAGAAAGGATGGCAAGGATTCCTGAACCGGTTCCCACGTCGAGCATCTCAGTCTCGGGAGTAATGTGCTTTTTGAGCTGTCTGATACAAAGCTGGGTAGTCTCGTGCATTCCTGTTCCGAAGGCCGTGGAGGGGTCCATGTGGAGAATCATTCGATTCTTATCCTCAGGCTTAACCTCCTCCCAGGAAGGAGTTACCAGTATATCATCAATATAGAACTGATGGAAGTACTGCTTCCAGTTATTTACCCAGTCGATGTCCTCGGTCTCGGTGATTTCCACCTTGCCTTCACCTATATCCATGAAGTCTCTTATTCCGTCAAGGACTTCCGTAACATTCTTTAAAAGTTGGTCCTTATCTGCGTCCTCATCAACGTAGAAGCTTAAGTAGGCAACTCCGTCATCATCCGGCATATCAGGCAGAATGTCCACAAACATCTGCTCTTTCTCAAGGGCCGTAAGAGGAACCTTGTCCTCAATCTGAGCTCCCTCGATTCCGATATCGTAAAGCTCGCTTATGATTATATCCTCCGCCTCGGTGACGGTTTTGATTCGAATTTTAGTCCATTTCATAACAAAAATCCTCCCTGTGCTACTAAACATAATAGCACGGGAGGATATCTTTTGCACCTATGTTTTCGGGGCTATGCCTTCTGTCTCTTCTTCATAAAGAATAAGAAGCAAACCGTAAGAACTGCACCTAAAGGAATTGAAACCCAGGTGAGGGATACTTTATCGAGAAGTCCTGCAATCACGTATGTCACGAAGGAAATAGCCGCAACTGAGATAGCGTAAGGAAGCTGGGTCTCAACGTGGTCAATGTGGTTACAGTGTGCACCTGCCGATGACATGATGGTTGTATCTGAAATGGGTGAGCAGTGATCACCGCAGACAGCACCTGCAAGACAAGCGGAGATTCCCACGAAGAAAAGTGAACTTGTCTCAGGGAATACAACGGATACGATGGGAATAAGAATTCCGAAGGTACCCCAGCTTGTACCTGTTGCAAAAGCGATAAGGCATGCAACGATGAATACGATTGCGGGAAGAGCCCACTGGAGTCCCTGAGCATTAAGCATTACATCGTGAACGAAGGTCTTAACTTCAAGGGCGCCGGTAATGTTCTTAAGTCCTGTTGCAAGGGTAAGAATAAGGATTGCGGGTACCATGGAAATGAAGCCCTTGGGGATACATTCCATAGCTTCCTCGAAGGAAACAATCTTTCTTGCAATAAGGTAGATAACAACAAGAATAAGTGCAAGGATACTTCCCCAGGGAAGTCCCACATATGCATCTGTCTCTGAGAAAGCATCGATAACGCTTCCTTCACCGATTGCCTGATAGCCGTTGTGAAGAAGTCCCCAAACGCTGCATACGATTAAGATAACAATGGGGATAATAAGGTCGATAAGCTTGCCTCTTGCAGGGCTTTCGGGACCTTCCTCTTCAAGCTTTCTCTCCTGTTTCTCATCAAGCAGTGCTACATCGAGAACGGAAAGATCACCGGTCTTCTGAGCCTTGATTTCAAATTCTGACATCTTGCCATAATCAAAGCCCATAAGGACAATCGCAATGATGAAAATAAATGTAAAGATTGAGTAGAAGTTATAGGGAATAGCTCTTATGAAAAGGTCAATTCCCGAATATGTTTCACTCTCTACACAGCCGGAAACCGCTGCAGCCCAGGATGAAACGGGAGCAATCATACAAACGGGCGCTGCCGTAGCATCAATAAGGTATGCCAGTTTAACACGGCTTATCTTCTTTGAATCGGTTACAGGTGCCATTACAGAACCTACTGTAAGGCAGTTGAAATAGTCATCTATAAAGATGAGAACTCCCAAAAGGAAGGTGGCCATCATGGCGCCGACTTTGGTCTTAATGTTCTTCTGGGCCCAGTTACCGAAGGCTCTGGATGCGCCTGACTTGTTAACCAAAGCAACAATGGTTCCAAGGATTACAAGGAACACAAGAATTCCGGCATTATCGGCAACTGCCGTGCTGATGGAATCAACGGTAACCATGTCCAGGGTTGCCTTGAAATCACAGCCTGCCGCCATAACTGCACCAAGAACAATTCCTATGAAAAGAGAGGAATATGCTTCCTTGGTAACAAGAGCCAGAATAATGGCTACAAGGGGCGGGAGGAGTGCCCATCCTGATGCGACGAAACCGACTCCGCACGCATTGAGAACTGCAATGAGTACCAGCATCACGATAAAAATAGCTGATGCAATCAGAACTTTGTTTTTCTTCATGATAGTGTGTCTCCTTTTTTAGAATTCCCTGCATAAATATGCAAAATCACCTAACATTTATGATAACTTTACAGAATCCCGATGTCAAGAACACATTATCTGGCTGTTCTCACGCAGTAATCAATGCATTTTGTTTCAATGAAGCTTAAGTATGGTCCATAGGCAGGAATGGTACAGGAAAGCACCTTTATACCTGAAGGTACAAGGATTTGATAGCCCTTACTTGACATGATAAGAGTAGATGCTTCAGATGTTGAATCTGAAACATATTTGCTTGTCATCGCAAGGTCTTCCCAGGTGCCTCCGGGGCCTGCTGCCTTAAGGCTTTCCCTCTTGGACCAGTCAAAGTACTCCCACCATATATCCGCACCTGTGTGGCACTGTCTTGTGGTGTCGGTTTTCTCGGAAAGGAAAGTCACTCCGTTTACGTTGTCGAAGCTTAGGGCTCCTGTTTTCTTATTAACCCCTACAGTGAGCTTCGCCATTCTAATGGTTACTTCCTCCCTGTTTTCCACACAGTTCCATTTGGTGGGCTTTATCTGCACTCCTTCCGGAAGAGGCGAATAAATATCCCCTGCCTGTTTTGAAAATATAACTCTTACGGTCTCATCCGAAATGGGAGCTATGGTGAGCACTCCATAGGTTGTTGTTATGTCAACCTTTCTCTTGTCTGCGTTAATCCACTTTACGGAGGTATCAATCTTTCCGTGGCCGATGGGCTTAAGGCTTGTGCTTTCCGGCATTGTGCCAAATTCCGATTCTGCCTTTTGGGAATTATCTTCCTTTAAATCAGGTTTGGAGATAGGCTTTTTTACCTTAAGAAGCGGTGAGGGGGCGGGAGTTTTTATGGCTGTCGCTCCAATCTTCTTAGGTCCATAGGCATCTCTCAGCTTTCTTTCCTTATCGCCTTCTAGGGCCTGCTCTTTTGCAATCTGAGCGTGGCTTTTGAATTCCTTCTTGAAGACCACGGGCTTAACGTGGAAACCATCCTCCACAAAGGTTATGTTCTTCCGATCCTCAGGAATAGGATCCGCAATGAGTCCCGTCAATTCATTAAGATAGAAAACTCCCAAATCGTGAAGAGCTCTTGTGGCTGCCACGTATAAAAGCTTGGCGTAGCCGTCTTCCTTTGGATAGGCTTCCTTTGATGCGTCATAGATTATAACCCCGTCGAACTCCAGACCCTTTGAATACTCTATGGGAATCACGTAGATTCCTGAGGCAAATTCCGCATCATCGGTAAAAAGCTTAATCTCCTCCTTTTTTGAAAGAGCCTTGTAAACGCTATCCGCTTCTTCAATATCTTTACAGATGACAGCTATGGTTTCGTTTCCGTCTGCCTTTATCTTTTTGGCTCTTTCAAGGACTTTTTTGTTAAGCTCATCCACGGATGAACACTTCTCGCATTCCACCCTGTCTCCGTGTCTTATTATTGGTTCCACGGGATAAATGGGGAAGGTTCCGTGCCTTAGAATGTCCGTTGCAAACTCGGAAATCTCCACCGTGTTTCGGTAGCTTTTCCTAAGGAGTCCAAAGTAGTCGAACTTGTTTGGAAGCATCAGTTTCTTTAATCCTTCCCAGTCCGCCAATCCGCTTTCGAATCTGATATTCTGGGACACATCACCCATTATGGTAAAAGTGCATTTGCTCATACAGTACTTAAGGGCATGATACACCGCAATTCCAAAGTCCTGAGCTTCATCGATTACCACATGGCTTGCTTCCTGAATGACTTCAGTCTCTTTTATTCTCTTGTAAATGTATGCGAGAGAAGCCAGGTCATACAGGTCCGGGCGATTGGTTTCATAGGTAATAAGGGGATTAACCATGCGTTCATTTGCCACGAACTCCTCATAAAGTTCAAACACGCTTCCTTTATAAAAATACCTTGTAAACCACTTCTTATATTTTCTGATTAATTTCTTTTGGAGTTCAGGACTGTAGGTATGATACCTTCCATACATCTCGGTTTCCAGCTTACTTAAGAGGATATCGTCAAGCTTTTCTACCTTGTCTGCCAGTGACTTGCTGCCACAGCTTTTTATGGCTGCCTCGATGTCGGACTTGCTCATGATTTGGCGTCCGCTTTCCTCAAGGGTAATGTCCTCTCCGGGAATCATACGTTTTTCCAAAGCGTTGCAAAATCTCATTAAGGACTTAAACCAGGCTTCGCTACCTTTGATTCCCGCGCCCTTATCCCCTTTACTAAGGGTCTTAATTTCCATGGTGTTCTTATCCCAGTCTTCATAAAGAAGCCTTACGAAAAGTTCTTCCATGGTCATCTGCCTTACGCCGTAAACATCAAGATCCGGCAAAACTCCCGTTATGTAGTTTAGTAGCACCTTGTTGCTTCCCACGATGTAGAAGCCGTCGGGCTTGAACTCGGTGTCGTAGTTATACAGAATATAAGAAATTCTGTGCATGGCAACGGTGGTCTTACCGGAGCCGGCGCTTCCCTGAACCAGTACATTATGGCGGGGATTCTTTCTTATAATCTCGTTTTGTTCCTGTTGAATTGTTGCTATGATTTCGCTTAAGACGTTTCGTTTGCTTTTGGAGAGATATTTTGTCAGAAGCTCATCATTTGCCACCACATCGGAATCGTAGAAATCTTTGATTTCACCGTCTTCGATTTCATAGGTTCTCTTCCTCTTTAGATCTACATCGTAGATTCCTTCTTTCGGAACCTCGTAGTTACATCTTCCGAGGCTGTGGTCGTAATAAACGGAAGAAATGGGGGCTCGCCAGTCGATTACGTAGGGCTCTGCAGGATTTGAGGCTATTACGCTTTTACCGATGTAAAGGCTCTCCCTCTTGCCGTGCTCCAGATCGTCGATGTCGATTCTCCCGAAAAAGGGTTTCTTACCGGCTCTCTCAGCTCTCTTTAAGTCGTTTCTTACCTCATTGAATCTGGCGTCGGTATTAAACCACTGTGCAAGACCTTCCTTGTCTTCCACATCGTAGACCTCTCTCAAGGACTTTAGTTCCTCCTGGAGGTCACTGGCGGATTGCCTGATTTTGCCAAGCCTTTCTTCCACCATTTCCTTTGCAATATTCAGTTTTTTCTCTTCGTCTTCCCGGGTTGTTCCGTAGAAAGTTCCGGTTAACATTTGTTGGTTCATCTTGCTCTCCTTTTTGAACTGTTCCTAAATATTATCAAAGATTTGCAAAAAGGTATAGACTTGTTTTTCAAGATGTGCTAGCATGGATACTGAAGTGTGACCTGTCGAATCGGCAGGTTATTTTTTTGCAAAAAATTAAGGCAGGTCAATGGACCTGCCCTCTTTTCTATGGAATTACTTCCAGAATTTCTTTTTCTTGTCTTTTGCGTCCTTGGACTCGTCCTTTGATGCGGCGGAAACTCTTGCCGCCTCATTTAAGGTATCGCCGCTTTGCTCATCAAACTGCTTAAGGAGTTCCTTAGCTTCGTGTGAGAGCTTGTCGGGAACCTGAACCACAAGGGTTACGTAGTGGTCGCCTCGGATGTCCTTGTTACGAAGTGTGGGAACACCCTTGCCCTTAAGTCTGATTCTTGTATCGGTAGCTGTTCCGGGTTTAACCTCGTAAACCACCTTGCCGTCAACTGTGTCGATTATGATATCACCGCCCAGTGCAGCAACTGCAAATGACATGGGAACGGTTGAGTAAATATCGTAGTCCTGTCTCTGGAAAATGGGATGTCTTGCAACGATAACCTCCACAAGCACATCGCCTCTGGGACCGCCGTTAAGACCGGGCTCACCAAGGCCTGTCATACGCTTGCACTGGCCGTTGTCGATACCTGCGGGAATGTCCACAGCATATTTCTTACGCATGGGAACATATCCGGTTCCGTGACAGTCTGCACATTTCTCTTTAATGACTTTACCTGTTCCGTTACAGTCGGGACATGTCTGAACGTTTCTGACTGTACCGAAGAAGGACTGCTGAGTAAATACTACCTGACCCTTACCGCCACACTTTGAACATGTTACGGCGCTGGTTCCGGGTTTGGCTCCGGTACCCTTACAGGTCTTACACTCTTCCTTAACGTTTAACTCTATCTCTTTCTCACAGCCAAAAACTGCTTCCTCGAAGCTTATGCGTATGCTGGTACGAAGATTGGCACCCTTCTGGGGACCGTTACCTCTTCCTCTGCTTCTTCCGCCTCCGAAGAAATCTCCGAAGATGTCACCGAAGATGTCGCTGAAGTCCATTCCGGAGAAGTCAAATCCGCCGGCACCGCCTGCTCCGCCTTCGAACGCAGCATGTCCAAACTGGTCATACTGTCTTCTCTTCTCAGGATCGGAAAGGACAGCGTATGCTTCGCTGGCTTCCTTAAACTTCTTCTCTGCCTCAGCATCACCGGGGTTCATATCCGGGTGATATTTCTTAGCAAGAACACGATATGCTTTTTTAATGGCCGCATCGTCTGCGTTTTTTTCTACGCCAAGGACCTCATAATAGTCCCTTTTCTGTTCTGCCATACGTTACTCCTCATTAAACGTGAAGCTAAGGCCCCCAAAAGGACCTTAGCCTACGGATTTATTTTAATCTAAAGCTTTAGACTTCTCTGAAGTCTCCATCAATAACATCATCGTTATTGTCAGCTGAGCCGCCTGCCTGGCCTGCGTCAGCACCGCCCATGTTCATGTCGGGGCCTGCCTGTGCGCCGCCTGCCTGCTGCTGCATGTTCTCATACATCTTTGTGAATAAGGACTGAGCAGAGTTTGTAAGTTTCTCCTTGGCTGCCTTTAACTCATCGATATCAGAATCTGACATCTCCTGATCTTTGGTTCTCTCAAGGATTGCCTTAACTGCATCAAGGTCAGCCTGAACACCGCTCTTCTCGTCAGCAGAAATCTTGTCGCCAACTTCGTTAAGAGCCTTCTCGGTCTGGAATACGAAGGAGTCAGCATCGTTTCTTGTGTCGATTGCTTCCTTACGCTTCTTATCCTGAGCCTCATACTCCTGAGCTTCCTTAACAGCCTTATCGATTTCATCATCAGACATGGATGAACCTGCTGTGATTGTGATGTGCTGCTCCTTACCTGTTCCAAGATCCTTAGCGGATACGTTAACAATACCGTTTGCATCGATATCGAATGTAACCTCGATCTGAGGAACGCCTCTCATTGCAGGGGGGATACCATCAAGTCTGAACTGTCCAAGGGACTTGTTGTCCTTGGCGAACTGTCTCTCACCCTGTACAACGTTGATATCAACGGCTGTCTGGTTATCTGCTGCTGTTGAGAAGATCTGGCTCTTCTTTGTAGGAATTGTTGTGTTTCTCTCGATAAGTCTTGTTGCAATACCACCCATTGTCTCAATTGAGAGTGAAAGAGGTGTTACATCAAGAAGTAAGATTTCACCGGCACCGGCATCGCCTGCAAGCTTACCACCCTGAATGGAAGCACCAAGTGCTACGCACTCATCGGGGTTAAGTGACTTGGAAGGCTCCTTGCCTGTGAGCTGTTTAACTTTATCCTGAACTGCAGGGATTCTTGTGGAACCACCAACAAGAAGTACCTGTCCGATATCAGCATTTGTAAGACCTGCATCCTTCATAGCGTTCTGAACAGGGATTGCTGTCTTCTCTACAAGGTCGCTTGTGAGCTCATCGAATTTAGCTCTTGTGAGGTTCATATCGAAGTGCTTGGGACCTTCTGCTGTTGCAGTGATGAAAGGAAGGTTAATGTTTGTGGTTGTTGCACTTGAAAGTTCCTTCTTAGCCTTCTCTGCTGCTTCTTTAAGTCTCTGAAGAGCCATCTTATCATTTGAAAGATCTACGCCCTCCTGCTTCTTGAACTCAGAAAGCATCCAGTCAATAATCTTGTTATCGAAATCATCACCGCCAAGGTGTGTATCACCGTTTGTTGCAAGAACTTCGATTACGCCGTCACCAATCTCGATAATGGATACATCGAATGTACCACCACCAAGGTCGTAAACCATAATCTTCTGCTCTTTCTCGTTATCAAGGCCATATGCAAGTGCAGCTGCTGTAGGCTCGTTGATAATTCTCTTAACGTCGAGACCTGCGATTTTACCTGCATCCTTTGTAGCCTGACGCTGAGCATCGTTGAAGTAAGCGGGAACTGTGATAACAGCCTCTGTAACCTTTTCTCCAAGGTATGCCTCTGCATCAGCTTTCAGTTTCTGAAGAATCATAGCTGAAATCTGCTGAGGTGAGTACTTCTTGTCATCAATCTGACGGCCTCTGTCAGTACCCATATCTCTCTTGATTGAAGAGATTGTCTTGTCTGCGTTGGTAACTGCCTGACGCTTTGCGGGCTCACCAACAAGTCTCTCTCCGTTCTTTGTGAATGCAACTACTGAAGGTGTTGTTCTTGCTCCCTCTGCATTTGCGATAACGGTGGGCTTACCACCTTCCATAACTGCTACGCAGCTGTTTGTTGTACCTAAGTCAATACCAATAATCTTGCTCATAGTTTTCTCCTCCTGTATGTAAATGTCTTATTTTACTTATTGAACTACAGCTACCATACTGTGGCGAACCACTGTATCTCTGTAGGTATAACCTTTTTGAAGTTCCTGGGCTACTATGCCGCTTTCGAATTCCTCGCTTTCAACCTGCATTACTGCGTTGTGAAGGTTAGGATCGAATTCCTTGCCCACTGCCTCGATGGGTTTGACTCCCATGTTGTCGAGTTCAGTCATAAGCTGTTTGTATATCTTGTTCATGCCGTCTACGAAGGGGCTTTCCTTGTCCTCTTCAGGAACCGTTGCCAGGCCTCTTTCGAAGTTGTCCACCACAGGGAGAAGTTTCTCAATAACGCTTCTTGCTCCGGTTTCAAACATTGCCTGCTTCTCTTTCTCGGTTCTGTTTCTGAAGTTTTCGAATTCGGCAAGCTGTCTCATTGTTTTATCTTCAAGCTCTGCTATCTTTTCTTTGAGAGCATCGCCTTTTTTGTCAGCTTTGGCTTTCTTCTTTGCTTCTTTTCTATCCTCTTTAGTCATTTCCTCTTCAGCTTCCGCTTCAGCGGTCTCGACTTCCTCTTCGGTGCTTACCTCTTCGGTAACTTCCTCTTCAGGAGTAGGATTCTTTGTTTCTTCCATCATGCTAATCCTTTCTGTCGTTCTTATATAAATCGCTCATCTGCTGCTTTAAGTTCTTTAGCATTCCAACGACTTTCTCATAATCCATTCGCTTGGGTCCCACAATTCCTATGGTTCCCTTCATGCCTTCCTCCAGCTCATATGTGGCGGTAACCACGCTGCAGTCCTGCATGGATTTCATCTTCACTTCTTCGCCTATGTAAACCTGAATTCCTGTCTCGGCTTCATCGTCTGCTGTAAGAAGCTCGCTTAAGTCTTCCTTATTCTCAAAGGTACTTATGAGCTCGCTTGCTCTCTCCGAATCGGAAAGCTCAGGATACTTAAATATGTTGGTGGCTCCGGAGGTGTAAATCTCCAAATCCTCGTCTGCCTTGATTGCATCTGCAACGGCATCTATTACTTCATCCACAATTTCCGAATGCTCACCGGCCTGATTCTTAAGCACCGAAATGATTCCAAGATTAATCTCTTCTATATTCAGTCCGTTAAGATTGGTGTTAAGCAGAAGGTTCAACTTCAAAATGGTTTCATCGCTTAACTCATCATCCAGTCGAATTACCTTGTTCTTGATTACGTTTCCTTCTATAACCACAACGGCAAGAAGGTGATTGGTATCAACTCTTGAGAGCTGGATGAATTTAAGTTTGTTTCCGTGGATGCTGGGAGCGGAAATCATTGTGGCGTAATTGGTATTTACTGCCAGCTTCTTGGCAACCTGCTTTAAGAGGTTCTCCATCTTCTCCTCTTTCTCAAGGAGAACTTCCTTCATTTCCTCCACTTCCTTGACCTTGTCGTTCATTAACTGGTCAACATAGAAGCGGTATCCCTTGTCGGAAGGAATTCGGCCTGCTGAGGTGTGGGGCTGAATGATGTATCCCAGTTCCTCAAGATCCGCCATCTCATTTCTTATGGTAGCGGAGCTTAAGTTCAAGTCCGTGTACTTAGAGATGGTTCTGCTGCCAACCGGTTCACCGGTCTCAAGATAGTTCTTTATTACAGCTATTAGAATGATTTTCTTACGCTCGTCAAGCTCCATCTCTAACCCCTTCCTTCTGACTTGTTAGCACTCATCTCGGTCGAGTGCTAATTCCTACATACCATAAGATAGCACCGTGGGTTTCTAATGTCAATAAAAAAGAAATAACCAAATTCTTAAAAAAGTATAAACTTTGGAGGGCGTCTCCCGGATGCCCGAAAATCAAAAAAGGAGCTCCTTGTGAGCTCCCTTTTATTTGCCTTTACGGCATCTAAAGAAAATAAAGTCCGGGCGGTGGATCGTTCCGCCAAATACATCAGGATACTTTTCCCTCATGTCGTCCGATATATTGGATTCCCGGCATTCTTCAAGAGTGAATCCTGCCTTTATCAATGCATTGATTATTGTTGCTACTGTTCTATGGTAACATTCATATCCGTCTACAGCCCATTTAACTTTTCTGAGGCCTTCTTTGTTATAGTTCCTGAGATTAGCGTACAGGCGCTCACCTGTTTCCGTGCGGGTATATCTGTCGTATACACCATCCCACGATGTGGCGATGGGATGTGACATACTGAAAACGAATTTGCCATCTTCCTTTAGGAGAGTATGGATTTTTACCATTAAGCCTTCAAAGTCTTCTATATAATCAAAAACAAGAGAGCTTGTTATCAAATCAAACTTCTGATCTATTGTTTCGATATCTTCCATAGCCATCCGTTTATAAGAAATATTGTCAGCGCTGTTATTCTCTTTCGCATATTTCAACATATTCTCGGAGATATCTATTCCAAGAACAGACTCCGCGCCCATATCGGAATACTGCTTCGCGTGCTGCCCCATACCGCAGCCAATATCCAGAATCTTCTTGCCATGAAGATCAGGAAGCATTGACAATATGATTGGTGTTTCTATGCAGTCATTAAAATTGACATCTTTACTTCTGTTGTCCTTGAAACTCTCAAAAAATACTTCGTTGTCATAAATATTTTGCTTTGACATTTCTCTCCCCCGGTTTTTATAATTCAGTATGCAATAGACCGCATATTCGCAGACATCTTAAGCAGCTTCAGCACACGAAGTTCTCTTTTTATCATGACTTCATTAAAAAGAACATCGCTTTTGTAAATATCATTTGCCCTAATTGCCGTGTCTATATCAACAATCTTGAGAACAAATTCCGCTTCACTTTCGTAAGCATCAAGTTCCTGATTCACAAGTTCATTCTGTACATCACAGAAATAGTAATAGTTTTCCTGCTCAAAAATGGTATCCTCCGCCTTATCGCTCTTTTGCCTGCGAAGAACACTTCCAAATTCCCGAATGCTTTCCGGGATGACGACCATTCCAACTTCCTCTCTTACTTCGCGAGCAAGCGCTTCTTTCTTATCTTCGTCATCGTGTATTCCGCCTCCGGGGAATTTATAATACTTTTCGCGCTTGCTATAGACCAGCGCTATCTTGTCATCACGAATAATGACAGCCCTGGCTGATGGCCTGCGAAACACAGAATCTGTTTCCTTATAATCTTTTAAGTCTATTTCAAATAGTCTTTTCATAAAGCAACTTCACCATATAATTCATGGAGCATATCAAGTGCTTCATCCATTTCAAATGGCAAACCCAGTTGTTCAAATGGAATGTTTTCCTCAACTATTTCTCTCATGATTATTGTGTAACTTTTATATTATTATGTCATCGCGTAATGATTTCAGGAAAATTACCCTTCAAAAAATATTTATACTCAGGATGATCAATGGCCTTTTCATATTCATCTCGGATGATTCTGTTCAACCATTCGCTTGTTTTGGATGACATCTCGTTATACCTGACAATTGTAATAAGCCCATCTCTTTCTGCCTCGAGAATTGCCTCCAAGGCATCAGGAACATACTCTACAGAATCAATATCAACAGGGGTACTGCTTGTAGCCGCATCAGGAATCTCAACATTGAACCCCGATTCAGTCAAGTTGTTGACACTATAGATATATCCTGAAACTCCTTTATATGTCTTCTCCAAAGCGTTAGGATAGTACTCTTCCAAGCGTTGTAATCCATTCTTCTCGAAACCGTATGCACCCCATTTTTGCCATATGCCATCGTATTCGAAGCCCGTCTCTTTACAATATTTCTCTATGGCATTACTTAAGTACACGAGAGTATTCTCTCTCTTTTTTGAGAAATATATCAGAGGAACGCCGTGATTTGAAACCCTTGGCTCCAGTTGCTTTATAGTCCCTATTGCTGATGCATGATAATACATATTTATCCCCGGTAGCAGTTATTTTTTTCCTTTTTATGCCTCATTCACAAGTTTCCCGGTCATATGCTCTATGTCCAGTTCCAAACAACATACCCGGGGAAAGGCGTTTCTCATTTCCTTTTCAAGATAGGCTTCATCATCCGTGAATTTCCGACAGATGCAGGTACAGATTTCTCTTTTCTTATTATCATCCGTAACCTCGCTGATTCGGCCAAACACTATGACACTTCTGATATTAAGGGCCCATTCGCCTTCTTTGCGGTAGCCTTCATCCATCACACAGTAACTGACCTTGCTACACTTTGAAATGGCGTCAAGTTTATGGCCTTCCTTTGCACAGTGAAAATAAAGTTTTCCGTCGTTTTCGGAATACCAATGATCCAGAGGAACACCATAAGGATACCCGTCATCTCCCAGCACGGACAGCACACCTCTCGGTTCATTTTTCAGTATTTCTATACATTCCTCATTTGGAATCTGTTGTTTAAAACGTCTCATTTCTCTGAACATAGATAAACCCTCTTATCAAAAGTTATACTGCATAAAATTACCGTTATGCTTAAAGCCATATGACTCATATAGTTTTACGCCCATATTTGAAGCCGTGATATAGATGGTTCCGCAACCATAGTCTCTTGCTTCTTTTACCACTCTGTCCAGCAACTGCGTGGCAATTCCCATCCTCCTATAATTCGGATCGGTATACATGCTTGAAAGAATTCCCAGTCTTCCTGTAGGGCATGTGAAATAGGGAGGTTTTTCCGCAAAAGACATCCCGCTTGTTCCCACTATCTTATCCCCATCAAATGCAAGCCAGGAAACATAAGTACCGGCAGCCATATTTCTTTTATAAAAATCTAACAGAGCTTCCTCAAGATTCACATTCTCCGGCACAGTTTTGCCTTCTGATGTGTATTCCTCTGTCAGCTGATTTATTCTCATTTTTATGATTCTGCTTAATTCATTCTCCGTAAGTCTTTTATAAACGATATCCATTTCCCTTCTCCTTTAGTTTTTTAATAGATCCTCACGCCACTCGTCTATGTACTCCTGGATTATGGCGTCGTTCTCATCCTTGTCACGGCCTTCGCATGTGAAAGCCTTCATGAAATCATCAAAAGAATGTTTTTCTATAATGTATTCAACTAAGCTTCCGCTTTCCTCATAAGTCCAGCCGGATTCGTCATTTAAGGGGCGACAGGCTTTTTCATCGTTTTCCTTTTCCTTTATTTGCAATCTGTAAATCTCAGACACGTTCACATCTTCCACGGATTTTATCAAGTTTGGATCACCCAGTCTTATGCCGTAGTGCTCCTTATATAAATCGGTTTGATAAAACTCATATGCTGTATTACGCATGGAATAATTATTGTTCATGCTTCCAAGATATTCTGCAATTCCTTCGTTAAGAAAATTATTGTCTTTCGTTTTATACTTACTAAAATATATATGTACGTATTCATGAGGCAGGGATTCCCAATATTGCAGATCTATTTTGTCCTCCAAATACGCATAACTGTACGTAGCTTCTTTTATTTCACTTTTGTGGCAGGTTATGGGTCTATTTACTTCTTCAAAACCAGCAATTCCATTTTCAAATACGTAGTTTCGAATAGCTGCCAGATCATCTGGCACATGGAAGAAATACTCTTCCATTTTTCCAACGTCAGTTATATCATGTAATTCGCCCTTGCGAAGAAAGATAATCAGATTATCAATTCTTATGCACTCCAAATCATCATCCGCAAGGTCCCTATAATATGTAACCTTGTCCTTGTACTCTCCATCATATGAGTATGTAACCCCAATTGAATTAAGCCATCCATTTATCAATTCAGATTTATTGGTAGTAATGCTATCAACGGATTTATATCCTTTTGAGGATGCATACTTTACAACTGCTATCGCAGTCTGCTTAGCGATTTTGCATTCATCTTCGTCTTGATAGTAATCAAAAAATCTGATTCCGGAAAGATTCAGTACCGCAAG
>JAEEGH010003911.1_pt1 | contig 38638 bp, 26 predicted proteins | sample 9134181 | NCBI WGS metagenome assembly JAEEGH01 (sample SAMN16246544, study PRJNA631951) | gut metagenome | biome: gut microbiome; feature: rumen; material: DP-attached | host: Bos | place: Iran: Karaj | collected 2018-10 | reverse complement strand
CCACCAACGAGAATACCCAGTCCCATACCGATATCCCAAGAAATCAAGATGGTGCTATTAGCCGTACCACGCTGGTTATTATGCGCCACATTGATGGTCATATTCTGGAAAGCAGGCCACATGTGACCATTGCCGAGACCGATCAGTAAGGCGGAACCGTAATACCCAATGGAAGTGAATAGTGATGAGTGAATAGTGAATAGTGCTGATAGTGTCGGCATAAGGATAAAGAGGGTGTAACCCACAAGGGAGATGACCATACCTGAGCCGGCATTATGGGTGACACGACCATCACGCAAAGCCTTTCCGCCCTGCAAACGACTCAGAATCAGGCCTACGGAACATAGCATAAAATAAGTGCCCGTTCCGCCTGTAATCCCCATCACCTCCTTACCATAAATAGCCAGATAATTACTCAGCACACCAAAACTGAATCCAAACGCCACCATATTCAGTCCCAACAACCACCCCCTCACCAAGAAGAAGCGATCCCAAGAGAATTTCGACTTGTTCTTCACAATCGCTTTCGCATCCAGCCTCACCGTTGTATCCACGATCCAGCCCGCACAAGCGACAACGAGCGCCAGCCAGAACAACAGTTCAAAGCTCTGCGTGTATTTATAGATAAAGATACCTATCGTTGGGGCGATGGCCATTGCGAGGTTATTACTCAGCCCATAATAGCCGATACCCTCCGTACGTCGGCTGGATGGCAACACATCGATGGCAACCGTTGAATTAGATACCGTTGTTGCCCCAAAAGGTCCACCATGCAACGTCCTGACGATCGTGAATAATAACAAGGTAGAGGCCGCCAGATAGCCCGCAAAGAAGATGGCAAAGGCCCCGAAGCTGATCATCAGCACCGTCTTGCGAGGGAAAGCATCGACCACATACCCACTAAAAGGCCTAAACAACAAGGCCGTGATCGTGTAGCCCGAAAGAACTAATCCGATCACGTCCTTGGTTGCTCCGAAATGTTCACTCAGATAGAGCGGCAGCAATGGTGTGAGAATATAGAAGGCGAAAAACAGCGTGAAGTTCGCCACCATCACCTTGCAATAGTTCCTATTCCATAGCCGCTCTCTCTGCTCCATTCAAAATTTATTTCACCACGAAATCAAAGGCTTGCAGGTCCTTGTCGTTCGACGAGGTACCATAAAGGATCTGATAGCGACCAGCCTTCGTCGATAGCTCGTCGATGGCCTCATCGTAATACTCGAAGGCCTCACCGTCGAGGGTAATGCTAGCCGTCTTGGTCTCGCCAGCATTCAACGACAGCTTCTGGAAGCCCTTCAAAGCCTTGATAGGTGCACCAGCATCGTCGAGAGCCTTCACATACACCTGAACGACCTCAGTTCCCTCACGCTTACCTGTATTCGTCACAGGCACAGTCACAGTCACCTTACCGTTCTTCTTCATCGACTTGGCAGAGATCTTACCCTTGCCCACGTTGAAGGTGGTATAGCTCAGACCGTAGCCGAAAGCATACTGAGGCACACCCGTGAAGTAACGATAGGTGCGGTTCTTCATCGAGTAGTCCATGAAGTCGGGCAGATCATCGTTCGAGCGATAGAAGGTCACAGGCAGCTTGCCACCAGGGTTGTAGTCGCCGAAGAGCACATCAGCAAGTGCCTTCGCACCACCCTGACCAGCATACCACGCCTGCAACAGGGCATCATACTGACCCTCGACACTTCCGAAGGCAATAGCCGAACCTGAGCAGTTCACGAAGATCACAGGCTTGCCCGTCTTGTGCATCGCCTTCACCAGCAGTTGCTGAACCACAGGCAGTTCGATGGTCTGCTTGTCACCACCCTCGCCCTCCATACGGGCAGAGATACCACCGATGATGATGATGGCGTCAGCCACGCTACACTCCTTGGCCAGATCGGTAAAGTCAGCCAGACGACGCTCGCAGATGTCACCACGCAGCATAGCGAAGTTACCAGTACCACGACGATACTCAATCACGACATCATAGTCCTTGCCTTTCTCCACGGGGAAGCCCTTGTACTCAGCACCACGACGGCCGAAACCGAAGCCACCGAAACCACGACGGCCACCGCCCTTATTCTCTTCAACCACCTGACCATTCACTTTCAGCACATAGCCATTATCGGTAGAGAGTGTGTACTTCATCTCACCCGTAAACGTAGCCGTATACTTACCGCTGATGCGCACAGCCAGATTATCGTTGGTGACACCCTCAGCAAAGCCCCAGGCACCAAAGGTCGAGAAGTTCAGCTCCGTATAGTAACCACTCTTCACAGGGTTCTCAAAGTTCGTCTCTCTGTCGTTCCAGAACTCCACGAACACACCCTTGCCGCCATTGAACTCCTGCAGGTGAGGAACGGTGGTATATTCATCATTCAGCTCACAAGCCTTGTTGTAGATGATCTTTGCACCAGGCACAGCATTCTTGATACCCTCCAACAGCGAGTGCTTGTGGTTATCAGTAGGTGTGCCACCGTAGTTACCGTTCAACAGTTCGATATCGTCGGCATTCGGACCCAGCACAGCCAGTGTCTTGATGCTCTTCGAGAGGGGCAGCACATTACCCTTGTTCTCCAACAGCACCATCGACTCGCGCGCAGCCTGCGTAGCCAGATCATTGTTCTTCTCGCTGCTGATCACCTCAGGACCCAGCTTGGCCCAAGGCAGCATGTCAGCAGGATCAAACATACCCAGTTCGAAGCGACCCATCAGGGTCTTGCGAAGATGACTGTCGAGATCGCTCTCCTTAATCAGATTCTTCTTCATACCCTCGGTGAGCGACATGAATACCTTACCGCACTCCAGGTCCGTACCGTTCAGCACAGCATCGACAGAAGCCGAGAGACCATCCTTATGCGTCTCGTGCTGACCACGGTTGAAGAAGTTGTTGATAGCGTCGCAGTCGGTGAGCACAATGGCATTGTAACCCCACTTGTTGCGCAGGATATCAATCAGCAGACGGTCGCTCGCACAGCAGGGCTTACCCTCGAAACGCTGATAGGCACACATCACCTCACGCACATTACCCTTCTGCACCAGAGCCTTGAAGGCCGGCAGATAGGTCTCCCAGAGATCACGGTTCGTGGGCTCCACATTCATCGAGTGACGCAGAGGCTCCGGACCGCTGTGCACGGCATAGTGCTTGGCACAGGCGTGGGTCTTGAAATAGCGGTCGTCGTTGCCCTGCATACCCAGAACGGTCTGCACACCGAGCACGGCATTCAGATAGGGATCCTCACCGCAGGTCTCCTGACCACGACCCCAACGCGGATCACGGAAGATGTTCACATTCGGACACCAGAAGGTCAGCTCAGGATTGCCTGGATAGTAAGTCACGCCCATGGGCACGTTGAACAACTTCGGATCGTTGTGGTCCGTACGGTTCCAGTTGGCACGGGCCTCGTCACTCACCTGTGAGAACACGTCGTACACCAGCTGGGCATTGAAGGCAGCTGCCATACCGATGGGCTGCGGATAGACCGTATAGCCACCCTGACGCACACCGTGACAGGCCTCACTCCACCAGTTGTAAGAGGGGATGCCGAGACGGTCGATAGATACCGACTTGTTCATCATCAGTCCCACCTTCTCCTCAGGTGTGAGCAGAGAGAGCAAATTTTCCACACGTTCCTGATTCGTGAGTTTCGGATCCTGGAACGGATACTTCGTTTGCGCTGACACTGAGGTGGCCAGCATGGCGGTCATCGCCAAAACCAGTAATTTCTTCATTTCTTTCTATACCTTATTAATAATTAGAATCCACCACCGGGGAAACCTCCGCCGAAGCCGCCACCACCAAAGCCGCCACCGCCGAAGCCGCCTCCGCCGAAGCCACCGCCACGACGGTTACCGCCCTGACCACGACCCTGACCACCACGGCCCTGACCACCGCCGAAGCCGCCGAACTGAGGAGCCGGACGCTTGGCAATCTCGAGCAACAGCTTGATCAACGCAGCACGACGCATACTCCATGTGGGATAGTCGTCAGCCTTCAGCACATCCATCTGGAAACCAGGCATACCACCACCCTGACGGGCACCGCCACCAGGCATATTCTGCATGAAGTCCATGCTACTGGTAGTGAGGATACAAGCCTTAGCCTTACCGTCGGCAATCAGACGGTCGACGATGGCATCAGCACCACCCACCTTAAACCAGCTCTCCATCGTGTCGTCCTTACCAGGAACCAGCTGAATCATCGTAGGCATCGAGAACATACCCATACCACCAGCTGCCGGCTGTCCACCAGGCGTCGGTGAGGTATACCAAGCCTCGTTCTGCTCCAGATCATAAGCCACACGGCCATGCTCTATCTCACCCTGTGAGGCGAAGTTATATGGAGAATTGGGGTTATCGGCCACACTGTACTTAAAGCCCTTGTCAGGCGAGAGATACATGTTGCTGGGGTCAGCCACAGGCGTGTTGTCCACGAGGAAACAGTATCTGAACGTCTCAAACAGGAAGTCGCTGATTGTGATGCTCCACACACCAGCCGTATCCTTCTCCATCAGCATCGGTGCCGGCAGGATGTCGCAGTTAAACTTCACGGTGTCGGCCTCAGGAGCTTTCAGACGGAAGATGATACCCTCTTCGGTATACTCAGGCGAAACCACCGGACGTGGGAACAAACGGGCCATCGTAGCACCCGTAAACTGCTGCTCCTGACCAGTCTTGGCAGGTGCGGGCTGGGCGTTCTTCATCGCCTCCTCAGAAGCCTTCTTGTTGAACAACAGGCGCAGGGTCTTGTCCAGGAAATACTTGGCGTTCATCCAGGTATGACCGAACTTATCCGTCGTAAACTCCTTCACAGAAGTGATACCCTTCTGATCCAGGAACTCCATATAGTCGCGGGCATTGCCATAGAGGAAATCATCAGTACCCACACCGAGCCAGAACAGATGGATCTTCTTGTTCGTGGCAGCAGCATTGTCGTAGACCTCAGGCAGCGTGGTCGAGGTGAACGAGCTGTAGCTGCAGAGATACGAGAACTTATCCAGATTGGTCAGTCCGATGGCGAGTGCCTGGTTACCACCACGTGAGAAACCACCGATGGCACGGTTGTCGGCATTGTTAATCGTACGGTAGTTCTTCTCGATATACGGCATCAGGTCGTTGATTAGGTCCTTGCTGAACACGTCACCACCAAACTGCATCTGGGGAGCACCACCCTGGGCAGGCGCAGCCGGCTTCAGCTTCGAGGGGTTACCATAAGGCAGCACGATGATCATCTCCTTGGCAGCCTTCTCATTCAGCAGGTTGTCGAGGATATAGTTCACACGACCCACCTTGTAGTACACCTCTTCCGTGTCAGTCGTACCACTGATGCAATAGAACACAGGATACTTCTTGTCGCGGTCCATCATGTAGTTGGGAGGCAGACAGACGATGGCATTGTTCGTGGCACCCAGACTCTTCGAATAATAGTGCACATACTCCACACGTCCGTGGGGCACATCGTCCTTGATGTCGTGGATACGCTTGCCGTCGCTGATCTCCAGCAGACTGTTCTTAAAGCCCTCATTGGGGAAATAGAGCTGGTTGCGGGGGTCCATCACCTGGATACCGTCAACAATAAAGCAATAGGGATACATGTCGGGTGCGGCAGGACCGAGGGTGGCCGTCCACACACCATCAGCACCCTTCGTCATAGGCTTACGGCCAGCAAACTGGACATCCACCTGAACGTCCTTTGCATAGTCGTTCCAATACTTGAAAGTGACTGTACCGTCCTTATTCACGACGGTCGACTTCTCTAAGGCCCCTTGGGCCATGCAGTTCGTAGCAAAAGCAATTACTGCTGTTAAGGCAAAACATTTTAACTTCATAATAAAATAGTTTAAACAAGTTAGAAATTTTGAGCAAAGTTAGCAATTATTATTGAACGAACCAAGCCTATATACTAAGATTAATATTTTTTAAATATGTGATTGTTAATGTTCTTTAATTGTCTGCAAGGGCGTTTTACTTTCCGCATTTTCGTTCGTCTATGTCTTATTAGAAAGGATTCAAAATACGTATTTTTATGAAAAAGTTCATCACAACCCTCTTCATGGCAGCCTGCGTTCAGGTGATGGCTGCCGCCACCGTCGTGGAAGAGTCTGCCGACGGTAAGTACATCATCAAAAACGGTGAGGTCACGATGACCATCGATGTCAATGGTGGCAAGATCCTGTCGTACAAATATGGCGATGCCGAGGTCATCAGTCAGACGCGTTTCCCCAACTCCTTCGGCAGCACCTTCTGGACCAGTCCGCAAAAGGAATGGAACTGGCCCCCGGTGGCTGAGTTCGACCGCAACCCCTACAAGGTGGAGAAAGGCGACAATCTCGTGATGACCAGCGAGGTGTCACAGAAGTTGAATTATCGTGTCAAAAAGACCTTCACGGCCAATGCCGACAAGTCGATCACCGTCAACTATACCATCAAGAATGAATCCAACGAGACGCGTAAGGTGGCTCCCTGGGAGATCACTCGTGTACCCAACGATGGCGTCATCTTCTTCGATGCCCCTGTAGAGGGTATTTGGCCTGCTGGATTGATGGACTTCAAATCGCAGTTTGGACTGAGCTGGTTCCAGGCCGACGAGGCCCAGCAGAACCGCAAGATCAATGCCGACGGTAAGGGTTGGCTGGCCTATTGTGCCAATGGTCTGCTGATGGTGAAGAAATTTGACGATCTCGATGCTTCACAGCCCGCTCCTGAGGAGGCCGAGATTCAGGTCTATGTCAACATGCGCAAGACCTTTATCGAGCTCGAGAGCCAGGGTGCCTACACCGAACTGAAACCCGGTGCCGAACTCACATGGACCGTCACCTGGTATCTCGCCCCCTTCGACGGTAAGCCCGAAGCCAGCGACGCCCTCAAACAGAAAGTCAAGAGCCTGCTGAAGCTCTAAAAAATCCAACATTTATAGACATCAAAAAGATCCGTGAAGCCGTTTTGGCTCCACGGATTTTTTTACGCGGCAGTGCGGCAGCGCGGCGGCGTGGCATTGAGTGTTTGCATATGGAGGGGAGGGAGGCATATATATCTATTTTAAATTATTATATATTATAATATATAATAATTATATATAATATAATAGATCAAGTTGCCGCGGTATCGATTTTGCTAATGCCGCGCTGCCGCACTGCCGCACTGCCGCGCATTGAAATCGGGTGTCAGTGTAATACTCAAAACCTCCAAATGTTAAAATTGAAATTAATCGAAAATAATTGGGGGAAAGTATTGTTTTGCATTTGAATTTTTTGTACCTTTGCATTGTCAAATTGAAACAGCAGTGACACTAGCATTAAGGACAAAAATTGCAAGCATTAAATCTAGAAATTGCGCGCATTAATGGTGGCAAGATTTTCCTTTAATGGGGCCCTGGTGCAGCTGAGATAGGCGACAACGAGAGAACTAACAAATTAATTAACAAACAAACTACTTAAAAAACTAATTGAATTATGGCTATTAAAGTAATTATACAACGACGTGAAGTCAAATTAGGCAAGAAATCTGGTATAAAATTCGTGATGCGTCCCAACATCCACAAGGAAAAAGGGACTGACATCGTGATGTCGGTCCCTTTTAGGTTGCGGAGAGAGAGGTATCTCTCGCGGAAGGAGAGGTTCCCTGTATTTTTCCGTCTAACACACTGAGAACCAGCACCGTTAGCATTTGTCCCTATGTGTGTACCAAATGGAGCAAAAAATATCACTATTTTCTTTTGTCCGTTCCCTACCCTACCTCACGATCATCATTGAAATGGAAAAACGGTAAAGACAACTCGCGAATTAGACCATAATAATCTATACCATTGAATTACACTCGGGGGAAGGCTGCGATTAAGTGAGAGCAGAGTGGAGTTCACACCTACTCTGCCGAACGTGAGCAGGCTCGACCAAAGGTCAAGCTTCGCCGTGGGGGCAGACAGTCCCCATTGAGAAATAAAGAAACCACAAAACTGCTGTCCCACCTTATTATATATATGGGACAGATGTTTTGACCACTGTCAATCGTGCCAATGTTAACGTGTCGTCAGACCGACATCTTTGGCACGACTTTGTTCGTGGATAAAATCTTTGTCTGGATAAAGTGACTAAGGTTTTATTGACTTTGAGAGAATCTCCAGATGGTTTGACTGCCAGAACTCGTAAAAAAACATTATTTTAGAAGAAAAACCAAGATATTTGGCAGAAAATGAAAAATTTTCATTATCTTTGTGACATAAAAACTTTATCGTATGGAAGATGTAAACAGAATTAAATTGGTTCTTGTGGAGAAAAAACGTACCAGCAAATGGCTGGCAGAGCAACTCGGTGTTAACCCTTCGACTGTCAGCAAGTGGTGTACGAACTCTTCCCAACCAGACCTTGCGTGTATATTAAAGATTGCAGATCTACTGGAAGTTGACTTAAAAGAACTCTTTGTGAGAGAGTACAAACAATATCTCCTTTCTCAGGAATCAAAATGATAACATAAAACTATCGTTGGAAGGTCGTAGCAAGGTCGTTGGTATATCGTGGCAAGGGCGTAGCATAGACCGAGCTGAGGGCAAGCCGAGACCTTCGGGAGAGGTTTGAGAGGGGGTCGAGAAGCCAAGCCGAGTCTTACGTTAGGGTAAGAATACACCAAGAAGAGGGTAAAAAGACTCTAAGAAGAGTGATAGAAGACCCCAAGAATACAGTAAGAAGTAAAAAAGAATAAAAAAACGAAATATAATTCTGATGGATTACGAAAATGGATTCATATTGCAGAAAGCGGTGGACTGGTCGTTGCTGAATGACGGGATGACCATTCCGGTGTCGGTGTGCTCGCTGTTCAGGGCGTGGGATGAATCCATCTTGACGCACGGGCAGAGCAAGGACATCAAGATTCTGATTGACGGCGAGTTCTACGATGCGAAACTGAAGAACCAGAACTTCGTGCAGAGCAACTGGGCGGGACATAAGGATGTCATTCAGATTCGCTATGGCCGCCAGTCGCCGTTGGCCGTTAAGTTGCGGGCTGTGTTCCAAAAGAGCTATGCGTACCTGTTTGCGCAAAAGCAGGCGCTGGGTAAGAGCAAGCGGCAGATTCCGCTGCCCGACGACCTGCAGGAGTACATCCGGCTCTACCTGACCTCGTCGCCAGACGTGCTCTGCATGGAGTGTTGCTCCAGTTCCGACTATCAGCAGCTGGCCCACACGCTGAGCGCCATTCCCGAGGAGGTTTACGAGCAGAGCGACGACGACCAGTTCTTCATGACCGACAAGACGGCTTCGATTGAGGAGAAGCAGCGGCTGGTGAAGTATCGCCGCATTGACCGCAGCATCATCCTGACCCTGAAGCGGTTCTACGACTATCGCGACGAGATCAGCGGCGAGAAGATTGGCAACGAGTATGGCGACAGCGTTGTCGAGGCCCACCACATCGACTACTTCACCCGTTCGCAGAACAACGACTCTACGAACATCATTATCATTAGCCCGAATTACCATAGGATTATCCACAAGAACAATCCGAGGTTCAATCGCAAGAAGTTCCAGTTCGAGTTCGAAAATGGCGAGGTACTGAGGCTAAAGTTGTATGAGCATTTGAAGGTGGGGTGAATAATAATAATGAAGATTATGGAATTAGGACATAAGGAACAACTTAGTGCCCACGTTGAGAAGATTTTCAAGGGTTATATAACTCCTGGGCTTCACATCTGTGACATCGCGACAGGTGGTGGAAAATCATATACGATTGGAAAGCTTACATGTGAGTATTATCCTCTCCATTTTGACAGGATTATTATTCTCTGTGTACAAAATAAACTTGTAAACGGGATGGATAGGGAGATAGAGAGATTTATATCAACTCCCGAAAGCAAGATAAAGTCTAAAGACAAACTGGTCATAGAGAACAATCCAGAGGTTATCATGAAAGCAATAAAGAACTCCAGTTTTTCATCTTTGCTTGAAGAGATGGAAATGCAGATTGATGACCAAAAGAAAAAAGACACCAAGGTTACAGATTTAAGATATAGCTTTAATTGGGTCAAGAAAACATTTGAGGGATTATCTGGGTTAGTTAAGACCTATGAGTCCAATAACAATGAGTATCTTCGTCAGCAGATAGATGAAAGCGAAGCCAATTTGCGTAAAGCAGTACGCGTGTTTTTCGAGAACTTCAAAAAACATTTGGAAAATACAAAACAAGATAAGCGTGTTTCTATTGCAAAATTAAACAAGCTTTTTCCCCATTTAAGAGAAGTATACCCTCAAGTTGACTATAAGAATAAGAGAGTACTTCTTATGACTGTTCATAAAGCAATGTATGGGATAGACCCTATTATAGACGAGAAATTCAGTATTTCAGATTTTTCGAAAAAGGGGAAAAAGACTCTTATCTTATTTGATGAGTCCGACCAGGCCGCTATTGCCATGAGAAATGCTATCATAGATCAAGCTATAGATAGTACTTATGGAAATAAGAGGTTTGCGAAAGGCTACAATGGTTTCTTGCAGTACAAGTCCTTACTTGAAAGTCCTGAGCATACATCTAATTCGTATTATGGAACTCGTTTGGAAGATTGTGTCCATAAAGCGCAAGAAATAATAAATGCTAATTGGGAGAAGGCATTTGGAAACACAAAACCTTATAATAGCATTTTTTTAGATACGCCGGAAGAAATAGAAGAATTCAGAAGAGGTGTCTTTTTCTCAGGCCCAATAAAGTTAAGTATTTCACAAAGCGGAGATAAGACAAATTCCTTTGTTTGTTATAAAAGAGGAAACCGGCATCTAAGTTTGGTGCATAGCAATGATAAAGACTCTTTAATCGCAGATTATTCTATTGTCATTCCTTTAGATGAGTTCCTAACACTTACGACTAGAAATATCACTTCTGTAAAATCTCAATTTAGAAGTGTTATAAAAGAAGCATTAGAGGATAGCCGTAATAAGTTTGATGAGGAAATCCGCCAAATAAATAATTCCGGAGAAAAAACGTTCCTCGGATACCCCACATTGGAGCGAGAAATACATACGTTCTTTTCAAGGTTTGAGTCTGCGTCTGAATTCCATTTCGAGCAGCAGCAAACGGAGTTTATGACTAACCGGAAAAACCATATTATAACCAAAGATGCCAATCCGATAAAACTTCCAGACTATTCTGTTTACTCGCAAGGAGTTCAGTTCTTCCAAGAAGAAATTGATGAAAAAGACAATCAACATCGAGTGAGATTATCTAGTCGTGAAATAACAAACACGCCAGAGAAGATATTACTTAATCTTACCCATTTTGATGATAATGCTATCGTTTTGTGTTCAGCAACGGCTTCAAATAAATCTGTGGTAAGTAATTTTGACCTCGTCTATTTGAAGGAGATATTAGGTGATAAAGTTCACACATTAACGGCAGAAGATAGAATCAAATTTGATGATTTGGTCGCAGCGACATATCCCCAAGAGCATAGAATAGAAGCAATTCCGATTGAGCATTACGAATACAAGGACAAACGTGAAAACCATCTTGTATTGCCTCAAAAATACAAGGAGATGTTTTCATCAAAAGCCAAAGAAGAAGGCCTTGATGAAGAGTGGTTCCGTATTACTGTCAGAAACCTTAGAAGATATGATAAGGAAATGAAAAGTACTTTCTTCCATTTATACAGGCTTTTCCAATTCATAGAAGCATATCATTGGTTTATCACCCATGATGATATTCGTAGTATGATATTCTTCCAGAATCGTACTGGTGAAAAAGATAGTAATCAAATAATGACGCTAAGCTGCCTCATTGATGGCACATACGAAGATATGCCGTCGAAAATTGATGGCGAACTACCAACAGATTGGGAAAATAGTCATATTCGGATTACGAAAGAACTGGAGGAAGTGGAAAACAATATATTGGTAGAACTAAGTCATGATAAAGATGCCAAAATCATGTTGGTTTCTGCATATGGAAGTTTCAAGGCAGGAACAAACATGCAATTTGAAATACCAGAAGGACTTGACTATGTTTCTGGTGACAATTGGGTAGAAGATGGTAAAAAGCTAAAGAAAGACTGGGACGCATTATATCTTCAGTCTCCTACCAACTATCTTATGATGAGCGAGGATGGCTATGAATCAACATTTGAGAAGAGCTTCTACAATGCTATGCTGGTGTTGATGATGCTATATGAAAGAGGTTGCCTTTCAAAATATGATGTCGCCAGATGGCTATATCAAGCTTTATCAAATACTTTCTATTTTAGTGAAAAAAAAGATCCTGGTATTGCGAATGATAAGGCTGCCTGGGCTCAAACTATTGTTGAACAGGCTGTCGGACGTTTGTGCCGTACCCGAAATAAGCCTCATACAACATATTTGCTATATGATGAGTCTATGACTCCCTACTTTGATTCTTCGATATACCAGAAATCTCTCACAATAGAGTATCAGGTATTAGTGAATCATATCTTAGAACACCCGACGAATAATGAGATAACTGCTTCTACAGAAGAAACTATTCTTTGTCATACAGCCAATCATGCTCAATATATGCTTGATTGTATGCGCAGACAGGCTCTTTATTTTACACCACATAAAGAAGATTTTGAAGATGACTTTGGTGACGATGATAGTAATGGGGATATCCCATATAATATTATGGCTAGTCAAAGGATGAATCAAAGCTATAAGCGAGCAATTATTACAAAGCCAGTAATATCGGGATGGGATGACTTGGACGAAGAAGATAGGTATCTCACGTTCATAACAAAATGTTATGGCAATTGGCAGCGTGATGAAGATGGGGGCTATTATTTCTCATATGATAATTACAAGATATGTCCTGATGGGAAGGGAACGAGATATTTCATATCGCCATCTTCTGTGCATTTGGATACATTAATGAAGAATGATGTTATAAGGAGTCATTTTGAGAAAAATGGATTCGCTACAGATTGGAAAGGTGAAGGATTAATTCTTCATCCACAAATATTACGTTCCGATTATGCGGGAGAAATTGGAGAAGAAGCATTTAAAGCATTATTGATTCACTATACAGACTGCAAAGAGGAAGATATTAAACATCTAGAGGGAAAGGACTACGAATTAGCAGACTATGTTATATGTCATCCTGATGGCAGCTACAAAATCGCATTTGATGTTAAGAATATGAATCCCAGGGCAGACCATAACGACAAATATGGCGATATACCAACCTCAGAGAAACGTCAAAGGAAAACAACTCGACTTAATTGTCGTTTAATAACGGTGAACATCCTCCAAATCGATGATCCACTCATGGATGAAATAAATGAAATTGGTGGACTGATTGACGAGAATGGTGTAATTGTCCCCAAAGGGATTGAAACATTACGGAAACTAGTAAATGTACAGTAGGGAATATGAAGTTGAACATGGAAGAAATAAAAGCTTGGCCACTTACAACAAACAAAATTGAGGTGGAATATGATAGAGAGAAGTTCTTCTCCCAATATGCTATTGTTTCCTACTATAGCTTAGATAAAGAATACAAGAACTTAGCTTACGAACAATTAGCAGATATTCCTTTTATATCTGTATGTGGCATAAGAGCAAAATGGCATGATGTTCAATATCCATGTGTTCGCTTTTTCATAATGATGAAGAAGGAGGAACTTCAAGATGTTTTGAAGAGCCTTAGGGACTATGAACAAATTCGATCTCGTATTGATGATTTGACAGACTATGATTATAAATTGCAGCAACGAATCATAGCATCCCTTGCAGTCAATTCTCTTGGCAAAACGAAGCCTGATAGGATGATGTATAATAATGGAGTCCTATTGCTGTGTGATGATAAGAACTTTTTGGTACCTCAAAGTCGGAAAGAGTTGGTTTGCTTGAAGATGGAAGTAAACGAATACTTGAATCTAACGGCAAAAACGACATCCTTCTCAAATCCTAAAAGTGTTGATGAACTTAGAAAGAGACAAATGTGTGTGTTTCAGGTCAGCAAGGATATTCATGGGCAATGGTGGTCTGGTTTAGCTGTAAAACCAGTTGTCTTAAGGAAAATGAAAGGAATTAAGCCAGAACTTGAAAGCTTTTACGTTCAAAAGAAAAGATTCACAGATAAGCATAATATCGTACCATATTGGCCATATAACCCCAAAGATTACTCGCATGGTAGATTGTTTGCCATATATCAGGTAATTGATTCTGCGAATGAGAAGTATCAGGATTTGCTGTCCATTCAATTCGTCGACTCCGCTGTTTTGTATTATGATGAGTATAAGCCTAGTAAGGATATGCTTAGATTCATTACGGAGTATCTTAATGGAAAGTCAATCTATATTGATAATCCCTTTGGGGAGTCAGCTATTGACTTGATTTCTCAAATGAAGATGCAATTCCAAGTAATCATGCAAGCCTCTCTCATATTTAATCAAAAGAGAACAGCAAGCGACATGACAATTAAGTTGTGTGAGCCTACAGATGAGTTACTTCCACAAACTCATTACACTAAATCGTTGTATAGATTGGCACATTCTAGTACTGCATTACAACATAAAATATTCTATAACAACGAAAAAGAAGATCAATTCTCTGTTTCTGAAGCTCGCAGGATTCTGATAGAGCTGTTAGTGAAAGACTGTTTGATAAACAGACAAATGCCGCAACAATTATGCAACCTTTCTGAGAAATGGGAGTTTTACAGATATAAGATTCATGATGGATGTGTCATTGGAGCTTCACTGAAGATGACAGATGGCGGAAAGATGGACATTGCTGAATTCGGTTTCTCTTCAGAGCAGTTGCCTGTGTTCTTCGACGAATTTGCTTATAGTCATTTAAACTATAATGAACCTGATAAAATTCGTGGGGCAAGAGACTATATGGCATTGAAAAAGAATGACAATGTCTATCTGATAATTGATACAGACGAAATTCCAATATTGGATGTAAATCTTATAGATGAGGCTTATAGTGATATCGTAAATGATGGAATGCCATTGTCTTTATTTAAAAGGAAAGCTGAATCGCATAAATATTTAAGAGGTTATATTGGCTTGCATTTATGGAAAGCTGAAGGGCTAAATGGAGAACCTGATGGCGCATATGCATATATATCTGGAATCAATAGCGAAAATATGCAAATAATGAAGAGCGCCAAGATGGACCGAATGCCAAGAGCTCGACGCATATTCATTCTACATAAAGAGAATGAGGCTAATGTGGAGAATGATATACATGAGATTATGGATATGTTGAGGTTTGGATTTGGACGATGGAACGAAATGATGACATACCCGTTCCCATTCAAGTTCTTGCAAGAATATCTTGATGATGCTAGCGAAATAGCATTTAGTAAACATTGGAGTGAAATAACAAGTAAATCATTATGATTATGAAGAAAGTATTATTTACAGTTTCCATTATGTTGGGAGTAACATCTGTTTTTGCGCAAACAAAGCAAAAGACAGTTCTTAATGATTCAACATTAGTAAGAATAGATAGTTTGCTTCGGGTAAATAATGCATGGTTGGAACACATTGAACTCGATTTGTCGTTGAAGCAACGTTATAAACTCTACCAAACTGATAATATATACACTTTTCTCCAGTTGGATACAAAGACTGGAATGATTGAACAAGTTCAATGGTCTTTAGATTCAGATAATGAAGGTTCTGTTTCTATTAATATCGAGGACTTAACATATGGATTGGGGTGTGGTTCTGGAAGCTTTGAACTATATCCTACTAAAAATATGTATCAGTATCTTTTGTTGGACAAAACAACTGGCAGGAAGTGGCATGTCCAATGGGGTATGGAGTCCTCGAAAAGATGGATTAGACGGATTTATTAAAAGAGCTATAATTGCCGAATGTTGTAAAAGCCAAACAACAAAGAAAAACGTTATAAGAATATATGGCTGCACGAAGATATTACTACTCGGATTCCATTACGGACTTTCTGTCTCGGAGCAATAACGAGATAGTGGGGGCGTTGACTCTGGCGTCGCAGCATGACGTGAATGATGAGACGTCGAAGTCGTGGGTGGAGGAGATTGAGACGATGCGCGAGGTGCTGGGCCCGTATGAAGGAAGGGGAAGCGTGTACTTCGAGTACAATATTCCCCGAATGGGTAGGCGCGTGGATGTGATTGCTGTTATCGATGGTATCGTCTTTGTGCTGGAGTATAAGACTGCTGAACGGAAGTTCTCACGGGAGGCGCTTGTGCAAGTATGGGACTACGCTATCGACCTGAAGAATTTTCAGGAAGGTAGTTTGGAGAGAATATTGATTCCGATTCTGGTGGTTCCTGCGGAGAAAGGTTCTCGTTGCCAGACGGCGTTGAAGCATTTTGGGGACTATGTGTATGAGCCGCTACAGGTGAATACAAAGCGGTTGGCTGAGGCTATCGAGATAGTGCTTGGCGCTGTCCGCTATGATGTGGCACCTACGCAAACCGATGACCAATGGGCCAAGAGCGGATATTCGCCTACGCCTACTATCATAGAGGCTGCCATTGCGCTATATGAAGAGAATACGGTTGAGGACATCACAAAGCATGGCGGAGATATTGACAAGGCGTCGGTTGAACTTTGCAAGATAATAGACCATTGCAGGGCAAACAACAGGAAGGCCATCTGCTTTATTACGGGCGTTCCTGGAGCAGGCAAGACGCTCATTGGTCTCAATACGGCTATAGACCAATTTAACCGTGGCGAGAAGGCAGTGTATCTGTCGGGCAACTTCCCGTTGGTAGAGGTGCTGCAGGAGGCGTTGACTCGCGACTATGTACGTAGGGACAAGAAACGTGCTAAGGATGAGGGACGCAAGGCATGCACCAAGGCTGAGGCCAAGAGTAAGGTGAAGGCGTTCATCCAGATGATTCACCATTACCGTGACTTGTATCTGGAAGGGACTGAGGTGAAAGGGAAGAAGATTGTGCCCATAGAAGGGTATTTCCAAAGTCATACGGACAAGGCTTATATTCCTGTGGAGCATGTAGCCATATTTGACGAGGCACAACGGGCCTGGACGAAGGAGGAGTTGCAGCGGTTTATGCGCGAGAAGAAGGGTATTCGCAACTTCCCGTATTCGGAGCCGGAATATCTGATTTCATGCATGGACAGACAGACGGACTGGGGACTGGTGGTGTGCCTGGTAGGTAATGGGCAGGCCATCAACAAGGGTGAAGCAGGATTGACGGAATGGATAGAGTCTGTTCACAGGAGTTATCCCGGATGGGATGTCTATATGTCGGACTATCTGATTGAGTCGAAGGATATATCTGCGGAAGAGTTGTCGTTGATTAGCAAACAACTTATTCCGAAGGAGGACCTGCATCTGAAAATGTCTATGCGGTCGTTCCGGTCTGAGAAAGTGAGCATCTTTGTCAATCAATTGCTGGCACTTCAGAAAGATGAGGCTGCGGCCACGTTGAAAGAACTGGATAAATATCCTATCTTCCTGACCCGCAATCTTGATGTTGCCAAGCAATGGCTTCGCGACCATGCAAGAGGAAGTGAGCGGATGGGACTGTTGGCCAGCAGCAAGGCTGAGCGACTGAAAGCTATTGGCATCAATGTGCGTTATCAACCAAACTTTGTTCATTGGTTCTTGGAAGATGATACGGACATCAGAAGCAGCAACTGTCTGGAAGACACATTGACGGAATTCAAAGTGCAGGGACTTGAGATCGACTGGGCTTGTGTGACGTGGGATGCCGACTTGCGACTGAAGGAAGACTGGTCGTCGTGGCAGCATTTCCAACTGCGGAGTGGTACCAAGTGGCAGAGAATCAATAAGGAAATCAACAAGGAGTATCAGATAAATGCCTATCGCGTGTTGCTGACCAGGGCTCGTCAGGGAATGGTGATCGTTGTGCCGAATGGGGACGATAGCGTGCCGCCTGACGAGACACGCAAACCTGAGTGGTACGATGGGATATATGATTATCTGAGGTCGGTTGGGATTAAGGAGATATGAAACAGATAGAAGTCGTAGCAGCGATAATTCGCAAGGGAGATAGGATTTTCGCCACCCAGCGAGGGTATGGCGAGTGGAAGGACTGGTGGGAGTTTCCTGGCGGAAAGATGGAGGCTGGGGAGACACCGGAGGAGGCGCTCGTGAGGGAGATTCGCGAAGAGCTGTCTGCGGAAATCAGCGTGGATGAGTTCCTTTGTACGGTGGAATATGATTATCCGAAGTTTCACCTGACCATGCATTGCTATCTGTGTTCGCTCATTGGTGAGGCGCTGCATCTGAATGAGCACGAGGCGGCGAAGTGGCTGGCGAAGGATGAGCTGGACAGCGTGAAGTGGTTGCCTGCAGATGTGATTGTTGTTCAAACGATTAAACGGGGATTACACCAAGGGGCAGGTGCCGCCGACCCTCGATGAGAATGGCTGCTGTGATGAGCACAGCGAGCGTCGACCGTGTCTGTATTCCAGATTATTTACGTTTCAACTCGATGAGCGGTGGCAACTTCTGCCACCGTCCGTTGCGCGGCACTTTCAGCGCGCTGCCCTCCAGGTGCTTCAGCTCGTAGAGGGAGTCGTTCTTCTGCGTCAGCTGAGCCTTGAAGTCCTCGCTGCCGTAGTCGTTGATGAACGACACTTCAGCCGTGTGGTCGTTCTTCAGCTTGGCCGAGGTGATGACCCAGCAGAAGGTGTTGCGCTCCTTGCCCAGATATCCCGGCAGTTCGCCGTAGAGTTCCTGTCCGGGTACTGTGACGTCCTCCTCGTAGAAATTGATTTGCAGAAATATCTCGTACTCGTTATTAAAAAGGTACGCGTGAAAGGGCCTAAGCTTTTTCTGTGCACAGATTCCTGTACACAGCATCGCAATGGCCACAATGGTAAAAAGTCTTTTCATTCTTCTTAGTTTATTGTCGCAAAGGTAGTAAATCAAAATCAATAAATAGGCCAAATGGTCAAAAATATATGGGAAAATATGCTGAGTTTTAGAATATTTTAAGTATCTTTGCAGCCGTTTATAATTATAACGAATGAAAAAAGAGCAATTAAAGCCTGACTACATCTTTGAGTCGAGCTGGGAAGTGTGTAACAAAGTAGGTGGTATCTACACCGTGCTTTCCTCTCGTGCAAAGACGCTTCAGGACAGGATGAAGGATCGTATCATCTTCATCGGACCAGACTTCTGGAAAGGTGGTGGACAGCAAGATGACGACGATGCCTCAGCAAAGAAAGAGAGTCCCTACTTCCGTGAGGACAAGTCGCTTTTTGCCGAGTGGCAATGGGTGGCCAAGAACGAAGGGCTGAAGGTGAGGGTAGGTCGCTGGACCATTCCCGGTGAGCCGATAGCCATCCTGGTGGATTTTAACCCTTTTTTTGACAAAAAGAACGAGATTTACGGTTGGCTGTGGGAGCACTACGGTGTGGACTCCCTCCATGCCTATGGCGACTACGACGAGGCCTCGATGTTCTCGTATGCCGCTGCCCTGGTGACGGAGAGCTTCTACAACCACTACGGGCTCCAGGACCAGCGTGTCGTCTACCATGCTAACGAGTGGATGTGCGGTCTGGGCGCCTTGTACCTGAACAACCGTCAGCCGAAGATTGCCACCATCTTCACCACCCACGCTACGAGCATCGGCCGCTCCATAGCCGGCAACCAGAAGCCGCTGTACGACTACCTGTTTGCTTATAACGGCGACCAGATGGCCGGTGAGCTGAATATGCAGTCGAAGCACTCCATTGAGAAGCAGACAGCGTGGAACGTCGACTGCTTCACGACCGTCAGCGACATTACCGCCAAGGAGTGTGTCGAGCTGCTTGACAAACCCGTCGACGTTGTGCTGCCCAACGGCTTTGACGACAGCTTCGTCCCGAAGGCCGCACAGTTCACCCGCAAGCGTAAGCTAGCCCGCCAGCGCCTGTTGGACGTCGCCAATGCCCTACTTGGAGAAAAGCTTAATGACGATACGCTGATTGTCTCGACCTCAGGACGTTATGAGTTCCGCAACAAGGGTATCGACGTCTTCGTGGAGGCCATGAACCGCCTGTTACGCGACAAGGAGCTGCAGAAGCCCGTCCTCGCCTTCATCGAGGTTCCCGGATGGGTGGGCGAGCCCCGTCAGGACCTGCAGGAGCGACTCGCCAGCGGCAAGAGTTTTGAGGAGGCCCTCGAGGTGCCCATGGTTACCCACTGGCTGCACAACATGAGCCACGACAACGTGCTTGGCATGATGAAGTACTACGATATGCACAACCGTAAGGAGGACCACGTGAAGGTCATCTTCCTGCCCTGCTATCTGGACGGTCAGGACGGCATCGTGAACATGAGCTACTACGACCTGGTGCTGGGCAATGACCTCTGCGTTTACCCGTCGTACTATGAGCCCTGGGGCTACACGCCGCTGGAAGCCGTCGCCTTCAAGGTGCCGTGTATTACTACCGACTTGGCTGGCTTTGGCCTGTGGGCTAACACGGAGTTCGGACGATATGGCGAGATTGAGGACGGCGTGAAAGTCATTCATCGTACGGACTACAACTATTCCGAGGTGGCCGACGCCATCAAGGATACCATCGCCCGCTTCTCGTCGATGACGAAGAAAGAGGTCGACGCGTGCCGCAAGAAGGCCGGTGACCTGTCGAAGAAGGCCTTGTGGAGCGAGTTCATCAAGTACTACGACGAGGCCTACGACATCGCCCTGCGCAAGGCGGCAGAAAGAACCGACAAATAACCCAATCAATTGTAAATTGTAAATAATTAAATAGTACATTAAAGTTATGAAAATTAAAGCTGATTACACTAATGAGCCTCAGTGGAAGGTGCTGACCGTGAAGTCGAGCCTCCCTGAGCAGCTGAAGTGTCTCGACGAGATTGCCCACAATATGTGGTGGGTGTGGAATTTTGAGGCACGTGACCTGTTCCGTGACCTTGATCCTGAGATTTATCATGACGTGAAGCACAACCCCGTGATGCTGCTGGAGCGCCTGAGCTTCGCCCGCAAGGAAGCCATCATGAAGGACAAGGCCCTGATGAAGCGCGTGAAGGACGTCTATGCACAGTTCCGTGCCTATATGGACGTGAAGCCCGACACGAAGCGTCCGTCCGTGGCCTACTTCTGCATGGAGTACGGTATCCACTCGGCCCTGAAGATCTACAGCGGCGGTCTGGGTATGCTGGCTGGTGACTACGTTAAGGAGGCTTCCGACTCCAACGTCGATATGTGTGCCGTCGGCTTCCTCTATCGTTTCGGCTACTTCACACAGAGCCTGTCGATGGACGGTCAGCAGATTACCAACTACGAGACGCAGAACTTCGGTTCGCTGCCTATTGAGCGCCAGCTCGACAGCGACGGCAACCCGATGGTTGTAGACGTGCCCTATACGAACTACCAGGTTCACGCTTATGTCTGGCGTGTCAACGTCGGCCGCGTGAAGCTCTACTTGCTGGATACCGACAACGAGATGAACTCCGACTTCGACAAGCCCATCACCCACAGCCTCTATGGCGGCGACTGGGAGAACCGTCTGAAGCAGGAGATCCTGCTGGGTATCGGCGGTATGCTGCTGCTGAAGAAGCTCGGCATCAAGAAGGACATCTACCATTGTAACGAGGGTCACGCAGCCCTCTGCAACCTGCAGCGTCTGTGCGACTACATCGAGGATGGCCTGACGTTCAATCAGGCTCTGGAGCTGGTACGTGCCAGCGGCCTCTACACCGTCCACACCCCGGTTCCCGCCGGCCACGACTACTTCGACGAGGGCCTCTTCGGCAAGTACATGGGTGGCTATCCCCAGCGTCTGGGCATCTCTTGGGACGAGTTCATCGGCATGGGCCGTACGAACCCCGAGGACAAGGGCGAGAAGTTCTGTATGTCGACCTTCGCCTGCAACACTTGTCAGGAGGTCAACGGCGTTAGCTGGCTCCACGGTGAGGTGTCGAAAAAGATGTTCGCACCCATCTGGAAGGGTTACTATCCCGAGGAGAACCACGTCGGCTACGTCACCAACGGCGTTCACTTCCCCACATGGGCAGCTGCTGAGTGGCGTGCTGTCTATGCCAAGTACTTCGACGCGAAGTTCATGGGCGACCAGTCGAACGAGGAAATCTGGCACGGCATCTACAACTGTCCCGACGAGGAGATCTGGGCTACGCGCCAGGCTCTGAAGGCCAAGCTGTTCGACTATATCAAGGTTCAGTTCCGTGAGACGTGGCTGAAGAACCAGGGCGATCCCTCGCGTGTGGTGAAGCTCCTGGAGCGCTTCAACCCCAATGCGCTCGTCATCGGCTTCTGCCGCCGCTTCGCTACCTACAAGCGTGCTCACCTGCTGTTCACCGACCTGGAGCGCCTCGACCGTATTGTCAACAATCCCGAGCGTCCCGTCATCTTCCTCTTTGCAGGTAAGGCTCACCCCGCCGACGGCGCTGGTCAGGGACTTATCAAGCGCATCTTCGAGATCAGCCAGATGCCGCAGTTCCAGGGTAAGGTCATCTTCCTCGAGGATTACGACTTCCTGCTGGCACGCCGTCTCGTGTCGGGTGTAGACATCTGGATGAACACCCCGACGCGTCCGCTCGAGGCTTCCGGTACGTCTGGCGAGAAGGCCGAGATGAACGGTGTCGTCAACCTCTCCGTCAAGGACGGCTGGTGGCTTGAGGGCTATCGCGAGGGTGCCGGCTGGGCACTCACCGAGAAGCGCACTTACCAGAACCAGGGCTATCAGGACCAGCTCGACGCTGCTACCATCTATAGCCTCCTCGAAAACGAGATCCTCCCCCTGTACTACGACAGGGACAAGAAGGGCATCTCGAAGGGCTGGATCAAGGTTGTCAAGAACTCCATCGCCCAGATTGCTCCTCACTACACCATGAAGCGTCAGCTCGACGACTACTACAGCAAGTTCTACGAGAAGCAGGCTAAGCGCTTCAAGGAGCTGTCGAAGAACGACTTCCGTCTGGCTAAGGAGATTGCCCTCTGGAAGGAGACTGTCGCCGAGCGCTGGGATGCCATCAGCGTCGTGAGCGCCGAGTCTACCGCTCCCGCCAACGGTCTGCACGAGACGGGTCAGGAGTACACCCTCCGCTATGTCATCAACGAGCAGGGTCTCGACGATGCCGTTGCTTTGGAGAAGGTGAACGTCGCCATCGACAAGGACGGCAACGAGCACGTGTTCTCTATCGAGCCGCTGAAGATGGTGAAGAAGGAAGGCAACAACTACACCTTCGAGGCCAAGCATTCGCCGAAGCAGGCTGGTCAGTACAAGAGTGCTGTCCGTATGTACCCCTGCAACAAGAACCTGCCTCACCGTCAGGACTTCTGCTACGTGAAATGGCTGGAGCTGCCCAACGCCTAATCCGCGTTTGACATCATAATCAATAAGTGCCGCTTATCTCCGGATAAGTGGCACTTATTTTGTTTCGCTGAGTTGTTGCTCCATTTCGTCGTAGAGTTGTTGTACCCTTCGTGTGACGAGACTTGGCGGCGTGCCGGCGGCAACGAGACAGCGGACGGTGCGGACAATACGCTGCTCGTAGTCCGAACGGATGTCGTTGCGCATCACCGAGTCGTTGTACTGGCGCATCTCGGCGGCTGACATCCGGCATTGGCCCTTTTTGTAGTTGATGTTAGCAAAACTGGCAGCGATGATGAGTATCGCTGCCAGTATGCATAAGTTTCTATTGCTCATTGTGGTAGTTACATTGCATATAGTCCGTAGTTACACGATGAACGACATGATAGCGGTTGCTGACTACACGATGTAGAGGTCGCTGATGCTCTTGTTCTCGATGACGCGGCGGATGGCCTCGGCAAACATATCGGCCACGGACAGTTGCTTCACCTTGGCGCAGCGCTGCGTGTAGGGGATGGAGTCGGTGAAGACCATCTCCTCGAGGGCCGACTCCTGCACACGCTCGCTGGCAGGACCGCTCATGACACAGTGGGAGGCACAGGCGCGCACGGTCTTGGCACCGGCAGCCTTCATCAGGTCGGCAGCCTTGGTGATGGTGCCTGCGGTGTCTACCATATCGTCGATGATGACCACGTTCTTACCTTCCACGTCGCCGATAATCTGCATCGTAGCCACTACGTTGGCACGGGCACGCGTCTTGTTACACAGCACCAGCGGACATCCGAAGAACTTAGCGTAGGTGTTGGCGCGCTTCGAACCGCCTACATCGGGCGATGCGATGACGAGGTTGTCCAGATTGAGGCTCTTCAGGTAGGGCATGATGACGCCCGATCCGTAGAGGTGGTCGACGGGTACATCGAAGAATCCCTGAATCTGGTCGGCGTGGAGGTCCATGGTGATGACGCGGTTGACGCCCGCCACACTAAGGAGGTCGGCCACAAGCTTGGCACCGATGGAGACGCGCGGCTTGTCCTTGCGATCCTGACGTGCCCATCCGAAGTAGGGGATGACGGCGTTGATGGTACGTGCCGAGGCACGCTTGGCGGCATCAATCATCAGCAGCAGCTCCATGAGGTTGTCGCTGTTGGGGAAGGTGCTCTGTACGAGGAAGACGTCGCGACCGCGGATGCTCTCTTCGTAGCTGACGGCAAACTCTCCGTCAGAGAATTTCGTGATTAGAAGCTGGCCCAGCTTACATCCCAGGCTCTCGCAGATTTTCTCGGCGAGATACTTGGTAGCTGTTCCGGAGAATACCATATAAGAACTGTTCATATCTGTTGTATTACTATTCATTCCTCGTTACTCGTTACTCATTCCTCGTTACTCGTTACTCATTCCTCCTTCCTCGTTCCTCCTTCCTCGTTCCTCCTTCCTCGTTCCTCCTTCCTCATTCCTCCTTCCTCGTTCCTCACTCCTCGTCTCTCGTCATCCCACCGCCTTGCGCAGTTTCTCGAAGTGTGCGATGAGTTCCTTGTAGTCGAGACCGCCCAGAATGTTGAAGCGGTTCCAGAGGTCGCCACAGATGACGACACCGCCGAATCCCAGCTCCTTGGCTACAGGGATGGTGTCGAGGTTCATGCCTCCCATGGCGTACACTTTCTTGTCGATGAGACCCTGTCGCGAAGCCTGCTCCAGCTCCTCACGGGTTAGTGTCGCCTTGTCGTTCTTGTTGCTCTGGCTGTCGAAGAGCGTCTTCAGAAAGACGTAGTTCGACCGTTTCTTCGTCTCCTTGAGCTCGCTGATGGCGTGACACGTACGGCTGATGTTGCCGCGGTAGCCTGCGGGTGCCTCTCCCTCGGCGGTATTGATGTGAATGCCGCGCAGTCGGTACTCGTCCTTCAGGTAGAAGTGATCGTGGACGGTAATCTTGCCGTAGTAGTCTTCGTCAAGCAGCGTCAGGAGCCTCTCGGAGTAGATGGGCTCGGCGCCTGGCTTGTACAGGTGCAGGTGGTCCATCCCTGCCTCGAAGAGCGTGGAAAGTATCTTGTCTTCCTCCACGAAGAACGTGGCTCTGGTCATGACAATCAGCTTCATGGGCAATGTTTTACTTCTTTTGGCTACAAAGGTACGAAAAAAAAGATAAACGTGGTATGAGAATTGAGATTTTTTTTCGCGTCAACGCTCATTTTCTTGATTTCTTGATTTCCGCCCCTTGGTATCATTCGTTATCCTTCACCTGTGTCACGATGTAGGCGCTGAGCAGCACGAGTATGCCTGCCACGGGCTTGTCCCACGTCAGAATGTCCTGCCCAATCAGGATGGCCACCAGCGAAGCCACGACTGGCTGCAGGTTTGTGTAGATGCTGACGGTGGTGGCGCTGAGATGCTTCATGGCGTAGGGAATGAGGAAGAATCCGAGGGCTGTCGCACAAATGACGATGAACGCCATCTCGAGCACGCCCTCCCATCCCCATGCCGCTGTGTATAGCGCATTGTCTGGGAGTTCGGGAATGGCGATGGGCACGGTGACGATGGCCGAGATGAGGAACACATACTTCATCTGTGTCACGGGCGAGTACTTCGACGCCACATTACGCGTGATAATCAAGTAGACGGCCCATGTCAGGACGCTCAGGATGGCCAGCGCGATACCTATCAGGTCGTTCTTTCCCGAACCCAACGACTGGCTCATCAGCACCATCAGCACAGCGCCGGCAATACCCAGCAGCACACCCAGCGACTTTTTTGGTGTTATTTTCTCGCCGATTGTCAGAGCAGCACATAGCATCACGGCTACAGGGGTCAGCGAGGCAATGAGTGAGAAATACACGGGACTGGTAAAGTCGAGTGCCCAGGCTGTCAGCGTCTGCGAGATGACGAAGCCCATAAGGCCTCCGAAGAGGATGGTTATCAGGTCTTTGCGCTCTACTTTCTCCTTGGGCAGGAAGGCAGCAATAATCCAAAAGAGGATACAGGCTCCGAGCGAGCGTGAGGCCATATAACCCATTGGCGTTACCCAGTCGTCGAGCAGTAGCTTGGTGACGGGCACACCCAGTCCGAAGATGGAGTTTGCAAGAAAGATGGCTCCGTGAGCCTGCAGTTTGTTGCTGTTCATTTGTCTTTTTTGTCTATTGTTTGAAAAACGGCTGCAAAATTACTATTTTTTTCTAGAAAACAGCCATCGTGGCAGCAAATTCTTCATGCTTCATGCGTCGCTCTTCATTTTTCTTTGTATCTTTGCAGCCAAGATGAATACACCTATTTATATTATAGAGGAAGCCCGGCTTCGTCGGAACCTGAGTCTTATCGCCGATGTGGCACGCCGTGCCGACGTGGAGATCATCCTGGCCTTCAAGGCCTTTGCATTGTGGAAGACTTTTCCCATCTTCCGCGAGTATATCCGTTCGACAACCGCCAGCTCCCTGGCCGAGGCCCGTCTGGCCGTTGAGCAGTTTGGTGCCAAGGCTCATACCTATTCGCCGGCTTATACCGACGGGGAGTTCGACGCGATTGTCGACTGCTCCAGCCACCTGACGTTCAACTCGCTGTCGCAGTACCAGCGGCTGCACGAACGGGTAGGGGGGCGTGCCAGCATCGGCCTGCGTGTGAATCCCGAGTACAGCGAGGTGGGCACGCTGCTCTACAATCCCTGTGCCCCGGGTACCCGTTTCGGTGTGACGGCCAACAAACTGCCCGCACAGCTGCCTGCCGACATCGAGGGGTTCCATTGCCATTGCCATTGTGAGAGTGGTGCCGACGTGCTGGAGCGTACACTTGTGCATATCGAGGAGAAGTTCGCCCGCTGGTTCCCGCAACTGAAGTGGCTCAACCTGGGCGGCGGCCATCTGATGACCCGTCGTGACTACGACGTCGACCACCTTATTAATATATTAAAGGGGCTGCATAGCCGCTACCCGTGGCTGAAGATCATCCTGGAGCCCGGCAGCGCTTTTGCCTGGCAGACGGGACCGCTGGTGAGCCATGTCGTCGATGTCGTTGAGGACAAAGGCATCAAGACCGCTATTCTCGATGTCAGCTTCACCTGTCACATGCCCGACTGTCTGGAAATGCCGTACTATCCCGATGTGCGTGGAGCAGAACACATAGAGCCCGCCTCCGGGGACTGCCCCCCGTGTGGGCAGCCCAGCGGATTACATGGGGACTGTCCCCATACTGCCGTCTACCGTCTCGGCGGCAATAGCTGCCTTTCTGGCGATTTCATGGGCAATTGGAAGTTCGACCACGAACTGCAGGTGGGCGAAGAGGTGATTTTCGAGGACATGATCCACTACACGACCGTTAAGACTAATATGTTCAACGGCATCATGCACCCTGCCATCGGGATGCTCCATGAGGATGGAAAACTCGAAATTTTGCGTGAATTTGGGTATGAAGACTACCGTGACCGCATGGATTAGAAGTTTTTTTGAAAAAAAACGGCGAAAAGTTTTGGCGGTTCGGAAAAAAGCATTACCTTTGCACCCGCAATCGAGAGAGATGCACTTTAGACGCGGAATTTTCGCGCAAGCAAGAGCAGAAAGTTTACTTTATGCCTAGCGCCGCCGAAAATGCCGATAGTCCGAAGGACAAGCGGAAATAGCTCAGTTGGTAGAGCACAACCTTGCCAAGGTTGGGGTCGCGGGTCCGAGTCCCGTTTTCCGCTCAACATGTTGTTACAAAAAGAGAGATTTGGCAGCGGTGCTGAATCGTAAATGCCCAGGTGGCGGAATTGGTAGACGCGCACGTTTCAGGTGCGTGTGCCGCGAGGCGTGCAGGTTCGAGTCCTGTTCTGGGCACTCTTTTTGTCATCATGGTTTTTGATGGAGAGGTGGCGGAATTGGTAGACGCGCTACTTTGAGGGGGTAGTGTCAATTGCGACGTGGGAGTTCGAGTCTCCTCCTCTTCACGAAAATGCGGATTTCCTACACTATTTGGAAGTCCACACGTTTCGAAGAACCTTTTGCGGAAATAGCTCAGTTGGTAGAGCACAACCTTGCCAAGGTTGGGGTCGCGGGTCCGAGTCCCGTTTTCCGCTCTTTTTCTACTACACAGAAAACCAAGCCATTTTCAAACGACACTGGAAAAACCAAACTCATTCTAATGAATCTATATTTGAGGTATTTTGACAAGGAGACGCTTGTCACTTCCGTTGATGAAGCCATCAACTTTCTTGCTGATATTGACGAGGTCGGCATGAACGCCGCTCTGGAGGCCGATATCCGCGAGTATGTCGCCAGCGATGTGTACTATCCGAAGCGTTATAAGGTGCGTCCCCGTGTATACTTTATCATTATTAAGACCGAAGCCCAGTCCATGCAGGACTTCAAGGACAAGAAGGCCGTCCGTTCCGCTGTCGGCAACCCCAAGGAGCGTAATGCCTCGCCGGCGCTGATGAAGCTCAACGAGGAGCGTTTCGGCTGGTATGAGTGCGAGCTCGACTTCAAGCGCGTCCTGATGGTTCCCGGAACAGGCAAGTTCCAGTACCGCGACACCCATTTCGTGGTGCAGCTGAAGGGCACTTCCGGTCAGGACTGCTACAACCGCATCGTCGAGCATCTTCGCGAGCGTGTCGATGAGCGTAGCCAGTTCCCTTCGGCCAAGGGCAAGAATTTCCATTTCACCTATCTTGGTATGGCCAAGTAAGGGCGTGCGACTAACAGGAGTATTATGAATAAGGTGATGCTTATCGGAAATGTGGGTGCCGAGCCCGAGGTTCGCTATGTTGACCAGGGCGTGGCTGTTGCCCGTCTGCGTTTGGCAACGTCGGAGCGTGGCTACACGCTTCCCAACGGTACGCAGGTGCCCGACCGTACCGACTGGCACAACGTCATCCTCTGGCGCCGTCTGGCCGAGGTCGTGGAACAGTTTGTCCATAAGGGCGACAAGCTTTACATCGAGGGCCGTCTGCGTTACAACAGTTACGACGACAAGCAGGGACAGCGTCGCCTTCAGACTGAAATTTGGGCCGAGAATATGGAGATGCTGACGCCGAAGTCAGCGCCGACGAACGATGGACATAGCGCAGATATTAAGTGAGGTACAGTTCCTGACCCCTTCGTTGGGTGTCGTGCTGTCGGGCGTCATGGCCTGCCTGTTGTTGTTGGCCTCGGGTTTTGCCTCGGGTTCTGAGATTGCTTTCTTCTCGCTCTCACCTTCCGACCTCAACGAGTTGGACGATGACGTTACCGCCGACCACAAGATTCTGGCACTTCGTGCCGACTCCGAGCGCACGCTGGCTACCATCCTCATTACCAACAACTTGGTGAACGTCACCATCATCATGCTCTGCAACTATTTCTTCGCCCATGCCATCGATTTCGGCGGGCTCTACTGGTTGCAGTTCATTTGTATCACGGTACTGCTGACGTTCCTGCTGTTGCTCTTCGGTGAGATTATGCCGAAGGTCTATTGCGGACAGCATGCGCTGGCTTTCTGCCGCCGTTCTGCCGACACCATCTTCTTCCTGAGCCGCCTGTTCCGTCCCTTGGCCAACGTGCTGATCCGTTCGGGTGTGCTGACCGAGAAAGTGGTGCAGCGCGAGAGCCGCGTGCTCAGCGTCGACGACCTGGAACAGGCCCTGGAGCTGACGGATAAGAAGGAGCTGAAGGACGAGCAGAATATGCTCGAGGGTATCGTCCGCTTCGGTGACGAGACGGCCAAGGAGATTATGACCAGCCGTCAGGATGTCGTCGACCTCGACTTTCGTTCCACCTTTGGCGAGGTGCTGCAATGCATCGTCGAGAACAACTATTCGCGCATCCCCGTCTATCAGGATACCGTCGACAATATCCGCGGCATCCTCTACATCAAGGACCTGTTGCCCCACCTGTCGAAACCGGCTTCGTTCCGCTGGCAGTCGCTCATCCGTCCGCCTTACTTCGTGCCCGAGACCAAGAAGATTGACGACTTGCTCCGTGAGTTCCAGGAGAACAAGGTTCATATTGCCGTTGTCGTCGACGAGTTTGGCGGCACCAGCGGTATCGTGACGATGGAAGATATCCTGGAGGAGATTGTCGGCGAGATCAACGACGAGTACGACGACGAGGAGAAGAACTATGTGCGCATCAATGCCAACACCTATGTCTTCGAGGGCAAGACGCTGCTGGCCGACCTCTACCGTATCCTGGACATCGACGACGAGACCTTTGCCGACGTCGAGGGCGATGCCGACACCATTGCAGGCTTGTTGTTGGAGATCAAGGGCGACTTCCCGCAGCTCCACGAGCGCATTGACTATGCCAACTTCACGTTCGAGATTCAGGAAGTCGAGGAGCATCGCATCGCCAAGGTGAAGATTGTCGTTCACGATGTGGCGCCTGCCGATGCTTCGGAATAATTACCAGCCCAAATCTTTCATTTCTGTGGCGTAGTACCATGCCGTTGTCCTGATGTCGGCATTGTATTTTCCGTAGTTTGACTTGGCGGTCGGGTTCTGGGGCACGAACATACTCACGCCGCCATAGCGCTCCTCGGTCATCTCGAAGTCGGTGTATGTTATGTACCACGTGACGTTTGTCATCCACGTCGTCGCCATCTTCTTGTAGACGACAGCCTCGTCGAGCGCCGCTTTCCACTTGTCGTAAGCCTCCTTCTTGGCATATCTCAGCATGAAGTCGTTGGCGTCGTAATGCAATGGCGAGTAATAGTAGTGAATCAGCTTCGCCGTGTTGGGGTAGGGCGTCAGGCTCAGCGTGTCCTTGATGGTCTGCAGGATGTCGCGTGTGGCCACGGCCACAGCATTCATGGCGCTTGTCTTGACGGCCGAGAGCGGTACGCGGCGCTGTTGTCCGAACGTTCGCTCGAAGTAGCGGTCAATAATATGTACATAGAACGAGTCACGCTCGAACATGGCCGGCACTACCGTCACATAGGGCGCCCCAACGTCGGGAATCTCGGCTGGCGAGCCGATGATGTAGTCGGCAACGTTGCGCAGGGCGTAGAGCGACTCCAGACATTGGAAGTTGCAGCAGTCGGCGAAGATGAACTTCAGGTGGGGCACCTGCTTCAGCACGTCGGCCATGGTGTGGATGTTGATCCACGATGCCTTGCCGTCCTTGCTGTCCGTACCGTTATCCAGTCCGTAAGCACGGCGGCGGGCTGCAGCTGGCTTCGTGGCTATGCTGTCCTCTTCCACGGTCCATCCTGTGGCGTGTCCCCAGAGCACCAGTCCGTAGTCGGCGGTCTGTGAGGGGTACTTCCTGAAAGCGTAGTTGATGACGTCTCTCATCACCCCCGGGGCTACGCTGCTGGTGTCGTTGCCGTTGCCGATGCCCATGTCGCGTAGCGATACGGAGTCCGTCTTCTGTCCATTGACGATTCTCACCAGGTAGGGGATGTTCTTGGTGTTCCGGTCGTCGATGTATGCCAACAGACAATGCCGACGCTTGTCGGTCTTTGCCGCGAGCATCTCTAACAGGTCGTCGGCCAGGTTTCCCGACAGGTTGTTCTCGCCCGACATATACACGAGCACCGTTCGCTCCGGCATAATGTCGTCCTCGTCGTCATGGTGATTGTGGCAAGCCGTCAGCATCAGCAACATCCCGACGGTATATATCAATATTTTCCCTCTCATCGCAATATTTTTCTGCAAAGTTACGCTTTTTTGTTCAATTTGCACTATCTTTGCAGCCTAAAAATGACTGACAGCATGAAAAAATATATTCTGGCGCTACTGACGCCGCTGCTTTTCGCCCTTCCGCTACAGGCACAGACCGACCGCGACAACCCCTACCTGTTGTGCGAGGATACCTGTGAGCACGTCCACGGCATCGACCTCTCGCACTATCAGGGCCAGGTGTTCTGGGAGACGGTTGGCGAGAATACGAAGATGGCCTACGTCTACCTGAAGGCTACCGAGGGCGGCGACCGCATCGACTCCTTTTTTGAACGCAACATCGACCTGGCTCACCGCTACGGTCTGAAGGTGGGTTCCTACCACTTCTTCCGTCCCAAGACGCCGCTGCGCCGCCAGCTGGAGAACTTCAAGACCCAATGTCTGCCCGGCGAGCAGGACCTCATCCCGATGATCGACGTCGAGAGCGACGGCGGTCTGCCTACGGAGCAGTTCTGCGACTCGCTGTTCTCCTTCTTGCAGATGGTCGAGGAGGCCTACCGTCAGAAGCCGCTGGTCTACACCTTCCGCAACTTCTACAACAAGCACCTTGTGGGTCGTCTTGACGACTATCAGCTGATGATTGCCATGTACACCAACGAGCAGCCTGTGCTGGCCGACGGCCGCGACTACACCATGTGGCAGTACAGCGCTAAGGGGCGCATCGTCGGCGTCAACGGCTATGTCGACAAGTCGCGCTTCGTCGGCCGCCATACCCTGCGCGACATCCGCTATCGCCACTAAGAACTTATAACGATATAATGTAAAAACGACAAATAGAAGAATATGTTAATCAATTGTCCGGAATGTGGCCATCAGGTCAGCGACCAGGCCGCTACCTGCCCGTCGTGTGGCATCGCTATTGCCAAGAAGCCGAAAAAGAAGAAGAACGTGGGACGCATCGTCCTCGTAGCGTCGTTCGTGCTCGCTGTCATCATCGTGGCGGCAGGCATCTTCATCTATAACAGACAGGAGGAGCAGAACGAGCTGCACGCCTACGAGCGCGCCATGCAGAGCGACCAGCCGGCGGTGCTCCAGAACTATCTTGATATGTTCACCCAGGCGCCGCAGGCTCATCGCGACAGCGTCGCTTCGCGCATCACCCAGCTTCGTCAGGTCGATGTCGACTGGGAGAACGCCCTGATGTCGGGGTTGAAGTCCGAACTCGAGAGGTTCATGCAGCGCCATCCCAACAGCGTCCACAACGTGGAGGCTCGCCTGCAGATTGACTCCCTCGACTGGGTGGCCGCCTGTGCTGCCAACACGTCGGAAGCTTATCAGGCTTACCTTACTAACCACTATGAGGGTGCCCACTACGACGAGGCTATGAACGCCTACGACCATGCCCGCGAGGTCGAGGAGGCCCGCCGTCGTCAGGCTGTCCAGGACTCTATCCGTCGCGTGGACTCCATCCGTCAGGCTTCGCTCATCATTCCCGTCGAGGAGTGAGGCTTTGCTGGTGGTTCCTGTAGAAAGGGAGTAGGCCGTTGCTTACTCCTCGATGTGCGATAGTGAGTGTGCAAACGAGGCGAAGAAGTTGGTCATCGTCTCGGCAGGGTAGTAGTGGAAGTAGCGTGCCGAGCGCCTGCAATGCCAGAGCATGGCCGAGGGGTTCGAGGTGTGCACGAAGATGTTCTTTCCCTGCGAGAAGTACCATTCCTCGGGGTGCGAGTTCCTCAGTTTCAGTATCTCGCGCATACGCTTCTCCGTCACGGCGTCGCTCTCGGGTGTCATGAACGGCACCTCGTCAGCCTCCAGCAGCATCAGCCTTGTCAGCAACGCTCCCGTCAGCTGCAGCATCGGGCGCAGCTTCAGCTGGTCCGTCCATTCGCCAATCTTGACGAAGTCCACCTTCTGACCTTGATGTCTGAGGAAGATGGCCAGCTCCGCCATGCGTTTCACGGGGATACCCGCGTTCATGATGAACCTCACCACGCCGACGAGCATCATCAGCAGCTGGCGCGTCTCCGTCGTCGTCCCCTCCTCGTCGAGGATGGCCTGCAGACGGTGGTTCAGCAGGGGGTTCGTCAGGTGGTCGGACTCCAGCAGGGTGTTCACTTCGCCCTCGTCGGTCTCGTTGTTATTGTCGGCCTGTGTGGTGTCCCACTCGGCCAGCAGCTTCTCCGGCACCTGTACGAAGAACTGCGTGGCGCAACGGTCGATGCCCCGTCTCACCAGGTCTTCCACGTCGTGCATGACGGCCAGCTGGTACAGTCGCCGCCATTTCCATGCCGACAATGGTTCTATCTGTTCCTCAGTTCCCAATGCGCCCGCCCTCAGCAGGCGGAAAAAGTTTCGTTCCGTGATGTTCATGAGTATCTTCTTGGATAACGTAGTAGGATAGCCAGCACGGCGGCGACGCCTATGGCCATCGTGTAGTAGAGGTAGGGTATCAGACTCACGGGGTTCACGCCCGCCAGTCCGGCCGCCATCAGCAGCTGTGCGCCGTAGGGCAGCAGTCCTTGTGTGAAGCACGAGAATGTGTCGAGCAGCGAGGCACACTTCCGTGGGTCGAGTCCGTACTTCTCGCCGATTTTCTTGGCGATGCCGCCCACGGTGATGATGGCCACCGTGTTGTTTGCCGTACAAATATTTACCACACTCACCAGCGCGCCGATGGCCAGCTCAGCACCTCGCTTGCCGTGGGCGTGGCGCGTCAGTCCGCTGATGATGAAGTCTATGCCGCCGTTATGCTTGATGACCTCCAGCATGCCGCCTGCCATCATCGTGATGATGATCAGCTCGCCCATGCCCATAATGCCGCCGCCCATGGCGCCGAACCATCCGTAGAGGTCGTAGCAGCCCGTCGCTATGCCGATGATGCCTGTCAGCACGATGCCCAGCGTCAGCACGGCCATGACGTTCATGCCTGCTACGGCCGTCACCAGCACCACCACATAGGGCAGCACCTTCAGCGGCTCCACGCTCTGGATGGCCGTCGGGGCCGTCATGCCCCTGCCCATAGCGACGTAGACCAGCAGTATCAGCAGCGCCGCCGGCACGACGATGAAAGCGTTCACGCGGAACTTGTCCGACAGTCGGCAGCCCTGTGTCTGTGTGGCTACGATGGTCGTGTCGCTGATGAACGACAGGTTGTCGCCGAAGAACGCGCCGCCCACGATGACCGCCGTCAGTAGAGCCACCGGCGTTGCCGTCTGCGTCGCCACGCCTGCCGCTATCGGCGTCAGCGCTACGATGGTGCCAACGCTTGTGCCTATCGACAGCGAGACGAAGCAGGCCGCAATGAACAGTCCCGCCAGCAGCATCTGTGGCGGCAGCAGGGCCAGCGTCAGGTTCACCGTCGCGTCGACGGCACCCGTCACCTTCGCCGAGTTGGCAAAGGCGCCTGCCAGCACGAAGATCCATATCATCAGCATCATCTGGGGCGTTCCTGCTCCGCGGCTGAACACGTTGATGCGGCGGTTCAGAGAGCCGCGCATCGTGGCCACGGCGTAGATGCCCGACACCATGAATGCCACCGTCAGCGGCACCTTGTAGAAGTCGCCCGCCACAATGCTCGTCACCACGTAGAGCACCACGAACACCAGCAGCGGCGACAGCGCGAGTAGTCCTTTCTTCATCGTCATTTTTGCATTATCCCACCACGTTCTGCGCCTGGCCGTCCAGGAACGCGCGGACATTGTCCGTTGCCACCTGAACCAGTCTGACGCGCGCCTCCTTCGTAGCCCACGCTATGTGCGGGGTGAGGTAGGCGTTAGGCTGCTTCAGCAGGGGGTTGTCGGCCTTTGGCGGCTCGTCCGTGAGCACGTCGGCACAGAAGGCGGCGAGCCGTCCTTCGGCCAGCGCATCGGCCACGGCCTGGTCGTCCACCAGCGGACCGCGTCCCGTGTTAATCAGAATGGCCGTGGGTTTCATCTGGCGCAGGCTCTCGGCGTTCATCAAGTGGCGCGTGCCTTCCGTCAGCGGACAATGCAGCGACAGTACGTCGGCCGTCGCCAGCAGCTCTTCCAGCGTCGCCTTCCCGATGCCTGGCGGCAGCGTGGTCTTGCTGGTCAGCGCCTTCACCTTCATGCCGAAGGCGAGGGCTATCTGTGCCACACGCTGTCCGATGTTGCCCAGTCCCACGATGCCGAACGTCTTGCCGGCCAGCTCCGTGTGCGGGAAGTCCTGGTAGCAGAAGTCCGGGTTCGCTGTCCAGCGCCCGCTGCGGTTCTCGCGGGCATAGTGCTCCGTGCGGTTCGTCACCGTCAGCAGGTGGGCGAACACCATCTGCGCCACACTCTCCGTGCTGTAGGCCGGCACGTTCGTCACCGTGATGCCCCGCTCGCGTGCAGCCACGATGTCCACCACGTTGTAGCCCGTCGCCAGCACGCCGATATACCTCAGCTTCGGCAGCTGCTCCATCACCTCCCTGCTGATCACCACCTTGTTGGTCAGCACAATCTCTGCCTCGGCAGCCCTTGCCACCGTCTCATTGGCCTTGGTGCGGTTATGCACCGTCAGCTCGCCCATCGTCTCAAGCCCCTGCCACGACAAGTCGCCGGGGTTAGCCGTATAGCCGTCAAGTATCACAATCTTCATAATCAGTCCCTTTTTCTCGTCACAAAGGTAGTGCAAACCGAGCGAAATACAAAATAAATCTCCATTTATTTTTATATCCGAGGTGCAGCCTACCTAAGAGACGCAGTCTCAAAGTAGTGCAAACCGAGCGAAATACAAAATAAATTCCTATTCATTCCGAATTCTTTTTTTTGACAATCGGATTAGAATGATCATAGTCTACTGACCATCCAGGCATAGCATGAGTCTCCACATCTTTGTTGGATGATGTTAGAGACGAAAAAAGAAATATTATTGGCGCTGATTTAATAAACATCGGCGCAGTTTTATCAAACGACGTCGTTGTTTTATCAAACGTTGACGCAGTTTTAACTTTAGGACGTACCTTGCAGGTCTTTAGTCTGTACTTCCAGACTTTTAGGATGGTATAAGAAAGTTTTTCGCAAGGCTTCAGCCTGGAGCGCTATGTGACGGGAGTTGCCCAAGAGCTGGTCATGGAGCTGTGGGCTGGTAGAGGAAAAGTAAAAAGGTAAAAAAGTAAAAGGGTAAGAAAGGCCGAAGCGTTCCAGTTCCAGTTGTTCCAATTAAAATCGAAGGACAAAACTCCCTTCTATTATTATATAACTAATTAATAATTAGATAGTTATATATAATATAGAGGAATAATGGAACTCCAAAAAAATAACTGGAACAACTGGAACTGGAACGCTCAGCCATGTTTAATTCATCTAAAAAGCAGATTATCAATGAGATACAACATTAGTAAACACAAGGCACCCGCAATGCCGAACCTCGGAAAAGGTAAAGAATGCATCAAAAACAGGCATTTTAGCCCTTAAATTCGGGGTAAAAAGTGCCTTTTTCCGCTCCCAATGCACCGTTTTGCAATTCGAAGGTCGTTCAAAATGTAGACGCTATTTTCACTAAAGTGGCTCTTTTTCTGTAAAAGGCGGCCCTTATTCAGCAAAAAGTGCCACTTATTCCTCGAAAAGTGGCACCTATCTGGAATGTTAGAGGGTGACGCCGTTCTTGAAGATGGAGATTTCCTGATAGCCGTTCTCCTCGTTGCGTGCCTGTTCGCCGCTGGCAACGGCCAGTACCTTGTCGATGAACTCGGGGACGAGCTCCTTCATGGTGCGGCCCTCTATGAGCTGTCCGGCGGAGAAGTCGACCCATCCGGGCTTATTCTTGGCCAGGGTGGGGTTGGTGGCTATCTTCATGGTGGGTACGAAGGTGCCGAAGGGCGTGCCGCGGCCGGTGGTGAAGAGCACCAGATGGCAGCCGCAGGAGGCGAGTGCCGTGGCGGCTACGAGGTCGTTGCCGGGTGCTGAGAGCAGGTTCAGTCCCTTGGCCTGCAGGCGGTCGCCGTACTCCATGACACCAGAGACGGGCGCCTTGCCGCACTTCTGGGTGCAGCCGAGGGCCTTGTCCTCGAGGGTTGAGATGCCGCCTGCCTTGTTGCCCGGCGACGGGTTCTCGCCGACGGGTTCGCCGTGTGAGAGGAAGTAGTTCTTGAAGTTGTTGATCATCGAGACGGTCTGCTCGAAGAGCTGTGGCGTCTCGCAGCGGTTCATCAAAATGGTCTCTGCACCGAACATCTCGGGCACCTCGGTTAGTACGCTTGTGCCCCCCTGAGCCACCAGCCAGTCAGAGAACTCTCCGACCAGTGGATTGGCGGTAATGCCTGAGAAGCCGTCGCTACCGCCACACTTCAGACCAATGCGTAGCCTGCTGACGCTAACATCCTCGCGTTGGTCTTGGGCTGCCTGCTTGTATAGGTCGCGCAGTATCTCCATACCGGCCTCTATTTCGTCGCCTTCGACGCGCTGTGTCACTAACAGCTTGATGCGCGATTTGTCATAGTCACCCAACATGGCCATGAAATCCTCGGGCTGGTTGTTCTCACATCCTAGACTCAGCACAAGGACGCCTCCGGCATTGGGGTGGAGACAGATGTCACGTAATACTTTGCGGGTGTTCTCGTGATCCTCAGAAAGCTGTGAACAGCCAAAGTTGTGATGCCACGTCCATATGGCGTCAACGTTCTTACAACCAGTCTCCATCTTCAATTGCTCGGCAAGACGCTCTGCAATGCCGTTGACACAGCCAACGGTAGGCACAATCCATATTTCATTGCGCACGCCTACATCGCCGTTTTTGTGAACGTAGCCCTTAAAGGTACGCTTCTCGTCTTTAATGCTAAGTTTTTTGTTGACAGGCTGATATGTGTATTCTAATGTTCCGCTAAGATT
>JAEEGH010003910.1_pt1 | contig 38638 bp, 31 predicted proteins | sample 9134181 | NCBI WGS metagenome assembly JAEEGH01 (sample SAMN16246544, study PRJNA631951) | gut metagenome | biome: gut microbiome; feature: rumen; material: DP-attached | host: Bos | place: Iran: Karaj | collected 2018-10 | reverse complement strand
CTTCCTCCGTCGCACCAACGGCGGCAACACCCCTATCCTACTCCTCGACGACATCTTCGACAAGCTCGATGCCAGCCGCGTCGAACAGATCGTCACCCTCGTCGCCGGAGAGGAGTTCGGTCAGATCTTCATCACCGACACCAACCGTTCGCATCTCGACCAGATCCTCGCCGCCTCCTCCCACGACTACAAGATCTTCCACGTCAATAATGGTGAAGTAAATGTTCAAACGCAATAGCACACTTATTAAGGACATCATCCTCAAGAACCTCCGAGATCAAGGATTAGAGACGCCCCTCCTCCAGAAGCGCCTCATCGACTCATGGCCCGAGGTCATGGGCGACGCCATCGCATCATATACCGCCAACCTCTGCATCCGCAACCAGACGCTCTTCGTTCACCTCACCAGTCCCGCCCTTCGCATGGAGCTCTCCATGCAGCGTCAGGACATCGTCCGCCGCCTCAACGAACACGTCGGCAACCAAGTGATCGCCGACGTGAAGTTCAATTGAATCTACAGTTCCTATAACAGGTATATCGTCTGTCTCATCATCTTATTATCTGCATATTCTTTGTGTCCATCAAATGACGGTCAGTGAGTTTGAGGTTGGGGATGACGGGCAGCGCCATGAAGGCCATGGTGATGAAGGGCGACTTCATCGTACAGCCAATGTCGCGCACCATCTCGCAGAGCATCATCGTTCGGAAAGCTATCTCATACCCCGACAACGGAGCCATCAGGCCGGCAATGGGCAGCGGGATGTCGTTCTCCTCGTCGGCACTGACCACCACCAGTCCGCCCCCCATCTCAATGACTCGGTTGACAGCCCGCACGATGTACCCGTCGTTGGATCCTATGGCCACAATGTTATGGCAGTCGTGAGCCACCGAGCCGGCGATGGCCCCATTGGAGATGCCGAACCCGTGTATCAGCCCTACCATAGGCTTTGCCCCAGGCTGATAGCGGTTGTAGACCACTATTTTCTCTACCTCCAGCCATGGATGGGTGTCGCTGAACATACTTGCTCCCATGTGCCATACTTCGTGTCCGGTGACCAGGCTGCCGTCTTTCGCGTTGATGATATGTTCGGCATCGCCAGGCTTGACTTGGTAGAAGATGTCTTCTTCTGTGATGGGTGCAGCCACGAAGTTGTTGGGATAATCCTGATTGGCATTCATGTCAAACACCTCGTTGGCCATGTCGACGGCTTCGCTGGTACGCTCCAACAACAGTCTATAGGTGCTGATGTCGTACATGGTCGATGTCACGTCCTCCCTCAGTGTACGCTCTGCCTCGTCGAGTGCACTCTCCTCGCGCTCCACCCATGCCTTAGCGGCTGCATGGCGGCTCCGTGATCCATCAGCGGCACACTGAGCGTGACGGCTCCAAGGGCATACAGCTTCTGGTCGCGGAATGCATGGCCTAGCACATTGTCCACCTGCTGCATACCCACATTGACATCGAGGGCAACGTTGATGCCCTTCTCCTTGTATGCCTTCTGCTCCTGATGGCGCGACTCGGTGAGGGTGGCTATCTGGTGCTGGTAGACGGGACTGTTGGCTAGGGCCATGTCAATGGCCTGGGCGGTCGAAAGTTTGATGTTTTTGGGATTGCGCGGATACTCGAGGCGCATCGTCGGTGACAGACTGTCGCCGCAGAGTCTCAGGAAGGAAGCTAACTGTGTGCGGGCCACCTCTTCCTCAGTACGGGCCATGGCCAGTGCGTTGGCGACATTGACGCGTTGCAGTTCCATTGAGCGCAGTTCGGCTATGGTCACCATCGCGATACTGGCTTTCTCGCGGGCGATGGCACAGAGTGTGTCGGCTGTCTGCAAGTTGCTCTGGTACATTTCCAACTCCCCTTGTGTGCAGACCAGTCGGAAGAAGCGCTGTGTCACCTCTTCGGCAAGTCGTACTCGTGCTGGCTCTGGAAGGCGATGATCGTACTGTCCTGTGCCTGGCGGATGGCCTGCTCAAGGCTCAGCTGCGGCTGAGCCTTGCAATGGATAATGGACAATGGATAATTGCTACGCACAGCAAGAGCCGCAACAGCCATTTCCCAGATTCTATTATCTTATTCCTGTATGTAATCATAATTATCAACTCTCAATTCTCATTGAATCAGATCTTTCACTTTCTCATAGGGACCGTCGGCCGCCACACGCCCGTTGCGCAGCACGATGACGCGGTTGCACTGCTGGATAGTGCTCAGGCGGTGAGCAATGACAATACGCGTACATTTTAGTTTGGCGAGATTCTCAACAACGATGTGCTGGCTGATATTGTCGAGTGCCGATGTAGCCTCGTCGAGGAAGAGTACCGTGGGTTTTCTTACCAATGCACGGGCAATCAGTATTCGCTGCCGTTGTCCGCCCGACACGCCTTTACCGTCAACAGTGATGGGTGTATCCATGCCTAAGGGGAACTGGCGGATGTCACCGTCGAGGGCAGCCAGATGGGCGGCCTCCCAGGCATCATCGTCTGTCAACAGCGGATCATTGAAGATGATATTGTCGCGGATGGTACCCTCAATGAGCTGGCCGTCTTGCATACAGATGCCGATGCAGTACCGTCTTAGGCTGCGCAGATTAATGTCGCTCAGGTCATACTGGTCGTAGAAGACGGATCCGGCCAAGGGATGTTCCAGTCCAAGCATAAGGCGCATCAGCGTGCTCTTGCCGCAGCCAGAACCTCCGACAAGTGCCACGTAGTCACCACTGTTGATGGTCAGGTTGAGACCATCGAAGAGCAGGGGCATGTTTTCGGCATAGCGAAACTTCAGGCCACGTATCTCCATCTGGCCCGTTATGCTCTTTACCACCTGGCGGTTGTCCTTGAATTCAGGCATTGCCGCCATGATAGGCTGGCAAAGTCGTATCTCAGGTAACAAGCGAGCCCCATCCTTTGTAATATTCTGCAGCTGCATCATCGCTTCGTTGACAAGCATCAGTACAGCGCAATAGGCAATATAGTCGGAGAGTGACAGACCATAATACCAGGCAGCCCACATGGTTACTATCATGGGCATCAGTTTCATGCAATAGGAAATGCCGTTTACATAGAAACTGGCTATGGGTTGACGACAGCTGTATATCTCTGATGGAGCATATGCCTTTGCCCACTGAAGGAAGGCCCGGAACTCTGCACCACTGGTCTTGAGTTTCTGGATGCCAGAGAACAAGTCGAACAGTGTACCTACAAGATGTGAGCCTTCATTGTTCACGTTCAATTGCACTCTCCTCGTATAGTAAAAAACCAGTACAATGGTAGCAAATTGTATGATCATGACAACGATGCCAGTATAAAATAATGGGCCGCCATAGATGAAGAACTGCACGAACATAATGCCGGAAAAGAGGAAGGTGAGTATGGTCGATAAAAAGCTGACTGTGAGATTAGAACTGACACGTGATATCGACAACAGGCGGTTGGATAGGTCGCCGGGTGAGAACTTCTTGGCAAATGTGGCGGGCAACAGCAGTAGGCGCGACATGAAGGCCGTTTGCAGCGCATGCTCCACCTTGTCCTTGATACGAACAACTACCAAGTTGCGAGCAATCTGTACCATCGCCAGGCCAATGGCAGCGCTGAATAGTAGCGTGACAATGGGCACAATCTGGCTGGCATCGCCCGAGGGGATGACCTCCGAGAAGATCAGTTTGCACACGTATGGTGTGAACATGGTCAGCAAAATAACACTTACGCAAGCCACCAGGCTGTAAAGGAAATCATACTTGCAGAGACTACTCACGGCATAACGTACAATTCCCTTGACGGTCAGTTCACCGTCTGAAAAAGGAAAGCAGGCAATCACTGCCTTTTTCTTCAGCAGGTGGGCACTTTTGCTCGCCCTCATGCCCTCGCCTGTCTTGGGATGGACGAAAGTATAGTCCGTGAAGCCGGGTACGAGTATAACAGGCGAGTCGTCATCGGCCATAAATCCTAACATATAGCCCGTACAAAGGCGCCACCAGCCTTCGGTCAGCTTGATACTACGGAAAAAGACGTTATATTTATCAAGCAATGTCTCTATCTGCTCTAAGTCCTGGGGCAAGTCCACGCTTGATTCCATCTGCTTCCACAGCTTACGGTCTATCATGGAACGCAGGATTTCCAACGTCTTCTTCATGGCCCTGCGGTCACCGTCCATGCGCTGGGACAACTGCTGAAGGAATAAATTCGTTTCCATGGTGTCAGGCGTATTTTAAGAGATTGCTATACAGACCGTCCATCTGTCTCAGTTCGTCGTGAGTACCATGCTGGGTGATGCGTCCGTGTTCTACCACGTAAATCTGGTCGCAACCGGCAATGGTCTCCAACCGGTGGGCAATCATGATCATGGTCATGCCCATGTCGTAGAGATGCTTCATCAACTTAGCCTCTGTCTGGGGATCCAAGGCAGAGGTGCCCTCATCCATCAGCAGGATGGTGGGCTCCTTGGCCAGAGCGGTGGCAATCTCGATGCGCTGGCGCTGTCCGCCGCTGAAGTTCTTGCCGCGCTCCATGACGGCTCCCTGATAGGCACCCGGACGTTCCAGAATCTCGTGGTGTATCTGCGCATCATTGCATGCCAGCACCATGGCAAAGTTCTCTATCGACTCGTCCCACATCTTCACGTTGTCTGCAATAGTGCCCTCAAAGAGCACCACGTCCTGATTGATGACCGATACCGAGTTGACAAACGTCATACGTTCGATGTCCTTGCGCGGCTTGCCGTCAAATAGCACCTCACCCTCCCAGGGTTCATACAGCCCTGACACGAGGCTCAGTACCGTGCTCTTACCACAGCCCGAGGGGCCTACCAGGGCTATGCGCTCACCAGCCTTGATCTTCAACGAGAAATGGTTGAGGATGGGTGGCAGGCTGCGGTCGTAGCCGAAGGTGACATCGCGCAACTCTATCTCTCCCGTCAGTTTCGCTATATCAGGCAGATCGTCGCCTTCAGGCAGGCTCAACTCTGCGCTTTCCTGACCAAAGTCAGTCACGTCCTTGATACGCTGGATGCTCGAGTGGGCTCTTAGTATGCCCATGATGCTTTCAATGGTTTTATTGATGGGAAAGACAGCCTCGTTAATCATTCCCTGCGAGGCCAGAATCATACCAGGTGTCAGTTCACCATCCATGACATACCAGGCACCCATACATAGTATAGAAGCATTGGTGAGTTGTAGCATCAGCTGCGGTACAACACTCAGGAAGATGGTATTCGTCGAGGATTTGACGCGGGCATTGATTGATTGCGTATAGATTTCTTCCCAGCGTTCAAAGAAATACTGCTCGCTTCCTAACGACTTGATCGTTTCCAGATTGCTCATGCCCGTCATCGTGACATTCTGAAGTCGTGCCTCCGTCACCTCCAGATCCATAGCATACTGCTTCTGCAGCTTGGAAGTGGTACGCATCACATAAAGCAGCATGAGAACAGCGAAAATCTCTAATATAGCCAGTTTCCAACTATAAGATATAAGGATATAACAGCATAGAATAGGTACAAGCATTAAGACCAGAGCAGGCGATGCAGTGTCCAGCGACTTAACTGTTTTTGATATGCTTGTATAGCGTGCCACCAGTTCGCCTGCTGTGAATTGGGTCAGAAGTGACAACGGCAGCCGAAACACAGTCCATATATATTTCGTAGATAAAGTAATGATGATTCTTGCATAACTCTTTCTGCGTATGACGGAGAACGATGTCCAGATGGCAAGCTCTATCACAAACAACGAGATATAGAACACCATCAGCGGGGCAAACCACTCAGGATTCTTGTGCGTGATGATATTGTCGGTATAGACCTGCTGAAACAACGATGGGAAGATGCGAGTCGGAATATCAAAAAAATAGATAGTGGCACTGGAGAAGATGAACAATATATTGCCCTTAAGGAAAAACTTAAGGGCAGAAACTACCGATAACTTCGACTGGCGACTATACTTTTCCTGCATCATCATTCAAACTTTTGCTTCTGGCTACGGATTTGAGGGCGGGAGGCTTTGTACAGTCACAAATGCTGTCATGCCTAGCGCCAGATGCGGGTGCGGCTGCAGCGTGGCTTCCACGTGTACCATACCATTGTCATCAACCGCACCGACGGATGAAATCGTAGCAGGATGCTGCTCTGAGGGGAATGCAACGGTAGAGACGGTGAGAATGGCTCCATCCCAATATCTCGACACTTCATTTTCGAGTACGTCAAAACCCACCTTCGGATGTTCTGCATCCACTATATAGAAAAGGGCTTCGCCCGGCTGGGCCATACCATAGAGCGTGTTCTGGATTTTTACGACATATCCAGAAATGGGGGCGGTAATGGTACAATAGGACAGTTCATGCTCCAGTTCGTGCAACTCGGCCCTCGCTTCGTTGTATCCACTGCTGATACGGGCCATTTTCTTGATGTTTTCCGGAGCTGCATCCAGGTTGTCGTGCTTATAGCCCTGCCCCATCAGAATGGCCTGATATTGGAAATCGGCTCTCTCGAGTTTAGCACGGCTGTGGGCAATCTTCTCACGCAAGGCAGCGTCGCTAAGTCGTGCAACAACCTGGCCTTTCTTGACTTCCTGTCCAACATTCTCTATGGCGAACATGACGATCTGTTCTGAGATACGGCTATAGACAGGCACCTCACGCATCGACTCTATCTTACCCTTGATAGCTGTTGAAAAATTCGGAGCCTCTTGGGGCAAAGGGGCTTTTGTCGATTGCACAGCAGTCGTATCACTCTGCTGCGGAATAGATTTCACATCGCTTTTCGACTGACAAGCAGTGAGAAGTGAAAAGAGCGTGACGAATAGTGAAATACTGATATACTTATTCATAATTGATGAGGGTTTGCAGATGATAATGGCTTACCCAGAATTCTTCCAGAGCAGCCAGATAGTTGGAGTAGGCAGCAGCCCATCGCGACTCTGCCAGAGTGAAGGTGTTGATGTCACAAAGACCGTTGGCATAGTTGTCGGCCGTCTCATTGTACGTCTCTTCAGCCAATTTGATGGTCTTTTCGGTGCTGATAAGCCTGTCTCTGCTGGATTGCAGCTTCTGCAGCGTCACGGCGGCATCTTCTGCCAACAGACGCTCAACCTCCTGGGATGCCAGTTCCTGTCGGTTCGCCCAAGCCGTAGCTTTCTCATGACGCTTTTTGGCTGCGCCATGATCCATCAGCGGTATCGAAAACTGCACGGAGCCTAAAGCATACAATTGCTGGTTCTGGTAGGCACTGCCGAATGTATTATTGACTTGTTGCATTCCCAGATTGATGTCAAGCCCGACATTGATGCCCCGCTCTTTGCGCGCCTTGTATTCCTGATGGCGCGCTTCAGTGAGTTCTGCCAGCTGGTGCTGGTATGCCGGACTGTTGGACAAGGCAAGCTTTACGACCTCCTCCGATGTATAACTGACAGGAGGGAGCATATCTGGTATGCTCAACAGAGCCAGGTCGGCAGGCAATTGTTCCAAGCGCAACAAGGATGCCAGCTCTGTCCTTGCATTCCGCTCATCTCTTCGCGCCACTTCCACCTGGTTGGCGGCATTCTGCTGCTGCACCTCTATTGAGTGTAGTTCTGCCAGAGTGACGATAGCAATTGTTGCTTTCTCGCGGGCAATGGCCAGAAGTGTGTCGTTCAAATACATTTCCTCTAAACGCATCTGCAACACCCGTTGCTTACACGCTAAGCGGAAGTAGCGCACGGCTGCTTCTTCGGCAAGAAGTCGCAGATCGTACTCATGTTGACAACGTGCTGCCTTCAGACGCTGGTCTTCCACTTTTTTCTCCCAACCGAAGGGGTTGTAGCCCAACAGGTCATGACTATAGCCTACCAACAGCGGACTGGCCACGAACTGTCGTGGGTATCCAGAGGCTTCCTTGCGAAAGTACTCACTCCAGATGGCCTGCGTGCCAACATAGGCTTCACCGCCGAAGGGCAGCACCTTCTGACTGAGTCTCAACTGGGCCGAAGTGGAGAAGATATCGTAGTTGCGCAAGTAAACATAGTCGCGGCTGGGATCACTGACGATGCGTGAGTAATTAGGCACGACTCTCAACGACAGTTGTGGCTTGCGCAATGCCTCGAAAGCCTCGTAGGATGCTTGATAGCTTTGGAATTCCTGCTGGCTCTGGAAAGCAGTGATGGCACTGTCTTGGGCCAGCCGTATCACCTCGTCCAAGGTCATCGGTGCCTGCCCCATACTGCCCAGAGGAAGCAGGCTAAGGAATATTAAGCCGGACAAATGGCGTATATCTATTCTATTTTTCATCGCTTTCTAATTTTTAAAATCCGAGAAATAGCCGCGCGCCTGAAGTTCCTTGAAATTACCGTCGTCGGCCACACGACCGTCTTTCAGCACAATGATGCGGTTACATTGCTGGATAGTGCTCAGGCGGTGAGCAATGACGATACGCGTACATTTCAGTTTAGCGAGGTTCTCAACAACGATGTGCTGGCTAATGTTGTCGAGAGCCGATGTGGCCTCGTCAAGAAAGAGCACCTTGGGCTTTCTTACCAGTGCACGGGCAATGAGTATTCGCTGGCGCTGTCCGCCCGACACGCCTTTGCCGTCGACGGTGATGGGGGTGTCCATGCCTAAGGGGAACTTGCGGATGTCCTTGTCGAGAGCGGCCATGCGAGCGGCCTCCCAGGCATCCTCGTCGGTCAGTTGCGGGTCGCTGAAGATGATGTTGTCGCGGATGGTACCCTCAATGAGCTGGCCGTCCTGCATACAAATGCCGATGCAGTAATGTCGCAGGCTGCGCAGGTTGACGTCGCTGACGTCGTACTGGTCATAGAAGATGGAACCCGCAAGGGGCTTCTCCAAACCCATCATCAGCCGCATCAGGGTGCTCTTGCCGCAGCCTGAACTGCCGACAAGTGCCACATAGTCGCCGCTGTTGATGTCCAGATTAAGTCCGTCGAAGAGCAGCGGCATGTCGTCGGCATAGCGGAACTTCAAGCCGCGAATCTGCATCTGCCCTGATATATCCTTTATCACTTCGAAGCCTTCCTTGACTTCCGGCTGGGCGGCAAAGATAGGAAGGCAGAGTTTTGCCTCTGGCAACATGCGTGACACCAGCTTTGCAATACGCTGTACCTGGGCTACGGCCTGAGTGACAATCGCAAGAACAGAACAATAGGCAATATAGTCGGAGAGCCCCAGTCCATAGTACCAGGCCGCCCCCATGGTCACAATCATGGGCAGGAATCTGACGCAATAGCTGACGCTGGACGCATACATACTGGCCAGAGGCTGGCGGCTGCCGAACATTTCTGAGGGTTCGTAAGCCTTTGCCCACTGATAGAGGGCCCGGAACTCTGCTCCGCTGGTCTTGATCTTCTGAATGCCTGAAAACAGGGAGAACAGCATGCCTATTAGCCTTGAAGAGTTGGGATTCACATTCTTTTGTACCTTATTGGCATAGTAACACTCCACTGAAATAGCTCCGATCAATATCGCGATGACTAAGACTCCTGTGTAGAACAGCGGACCGCCATAGATGAAGAACTGCACGAACATGATGCCGGAGAACAAGAAGGTCAGAATGGCCGACAGGAAGTCGGCTGTCAGGGTGGAGCTGATGCGCGACAATGTCAGCAGCCGGTTGGAGAGGTCGCCTGGTGAGAATTGCTTGGCAAACGATGTCGGCAACAGCAGCAACCGCGACATCAGGGCCGTCTGCAGCCCGTATTCCACCTTGTCCTTGATACGCACCACCACTAAGTTGCGTGCAATCTGCACCATCGCGAGACCGACGGCAGCACTGGCGAGCAGGGTGGCAATGGGCACAAGCTGAGTGGCTTCGCCCGAAGGGATGACTTCCGAAAAGATCAACTTGCATACGTAAGGCATGAACATGGTCAGCAGAATGATGCTCACACAGGCCACCATGCTGTAGATGAAGTCATACTTGCAGAGGCGGCTCACGCCATAGCGCAAAAATTCCTTGACGGTCAGTTCGCCGTCTGAGAATGGTTGACAGGCAATCACAGCTTCCTTCTTGAGCAGGTGGGCATTTTTGCTCGCCCTCATGCTCTCGCCGGTCTTCGGGTGGATGAACGTATAGTCCGTGAAGCCGGGTATGAGCAGGACAGGGGTGTCATCACCGGGCAAGAATCCTAACATATGGCCTGTACAGCGCGACCACCAGCCGTCACTCAGGGTGATGTGGCGGAAAAAGATGTTGTATTTCTCGAACTGTTCCTCTATTTGCTTAAAGTCCGATGGCAACTCCACGTTCTGCTCCATCTGCTTCCATAGTTTCCTGTCGATCATGGCATGCAGGATGTCGAGCGTTTTCCTCATAGCCTTGCGGTCACCGTCTATGCGCCGGGCTAACTGCTGAAGATATGGATCCGTTATCATCGTGTCAGGCGTATTTTAAGAGGTTACTGTACAGGCCGTCCATCTGCCGCAGTTCGTCGTGTGTACCGTGCTGGGTGATGTGTCCCTGTTCTACCACGTATATCTGGTCGCACTCGCGGATGGTCTCCAGCCTGTGGGCTATCATGATCATAGTCATCCCCTTTTCATTGAGATGCTTCATCACCTTGGCTTCCGTCTGGGGGTCTAATGCCGAGGTGCCCTCGTCTATCAGCAGGATGGTGGGTTCCTTGGCCAGTGCTGTGGCTATCTCTATGCGCTGACGCTGACCGCCGCTGAAGTTCTTTCCGCGCTCAGCGACAACTCCCAGATAGGCACCTGGGCGTTCCATGATTTCGTAATGAATCTGTGCATCGTTGCAGGCCTGCATCATGGTAGTATCTTCTATCGACTCGTCCCACATCTTTACATTGTCGCAAATAGTGCCCTCGAAGAGCGTAACATCCTGGTTAACCACAGAGACAGAATTGACAAAGGTCATGCGGTCGATGGCCTTGAGCGGCTTGCCGTCAAACAGCACCTCACCCTCCCAGGGTTCATACAGTCCTGACACCAGGCTCAGTACCGTACTCTTGCCACAGCCGGAAGGCCCGACCAGGGCTATGCGCTCACCAGCCCTGATCTTCAGCGAGAAGTGGTTGAGTGTAGGGGGCAGGTTGCGGTCGTAGCCGAAGGTGACGTCGCGCAGTTCTATCTCGCCCGTCAGTTTCGCTATATCAGGCAAGTCATCACCTTCAGGCAGGCGCAGGTCAGGACTTTCCTCACCGCAATCGGTCACGTCCTTGATGCGCTGGATGCTCGAATTAAGCCTCATAATGATCTGCATGCCGTCGATGGCTGCATTAACAGGAAAGACCGAACTGTTGATCAATCCTTGGGAGGCCAGGAGCATACCGGGTGTCATTTCGCCTTGAAGGATAAACCATGTACCCAAGCACAGGATGGCGCTGTTAGTAAGCTGAAGGACCACAACTGGCAGAGCACTGAGATATACGGAGGTGGTAGTAGTGGTGGCGCGGGCATTCATGGCTTGTGCATAGACTCTCTCCCATTGCGCATAAAAATACTGTTCGCTTCCCAGTGACTTGATGGTCTCCAGGTTGCTCATGCCCGTCATCGTAACGTTCTGTAGCCGTGCCTCCGTTACCTCCAAATCCATGGAAATCTTCTTCTGTATCTTGGTGGTAGAGCGCATCACATAGACGAGTAACACGATAGAGAAGAGGCCCAACGCCCCCAGCTTCCAGTTGAAGAGCATGACAAGGGAGCAGCAGAGAATAGGGGCGAAAACGGCACTTATGTTGGGCAACGTGTAATCTATCTTAGCGACGGTTTTGGGAATCGTCGTATAGCGGGCCACCAGTTCGCCCGGACTAAACCGGCTGATGAGCGTCATCGGTAGCCGCAGTACTGTCCACAGATAGTTTGTCGAAGAGGTGGCGATGATTTTCACCTGGTTTTTCCGGCGTAATATGGAGAATGCTATCCAGACCGACGCTTCTATCAAGAACAACGTGATATAGATTACCATCAGTGGGGTAAACCATTCCGGGTTCTTGTGGGTGATGATATTGTCGGTATAAACTTGCTGGAACAGCGGCGGGAACAATTGGAAAACGGTATCGATGATATAAAGCACAAGACCATTAAAGGCAAATATCATGTTGCCCTTCAGGAAATAGCGGAAAGCTGCTATCAGCGACAGCTTCGCTTTATGTTTCATCTCTTCCTTTTTCACCTTTTTACTCCTTACTCCTTCTCTCCTTACTCCTTCTCTCCTTTATTCAAACTTCTGTTTGATATTTCGGAAACGCGTGCGAGTTGCTTCGAAGAGATATTCGAACATGCTCAGACGGCGGGTCTCAACAAGCACAGAGCTGTAGGTGCCGAAGTCCATGCTCACACCGTCTGGTTCTCCGAACGACCAGTCATAGCGCGTGGGGTCTGCCGGGTCTCGCTGCAAGTCGATAATCACTTCATAGACCGCTCCGCCGCCATCGCCTAACAGCTTCTGGACCAGAATGTCGGATTTCAGTGTCTGTCGCACTTCAGCAGCATTGGCAGGATAGCGTACCACCTGGGTGATACGGCCTCTCACATAGCCTATCTCGTCACGCTTCTCGTCGGCAGGCCATACCTGAGCCTCCATGCCTATGCGCAAATCGCGCTGGGCATCATTGTCAGCGTATGCAATGAGCTGGGCACGTTGCGACTCCTGGTTGCCAGTACCGGCGTCAACGACGCTGATAATAGGATCGAAAGCCTCGAATGGCTCATTGTCGGTCTTAGAATGAATCACCAGACCGCTGACCGTACTGGTCAGGAAACTATGGCTGTTTCCGATGGATACCATCGCTATGGTCTGCCCCTCATGCACGCTGTCGCCATTGTGTACAAGTATGCTGCGCACAATGCCTTTATTGGGCAGGGTGACATCGGAAGTGCCCTCCACAGGAAATACCACTCCGGAGAAATAAACCTTGTCACTCACACTGCCCAATATGCCCCACACTATAAAAGCCATCAGTAGCATGGCTGAGGCAGCAGCCAATAGGTAAGTAGGAACATACGTCACCCGCAGGTGGTCGCCTATCTCTTTCGGTGAGCGCAGGGCATTGTTATCTTCTTCTTGATGTTTCATATTTACAGTTCCTTCGTCGTTTGTCTTTTGGCGTACAAAGATAAACAATTTCCCCCAAACCGCCAAGTCCAAAACGCTCCACATCGCACTTTTTGCTTATTTTAAAACAATTTTCGCATATTTTGCGATTCGGACCTTTGAATTATTTCAACTATTCTAGGATCTCTACACTATACTTCTGACAGGCGTTGGTCTTGTGGGGGATATTTCCCAGATGATTCAGCGCCTTGCCTACATCCCTATTGATGTTCTTGGTCAGGTGGAAATTGGGGAAGGACTTGTTCAGTATCTCCACAATTTCATCAACACTTTTCAGCTTCGACTTGTTGTTGCCGTCGGCAGGACGGAACGTCAGGCTGATCATCTTCTCGATGCTACCCACACGTTCAAACTTGCGGTTCTCCTCGATGATGCGCTGGTTCTCGTCTTCATCAAACCAGTATCGGTCGCCTTTGGCGATCTCTGCCACGAGCTGGGCGTAGAGCTGCGGATAGTCAATCGGCGTCAGGGTGTCGATCTGGTTCTCGACGACGATGCAGACGAAACGGCGCGAACCGCTCTTGTCGTCTGGCAACGGACGGAGATTGTTCGTCGTGGCGATGAACGAGGCATATCGGCGGCGCTGCTCGTAGGCCTTGCCGTAGGGCGGACGCATCTTCACGTCGCTTTTTGAAATCAGATGCTTCAACAGCGGCTGCTGACTCTTCGACAGCATGTCGAACTCATCGATGTTGATCAGTGCGAACGAGGTCAGTCCTAGGTTGATGGCAGTCTCGTTCTTGAAGTCGATCTTGTCGTTATAGTAGTCTCTCAATTCTTCCGGCAGCAGGATGCCGCAGAAGGTTGTCTTGCCGCAGCCCTGCGGACCGATGAGCATCGGCACGATGGCGTTGCCGTGGTTGCGGTCGATGCCCTTCCAGTGGGCCACCATCGAGAGCAGCCACTTGTGGAAGTCACCCGTCCAATGCTCGTTTTGGGCCTTGATGCGTTCGGCCAGAGGGGTTACTCTATCGCGTCCGTCCCATTTCGGCAACTGCTCCAGCCACTCGTTCACGGGGTCGTACTCCGGTATCATCGTCGACTCGACATAGCGCTTGATATCCTTGTCCCACGAGTCGAGGCCGGCCTTCAGCGCACGGATCGACATCGTGTTCATCGCCTCCTTCGTCAGGTCACTGAAGCGGTAGTCGAAGGAGTCCTTGGAACGGTACTGGGCGACGCCCGTCATCACGTTCTTCCGCAGTTCGTAGCGCGAGTTGAGGAAGGCCTCGGTCTTGTAGGTCAGCAGCTGCGAGGGCTTGACGTGCTTCAGCGGCCAGGTGGCCTTCAGCGTCTTGGAGTACTGCGAGTCGAACACCGTCTGCACATACTCCGCATCCTCGTTCAGCCGACCGTCGAAGAGTGTCATCCTAACGGCGAAGGCCTCCTCGATGCCGCTCTCGTGGCAGTTCATGGCGAGCACCTCTAAACAATGAGGAACAAAATCCTCTTCCTTGTCCAAGCGGCACTCCTCGAGGGCATCGGCCTTGCAGGCCTGATACTCATGCCGGCGGCTGGCCTCGGTGGAGAGACCCGGGATCACTCCTGACTCCTGACTCCCGACTCCTGACTCCTGTCTCCTTTCATGCCTCACCGTCCTCGACAGGCGTTCTGCCGTCTGGTCATCAGGCGACACCATCATCACGGCACAGTCGGGATTGAAGTACACATCCTCGTCGTGACTCATCTCACAACTGCTGCGCAATGACGGGGCGATGTTCTCCACTCGGATGGCCAGTTGGGTGGAGTAGAGGTAATGGAACTTCGCATAGGCGTTCAGATTGAAATTCTCCACTTCCGACTGCCAGTATCCCTCGGGGTTCTGCCAGTTGTTGCGCTCAGCAGCCTGACAGACGAGCTTCACGCTCCGTCCGTCGGCCCCCACGAAGGCCAGCAGGGTGTAGTCGATGAGGGCCGCCTCCAGTCGGATCTCCTCTGCCGTCTTGCGGTCTGGTAGGTTGTTGATCTCCAGGAGGATCATACCATTATATAAATAGGTCCACCGCTTGCCTTTCTCGTTCTTGATGGCCGAGGCGAAGCAGACGCGGGGCCTTCCGGTCTGTTCCTCAATCAGTTTGCCGCTCTTCAGCTTGCCCTTGCGGATCATCTCCACCACATCGCCGAGGGCATAACGGGTGTAGCGCTCCTGTCCGTCGCGCTGGTTGATCAATGTCACTGTCTGTCTGGTAATCTCTGTCATAAATCGTATTAAATTAATTCACGCCGCAAAGTTACAACATATTTAGGCGATTTGCAAGTAAATTGCCAAACAATTTTCTATTTTTTCTTCCATCTTCCATCAATGTGCACATATTACCAATAAATAAAGGCATTTTGATGGGTGGAAGAGAATCATTTATCTTCCACTTATCTTCCACCTTGAGACTGAAAGTTTACAGGCACTAAAGTCCGAGTTTAGTGCCTGCAAACTGGGAGTTTAGTGCCTGTAAACTCCTGAATTCTCGAGAGAATTGCGGACTTTACAGTATCCTTTCTCCGACTCCCGTGCCTTCCATCTCCGACTTTACTGCCTCCAAACTATTCTTTTCCCCTCCTAAGTTAGGAGGGGTAGGGGTGGTCTGAACCGCCTTACTAATCCTCCCCATTGTCATACTGATGCCTTGCACAACTTGTTCCGATGCCTTGTACAACTTGTACAGCCGCTTTGTACGACTCATACTGATGCTTAGTATACTGGTATACAAGGCATTAGAACGACTCAGACTTGGCCTATCTATACCTTGTGGAAGGCATGCCTATCACCGTTAGTAAGCATTCCTACCACCAAAAAATGGTGGAAGATAGGTGGAAGATATAAAAACATCTTCCACCTCGAAAACACCATTATATAAAGGTGTCTTCAATGAATGGTGGAAGATGGAATAGAATTTATAATCTTTTGTTTCGATTCGAATGGTTCTTTATTGCCAATTGCCACTTGTGACCTGACCGTTGGCATCGACGGCGTAGAGGATCTTTAGGATACCACCGCTCTTGTCTGCAATCCATTCGGCAACCTTACTGCCGGGTATGTCAAGACTTGAGTGGGAGCTGCCGGACTTTCCGCCCCCCAGCACTGTGCCGCTGGCGTTCACGGGATAGACACTGTAGGAGTAGGTATAGGATTCCGTGAATTTCTCGAGACTGGCATAGTCGACACCCTCCTTCGCCTTCACCATCAGGCGTATGCCGAAGGTGGCGGGCAACTTGGCCTGCACGCTCTTCGTCCAATCCTTCTTGGTCAGCGTCTCGGTCTGCACTATGCCATTGGCATCGTAGTACTCCACGGAGAGATTGGCTTTGTCGACCATGTCGTCGCTGACAGACAGGGTGACATCCATCACTGCGGCTACGGGCTTGTTCGAAGCCGGTTCTGATTTGTCGTCATCGTCGCTTCCGCAGGCGGTGAACACTGTTGTTGTCATTGCGCAGCAAAGGACGGCTGCGAGCGTCATTAGATACTTTTTCATAATGTCAATTTTTTTAAGTGAATAAAAATGTATTTAGTTCTGTATTCTTTCTTCTTCAGACATGGGCAGCTTAAAGTGCGAGTCTAATGAGCGTTGAGCCACGGTGGCCGACCTGTACGGCATAGACTCCAGCGGTGAGCCCAGACAGGGAGAGGATACCGTCTGAGGAGGTTTCTGTGCGGAGCACGGGGCGCCCGCTGAGGTCGAACACTGTGACTGTTTCAGAGCTGTCGATGCCATCGATATGTATCATGCGACCGTCGAGACGGAACTTCAGTCCGGCGGGCTGGTGCTTGGATATCTCCCTGATGCCTGTCAGTCCTAAAATATCGAGCAGTCCGGCGTAGGCGTCTATTTCACCCCAGCCGTAGTAGATATTCTTGTCTGTGCCTGAGAATTCGGGCTCTGGTTGGTGGCTGGTACGCTCGATGACACCCAGGATATCCTCGGGAGTGAGGTCTGGCTTGGCCTGCAGCCAGAGGGCGACGACACCGGCAGCGATGGGCGACGACATGGATGTGCCGCTCATGGCCCAGATAGCATACTCCTTGCCGAAAGCCTCACTCTTATAGACGGTTTCCATATTGGTGCTCTCAATGTCTTCAGACACATAGAATGAGTTATACACTGAGAGAATGTTATGCCCGGGTGCCACCACGTCGGGCTTGATGCGACCATTCAACGTCGGGCCGCAGGAACTGAACGAAGTCAGATGTCCCTCCTCGCTGCCTATGGGTAGGTAGGTTTCCTGCTGGTTAAGAATGTTGGTGAACGAGGTGCGCTGGTGCATGGCGCCTACGGTGATGACACGCTCCAGGCAGCCGGGAATGCCAATTGTCACTATTTGGCAACCACGCGAATTGAGTACGTTCTCTGCGCTGAACCGAACAGTCGACGTGTTGGTAACATACCCCATCATATCCACCTGTGCCGGTGCCTCTACGAGCAACTTTCCGTGCATCGACACAGTGTTTTCGTCTTTCCTGATGACGTTCATAAAGCTGTCGGTCGGGGTAATGACTACCTGGTAGACAAGCTTGTCGTAGGCACCCCGTTCGGCCTCGAAAGACACCTGCATTTCCGGAGTGTTGTATGTCAATTCCTCTCCCATGGCCACGGCTTCAAGGATTCTGTGCGTGCTGACGAAGAGCGTGTCTGCAATGCCGTCGAAGGTAAGGCCGAACTTGAAGGCAGGCTCTTCGGGTTGGGTGCGCAAGAAGAAGATGAAATCGCCCGTGGTCGCGCTGTAGTAGACGTCCTGTTCTAATGCGGTGCCCGCTTCCTTCTTCAGGTAGGTTTTTTGGTGACCGTTGTTGCCAGCCGATGCTACGACAATGTGGCCAGGGCCGACCAATTGGTTGAACACTTCCTCGTAGAGTGTGTAGTCGTCGAAGAAGTTGGCCGCACTCCCGAAGCTCCAGTTCACCACGCAAGGCTCGCCTGCGGCATCGGCAGCCTCGAAGATGTAGTAGAGCTCCACGAGTTCAACCACGCTGGAGAGTTCCACATTGATTATTTCGTCGTCGATGAAAGTATAGTCTTCACGATGACTGAGAATGTATTCTCTGAGACGCTCCAGGAATCTGTCGGTATAATGCCCCAACGGGATGTATGCCCCCATGATGTCTGCCTCAGGAGCCATGCCAACGTAGCGGCCGTCAAGTCCGCAGCCAGCCAAAGAGCCCAAGACGTGGCTGCCGTGGTTCTCACTGTCGGCATTGGTGCAGAAGCGGGCGGCCAGCACCTCGGCAGGCGTGCTGTAGACCATGCCGAGCCCGTCGTTCGTGGCATCGGGAGCCATCGGGTCCCAGAACCATTTGATGCGTGAGGTGCCGTCGCTGTTGCGGAACGCGGGGTGGGTGAAGTCGAAGCCGATGTCCATCACACCTGCCACGACGCCCTTGCCGGTGAAGGCCTGGGGGAGGGCCGTAGAAAATTCCTGGTTCCACACCTTGTCGACGCCGAGGATGACGGCGCTGGTGTCGTTCGTCAGTTTCGACGGAGCATAGGCCTCCATGCACAGAATGTTTGGGCTTTTGTCCAGCTCACCCAACATGTCGATGGGCAAGAAGGCGGCACAGACGGCGTTTCCGAAGTCTTGCAGCACCACGCCGCCAGCCTCACGGACGGCAGCAGCCTCGTCGGTGTTCTTCACCAGGGTCAGAATGTAGTTTCTCACTGTGCGGCCTCGTACGCGCATTGGCCCACCATTTTTCTTCACCTCCAGCATCTCCTGCGAGTACTTTGCATGGAGCCAGGGTGACATCTTAGTTTTCTGAAACGGGGTCTGCGCCTCGATACCCAATATGCAGCAAAGGACGGCTACGAGCGTCATTAGAATCTTTCTCATAATCATATTATTAAAACTACGTACAATCAATTAGCAGGCACGAGGAATTGCAGGTCATACTCGTCTAAGTTCTGGAAACTAAGACTCCAGCTACCGCCGTCCTTTGCCCAATATGAAAGCTGTGCTTCGATGGTCTTGTCGGCAGAGAGGAAGAGGTTGCAGACATCGGCATCGTAATCGTCGAACTTCAGGATGCCCTCGTATGTGAATCCATTACGCTCTAATTCGGTCTTTACTGCTGGAAGCGAAATGGGCGAATTGAAACCGTAGGAAACAAGAAGCAGACTGCCACCGGAGGCGTTTCCGAAAAGGTACTTGATGGTTCCGTTGTCCTTTGTGTAGGTTTTCTTCCAGGTCGCCCCCCCTTGCTGTTGGTATTCATTCAAAGCATCGGGATTGTTGTCAGTCCAGTCGGGGTAATTCGCCTTCATATATGCCTCTACATCGGCAAGCGACGCGCCAAACTGCAAATAAGGCTTGATAACAATAGAGCCGAGATTGATTACCACCCCATTGTTCACATCGATAGACGGAAAGGTGGGGTTATCTTCGTTACTACTACAGGCGGTGAACACCACCGTTGTCATTGCACAGCAAAGGACGGCTGCGAGCGTCATGAGATACTTTTTCATGTTTGTTATGTTTTAATTGGGTTTATAATGTTTATTGTTCTTTATACCTTCGCAGTTCATCACGCATTTCCATGTTCTCGTCGATGAACTCCTTGAGGTGGGCGTTATTGTCGCTGATGCGCCACCGCTGGAACACGATGACGGCAACCAATGCCAGTACAATCACGATGATGGCAGCGGCGAGGGCGACGGTTAGGATGAGGGATGTTTCCATACGCTTCTGTTGTTTTAGATTTCTGTTGCAAAAATACAACCCGCCATCGAAACCGATGTTTCGCTGGCGGAAAAATATGTTTCAAAATAGGAAAAAGTGCATTTCCCCCCTGTTTCACCAAAGGAAATGGGGCTATATCTTGCGGTACTCAGTGGGCGTCATACCGTAGGCGTTGCGGAAAAGGCGGGCGAGGGTAACGCGGCTGGGGATACCAGAGAGTTCGCCGATGATGGCAATAGGGTCGTCGGTGGTCTTCAGCAGACGGGCAACGTGCTCCAGACGGTAGCGGTTGATGAAATCACTGACCGTCTCGCCCTTCGAGCACTGACGGATGGCCTGCTCCACATACTTCGCATTGCTACCGAGAAGCTGTGCCAGCATGTTGCGATTCAGCTCAGCGTTGGTATAGGGTTTCTGCTCATCCATCAGCGTGCAGAGACGGCGGTAGAGTTGCTGCTCGGCGGTGAGTTGTTCCTCAGGAGCGGCCTGCAACTGCTCCATCTCCTGCTGCTGTTCCTGTCGGCGCTGCTCTATCTCTTCATAGAGTTTGTGGTTCTTCTCCGTCAACACCTTATTATATTTATAGGAACGCCAAAGCAGATAGGCGATAAGCAGGATGACAAGGACGGCACTGGCGAGGATGATACGGTGGACGACAAGCGACTGGTGCTTATTGGCAATCTCCTCTTCCTGACGCTTGATTTCCTGCAACTGCTCCACGTCGGTCTGACGCTCCTGCTGGCGCAGAGAATCCGTCAGTTGTCGCATGCAGTCGCCCAAGGCCAATGCCTCTTTATCACGTCCTGCCTTTTGCAGTGCATTGTACTTGTGTACAAGAAAGGTCTTGACATAGAGGTCGGTAACGGGGGTTCCAATTGAACGTATTATAGAGTCTGCATCGTCGAACAGACGGACGGCCTCGTTATACCGTCCCGTCATAGTCAGATAGACACCTTCAGCCGTCTTGTCGGTAGCATCGAGACCCTGAGACTGCTGATGCTCTTGAAATAGGGCCTCGGCCTGCTCTCGTTGACTATTTGCCGCATAGACCATAGCTTTGCTGATAGTCACGTTGTTGCGGCGTTTCTGCAATGCCCTGTCTGTATCGTTGGAACACCGTGCCATACGGTTGATGGCCGTGTCCATCTTCGCGATGAGGGGTAACGCCTTCTCGGGCATCTTGTTGTCGATATAAAGGTCGTTAAGCGATAATAGCGTGTAGATAAGCGGGTCAATATCCCCATAATCAGTGGCATGCAGAGTGCTCTCCATCAGGATCTCGGCGCATTGTAGGAATAGTCGTTCGGCTTCGTCCACATGGTTCAGTTCGCTTTCACACTCAGCTATCTGTGACAAAGCCCTGCATTTCATGGTTATATCCTTTGTTGATGTCCCTTCCCCAACAAACGTAAGGATTTCCTTGGCCAGCGAAATCGATTTACCATATTCGCCATTGACAAAGGTGCCGTCGGCCAGTATCCAGCGAGCAATGCAATAGAGGTTACTGTCGCCCGGCGTAATAATGGCATGTTCTGCTTCAGCAGCAATGGCATTGTTGGCACAATATGCCGCCATCTGCAGCCAGTCAGCGTTCTCATAAATCATGGCCTTGACGGTGTTGGCTTGTACTACAGTGAACACGCCAGCCTCATCGGCACTATCCACCCGCGCCAACGCCAGTTCCAGGTTCTCAAAGCCCAAGTCAGTCAGTTCGTCTATCAGCTTTTCTGCCTCCCCACTACGATCAGGCTTCGAGCAACCCATCGTCAGGGCCAGTCCGATGTATATAAGAAGGTATAATACATGTTTCATCTGTCCTTTTATGAAATACTTATTGCTGCGATACCTGTCGATACTCGCGGAAGGTCATGCCGTAGAGCTCATCAATGACGCCGATGGGGTCGTCGGTGGTTTTTATTTTTTCTCAAACTTATGGAAGGCATCGATGATTTGCTGGTGCTTTTCGCTGGTGATGCTGACCACACGGAGGTTTGTCTTATCACTCAGACGAAAGGCGTTACCTTTCTGATTGAAGTTTACATTCCAGACGAATTCGGTTGGTTTGCGCACTGTGATGTTTCCTTGTTCATCCATCAGCACAAGACAGTACTTAAAGTCTGATTCATTTTTTCCGTTTTGATTATCAACAAACATAGTGGCCATTAATCCGGCAGGTTGATCCACCGTCCAGTCATCGAAAGCCAGGATGGTGTATGTCTTGCCATCGGCCTGATCGGTCCACAGCCACACCTTATCCTTCATCAGCTGCTTATGTTCTGCCATCAGTATCTCATGCGATAGGGCATATAAGGTCTCAGCATCCTCCATTCCTTCAGCTCGTTGTCCCTCTGGCAATTGATTGTTGAGAAGAAATGCCTCACGTAAAGTTTTGACTGCATCAGCATCACCATAGGCGTAAGCCCCCGATGAATGAAGCATCCATTTCAAAGAAGCGAGGAAGGCAATGCGTGGTGGTATGGCTGCATTTTGATAGCCCAGTTCGTCAACGTATGCACGGATGGCCTGATCGTAGTAGCCTATCATCTGATCGACATTTTTATTATACATCCCTATGGCAGACATGAGTTCAAGTGACTTGCCAAGGATTGTATCGCGCTTGACTGTCTGGCCCTTTGCAATCTCAAGGGCACGAGTGACATACTTTTCTGCCAGTATCGTATTTGGGGTGCCTTTAGACTCGTTCAGATAGAACTCTGCCGCATCATATTGCTTCTTCCAATCTTGTGGGGCATCATCGGCGGCCTTTGCCAGGCGCTCACCTTTCTTGATGGGCGATTCTGCCTCTTGTGCGTTCACTACGGTTGTTGTCATTGCGCAGCAAAGGACGGCTGCGAGTGTCATCATAATCTTTTTCATTGTCGTTATTATTAATTATCATTATTCTATTTGGTTTTGTTGAGTGCGTCAACCAATTCCTTACATTCCTTCTCCAACGAGTCGTTCTCGCGTTTCAGACGATCATACTCCACAGTTGTATCAGTGATTTTGTTGCTAAGCATTGAATTGCGCACAATAAGCACCAGAATGACGATGGTCACGAGGCACGCGATGATGATGACTGCTAATGTATCCATATTACAAATAGGTATGAAGAGTTGTACAATACCGTTACGTTCTTGATTTCGCGATTTCGGCTGTAAAGTTACGGCAAGGTGGGGAAACAATAGTCTCACAGCAGGAAAACAAAGTCCCATTTCAAGAAAATGTGCTTTTCAGGAAGTCTCAAAACATGAAAAAGGTGTCTGGAGTAAGGCAACCAGACACTTTCTTACCGATGGAATGGGTGTTTTTTATTTCTTCGCGACTTTTCGATAATCCGAGGGCGACATGCCATAGGCATCGCTGAAGACACGGAAGAATGAACTCCGGGAGAAACCGGAGAGTTCGGCAATAAGGGTGACGGAATTATCAGTGGTGGTCAGTAGGTGGGAGGCGTATCGCAGACGATAGTCATTGAGGAAACCGCTCACGCTTTTGCCATTGGCACAGGCACTGATGGCATCGGTAATATAATGCTCATTGGTGCCAAGAAGTTGAGCCAGGCGGAGGCGGTCCAAGTCTGTGTCGGTGTAAATGCGTTCAGGGCTGTCCATCAGTTCGCAGATGCGGCGGAAGAGTTGCTGGTTAGGGGTGAGCTGTCCCTCCGGCTCAGACTTCAACAGCTCGACGGCCTGCTGTTCCTCGCGCTCACGCTGTTCTTTCTCAACCACTAATCGGCGGTTCTTCTCGAAGATCACCTTGTTATATTGTACTGCCCGCCAGAATAAATAGGCGAGGAATCCGCAGACGAGGAAGGTCGTGACGGCGAGGATGCGATAGATGGCGGTCTTGGCTTCTGACTCTTCCAGGGCAAGTTCCTTTTCATGTGTCTGGTAAATGATGGACAACTCGCTGGCTTCGTTCTTTTTCTGCCAGACAAGGGCAGAGTCGATGGCGGCACTGATGCTGTCGGCAATAACTATGGCATCGCCGTTACGCCCAGCCTTGCGGTAGGCTGAATAACGGGGAGACAGGCGTGAGGCGATATTCTCGAAGGTCATCTGCGCGCCGTCGGTAGCCACATAGGAATGATCCATCTGTTCGTACCAGTAGGCAGCCTCGTCGTAGCGGCCGGCATCCATCAGGTATTCTGCCGCCTCCATATAGCCACGGGGTTCCATGATGTAACTGCGTGGAACGGCTGCATAGGTGGTGGCGGCCTCGGCGACACGGCCTGTCGCCTGTAGGTAGCGTGCCCGCCAGAGGGCAAAATGGCCTTTCCATTCCTCTATGATGAGCGAGTCGCCCTGTTGTTCATATTGGGGGAACTCCAGTTCTGCACGTTCAAGCCACTCCTGTGCCCCTTCGACATCACCCATATTGAAAAGACTGGCGGATATGCTCAGACTTATCCAGGGCAAGACTGCTGCTTGATCATCTTTATTGGACTGCTGTATCTCATAGGCCTTCTGCCAGTTGCGGCGTGCCTCGTCGTTTTGGTGCAGTTGTATCTGGCAGTCTGCCATCAGCATCAGCAACCCTGCCTCTAACATTTTGGGGAATGCTTTATTCTCCTTGGCTTGTGGCAGCAGCCCGGTGATAACATTCAACGCGCCCTCAGTGTCGCCCCGACCGAAACGCAGACACGCCCAGCGGTAGCCTGCGTCAGTATAGCTGTCCCAGTCTTGTGAAGGGTTGAGGGCATACTTTTCGTAAGCCTTCTTATAGTAATGCTCTGCTATTCGCATCTGCCAACCGGCATCGTAGCCATGTCCTCGCATGTGGTCGGCCTTCGCCGGGCTGACAATTTCCTCCTGCTCCATGCTGTCGATGACTGCCAATAAACGCTCCAGGTTCCCTGCCTTGCGTGCTTCGTGATACTTCTGCCACGCGGCTTTTGACTTTTCGTCATCCGTGGTTTCGCTGCAGTTCATGCAACCAACGATGGATAGCACTGCGCATAATAATATAAAATATATCGTTTGTCTCATTCAATAATTAAAGATGGAGATGTCGGTACCGTCATTTTCATCAGCAGGATAGTTCTCATACCGTTATTTCATAACCAAAAGAAGTGTGAGCCACACGGTGCAAAGGTACGCATTATTTTGCGGAAAACGTTCATTGTGAGCTGTTTTTTATTTATTTGGGGTACAAAATTACTTACTAATATTATTTATGATACATCATTTCTGCAAGGCGTGCCTTTGCCCCGTAATGGGGAGTAATTCATCCTTATTTATTTCAATGCCGATGTCATAGTTTCTGGGAGAGCTTTCAACTTTTTTATTGTCATAGGCATAGTCTGTCTGCAAACCAAAGTAAACAATGGTAATACGCTGGTGGCGCTCGCTCTGGCTATTGGCAGTGACCAGACTATCGGTTGGCGAGTCATAATACTGAAGCTTTTGCTTCAAACCAAGGAACTGGGACTTGGTATCGTTCACCCAAAATGTGCCATTGGGATTGGTAATCATATTATTGTCTAAAAGTTTTTGCTGTATGTCTATGTCGGAGCGGAGAATATCTAAGACCTCTTTCAGTTCGTCCACCATTGGGAACGAGAAACTAAAGTAGTGCTTATTCAAGAACATGTTGTCGAAATCATCCTTGCAGAATGGCTTTCCCCTCACCAGCATGATGTCATTCTGTTTAGTCTTACCCAAACTCTTTATCAAAATGCCTCGCTGACTCTCTGTAGCCTCACGAATGCAGAAATAACTCGAATCTATCATGTATGAGTATAACATTTTACCTTCTTTTATTAAGTGTGTCCGAGTCCAGTCAAGAGTGACTAATTCACCAACACTCCATTCATTTTTAGTAGTTTTTAATAACATATTTAGTATTTTTATTGGGCTTATTCCATCTGAGGAGGTTTATATTATTCCTGCTCTCTTCAACTTTTCGCGCTGCTCTTCGTTCTGACGGATGAAGCGCTCGATAAAGACGTTCTGGTCACCGATGCGCCAACGCTGGTAGATGATGATGACAATGAGTGCTAGCAGTACCACCACAATGGCAGCTGCGAGAGCGACAGTGATAATCAGCATTGTATTCATACGCTTGTTGAGTTTGATTTGGCTGCAAATTTAGCCAAACGGTCAAGAACAACCGTCCCATGGCAGGAAAAAATAGTCTCATTTTGAGAAAATATGCAGAACTCTTATGAATAAAAGAATGATGCCGCGACTCTCGCGAGCCGCGGCATCTGAAAAAGCCTATGTTTAACTAAAAATCCTTTTCTCTAAAAGAAATTTTCAGCCTTTTGGGCTAAAAATTTGAAAGTTTAAAAGGGAATTTCACAATTGCCTCCTGTTACCCAGTTGAAAACTTTCTTTTACCAATAACTAAAAACCTAAAACTATAAATATTACTACTAACCTAAAACAATCTATTAACCTTTTGACGATGCAAAGGTACGACGATTTTTCCAATCTCGCAAGACTTTATGCATTTTAAGTGTATAAATGCCCTTTATTCTTGACTTAAATCAAGGGAATGTGTGCGATAACATCAACTTTTGGCCGTTTAACCACTATTTTCTACTTCTTTTTTTTCGTACCTTTGACTTTGTCGAAAGTACTCTCGTTCGAGAAAATCCAAATAAAATTTGGTTTTCTTCTCGCTTATTCGTACCTTTGCACCGTCAAAAAATAGTATATATAATATAAATAGGTGTATGAAGAAATTATTAGTCGTTCTCATCTTATTGATGGTGGCTGTGATTATGATCCTAACACGGCCCGATAAGGAACAACATAAGGAAGCGATGCTGAAGGCTATTGAGGAATACGTAGAAGAAGAGTCCGTTGACCGTCTGGGCGACAATGTGCTGGCCAAGATTAGCAAGGGCGTGGTGGTCAAGACCGCAGAGACCGCCCTCAACTCGAAGCTGAATGAGCACAACTATTTCGTATTCAATACCACTACCGTCCGTCTCAAAGGTAAGGACAACACCCTCTCCTTGGGACTCTTCGGCATGGTCATCACCTTCGATAAGGAGATGATTCGTGAAAAACTCGAGGATGCGCTCAAGACGAAGGAGTATAATATGACCGAGCGCGAGACCGCCAAGCAGAGTGCCAAGGAACTGAAGAAGTTGCAGAAGGAACAGCGCAAGCGCGAGAAGGAACTTGAAAAGGAACAGAAGCGCAAGGAGAAGGAAGCTCGCAAGGAACAGAAGCGTCTTGAAAAGGAGGCCCGTAAGGAGCAGAAGCGCCGTGAGAAGGAGGCCAAGGAAAAGAAGTGAAAAGTGAAGAGTGAAAAGTGAATAATTTGTTGCAGCCGTGAGAATTCTGATTGTGAATACCAGTGATAGGACGGGTGGTGCTGCCGTAGCAGCCAACCGTCTGATGATGGCCCTCAACAATAACGGGGTCAAGGCGAAGATGCTGGTGCGCGACAAACTCTGCGACTCGCTCACCGTCGTTGCCCTGCCCAAATCGCCCCTGCTCCATTGGCATTTCCTTTGGGAGCGATTTGTCATCTATTGCCGGCTGCACTTCTCCCGTCGTCACCTCTTTGAGATCGATCTCGCCAACGCCGGATCCGATATCACCCGCCTGCCGGAGTTCAAGGAGGCCGACGTCATCCACCTCCACTGGATTAATCAGGGCATGCTCTCCCTCAGCTCCATCCGCAAGATCCTGCGCTCAGGCAAACCCGTTGTCTGGACGATGCACGATATCTGGCCTGCTACGGCCCTCTGTCACGTCACCCTTGGCTGCCGCCGTTTTACCTCCGGTTGTCGTCACTGCCGTCTGCTTCCTGGTGGAGGTTCTGACAGCGACCTCTCCACCAGCGTCTGGCACAAGAAGGAGCGTATGCTCGACGGCGAGAACATCTATTACGTCGCCTGCAGCCGATGGCTCGAAGGTGAGGCGAAGGCCAGTGCCCTGCTTCAGGGACATAAGATCACCAGCATCCCTAACCCCATCGACACCCACATCTATCATCGTGGCAATCGTCAGGAAGCGCGTCAGCGTCTCGGACTGCCGCTTGACCGCCAGTATATCCTCTTCGCCTCCCAGCGCGTCACCAACGAGAACAAGGGTATGGGCTATCTCATTGAGGCCTGTCGCCTGTTGCACGACCTCACTAATGCGACTGTTCTTATCCTGGGAGGTCACGCCGAGGAGGTTACGCCGCAGCTCTCGCTTGAGGCTATCCCCTTAGGCTACGTCAACGACGAGCGACGCATCGTCGATATTTATCAGGCGTCTGATGTGTTCGTGCTCCCCTCGTTGTCCGAGAACCTGCCCAACACTATTATGGAGGCGATGGCCTGCGGACTGCCATGCGTGGGTTTCCGTGTGGGTGGCATCCCTGAGGAGATTGACCACAAGCGCAATGGCTATGTGGCCGAATACCGCAGTGCTGACGACCTCGCCCGTGGCATCCGCTGGGTGCTTACCTCGGCCCACTACGAATCACTCAGCGACGACTGTGTGCGTAAGGTTTCACAGTCTTACTCGCAGCAGAGCGTCGCTATCCGTTATATCGATGTCTATCAGCAGGCGATGGCCTTCAAGCATTATAGACTGTAGGTGTTGACTGTAGACTATAGATTATAGATAATAAAGGGTAAACAATGGTCATTACTTACGTCACGATAACTTATAATGCAGCCGATGTGCTGAAGCGAACGCTCGATAGTGTGCTCCAGCAGGACTATCGTGACATTGTACACCTGATTATCGACGGTGCCTCTACAGACGGCACCCTTCAAATCGTCGACGACTACATACGGCGTTCCAACGCTGCCGACAATGGCCATCGCATCCAGATTACCTCAGAGCCTGACCACGGAATCTATGACGCGATGAACAAAGGTCTCCGTTCCCTGGATGGCGACTACGTCTGTTTCCTCAATGCCGGTGACTTCCTCCCCACCTCCGATACTGTCAGTCGCATCGTGGCGTCTTTATCTCACAATGGGGACAGTCCCTTTTGTGAGAAACCAGCTGTGCTTTATGGAGATACGGACATCGTCGACTCTGAAGGCCGATTTCTTCACCACCGCCGTCTCTCTCCCCCAGAGCACCTCACCTGGAAATCCTTCCGCCACGGTATGCTCGTCTGTCATCAGGCCTTCTACGCCCGTACCGATTTTGCCATCGCCACGCCTTACGACCTACGCTACCGTTACTCCGCCGATGTCGACTGGTGCATCCGCATCATGAAGGCCGCCGCCAAAGAAAACGTTCCCCTCCACAACCTCCATATGGTTGTTGCCAACTACACCGAGGAAGGCCAGACCACCCTCCACCATCGCGAGTCACTCCTTGAGCGTTTCCGTGTCATGGCCCGCCACTACGGCTGGTTCTCCACTATCGCCATGCACGTCTGGTTCGTCTTCCGCCTTATGTTCAACAAAAGCATTTGATTTTAGGCACGGATTACACGGCCTTATAAGATAAGGACACGGCTTCCTATGCGTTTAGAAAGTCGTGTCTTTGATAAAAGCCGTGTAATCCGTGCCTAAATTTATTACTTTCGGCCTTTTTTATGCCCTTTTGCGACAGATATGGCAACCATTCCGACGGATGTCGCAAATATGCCGGGTGTGTCGTAAACACTTCAGATGAAAGATACGAAATATCTTGTAAAGAGCAAAAATCCGTCGTAACTTTGCATCAGAAAATAAAAATAAAAAATGAAAGTTATGACAACAAAAAAGAATTTGGTAAAGATGATGCTCATGAGCATCGCTACCGCAGTTAGTGTTTCATTCAGTGCATGTTCTAACGAAGATGATCCCGTAGCCAATGCCCGCGACAACGGAGCAGAATGTCCTGCCAACGCCAAAACCGTGCTCATCTATCTGGCTGGCGGCAACGACCTGGCAGGCGTTTTGAAAGAGAACCTCCAGGACTGCAAGGAAGGCTCCAAGCACCTCCGTGACAATGAAAACCTGATCGTGTTTGCACGCTTCCACAAGGCGGGAGAGTCATGGGTGGCCCGTCTGAAGAACGGTGAAGTGACCGACTCAGTGAGCCTCAGCGACTTAGGCATCCATAGCAGCGACGGCGTGAATCGTGCTTGTGACCCCGGCGTGATGGAGGGCGTGATGAATTACGTCTTCAGTAAGTATCCTGCGAAGGACGGCAATTACGGCCTCGTGTTCGGTAGTCACGGCAGTGGCTGGCTGAAGAAGAAGGAGGTGCCTCACAATAAGTATAGCCGTGCCATCTGCGTCGACTATGGCGATAACAGTTTCACCAAATCCAATGAGCGCTGGATCAACATCCCCACGCTGGCCGGTGTCCTGAGAGAGATGCCTCACATGAAGTTCATCATGACCGACTGCTGCAACATGATGTGCTTAGAGAACCTCTACGAGCTGCGTACCACGTGTGACTACCTCATCGGCTCTCCCGCAGAGATCCCTGGCAAAGGCGCGCCCTACGACCAGATTGTGCCCGATATGTTTAAGGACGGTGACTTCTACAAGACAATCATCGACAAGTATTTCGACAGTGTCGGAGGCACGCTCCCCCTCGTCGCCGTCAAGACCTCAGAGATGGAGAACGTGGCACAGGCTACACGCACAGCCCTCGTGGCCGTGAAGGAGAATATCGGCAATGGCTATGCTGACATGAAGGGGATGATCCACTACTATCACTCAGACGACACTCGTGACAAGTTCTTCCCGGAATACAACGTCTTCTACGATGCCGGTGACTTTATGCACACATACGCTCCTACCGATGTTTACCAACAGTGGCGTCAGGCTCTTGACAAGGCGGTCATAGAGCGCCGCATGTCTACCACATGGGCAACAGATAAGCACTGGAATTTGAAGTACTCCGATTTCACGGTGACGGCAGAGAAGTTCCACGGAGTATCGATGTTCGTGCCACAGGATCCTCAACGCGGCGACTATGCCCAGCTCAACGACGACATTAAGTTCTTCGAGTGGTATAATGCCACAGGGCTCAGCATACTTTACAATTAGAAAATAAAGAAACCCGCCGTTTGGCGGGTTTTCTTTATTTGATCACGGTCTTCTTACTGTTGTGGATATAAACGCCTTTCTTTGAGGGATAGCCATTCAGACGGCGCCCCTGAAGATCATACCACTCCCGACTCCCGACTCCTGACTCCTGACTCATAGGAGCCGTAATGGCCGTAGCCGTGACGACGCCTTGGAGGCCTTCCTCGTTGTAATAGCCTGCCTGGGTGAAAATCAGGTCATCGGTCTGTGGCTTGTCGTTGTTGTTGAAGATGATCTTCGCAGGCTTGGTGGCAGAGGAGCCTTTCTGTTTCTTGCCATCCCACGTCCATTTCCAGACGGTGTTGCCATTAGAAGCTGTGCCTAAGAGTTCGCACGCGACACCAGGCCAGCTGCCTCCCGTGAAGTTATCGGAGGGAGAGTCCGTCCAAGCCCAGCAGTAGATGGAGTTGGTCCAGTGGGTGGGTGCCTCGAAGAAGGCGCAGACCTCTCCCTCGGCGACGGTGCAGAAGTCGGGGATGACTACCTCTGAAGGCACTGCTTCCTGATAGGTATAGGTACGCGTGACGATGCCAGAGACAACACCGTTGACTAACAGGCCGACTTTCAGGGTGGCAGTGTCTTCGATACGGACGAGGGTGCCGCTGAGCGTCTGTGTGCCGTTGGTGGCAGAGGGCTCGGAGCCGTCGAGGGTATAGACGAGCATGGCGTCGTCGGTATTCGATACAGCCTTCAGCTCGACGTCGAAAGGCTCGGAGAAATCACCGGAGCCTTTGTTCACCCACGCCGTTTCCATCGAGTTAGCGAGGTAGTAGGCATAGTGGTAGCCGGAGAGGATCTTCGTCCAGGTACCGTCGGGCTGGACCTGCTTCTCGTCGCCTACGACCACGAGCAGCTTGCCGTCGATGCTGTTGGCGTAGTATTTCGTGTTGTTGGCGACATTCTCGTAGGTCGACATATTGTTGATGCCCGCGAGTTTGCGGGCGGCAATCATCGCCTTGAGCTCATCCTTATAGGCCTGCCAATGCTTGAGGAAGATGCAGGGTGTGCCAGGCATGGCCAGCATATAGGCATTGGCTGCCAGCGTATCCTTCTTCAGCGGATCCTGAGCCGCATTGGAGCGTTTCTCCGTGTCGTGGTTCTCGACGAAAGTGACGGCATACTGGCGATAGGCACCGCTGCTGAAGTTGCTGCTGACGAGCGGCCAGTTGCCTTCGTTCTGTTGGCTCAGCCTTTGCCAGTTGCCATTGTTGCAGGCATTGCGGACGGTATAGCGGAACTGGAAGTCGAAGGCTGCGCTGGTCTTCTCGGTGCCGTCAATCCATTTGCGGATGGTGTTGCTGCTGTCCCAGCACTCGCCGACGGAGAACTGCGGTTTCGAGTCCTCGTTGTATATCTTGGTATAAGAGGCGCTGTAGCCTTTTACCATATCGTAGCGGAAACCGGTATAGCCGAGGTCGTTGAGCAGGAAGTTGAGATAGGCCTTGACAATGCGCTGCACATTCTCACTCTTATGGTCGAGGTCGCGCATACCGCCCCAGCCTTCGCCCGTGTCGTTGTTAGTGCTGACGCTGTAGCCTTTGGATGTAGCCCATTTCTTGGTTGCACCGTCGTCGTCGTTGGCGCAGATATCAGTGGAAACCATCTCGTAGTCCTCACCATTCCAACTCTCCTTCGGGAAATCTACCCAGTTGGAGAGGTTGCGACGGTGGTTGATGACCACGTCGGCGATGGTGCCGAGACCGGCGGCCTTGAAGGTCTGGATCATTGAGCGCAGCTGGGCTTCATTGCCGAAGGAACTGTTGTAGTCGTTGAACCACCAGAGATCGTCGTAGCCCATGGACTGCGAGCCGCAGTTGCCGCTTTGGGGAATCCAGATGAGGTCGAAGGAAGCGGCGAGGTCATTGGCCTGCTGTTCGAGGAGTACCCAGCGGGTGTCCTTGAACGAGTCCCAGTAGAATCCTTGGAGCATCACGCCACCGTAGTTCTCAGGCCAGCCCTGGGCAGAGGCGGTGAGGAGCGAGAAGTGAAAAGCGAATAGTGTCACCAGCACTTTCACGATGTTTGTAGTCTTTAGTCTCATATTCTTTATTCTTTGTTATTTGTATTTTCCGAATTCACGCAGGGCGGGCAGAGCCTTGCCTGTGTGGTTGTCGAAGAGTCCGCGGTTGAGCCACCCCTTGGTGACCTGATTGTTGAACGCGTTCTCTTCAGGGAACCACCAGAAAAGTCCTATGACATTGTGGTGGCGAAGGAGTTCGGTGACGAGTTCGCTGGTGAACTGCGTCTGCCCCTCTACGCTGATGGGATAGAACTCGCTGAATTGGTCTGGCTTGGCCCAGGGGTCGTTGTCGTGTGAGTAGTAGGCGGCCGCCTCGACGATCATCACCGGCTTCTCAGGAAAGAGCCAGCTGAGGTTGTCGAGAGTCTTGCCCAGATTGGGGATAGTACCGTGCCACATGGGATAGTAGCTGAGGCCGATGATGTCGTAGTCGACACGACGGTCGCGCAGCTGGCGGTAATAGTTACGGGTGATGTCCCAGTCGCCGGCCTTCTCGGTATGGATGATGATCTGGGCCTTGGGACACACCTCACGACAGGCCTTGCAGCCTGCCTTCAGGAAACTGCAGAGGGTGTCGAAGCCCTCAATGCCTGAAGGGTCGAGCTTGCCGGTAGGCCACAGCATACCGTTGGTAATCTCATTGCCCACCTGTATCATCTCCGGAGCGACGCCTGCCCGCTTCATTGCCTGCAGCGAGCGACGGGTGTAGGCATAGACACTGTCGGCGAGCGACTTGGCATCGCAGCCTTCCCATCGCTTCGGCGTAAACTGCTTGCCGGGGTCTGCCCATGTGTCGCTGTAGTGGAAGTCGAGCATCACCTGCATGCCGGCCTTCTTAATCTGACGGCAGAGGCCGATGACATAGTTCAGATCCTGACACACCCCTTCGCCCTTATGGCTGTCTGGTGCATTCTGCGGATCGACGAATAGACGGACGCGGATCATATTCCATCCCTGCTGTTTCAGGAAGGACAGCAGACTGACCTTCTGACCGTCATAGTCCTTGTAAACTGTTCCTTGTTCTTCGTAGGATGGCAACAAAGAGACATCACCGCCCAGATAGTGCTTGGGCTGTGCGCTGGCAGTGGTGGTGATGAGACCGATGAGCAATGTTGTTATTTTCTTCATTCTTCACTATATTTTAGCCACAGATTCTTGCGTCCCTGCGGTAGCAAGCGGCAGAGCCGAGTTCACCGATTTACACCGATTAATCGATTCACACAGATTCTATGATAATCATATCTTCTGTGATCATCTGTGTAATCTGTGGCTGAGAAAGGCGAGCCACCCTTTCGGGCAGCCCGCCTCGGATGGTCAGGGTAAAGGTCGAGTAGTATTACTCAACTGCCGTGACGATAGCATAGGACTTGGTCTCGCAGCGCGGGAAGAACTGGATGAAGTATTTACCAGCCGTCTCGATCTTGAGATTGTCGCCGTCCTGTTTCAGATTGTCTAACGTACCACCCCAGTTGATGTCCCAACCGTCGTTGGCACGGAACTTATACTGGTCTGCAGCCAATTCGAGGGTACCCTCAAAGGCGCGTGTATCCGGGTTGTAGGTCAGATCGGTGTCTGTATCCCATCCTCCTGCCTGTGCAGGACCAATGAGGCCGATACCCGTGATAGGCGTGAGCTTGTAGGTCATCTCGGCCAGATTCACTTCTGCCTTGTAGAAGCCAGGTGTGGCCAGGACATTACCAGAACCGCCGTCGTCGATGAGCGTGCCTGTGAGGCCGTCGTCGTTGATGGAGCCTGTGCCATAGTTACCCTCGTTCCAGGAGTTGAATGCACCCGTGAACTTGAAGGCGCCCATACCGCCACTCCAGTCTGCATCCTGAGCGTAGAAGAAGCCATAGTAGATTCCGTCCTGGTTCGGGCAGTAGAGCGGCTGCTCCTCAGATCCCCAGTTGTTGTTCACACCAGCCTCGTAGATATACTCGTTGAAGTTCAACTCCTTGATCTCATAGGTCATTTCGGCCATATTGATGCTGAAGCGGTACATCTTGGCAGAGCCGTCGATGTGGAAGGAGTGGTCGCCGTCGAGGTTGTAGCGACGGTCGAAGTTACCTTCCAGATCCTCGCTTGCACCAGTGGTACCGAAGAGCTTGTTCCATGTGCCTGCTGCCACGGCGTCGATAGCCTCCTTGTCACCGAATGCAAACCACATCTCCTTACCACCATCGAAGGTATAGGTGAAGACGGGATCGTCGAAGACATCCTTGTCGCTGTGTGAGAACTGCATCGTCATAGCCGACTCTGCACTCCATTCGCCAGGACCGCCGATGAGGTAGTAAGTGTCGGAGATGTTGACGGGCGTCACCACATAGGTCTGTTCCATCATGTCGATGGTGATCTTGATCTTCTTGGCACCAGCCTCGACGCAGAACGAGTTGTCGGCACCTAAGTTGTAGCGGTAGTCGAGCTTGCCAGTAGGTGCTTTGTTTTCACCACCGACAATACCGAAGAGCTTCGACCAGTCGCCGTCGTTGGTGATGGCGTCGAGTGCGGCCTCTTCACCGATGGCAAACCAGGTGTCACCCTCTGCTGCATCGATGACGATCGTGAAGATCGGGTCATCATAGACATCGAAATCGCTGTGGTTGAACTTCTGCTCCTTGGAGGCTGCTGATCCTGCCCAGTCGAGGGCACCGCCTACCACGTAGTAACTCGGAGCGATGTACGGAGCCTCTGGAATCAGGCTTAGCTGTACAGAACCGGCATCGATATATGCTGCCTGTCCGTTATAGACACCATCAAGATAGACGTCAGCATCGAAAGTACGCACGTCAGGGCGCTTGCCATAGTATTCCTGAATAATCTCCTGAAGAGCCGTCTTTGAGAAAGTTCCATCAAGGGTGGAAATGGCAGAGAGGGTCTTTGGCTCTGCTCCGTCTAAATCTGCCGGTGTCAAGACGATACGCATCTTGTCGAGGGTGGTACCCTCAGGGGCGGAGGCGGTGCTGAGTGATATCAGTTTTACGGCCTCATCTTTGCCAGCCAGATTGGTGACGTCAGCGGCTGCAGAAGCGGTCACACCAGGGATGGTGATGGCTTCGGGCTGAGGATTGGTGATAGGCTTAGCCCAATCCGTGAAATCCTCCGAACAACCGGTGAATGCTGCTGCAAGGAGCAGCATTCCACCGAATAATATATTCTTCTTCATATTCCTTAACTTCTTTAACTTCTTTAACTTCCTTAACTTCTTTAACTTCTTAGATAATTAAAGATCTTCTACGATACCAACACTGCGGTCAAAGTTGACTTTGACAATCTTGCCGGGACCTACCGAGACAGAGTATTCTTCGCCTACGTCGTCCTTCCAGTTGGAGTCGCTATTGTGTTCGGCATCGCGCCAAATCAGTTCACCGTTGCCATTGAGGATGGTAAACTCTGTCTGCCACCAGTCAACACCAGGCACAACAATGTAAGCACGCAACTCGCCAGCACCAGTGAAGTCGCTGAATGTCCAGTAGCCGTCCTTGTCGGCAGGAGCTGTCATCTCCACACCGCTCCAGCTACCATTATCGACGGCAGCACCGATAGCGCAAGCCTTACCCTCGGCGACGGTGAGCTTGTACTTGATCTTCTTGCCTTCGATAGAGGCAACGAACTTCAGTACGTACCAGCCGGCCTTGTCGAAGACGATATTGCCGTCTCCATCAGTAGAGATGGTCAGACCGTCTACCTGGTTGTCATACTCGTCGATCATATCGTAACCGAACCAGTCGTTGGGCTTGTTGCCCCACTTGAAGCCGTCGGCGTTGTTATAGATCATCGTGTAGAACTGTCCTTCCTTCGTCCAGATCAGAGGCACGGGCTTCCAGGTGCTCCAAGCATCGGCGATGCTGCCGCCACAGACAAAGATATTAGTAGGCAGAGCCAGTTCCTGCGGAGCTTCCCATGCGTAGACATTGATGTTTACGGAGTTGGAATAGACTTCTGCAAAGTCTGCACCGGTGTCGCCCAGAAAAGCGCGAGAACGCATCATGACGGGCAGTCCGCTGGGGGGATCCTGATCCTCATTGGCGGCACGGTAGAGTGGCAACACCACATCGTTGATCTCGGAACCATCGATACTCATATTCGGAGCAGGGTAGGTGGTGGGCAGCTCTGTCCAGTTATTACCATCGAGTGATACCTGGATGGCGTAGGTTACTGCTGCTGGCCAGCCACCGTAGTCGGGCTGCGATGCAGTCACGTTTACCTTACCGTAAGGCAAATCGTAGATATTGTTGGCTGCCAGTTCCGGTATGTTCAGCACAAAGGTGCTGGGAATGCTCAAAGTGGGATTGCTGTCGTTGTCATCCTTACAGGAGGTAAGAAAGGGTACGGCTGCAATAGCCAGGAAGAGCAGACTTCTATATATCTTTTTCATAACTCTTAACTTCATTAACTTCTTTAACTTCTATAACTTCTTTAATTTAGTAGCTCGGATTCTGAACGAGGTTCGGATTATTGGTCAGGTCGTTCAGAGGAATGGCAAAGATGTTACGATAGGCAGGGAACTGTGAACCAGCTGCAGCTCCGCCCATATACTCCCAAGTGTAGACAGCCTGTCCGCCATAGCTGTTGAAACGGACAAGGTCCATACGGCGACGTCCTTCGTTCCAGAACTCTTTCGACCACTCGGTACGGATGTCTTCGAGGGTGTAGCTATTCTGTGTGGCGGCGTTGGCACGCTTGCGCAGTTCATTGATCTTATTGGCAGCATCGGCCGTAGCACCATTCTGACGAGTTTCAGCCTCGGCATAGGTCAGATAGGCTTCTGCAATACGCATCAGCGGCAGGTCGGTATCTACAAACTGGTCGATGATACTTGTTGTACCTCCGTCAGAGCGGACGTTACGGAACTTCGAGCAAGCGTAGCCGTGAGTGGCGTCGGTCTCATCGGCGATGTACTTGGTGTAACCTTTACCTGTGTAGAACAGGGCGCGGTCGTCACCGGCGATCTTCGTGATCTCTTCCTGTGTCTGAGGCTCCTCGGGAAGGACCGTGCCTGCTCCAAAGAAGTTGTCGATGAGCTTACCACGGACACGCATACACTTACCCCAGGCGGCTGTTGTACCAGAGGGAACGCACTTCTCCATATCGCACTCGGTAGGCTTGGCATAAGAGGAAAGAATGAGGTAGTGCATACCACCGTAACTCTGGGTGTTAACACCATCGTGCATGATGGGGAAGATGTCCTCAAACTGGGCACCGTTGGTGTCGTTGTCTGCCAGGAACAGCATCTGATAGGCAGAATACTTCTCGCCGGTAACGGGGTTTACTGCCGTATTGGTGTTCAGGTGGTAGTAGCCGTTGTTGATGACCTTATCGGCATACGACTTGGCTTCACCCCACTTAGCGGAGCCTGTGTAAACCTCGGCATTCAGGTAGAGACGGGCCAGCAGCAATTGGGCAGCGACTCTGTCAACACGTCCATACTTCATTGAACCGGGAGCACCCATTTGGTCCTCTATCTCCTTCAGTTCTTTCTCAATGAAGTTGAAGTACTGTTCGCGGGTGTATCGCTCACCTGGCTCTGCCACAACATGCTCGGTGAAGGTAGCGCTGCCGTAGAGGTCCATCACCTGATAATAGGTGAAGGCTCTGATGAAACGTACCTCAGCGCGACGCTTGGTGTTCTCATCACTACCGTCGGCGGGGAACTGGTCGAGATAGTAGTTGCAGAGCGTGATGGTGAAGAAGAGACGATAGTAAAGTCCAGAGGAACACGAGTTGCTGGCATCATAGGTGTTGTGCAGCAATTCGGGAATACCCGGGTCGCCAATCCATATCCAGCTGGCCTCGTCGGTGGTGAACTCCTGTAACTCCCACATATTGCGGAAATAGTCAGAGAAGCCCTCGTCAACGTCTTGAATGTCTCCCTTACCTGCAGGGCCTTGCTGGCCAGTGAGTACAA
>JAEEGH010003904.1_pt1 | contig 38651 bp, 37 predicted proteins | sample 9134181 | NCBI WGS metagenome assembly JAEEGH01 (sample SAMN16246544, study PRJNA631951) | gut metagenome | biome: gut microbiome; feature: rumen; material: DP-attached | host: Bos | place: Iran: Karaj | collected 2018-10 | reverse complement strand
TACCCCTTCAGGCCCGCCACCTTCTTGTCCAGATACCTCGAAAAAAATTCTATCATTTCGCTGGCCCTGGTCGATTTCGTGTCGATCTCCGCTCGCTCGCAGGCTCGCAACCGGATATCGCCCCTACAGGGCTTCCAATTGCGACAGGAGTCAATTCACGTAGACTGCCCTGGCTAAAACCAACAGACACTTCCTAAAAGACACCAAAAAAAATGGTCATCAGAACATGATTTATATGACGAACAAAACCTGAAGGAAGTCTTTGAACTTTTTTCAATGGCAAAGGCTTGTTCTGAATTCTAAAACGGAAAACAGTGATAATCTTATGAGAAGCAAACACAAAGCAATCATTATATCGTCGGATGGCAGTGAAGAGATTGCGGGTTGCCCCTGGGCAACTCAGTGATGGGATGTGGTCCCTCGATCACTCACCATCACATCGTTTTAACCGGACAGGAAATTGGAGCTTCCGCTCTCGAACGTTATTGTTGCTTACCTCAATCATTGGGAAATATCTTCAGCCCGTAACCTGTCGTGGTGGAGCCATTCGTCAGAAGCTTCGGTAAGGCTGCTTAAAAAATACCTTCCCGAAATCGGCCTGTCGGTTCCACTTTCGGAATCCGATCTGGATGAAGCCAGCGACTTCTTTGACGCCATGGAGGTCTCCCTCGCACAGAGAAAGGATAAGGGCCGCGAATACGATTAGGATCTGCTCGACTCAGCAAGCAATGCATATGACGACTTCACGCCGATAGAGGACGACGACTTTATCGACATGGACGCGCTGAATGCAAGGCTGCAGTCCGCTGAGCCCTGGTCCCCTCCTCCCGCACAGGAGAAAATGAAGAAACCGGGCAAAAGAAAAAGCCCTCGAACCGATTGAATGCATTAAAGCAAAGCTATCGTCCGAACGATCCAACAATTCCCTTAACATGCCGCCCGTGATGCATGAAAACAACGTTTTATCAACAACATTGAAAATCAACCATCGTAGCTTATTGCAGGAAATGCGGCGCAGTCATAGACGAGGAGGCGGTCGTATGCCCTCACTGCGGGGTTCAGCAACAGTACTTCGCCACTCCGCCTGTGAACGACAGCGGAAGCGTAGGATAGGCGTTCCTCGGATTCTTCATACCGCTGGTGGGATTCATACTGTGGCTCGCTTGGATGGACAACAAGCCGAAATGCTCCAGGATGGCCGGCATCGGCGTCCTGTGCTTCATCGTCGCGATCGTCGTGTTCATGGCCTCCTTGACGATCATACTCGGCTAATCCGCTTACGCCGAAGATCGCCTTTACCAATTCTGCAATGCGAAAGATGCCTGCTGTTTATAACAACCATTGACACGCATGATTAAGACAATCGCATGTACCTGAACATTTGATAACATAATTCCAACAAATGTCCATCCAGGAATGTTTATATCGACAACTCCCAATAAAATGCTGATATTTTGAGACCTGCCGACCCAATACCGAGCGAATCTCAAATAATTCTAGAAAAACACCACCCTGGCATTCGCCTGTTGGGAACCGGAGACGAATCGTTCGTCTTTACAGACAACTCCAAGGTCTACAAGTTTTTCCGCAACGACTCCGCATATTACAGGCACATAGGAAGTCAGATCCGTGGTAGATTCAAAGGATGCAAGCATCTCTACGATGTCGATTATGAAACCGTCGACGAGAATACAGTCTTCATCTATGACTACGAACCCAGCAGAAGCTACACAGGAGGATTGAAAACCGATTTGACCGAAATGATGTCTGAATTCGCATCTCGCGGAGTCGTATGTAAAGATATCAAGCCAAACAATCTTAGAATCACTCCGTCTGGACTGAAATTCATAGACTATGGACATGATATTGTGGCTTACAATGAATCGGACTTCATTGCAATGTGCCTTCGCGCATTTCTATGCATGAAGTACTGGGCCGACCCGCAGTTCATCCACCTCGCCCAAATAACCAACTTCACCTGGGACTGCCAGCACACCAACGGATTCATAGATTTTTTCAACGAAGCATACAGCCTCTATCTCAAAGAGGGGCAACCCGCCCTACAGGCAAGATTCCTCATGCCTGGAAACAGGTGGATGGACAGAATGATCGGCCAGTACTCTGACAAGAGGACGGAAATCCACTGCCTTTCAGACATGTCCGAGGAACTGTTCGTATACCACGTGTCCGCTGTGGAGAAGATAAGCGATTACGCCGACTTGTTTCTTGTCACAAACGACCAGAATCTGACTTCCGATTTAGCAAATCACATAAAGAACACGCTAGGAAACGGCAAATCTGTGAAAATGATATTGCCTAATCCTTTCTTCAACAGCGGATTCGAGACATACGAACATCGTCTGAAGTCCAAGGGGCTATATCCATCCATATTGTCCCATTCCGATCCGGTTCCTTGCACAACAGGCCTTGAATCCAAGTTCATCCTAGTTGAACTGAAAAACTGTCCGAACGACTCGGAATGCCCAGAACGTTCCCCCAGAAACGAGGATTACATTTTCATCATCTGCGGTCGCAACGTACCCCCTGGAATTTACATGAGATGCTGGCATTCTCTAGAAATCCAGAGATGCAGCCGCTGGGGGGCCGTGATTATAGACGACGCATCCGATGATGAGGACATCGACCTCTTGATCAGAACGACAGCCTGTCTTCACAAACGCGTAACATATGTGCGCAACAAGAAGAGAAAGACGATGCTTCCGAACATTTTCGAGGCAATCAGAAACATCTGTACTAATCCGAACTCGGTAATTATCACTTTGGACATGGACGATGCGCTCTTGAATCGGGACGCGTTATGCATGATACGCGCTGAATACCTTCGCGGACACGATGTAGTCTCCTCTACATGCCTGAAAAAAGGCGTCCGCATACTCCCTTATGAAATCAAATTCAACGAACCCAGGAATGCCAAAGCCGGGGACGTCTGGATGCACATCAGATCCTTTCGCAAATATCTGTTTGACAACATATGCGAGAACGATTTCAAAGAGAACGGAGAATGGATAGAGGTCTTTAACGAACTGGCATTCATGGTTCCCATAGCGGAGATGGCTTCCGATCCTGTTCAGATAAAGGCTCCGCTATATCTTTGGGAACCGCGCACGACAGATGACGACTTCCATAAGGCGGCAGATGAACATACGAAAACCTTGGTAACATCACGCAAGCCATACCGGAAACTTACCATCCCGCGTTCATTGGGGAAAATAAGACCCCCCGGCATGCTGGTGAAGGACTTCCAAGACGGCGACATACTGATAATCAGACACGCCGAGAAAGAAAACCGCATGGACTACCTCCCTACAGAACGCGGAATCACGGAACGCGGAGAAAGAGAGTCGGAACACTTCGGCAGTCGCCTGAAACGCATTGACCTCTACCTGTGCAGCGAGATAAAGCGCACCGCCGAAACGGCATACTGCATGAACAAAGGGAACGGAGGCCCCTTCGAAATCCGGACCGATCTCATGCTCAACGCCATGCGCTGCGATCGCAACACCTGGTGCCAGCTAAAAACTGAATTCGGATATCTTGGCATTCTACGCAAATGGAGGAACGGCGAGCTAACAGGGGTGCTGCCTGATTTCATAACGTATTCAGCTGAATTCCTCCGCAAGATGCTAAACGCATCGAACGGGAAAACCTTATGCGTGATCACCCACGATCATATGGTATGCTTCCTGTCCTCCATATTTGCAGAATGCGTGGACAGCCACGTTCCATACATGGGCGGATTCGTGTTGAAAAGAACAGAGGTATCGGATGCTCTGAAAAGAATAGAGCATCGTCAGACTTCTTCAGACGAAGACGCATCCCGAACCATGGGCTTTTACCGGATACCGATTACCTATGGCAGAAAGAAATCTCGTCGAACGGCTGATCCCTGCTCAGGCAGATTCCATCCCCGTATACGGGTTTCAATCTGTCAGGAGTCACAACCTCGCAAGCCAGACCTGAGTCTATTATCGCCCCTGAACCCATAAGAAACACGTTGGCACCGGTATACAGCGCATGATTAGGATTGTGCGTGGAGAACAACACGGTCTTCCCGTCGTTCTCAGCTATCCCTTCAAGCATTGACAACACCCTTGTCTGATTAGGAATGTCCAGAGCGGAGCACGGCTCATCCAAGATTACGATATTTGAATCCTGAACGATGGCCGAACAGATTGACACGATCTGACGCTCGCCTCCGCTAAGCTCTCCGAGCTTTCTATCGGCCAAGCGACTCATGCCGAACCGCTCCAAAACCTCTTCGGCCGCACGCCTCTCTTCCTGCCCCGGCATATCGAAAGCGTCCATCCTGTTGGCGGTGCCGAACAGAATGTAGTCCTTGACCAGATAATCCCCTAAGGACCTGTAACTCTGACTCACATAGGCGAGAACGGATGACCGCTCACGGAAAGACATGTCGAATATGCTCTTTCCAAAGTAATGCACCGTGCCTGCGAAAGGTACTTCCAATCCCGCCATGACCTTTATCAACGTGGTCTTTCCGCATCCGTTGAGACCGATTAGCGCATTGCCCGTGCCGCTTTCGCAAGACAAGCCTATTCCATCAAGAATCTTCGGCTTTCCTTTTCCGTACGAGAATGCAACCCCGTTCAGATCAATCGCTTTCAATTATGCTCCTCCTTCTAAGGTAGATTATCGCGATAAAGATCACAGTGCCGAACAACCCCGAAATCGCTGCCAGGGGCACCTCCGAATTGGTGAACGATCTGGAAAAAATATCGACAATGATCATGAAAACTCCTCCGAATACTATGGTCAAAGGAATCGTATTCGCAGTGTTCCTGCCTACTATCAGCCTCACCATGTGAGGGATTACGAGGCCTATCCACCCTACGCTGCCTACGATGGAAACGGCGCTTGCCGTCATCAGTGTTGCCAGGACAATAATCAACCTGCGATATGCGACATAGTTCAATCCCTTGGACTGCGCCTCTTCGCGCCCAAGGGCAACAAGGTTGACCCTCCATCTGATGGCTAGAAGTATCGCAGAGCAGCAGGCCATCATCGGCAGCAATACGACCACGTCTTTCATGGTGCAATTTTCACAAGAGCCCATTAGCCAAAACGTAATGGACGAGAGCACGGAGTCAGGGTCTGCATAATACTTTATGACCGACAGGATGGCACTCATCAGTCCACCGATGATGATGCCTGACAGAAGTAGAATCGTTGGGGACTTGTTCTGAAACGCCTTGGAGAGAGACAGGGTCAGCGACACCGTCACAACGCCGACCACGAACGCCATGATGCTTATCATGACCGCGGAAAAACCAAGCAGTATGGCCGCTGCGGCACCTACACAGGCCCCGCTGGTAACCCCCAGAAAGTCGGGAGACACCAGCTTGTTCTGGAACGTCTCCTGATACAGAAGGCCGGAAAGGCCCAGGCCGATTCCCACCGATGCCGCCACTATGGTCCTAGGGATACGCAGTTCGCTTATGACCTTGTATTCGTTGGAAGAATGCGACAGATTGCCTGTCAGGTAGTCGATTACATCGCCGAACTCCAGCGGATACCTCCCGATCCACAGGGCGAGAACGAACACCGCGATGAACAGGGCGATTGACAATGCTACGCATGCCCTCACGAATCTGACGTCGTCGTTCATACCATCGGAGTTCCATCCGGACCCAGGCCATCCATCATGTATTCGGCCTGCTGTACGGTCAAATTCTTGCCGAAGTATTCTGAACAGATGTTCCTCAACATCCCCGTAGTATCGTAGTGAAAATCGTTCGGATACAGCTTGTTTGCCATGTCCGCCAAGAATACCGGGGTGAATGCACCCATCTGCTCCATAGGCGAGAACCCGATGCCTATATTGAACACATGCCCGGTTTTGACCGCCTCCATGTTCTCCCACAGGCTGTCGTCCAGCATGCCTCTGAGCGTATGCTGATATATTCCGCCGATTACGATGTAGTCTGGATTGGCATCCAATATGGCATCAAAGGAAGGTTGAGTGGTTCCAAGAGACTTTCCTAGAAACTCCATCCCGAGAACGCCGAAGATATACTCGTTGAAAGACTTGCCAGTGTCCGTGTATCCTATTCCCCTGTTCTTGTCACCGCGGACATAATAGACGGATTTCTCAGAATGGGGCTTGGACTCCAAAGTTGAGGAAACCTCGTCCAACACCCTCTTGAATTCGGCCTTCCAAGCGTCGACCTTCTCGGAAACACCTGGAACGTCCGGCCAAAGCTGCTTTGCAAGATCCGCCAAGAAGTAAATGTACGGTTCGAAATTCGGATTTCCGTAAAGACTGACATTGAGAGCCGGCAGGCCGTGCTCCCTGAGCCCATCAGTAATGTATTTCTCAGGGGAAAGAACGAGGTCGACATTGCGTTGAATCAACAATTCATGGCTAGGCTGGTAATCATAAGCGAAATGCCTTGTCGATTCGGGATATAGGACGGAAGTCCACTCGTTGTCTAAAATGGGCTTATAAGCGCCGTCGATACGGTCTCCGAGCCCGAAAGCGACCAACAAATCGTATGTAGTGCGCGAAACGCAAGCTACATGCTCAGGATTCTTCTTCACCTGTACCTTCTCACCCAGCATATCCACAACTGTGATATCCGAATCAGAAGGGCTGGAATCCTGCATCAGGAGATACCCTCCTGCCAAAGCGACGACTGCGAGAATTGCTATGCTGACAATAGCTACCAATTTTGACATACTATTCCTCCGCTAGAATAATAGCAAACAGGATACGTCCACATTGAGCGGCTGTTGCAACGAACGTATCCGACACGTCATTTCCTTAATCGTATAAGTAGTGTCATAAAAACAGGCACAAAACCGTAATGTAGAACTAATGAGAGCCTAAATAGGCGAATAATACATTTTTCAGTAAGAAGCCTGAAGACTCTGATCGTAGACCCCTTCCGAGTTTCCACATTGTCCCGCATCTTTCGAATCGCCGGACTGATTCCGATAAATAGGGCGCAAACCCTCAACTCATATCGAAATAGGCGCTGAAGGGATTGCGAAATGACCAAACTGCTATTCATCAACGGATGCGTGAACCGCGAGAGGTCCCGCACCCTGAGGCTTGCGAGGGAGCTGATCTCACGCATCAAGACTGACGAGGTCGAGGAGATGGTGCTCGAAGAAGCCGGGTTGACTCCGCTGGACAGCGCCAGGCTGCAGAAGAGGGAGGGACTGGCACTGGCAGGAAGGCTGGACGACCTGGAATTCTCCGAGGCACGCAGATACGCGTCGGCGGACGTCCTGGTGGTCGCGACCCCGTTCTGGGAGTTCGGATTCAATTCGATGACCAAGATCTACCTGGAGAACGTCAGCCAGCTGGGAATCTCGTTCGTATACACGGACGAAGGCATGCCGAAAGGCCTGACCAGCATCAAGAAGGCGTACTACGTCACCACCCGCGGCGGCTTCACCGACGACGAGCACGACCTCGGATACAAGATGTTCAAGGAGGTCGCGGGGATGCATGGGATCGAGGACGTGAGAATCCTCAGTGCCAACGCCCTGGACATTGTGGGCAACGATCCCGAAGCAATCATGAAGGATGCCATCTCGAAAATAGACGGTCTTCTCCGATAGGACCTTGACGGCGCGATTTAAGACAATTAATGCTCCAAATGACACTTTGAAATAATATCTGGCCGATTCTCCACCATCACTTCAAAGGTGAGAATGTGACAAGCTATTCTACCATCGGCAGATCCAAATGGATCGCGGCGGCGGTTGTCTTGACCTTCATGGTTTCCGCTGCCGCCGTCTGTTGCGACACGGCATCTGCGGCGGGAGACAGGGATTCCGGAACCATCGACGTGGACAAGACGTTCGCCACGGCTTTCGGCCTGGTCTCCTTCTTCCTGACGGATGAGCCGTCGTATGGCGCGAAGGTCATCTCCGGCCCCTATGATGTAAGCAAGAGCGAAAGACACGACGAGCTGGTCCTCCAGGACGGGGCGGTGCTCAACTTCTCGAACTCCGCCCGGATGACCGTGGGGAGCCTGTTCATCGACGGGAACGTGAAGTTCGTGAACACAGACGGCTCCGGATCCAGGCTCCACGCCCAGTCAGTATTCCTTTCGGGCTACAGGTGCCTCCTGAATGACACGTCGTTCTTCACTGACAAATCGGCCTCCGTCGACTCCAAGAAAGTGACGACCGGATCCTACAACCCCGTATCCGGGAAGATCGACCCCTCCAAGGGGCTGGAGGAGTCCCTCGACGTCAAAGTCTACACCGACGGCTACATCGGCCTCGGCGGCGAGATCTCCGGAAGGATCCTTTCAGGCGACGGATCCCCCGCCATCGAACTCCGCGCAGGCTGCGACCTCGACGGATTCTACGACAGCCTGAAGAAGAACATCGACGGGCTCGTCATCGACGAATCCGCCATGTCCAAGATATCCGACTACATCGTCAACAAGATGGTCTACCCTGACATCGAACTCAAGCTGAAGGTCGCGAAGATCTCCAGCGGATCCACGACGATGTCGGACGTGACGGCTTCGCTGGTCTCCAGCCAAGCACGCGGGAACATCACCCTCAAGGCGGGCATCGGCTCCAGCGAGGGGGACCTCGAATGCGAGAAGCTCGACCTGAGCGTCTCCACGTCCCTGACGAAGACCGAGATCTCCGGAAGCGCCGACCGCCTCGTGGCCGAGGATTCCGGAGCGGACATCGCCGCAGTGAATCAAAGCGCCGAGTTCAAGAACCTCAAGTTCTCCGTCTCGACCGCGGAGAAGGACGTCATCCAGGTGATCGTGGCCAACGCCCTCGCCGGACCTCGGGCGATCATGGATGCGCTCGCGGATTCGGACGCCGAGGTCTCCGGAACCTTGAACGTCTCCGCCGGCTCCGTGAAGGGCGTCGGTCCCGCGACCGTCAACGGCGTCAGGAACGTCGTGACCGTGGACATCGAAGGCTTCGAGTACGGCGCCGACGTCAATGCCTCCGGGTCCTCCGTCAAGGGCTCCGTCTCCGTTCTGGACATCAAGTCCGAAGGGAACGGGAACTCCCAGTCGCTCAGGATCACCGATTTCGGGGAAGACCTCTCCACCAACGGGAAGAACGTCTTCAGCATCCTGAAGCTCATCCCGCTCGACGACAAGGACCCCTCCGAGGATGATTACGCTCCAGCCGTCCTGGAATACCTCGACGGGCTCTCCGTCAAGGGAGACGTCTACCTCGGAAGCTACAGCCAGAAGTCTGCTTCCGGCACGGCTGGATACAACTACGACGAGTTCGAGGCGACCATCACCGGAAACAGCAAGAAGAACTTCGAATCCTCGCTGGACCTCAGGTTCACGGCCGACAAGGACACCGGCAGGGTCGGCGTGACAGGAAGCGCCACCCCCTCCTTCTCCGGCTCCGCCATGGGATACGGGAAGACCCTCACCTCCGACGCGTCCGGCGTCGACGGCAACGAGGTCACCCTGACGAACATCAAGATGGAGACCCAGGCCGTCAAGATAGACACGACCCTCGACGACATCATGGACGGCAGATATCCCAAGGCCCTGGCCGACATGAACGTCGCCGTGGATGCGGACGTCGAGAAGAACTCCTGGTGCACCGGGGACGGCAGCACCGCCTTCGCCGAGAAGATCAGGATGGGAAGCGCCAGATTCGACGCCAAGGTCTCGGACCTGATGGAGTTCTCCACCGTCGAGATCCCGGCATCCGCCGGAAAGTCCCTCAGGATCGACTCCTACGACGTCTCCGACCGCGGCACCGGCCCCCTGATGGAATTCGCGGACGTGGTCGCCAAGGCAGACGGCAGCAGCTCCATCAAGGGAAGCTCCTACGAGTTCAGACACGACGAATCCGGAAAGGAATCCCTCCGCATAGCCGACGCCGAGACCGTGATCGGCGGAACCGACACGAAATACAAGGCCTCGGAGGTGGACTCCGTCGCCTACCTTGCAAAGAACGAGGCGGGTTACTACGAAGTGGTCACCGACGGCTCCGCGGACTCCGTTCCGATCTACAACGTCAAGAACTCCGATCCCGCGAAGGGCGGCGACAACACGATGCTCTACGTCGCGATAGCCGTAATTGCCATCGTCGTCATAGCGCTGGCCGCATACTTCCTGCTGAAGAAGCGCTCCGCCTGACCTTGAACGTGAAAGCAGGGCCGGTCCGCCGGCCTTGCGCCTTTTCTATTCCGGCGAGACGGGAATTCCCGCCCCGTCGGACCGCCGCTCAATGCCTGACCGGGACCAGGAACTCGGCTATCCCGTAGCCCTTCATCCCTTCCATCTCGGTCTCGGATATGGTCTCGATGAGCATCATGTCCTTGCTGCCCTGCATCGGAAGCTGGGCATGGCGCATTATCCTGGCCTTGACGTCGTGCTTCGCGCCGGACTTGCAATGCATCGTCATGACGTACGACGAGGGCAGGGAGCCGTCATAGCCTATCTCCACGTCTATCTTCACGACCGGGTCGTTGGACTTCTCCGTGCCGACGTAGCCGGCGTCGACGTCCCCCGCCTGGGTGGAGAGCTTGGTGGCGTTGAATCCCTTGGACTCGCCGTAGACGGAGTTGAGCCAGAGCCACATCTTCGGCGATCCCCAGTCGCGGACGCCCTCGCTGTAGTCCCTCTCCCCCGTGGCCTCGATGTCGTAGGAAGCATCCCCTATGGAGATCCTCCCGGTAGCCAGGCCGAACTGCTCGAAGTGCTCCGAAGCCGTCTTGGCGGACATCTGCGCCCCGCGGGCGTCCACGCAGTCATGGTAGTCCATCAGGGGGTTAACGGGCTTCCAGACTATGTCCATCGAAGAAATGACGGGGACGGGCTCCTTGGAGGCCATGTCGAACAGCGGGCCGTCGTACCTTAGCCTCCACTGGCCGTCGCCCTCGATGAACGACAGGCCGGAGCAGGACCTCCTGTCGTCGTCGCAAGGCACGGCGTTCCTGATTCCGCAGACGCGGCCTTTCTCGATGACGAACAGGAATACGGACTTCTCGTCCTTGTTGGGCTTGCTCCCGATGCGCATGAAGGCCGTCACGCCGTTCTTCTGGTCGTGCAGGTTGAAGTAGTAGCTCATGTTCCATTCCAAGTCGTCGTTCATTCCGTTCCCTCCAATATGGTGACCTCTCCCTTGCTGCCGTCGACCATCACCAGGTCGCCCGTCTTAAGAACAGTGGTGGCGGATTTGACCGCGGTGACGGCCGGGATCCTGTACTCGCGGGATATGACCGCCCCGTGGCAGAGTATCCCCCCGGTCTCGGTTATGAGCCCTCCGAGCTTGGAGAACACCACGGTCCATCCCGGATCCGTGTTGCTGGTGACCAGCACCTCCCCCTTCTCGACCTGGCCGAGGTCCCTCACGTCCATGATCACGCGGACCCTTCCGCGGTACGTGCCGGGGCTGGACGCCGCCCCTATCAGGGTGTCGCCGTGCGATATCGGGTCGTCGTCGAAGTCCACCCCGTTCAGGAGGAACTTGGGAGGCAGCCTGTCGCGGTACCTCATGAACTCAGCCTTCCTAGGCGCGACGATGTCCCTTATGACGCCTATGTCCTTCCCCTTGAGGACGTCCATGGCTTCCGTATCCTCCAGGAAGAAGACGTCCTCCCTGTCGTCCAGCAGGCCGCGCTCGCACAGCCTCCTCCCCTCCTCGAGGAAGATCAGCCTGTTCCTGTACATGATGTGGTCGAGGTAGAACCTCTGGTTCTCCCTGAACACCAGGTAGGTGCGGGCGTATTTGAGGACCATGAACAGCAGCTTCCTCCTGAAGAACCCCAGCCTGCTCCGGACCTCCGCCTCCGTCTCCTGCCTGCGCTTGACGCCGTTCTCGAACTCCTTCCTGAGGTCCACGCCGCCGGAGCACATCTGGAGCGCCATGCCCATCACGTAGTCGGGGTCCTCCGCCCACCTCGGGGCGTTGAGCTCCCTGGTTCCGGACCTGTGCCCGAAATCCGAGATGAACTTCCTGTAGACGTCCTTGAACTCCGAATCCGAAGCGTTCAGCCATTCGACGAACTCTGCGCCGCCCATGGATTCCGCCTTCTCCCTCGCGGCCGGATCCTTCCTCAATGCGACCCCCAGGTCGGAGAAGCCCTTGTTGGTCTCGACGGTCTTGTTGTCCTCCAGGCCGGACATGAGCCCGGCGTAGATGCTGCCGTCGTCGCCCAGCCACTTGGCCGACCAGTTCTTCACCAGGAGGTTGGTCATGATGGAGTGCGACACCATCCCGTAGCGGATCAGCTGGTAATGCTTGGTGGAGCCGTCGCGGATCCTGTAATACCACCGGGAGAGCTCCTCATCGGAAAGCTTCGAGAGATCCGTGGAGTCGAACTCCCCGCAAAGCTTCAGGAAGCCGTCCGCCCATCTCCTGTAGACCTTGTCGGTCTTCCAGATCATGCCGTCCCTGTCGCGGAACATCAGGCTGATCTGCGACTTCACCGTGCCGGCGTAGTCGTTGGGGTACTTCGATATCCTCTCCTGCTCCTTCCTCGGGAAGTATTCCAGCAGCTCCCGGGAGCGTATGAACTTGGGGTAATGGGCGAAGATCCTCTCCAGGACGGTGGCTGAAAAATAGACTCTGGACTTGTGGAGCTTGGTGAGCGGGCCGGACTCCAGGTCCTTGTAGCCCATCATGTGCGCCCCCTCGTGGTTGACGTAGTCGGTCAGCATCTTCCCCATGACGGTGTAGAACATGGGGGTGGTGGCGTCCGCCCAGTACTCGTCGCCGTACCCTCTCGACCACAGTATCCCGTCCATCTCCGCCTCGTCGGGCAGGGTGGTGATCGCCCTGGACTGGAGGATGTACACCTTGCCGTCCTCGACCGCCCATTCCACGTCCTGGGGGCGCCCGAAGCGGTCCTTGAGCCTCCTGCCCTGCTCCGCGATCGCCTTCAGGGTCGGATCGTCCGCGCAGCGGGCGGAAGCCTTCTCCGGAGGGATCCCGACCTCCTTGTTCGCCCCGTCCACCAGGAAGAATCCGCGGTCCTTGTTGCGTACGATTGATTCGACGACCTCCCCGTCCTTGGACACGACGTACCTGTCGGGGGTAACCAGGCCGGAGACGATGGACTCCCCCAGCCCCCAGGAGGCCTCTATGACGGTGTGGTCCTCCCCCGTGACAGGGTCGGACGTGAACATGACTCCGCTGATGTCCGAGGACACCATCTTCTGGACCACCACGGCCATCCCGTTGGAGAGGTGGTCCTTGGAAGCGTCGTGCCTGTACTTCATGGCCCTGGCGTTCCAATACGAGGACCAGCAGACCAGGACCATCTTGGGTATGTCGTGCTTCCTGACGTTCAGGAAGGTGTCCTGCTGCCCTGCGAAGCTCGCGTCCGCCAGGTCCTCCGCCACGGCAGACGAGCGGACGGCGAAGTACTGGCCCTGGAGCCCCGCCAGATCCTTCTTCAGCGACCCCAGCTCCGCCTCCGGAAGGTCGGCGCCGGTTATCATCGACTTGATGCGCTCCGAAGCCTTCTCCAGGGAGGAATCGTCATCGAAGTCGGTCCCGTCCAGGATGCCGGAGATCTCCTCCCTCAGGCCGGTGACGTCCAGGAACATCTCGTACGCGTCCACCGTGACGCAGAAGGCGGGAGGGACGCTGAATCCTTCCGAGATCATCCTGGCGATGTTCACTCCCTTGCCGCCCACCAAGCCGATGTCCAACTCGGAGGAGTCCAAAGGCACTATCGGACGCGGTTTGCCTGAGGTCATCTGAGCCATGGTATGCGAGCCTTCGTATTATTAACTTGACTTGAGAAGAATGAAACCTCCTCATGCGCCTTCGATAGACCATTTCAGGGTGACCGTCTGCGTGGTGGACGCGTCCGTGGGATTGACGTCTATGGATATGCCCTCGCAGGAGTCCTCGCAGTACGACACCGCGTTCCTGGCCTTGAACATGGGAGGGTCCGGGTTGCGGCCGACCTCCAGGAGCATCCCCAGCCTCGATCCGGCGGCCTTCACGATCGCCTCGGCCTCCGCGCGGGCGTTCGCGGTCGCCTTGGACAGCGCCTCGATCCTCATGGACTCGGGGTCGCTGCTCCTGTAGGTGAAGGTTATCCTGGGCTCTATGCAGCACTTCATTATGTTCGAAATGGACTTGGAGAGCTTCTCGTTGTCATTTGGGAACTCGAACATGATGTTCTGCATGTAGGAGAAGCCGTCCGGGACGTTCCTGAACTTGTCGTTCCCGTGCCTGTCCTCCCCGATCTTCTCCTCCCGGAAGTGCTGCTCTATGGTGAGGTCGGACGTTCTGAGGCTGTCCCTGGGTATCCCCGCGCCCTCGAGGGCGTCCTTCAACGCCGCGGTGCTGTCGGACAGGGCCTTCGCCGCCTCGCCGAAGCTCTTGGCCACGCCCTGGACGCATGCCATGACCACCGTGACGTCCGCCGGAGCGGTGACGGTGGCCGTTCCTGTGACGGTTATCGTTCTTTCCATGGCCGGCGTTATGCGTTCCCAGCGTAAAACCATGCCCGTGCCGCCACATGCAGCGGACTTTCAGAATGGAAATGGATTGCGACGGGACCGGGGCCCCGCCGATGGAGGTTTCACTCGGGATAGAGGTCGGCCAGCATGGCCTTGGCCAGGACGTCCGTGTCCTTTATCTCGATGTAGCTGTAGCGCCCGGCCGCATCGGGGCGGAGGAACGTGCGCCCGGGATGGTCCCCGGTGTCGACCTCCGCGGTGCAGCGGACGAAGTCGTACAGCTCCGGATGGATGATGGCCTCGACGGCGTTGGCGTCGTACATGGCGACGTAGCCCTTTCCGGCGGCCTCGTCGATGTATCCGCGGAAGATCTGGTCGAGCATGTCCCCGAACTCCGTCCCCTTCCCGCGCTCCAGGATGTCCTTCTGCGCCAGCTTGGCGTCGCGTCCGAGATGCATGGGGGCGAACACCACGTCCATGCCGGAGCGGATGACCGCGTCCAGGGCCTCCGGGTCGCAGTAGGCGTTGAACTCGGCGTACTCGGTGATGTTCCCGGTCCCGTCCACGGACGCGATCATGGCGTACACGCGCTTGACGTACTTCGGGGCGTCGGGATGACGTGCGAGAAGAGTGGCGATGTTGGTCAGAGGGCCCAGAGTCAGCAGGGTGACCGGCTCTCCGGCGCCCTTCAAGGCCACGTACATGGCCTCGACGCCGTCCTCGGAGTCCAGCTTGTACCCGTGCTCCGGGATGACGTAGTCGCCTATTCCGCTGGCTCCGTGGACGCTCGAGGCGTCGGTGGCCTGGCGCGACAGGGGGCTGCCGCTTCCGCGGACCACGGGGATGTCCCCGCCGTACCTCTTGGTCAGGAACAGCGCGTTGGCGGTGGTGCGGCCGATTCCGACGTTCCCCGCCACGGAGCACACCAGCCTGACGTCCAGCTTGGGGCTTCCGAAGGCTATCTTCAGCGCGAGGGCGTCGTCCACGCCGGGGTCGGCGTCGATTATCAGAGGGATCCTGCCCATGGGAACCTCAGGACCTGTATACCGCGTTCAGGCGGTCCACGAACTCGTTCTTCTTGGCCTTGGTGACCACGGACACGTTGCACTTGCCTATCTTGGGCATGGAGTCGTACGTGAACCCGTCCTTGTAGAAGATGACCATTCCGTACGTCTCGCCGGGATCGGTGATGCAGCTGCCGTAGCAGAGCGTGGTCTCCTCCACGAAGTCGGGCCAGACCAGGCATCCCATCGCGACGGCGTCGGGAAGGTCCACGGCGGGTATGCCGTTGCCCTTCTTGAACTCCAGGAGCTTGCGGGTGGCGGTGGCGATGAAGCGCTGGATCTCGCTGCCCTTCTTCATCTCCTCCAGCTTCGCCTCGTCGGTCCAGGTGGGCTCGTCGTCCATGTCCAGCCCTATGACCGTCACGGGCACGCCGAGCTCGAGCATGACCTTGTACGCCGGGGCGTCCTTGTAAACGTTGAACTCCGCGACGGGCGTGGCGTTCCCGGGCCCGAATCCCGCGGTTCCCATGGACCAGATGCGTTTGACCTTCATCATGGTCTCGCGGTCCTTCCTGATGGCCAGGGCGATGTTGGTCACCGGCCCGAGGGCCACGATCTCGATCTCGCCGGGGTTCTCGCGGACGGTGTCCAGGATGTAGTCGATGGCGCCCTTGGACTGGGGCCTGCCCTTGGGGTGGATTATGTCCGCCTCGCCCATGCCGTCCTTTCCGTAGACGCTGAAACACTCCTTCTCCTCGCCGGAGAGGGGGGCGGTGGCCCCCAGGTAGACCGGGGCGTCGCATCCCGCCAGCTCCAGGGCGGCGAGGCTGTTCAGGGCGGCCTGGTCCAGGCTGACGTTCCCTGCGGCCACGGTGACTCCGAGGATCTGGACGGTATCGCTTTTGGCTGCGAGGATGAGCGCCGCGGCATCGTCCCCGGCGGTGTCCGTGTCTATGATTATCTTGTGTTTCGCTGCCACGATCATATCTCCTGCGTGTCGAATCTCCCGATGCCGACTTAAACCTATCATGCAGTTCCGGGACGGGATTCCGCCCGACGGAGGAAGGACGCCATGGGAAGATACGACAGGCAGCTGCTGGAGTTCTCGGATGAGGAGCAGGAGAGGATACGCTCCGCCACCGTGGGCGTCGTAGGATGCGGAGGGCTCGGGAACGGGGTCGTGACGGCGCTGGCATGCGCGGGGATAGGGAAGATCATCATGATGGATCCCGACGTTCCAGATGAAAGCAACCTGAACCGCCAGTTCGTCTACTGCGGGCAAGTGATGTCCGGGAATCCGGGGCATAAGGCAGAGCTTCTGGCAAAATGGGCGTCGTCCCTCAATCCGGACGTGAAGGCCGAAGGCCACGTGGGCCGCTTCGGCCCGGACAGCGAGGACGTGTTCGACCAATGCGACGTCATGGTGGACTGCCTGGACTCGTCGGAGTCGAGGCTTCTGCTCAACGACTGCTGCGTCAGGAAGGGGAAGCCGATGGTCCACGGCGCCATAGACGGCTTCATCGGCGAGATAGCCGTGATCCGCCCCGGAATCACCCCCTGCTTCAGATGCATGGTCGGAGAGGGGCCCCGCGGAGGACACACGCCGGCATCCCTGGGGTCGGTGGTCCTGTCCGTCGCCTCCATGGAGGCCACAGAGGTCCTCAAGCTCGTCACGGGACGCAGCGGCGACACGGAGGGTGCCTTCATATCGTACGATTTCTCCACGTGGAACCACACCGTGATCCGCTTCGAGAAGGACCCAGACTGCCCCGTGTGCGGAAAAGGACGGGACAAGAAACGAAACTCCCCCAGCCTCATCATCCGCATTATGTAGCGGCACGATTGGCAACTCCGATCTAACTGTCGAAAATACTTATACATAAGACTGTAAATCGAATAAGACGAATTGTACTAATTATCCATGATTAATAAGATGTTTTGTTTTCTATTTAACTAAAATAATATCATTTGAAGATATTGGATATATATACCATATACTGATAACGTGTTATCTTCGTGATAGCATGGACAAGAAGATAATCGCAATCATCGCCGTGATCATCCTCCTCGCCGCCGGAGTGGCCGCATACATAGTGGCCACCGGCAACGGGGAAAAGGCGCCTAAGAAAGCCCTGGGATCCGGCACGGACGTCACCGTCCCCATCTACGGTAACGCCAACAACGACTCGTACATAGACAAGTCGGACATCGACCAGATCAAGAATCTCATGACCAGGGGCTGGGACCCCGTCACTTATCCTTACGCCGATGCGGACCTGGACGGGTTCCTGACCGACAAGGACATCCAGCTTGTACAGAACATAATAGACAAGAAAGACTGCAAGATCAACTACATGTCCCACTTCGGAGACGTGATGAGCGTCAAGTACCCGCTCAGCGGCAAAAAGATCGGAGTCACCTATTGGCAGCAGTCCGAGATGATGGCCGCCCTAGGCCTCTGGGACAGGGTTGCCGTAGGTCCCAACAACCTGACCGCCTACTACAAGGGCATCTACGACCTCAGTCACGTGGACATCTACACCGCCAAGAACAACCACAACAGCGGAGTCACCGACGACGCCATCGAGAAATATGTCAAGAACAAGGTGGAAGTCATTGTCGCGACGCCCACTGCCGCCAACCTGACCGCCCTCGGAAAGCTCATGGATGAGGGCGTCCAATGCATCTTCCTATGGTACACCGGAGACTGGTGCATCCCCACGATGCTCGCCCTCGGAATAATGCTAGGGGCCGAGGAAAAGGCCAAAGCCTACATGGACTACTCGCTCAACGTCATTAACATCATCAACGAACGCCTGAAGGACACCAAGCGCCCGTACGTCATCGTGGCCGGAGGGTCCAAGAGCCTTGCAGAAGACGGCGTCTCGTCCACGGTCACCGTCTACTCCAACCCGATGGAGGGCGACTACTACTTCACCAACCTCGTCGCCAACGCCTACACCAACTCGTCAGGGCTCTCCGAGTTCGGGTCCAAGAAGCTGTCCTATGAATGGATGCTGCTGAACGACAACCTGCTCGACTACATTCTGATATACCAGAACCAGACCGGCTTCGCCACCGGATCCGCCGACAGCGGCGTCATCATCACGCAGCAGGAGTTCAACGAGCGTTTCGAATCCACCGTCGGAACCTACAAGGAGATGTCCGCTTACAAGAACGGGCACTGCATCGGAATTCCGTACGACATGTTCGGAGGCATCTCCGGATACGGGCTCACTCTGATGATCGCGCACATGATCTATCCTGACCTCTTCACCCTGAACGAGGCCCAGGACATGCTGCAGAAGTGGTTCGACGAGTTCACTGTCGCGAAGCTCGACGTCAGGAAGACCGGAGGATACTACTACAGCGGCGGCTCCTACCCCGCGGCCTACCTCTGAAAACGAAGGGAGGGGCTCCCCTCCCGACCTTTACGATTCACATGGCCAACAGATTCATCACCGAAGCGGTAGACGCATGGGTGGCCGACGACGTCGACTTCAGCGAGGAGATGACGGAGTATCGCCACAACACGATGCTCAAGGAGCTCTTCATCGCAATCTGCGTGATAGCCGCATTCCTAGTGGCGGGATGGACCCTTACCATAGGCGACTACCCCATTGGCTTCTTCCACAGTTACGAAGTACTCTGGAACCACCTGACCGGGTCGATAACGGATTCCACGGAGGACTTCATCATCTGGAGGGTCCGCACGCCGAGGATATTCACCGGCCTTCTGGCTGGATTCGGCCTCGCCGTCTGCGGGGCCGTGATGCAGAGCATCCTTAAGAACCCGCTCGCGGATGCGTACACGACGGGAGTGTCGTCAGGTGCGTCTTTCGGCGCGACTCTCGCCATTGCGTTGGGAGTGTCCATCGCCGGAGCCGGAGGGTACGCCCTGGTCGCCAACGCGTTCGTGTTCTCGCTGATACCCGTACTGGTCATAGTGACGGTGGCCAAGATGAGGGGCGCGTCACCCACGACCATGATTATGGCCGGAATCGCGGTCATGTACATCTTCAACGCCACCACGACGTTCATAAAGCTGGGCGTAAGCGACGCCACGCTGGGTGCCCTGTTCGACTGGTCCGTAGGATCTCTGGACAACAGCAGTTGGCGGCAGGTGGAGATAATGGCCGTGTTCGTGGTGTCCGGATACATCGTCATACAACTGATGGGACGGAAGCTGAACGTGCTCTCCACAGGAGACGAGAGCGCCCGGGCGATGGGCGTCGACTCCAACACCTTGAGAACGATCTGCATGCTGATAGTGTCCCTGATAGCCGCGAGCATAGTCAGCTTCACGGGGCTGATCGGGTTCGTGGGCCTCGTATGTCCCCACATCACAAGGCTGGTGATCGGTTCCGACAACAGATTCCTGATTCCTGCCTCAGCGATGTTCGGAGCGGCGCTGCTTCTGGGGTCCGACCTTGTCGGAAGAGTGGTCATAGCCCCCGAAGTGATCCCGGTCGGAGTCATAACGTCCTTCATCGGCGGTCCGATGTTCCTATGGCTGATCATCAAGCAGAAGAGGGAGGTGTGGCGACGTCCATCATAGAGCTTGACAGGGTGGAATGCGGATACGGGGAGCACACGGTGCTGAAAGACATCTCGTTCACCGTCGACGAGCCTGGTTACATATGCGTCATAGGCCCCAACGGGGTCGGGAAGTCCACCCTCATCCGCGTCATCACAGGGCTCATAGACGTGAAATCCGGGACGGTGCGCATAAACGACAAACCCCTGAGCGATTACAGCCGCAAAGAGCAGGCCCGCATAATCGGATACGTTCCGGTCATGTCGTCAGACTTCAACATCATGTCCGTTCTAGACACCGTGCTGATCGGACGCTACGTCAGACAGAAATGGCGCACCACCCAGGCGGACATCGACGTCGCTTACAAAGCGCTAAGGGCGATGGAGATAGAGGGGCTGGCGAACAAGCGGTTCAACGAGCTCTCTGCAGGACAGAGGCAAAAGGTATCCTTGGCGAGAGGACTGATCCAGGAACCTCAGATACTCATGCTGGACGAGCCGACGGCCAATCTGGACGTAAGGCATCAGATATACGTCTCATCCTTCCTGAAAGAGCTGGCAAGCCGCACGGGCATGACCGTCTTCACGGTAAGCCACGACCTCAACCTCGCTGCTAAGTATGCAGACACCGTGGTCGTCATGAAGAAGCCTGGAGTCCTTTACGGAATCGGAACCCCGAAAGAGATGATCACCAAGGAAATGATCGAAGAGGTCTACGAAGTCGACTGCGACATTACAGACGACCGTGGAACACCGCATGTGGTTCTCCAAGAGGTATTGGGGCGCGAGGAATATCGAACAGCCATCTGATCATCGTCAATTTCCCATATCCTAAGAAGTCTCAAAACCTCTTTTTCATCCAGTCGATGCAACGACAATACGGGGCCTTGGCATCCGATTTCGACTGCGCGTTTTCGATATGGTTTATTAATCGACTGGCCCCCTGATGACTGCTGGTGATATCATATCATTCAAATGGCTGACCTTTCTCACGGCGGCGATAATCATCATCGGGATCATCGCCGGACTAGGATTGAACAACAAGGGAGGGAACGACCCCGTCGAAAACAGCTACGTCGCCGACGACGCCCCCAAGATGGCCGCCTCCTTCTCCTCGAACTACAGCGGACTCTTCGGAGAGGACTACTACCTCATAGACAGCGTGGCAGAGGGAATGGGAACCGCCAACCACCCCAACGGACAGGAAGGCCGCACTCACAACTACGTGACGTTCATCATCGAGGACAGCAAGGAAAAGGCGAAGAGCGAATTCGACTCCCTCAAAGACCTGAACAGCAAACACGACGGCCTGGCCGTATCTATCAAGGGCGGGTTCGAGGACGCCGCGGGAGTTTACAACAACGTCAACGGCTCGGGATACATGTTCTATACGGGGTATCTGAACAACGCGTTCTTCGAATCCTACGCCTACGTCGATGGGAAGACCATCACCGAAGACGACATCGCCACATTCGTCGCGGACGTGCACTACGCCTTCACCAACCCGGTGCCCGTCGACCAGGCCAAGCGCCTCTGAGGAGGACACGGCAAAATGTGAATCCCTAGGGATGCACATTGTGCATCTTAGAAACCGCGACACGCCGTCCGCGTGACCGGAAGTCGCATTAGCAGAGAACTGACCGAGGGCCGCGTATTCTCGTCCTTGGCCGGCCCCTGCTAACCTGGGCGTGAAACAGATTATCACGAAGACAACCATGAAGGAAAAGATGAATGCCCCGCGATCCGACCCGCAGGGCATGATTGTTTCAGACCAGGTGGAGGATGAGCCTTCCCTCGCCCTTGGCGTCCTGGTGCTGGCCGACCTGGAGCGCCTCCTCTATGACCTGGGTGCACGAGGTGGACACGACGCGGTCCTTGTGGTTGGCGCGGACCTCGTCCAGGGTGATGTCGAAGGAGTCCTTCAGGTTCAGGTAGTGGAAGTGCTGGAGCCCGACGGAGTAGACCATGTCGTCGCCGATCGGCTCGCCCTCGAAGTCGAACCTGAGGTAGGAGTGGGTGGCCTGGTCGTACTCTACGACGAGCCCCTTGGACAGCTGGTAGAACTCGCAGTGCGCGCCCTCGAAGACCTCGTCCCTGAGCATGCGCAGAAGCATGTGCTTCAACTGCGCCCCGGTGACGTAGATCATGTGGACGGCGTCGTCGTAGGGGAAGCACTCGTTGAGGTCCCCCTTGGTCACGACGGGGCCCAGCTGCTCGTTGCGGATGCTCCCGGACCCGAGCAGGAATATGTCGACCCCCAGAGCGTCCTTGAGGACGTCGCTGAACAGGTCGCCCAGCTCGGTCTCCCTTATCCTGGACGGATGGGTCAGCTGCCTGACGAACTTGGTGAGGATCCTTCCGTACTTCTCGTCGGTGCGCGACTTGTACGTCCCGATGACCTCCTCCATGGCCATATCCCTGGGGCAGTTCGCCGCGGTTATGGGCACCGGCTTCCAGACATAGGAGTCGATGCAGTTGTTGTCGGTGTCGATCATGATGTCGAAGCGCCCGATCTGGTCGGTGCCGGTACCGGCCTGCACTATGGGGATCCCGTTGACCTCGCAGGGCTCCGTTAGGAACGTGTGCGAGTGCCCGCCGATGATGACGTCGACGCCCCATGCGGGGTCCAGCAGCGAGGCGAGCTTCTTGTCCTCCTCGAATCCGATGTGGGTCAGGAGCACGGTGAAGTCTATGTCGATGGCGTTGTAGGTGTTGCATATCTTCCCCACCTCGGCCGCGGCGTCCTCCACGCTGACGAACGCTCCGATGAGGCCGTCGGTCTTGCACTGGGCCAGGACGGTCTCGGTCAGGATTCCGATGAAGAGGATCTTCATCCCGTCGATCTCGATTATATGGCAGGGCTTGAACAGGCGGGCGTGGTTGGTCTTGATGTGGAGGTTGGCGTTGACGATGGGGAACTCGGCGCACTTCTCGAGGAACAGCAGGTGCGCCACGCCGTAATCGACCTCGTGGTTCCCCAGGGTCACCACGTCCGGGCCGAGGAGGTTCATGATCTCGATCGTGGAGATCCCCTGGAACTCCGAATCGATGATGGAGCCCCTGAACATGTCTCCCGCGATGGCGTAGATGACGTTCTTCTCCTCCTGCCTGACCTTGTTGATGTATCCAGAAAGCATCGACACGCCGCCGATGAGGTTCTCGTCCACATGCTCTGCGAGGAAGTCCCCGTGCATGTCGTTGGAGTGCAGCAGCGTTAGTTTCTTCAGATTTACCATGGTGCTCACCGATATCCAAAGCGCCAGTACTGACGCGTCATGAAACGAACGCGTTAGCACCGTATATTAATATGCCCGATAACTTCGTAAGACTATAGTCCTATGCAGTGGGTGTGGAGTCCGGGGGATTACCCCCGTAAGTCGTTTCAGGACCAGGACACGCCGTTGGAGTCCAGGGACGCGTCCGAGGACGACGACACGGATATCGTCGGCTGGAACGAGTACAGCGCGAAGGCGAACGCGTTGCCTATGGAGACGGGCATCTTCACCACGAGGGTCTCCGAACCGTACTTGACGGTCACGTACGACGACGAGGATACGCTTCCGGTCTTCGTGGCATAGCTGCCGCCGGTCTGGTTCAGCATCTCGTTGGTCATGCCCTGGGGACATATCGCGAAGACGCATCCTCCGGCGTACCTGTACCTGGCGTCGGTGTCGATAGCGGAATTGCCTGAACTGGTGGAGATCACGACGACGTTTCCTCCGGATATCGTGAGGCCGCCCTGGGAGGAGCAGTTGGAATCTATTCCGTCCCCTCCCGCCAACACGTAGATGCGGCCGCCGGATATCGTTATGTTCCCGTATACCGGGGTCACGCTTCCCCTGTCCTCATTGCTGGTCGCGATGCCGTTGATGCCGTCATCCGTCGAGGACACGGTTATCGACCCTCCGGATATCACTATAGTTCCTCCTTCGAGCCCCTCATAGCTCTTGGACACCGTGACGGCGCCTCCGGAGATCGTCAGGACGCCGTCCGCATGTATGCCGTCATCGTTGCTCGTCAAGGTCAAAGTGCCGCCGGTTATGGTCACATCGCCTTTCCCGTTGCCATAGGAGTCCTTGGTGTCCGCGTCTATCGCCGAATCATGGTTGGCGTGTATGGCGTCGTCCCCGGCGGAGACGTTGACGGTCCCTCCGGATATCGTCACGGAATTGTCCGCCTTGATCCCCTTGGCGGAGTAGGCGGTCTTGTTGCTGTTCCCGTCCTGCATTCCTCCCCACATCCCGCCGGGGCCGACGGTCTGCGTGGCGTAGTTGCTGAAGCTCATCCTCAGGACGGATCCGCCGCTGGACAGGGTGGCCAAATCCTTGGACTCCGGGACCGAATACTGCGAGGTGCAGTAGAGGTACCCTGGATCCGCCTCGGACGAAGGCGCTCCGCTGTAGACGAAGAGGGCCATCTTGGTCGCCCATGAGGGCTTGTCCACGGCGAGGTAGTAGTACGCCGTCCTGAACTCGGCGGAATACTTCAGATACGACGCCTTCGCCCATTCCGTAGACGAGCCGTCGGAGAACAGGACGTAGTACGAGTACCCGCCGCTGTACAGCCCGGAGGGGACCTTGATGTACAGAGTGCTCCCGGAATCCACCGGGACGGTCTCCGATCCTGGATAATATGCATCGGTATAGATGTTCAAAACCGTCGAATTGCCTCCGGTCTCGCTTATCATAACGTCGTACGCGGCGTCTATCCCGTCACAGGCGGCATAGATGGTCAGGAACGTGTCCCCGTCGTCGGAATTGACGGCGACCGTCCCCTTCTGCTTGGATTCGGTGGTCTCGGAATTGCTCGTCTTTATACCGTCGCCCTGCCTGGCATATAGCGTGACGTCCCCGGATGTCACAGTGACGCTGTCATTCCCCTTCAGGGCGTTGTCCAGGCAGCTGACCGTCAGTGTCAGGTTCTTGACGCTGAGGTCGTCCTTGGTGTGTATCCCGTTGTTGTTCTCGGAGGTCACCGTCAGCGATCCGTTTCCCTTGAGCTTCAGGTCCACCACGGAATATACCGCGGCGGAATAGACGCCGTCGACGTCCGAATCCGCCGCCGGACGGGAATCCGTGACGACGTTGGACGTCCCCTTCTTGGCGGACAGCGTCACGTCGTCCCCTGAAAGTATCACTATAGGACTACTGACGGAGCTGGATATCGTCACTCCTTTCAGGTTGAGCACGAAGTCGTACGTCTCGGACCGGTCCACGTCTATCACTATATTGCCGTTGAGGACGCCGGAGACCGTGTACTCGGTATCCTCGGTTATAGTACCGAAGGTCACCGTGTACTCCCCTGTATCGGAGTCGTAGGCGTACGAGGCTATCCCGGACGTTCCGGAATCGCATGTGACGTCGAATCCGCTTATCGAATCGGATTCAACGGGTTCAGAGACGACGCTGACCGTGCATGTCACGCTGTCTGACCCGGATGCGGCCGTTATCACGGCTGTTCCCGCCGACATGGCAGTTACGACGCCTCCGGAGACCATGGCGACCGAGGGGTCGGACGAAGTCCAAACCACATCCTGGCTTGTTGCCGGGCTGACCGTGAGTGTCGCGGACTCCCCCGCGGTCATGGACAAGGACGCCTTGCTTATCTTCATCGAGACGGCGGCCGACGCCTTCACGGTCACGAGGCACGCCGCCTCGCTCGAACCTGCCCTGGCCTTGATGGTCGCATCTCCTGCCGATACGGCAGTCACCTTCCCGCCGGAGACGGTGGCGACCGAGGGGTCGGACGAAGTCCAAGTCACGGTTCCGCTCCACCCGCCGGGCGACACGACCGCCGAGACCGTTACGGTCTCCCCTGCTTCCATCTCCACTGCGCTCCGATCCAGGCTCACGGTCGCATCCGCCGGGCCGTCGCCGCCGTTTCCGGCTCCTCCAAATATGAGGACGGCCCCGGCTATCGCCACGACCGCCGCCATCGCGATCAGCGCTATCGCCTTTCCTGACATTTCCATTCCTTCTTCATGCTGCGGGCGTTCCCGCTTCCTTCTTCCATCATCTCATTCTCATTTCCGAAAAAGGCCGATTCCGCCCGGCCTTCGAACGACGTCATGCCGTTCCCTCCAGAACCGTCCTGGAACCTCCGGATATGCGCCGGAAGTCCTCGGGGACCTTTCTGACCACCATCTCCTTGTAGGCGTTGCCGTACTTGGTGAACGGCGACTTGTAGAGGCGGCTGCCGGAGAGCACGGCGTTGAGCCACGGCGGATAGCCGTACATCGTCTTGATCTCCATCAGGGTGTACCCGTCAGGAAGGACGGCATGCCCGCCGACCTCGGACGTCAGGTCCAAGTCCTCCAGACGCGCCAGGATGTTGCTGTCGATCGTTATCCTGAGGTCCCCGCCGTCGTTCGCGTAATACGCCTCGCGCTCGTACGTGAGGAGCATCGCCGGACGGATTCCGGGATAACGGGACCTCATGAAGTCGATCTCCTCCCCTATCTGGGTGTCCGGGCCCTTCCCCTCAGGGGACGTGAACCAGCGCATGGCTTCGTCCAGAGGCATGGAAAGGCGCCTCTTGTAGACCACCGAGTCGTACTTCTTCTTGAGCTCGACGAACACGGTCCCGTCCTTCTCGGCCTTCCCGTAGCTCCTGAACCTCAGCTTCTCCTTGTACAGGGGGTGCTCTATCGAGCGCCTGGCCAGCAGGAAGTCGCCGGTGTCGAGGTAGATGTTCCTGATCGAGCTGTGGCCGTACCCGTCGAGGGTCATGTGCTCCGATATCGCCTAGCAGACCTCCTCGGCCTGCCGCGGATCCATCAGGTACTTCAGCTCGTGCCTTTTGAACACTGTCTTTGCCGCCATGACATCACAGCCCCGACCTGACGGTGTCCTCGCGGAGCACGGCGACCTCGAGGTTCCCGTTCCTCACGCGTATCTTATCTATGAGCTCCCTCTGCTGGGAAGGGTCCTTCATCACGACCTTGTAGGTCAGCCTGAACATGCTCCCCATGTTGGCCGACTTGACCTCCACGAGCTCGCTGGAGCGGGTGTAGCTCTCTATGAGGGAGTCTATCTCGGAGTTGTAGTCGAGGTCTTCGGGGACGGTCACCTTGACTATCCTGCCGTCGTCTCCCTTCGAACCGCCGAATCCCACCGACGTGCACGCCAGTATGACCAGGCAGAGCACGACGCCGAAGAGGACGGAGTACGCTATGAACCCCATCCCCGCCAGCAGGCCGACGGCCATGGACAGGAATATGACCGCTATCTCCTTGGCGGATCCGGGGGCCGAGCGGAACCTCACGAGGCTGAACGCCCCGGCGACCGCTATCCCGGCCCCTATGTCGCCGCTCACCGCCATTATCACCACGCACACTATGGCGGGAAGAAGCGCTATCGTAAGCGCGAAGCTCTCGCTGTGCCTGTTACGGAACATGTATATGCCGGATATCACGAACCCCATGGCTAGCGCCGCCGCTATGCATATCATGAACTCCTGGGGCCCCATCGTGTCTGCCGACGTGAATATGCTTTCGAATATGCTGCTCATCTCTTACCTCCTTACGGCCCCGCGGCCGCCGATGTTCCTCCAGACGGCCGGACGCCGAACATTGCTGTCGTCAATCCGTTCGATTACAGAAACGCCGATCCGTCTACGGCCTCGCAGCCGTGCCAGGGTCGGTCAGAGGCAGATGGCCCCGCCGTCGAAGACGTGGGCTCTGATGTAGGTCTCGACGGCAGAAGGCGCCGCCATGACGTCGTAAACGGTTTCGCAATCCTCTTCGGAAGAGTCCGAAGGCGGCTCCGATACGTAGTCCACCTCGCGGTAGGGAGCCGTTCCGAACTGAACGGAGAAGCCCTCCAGCTCGGATATCATCGAAAGGACCAGATCCTTCAGGCCGGAATCCTCTTCGAGATACGGAAGCAGCTCCAGCAGGAATCCCAAGTCGGAGGCTCCGGGAGACGGGGGCCTCATCTCGACCTCGCCGTCCATTCCGCCCAGGTCCGCGACCACGTCGCAGCCCATCACGCTCTCCAGCGCTGCCGAAAGAGCGCCGTGACGATCGGACGCCATCTCCGGATCCAATATTAGGAAGGGCCTTCCTTCGCCTTCCAGCGCCCTCTTCTCCGAGAAGAACCCCATGTAATCCCGCAGCATCCTTTCAGGAGAATGCGCAGGACGCCCCGACGCGTCGAATACGACGACGGGAGGCTCTCCCGGACGCGGGCCCTCTCCGCCAGGACGGCCGTCGAACTCCGCGTGAGGCGCGAAATCGTCGAAGGGCTCCGGCGGGCAGGGGCCGAGGGCGTCGCTGTCGGATGCGACCATGGCTACCGCTAGGACGGATATCACCGCTACGGCAGCCAACAGCGCACGCCACGACATGAGGGGGCCCAATTTCGGAATGTTATTAAAGTTTTCTACAAACCGTATGAATGGCAAGGGGCCGGAGCCCCGGCCGTTCACTTGTTCATCACGTCTGAAACGTGGTCCACGAACAGCTGGCGGAACTCCGGTATCTCCCCGAGGCCCTTGATGACCGGGAACACCTTGTACCCGTTGTGCTCCAGGACCGATTTGAGGGAGTCGTCCTCGTCCCCGGCCATGTCGTTGTTGGCATGGTCGCCGGCCACGAGCATGAACGGCTGGATGACGACGTTCCTGATCCCCATCCCCTTCATCAGCTTCATGGTGTCGTCGAAGTCGGGGAATCCCTCGACCGTGGTCACGTACACGTCGTCCAGGCCGGACAGCCACAGGGCGAGCTGGAGCTGGCTGTAGGTGGCGTTGGCGAAATGCTCGGTCCCGTGCCCCATGAGCACGACGGCGGCGTCGTTCCCGGCCATCTCCTTCGCAGGCGCGACGATCCCGGTCGCGATGGCGTCGATGACCGCGTCGTAGTCCTCCTGGGAGGTGAGGAGGGGCTTCCCGATCCTTATGCACTTGAACTTGTCGCAGTACTTGCACACGAACTTCTTGACGAAGTCGTACTCGGTCCCGTTCATTATGTGCGTAGGCTGCACGATGACGGTGTCGAACCCGTCGGCCAGAAGCCTGTCCAAGGCTCCGTCGATATAATCCACGGTCTCTCCGTCGCGCTCCTTGAGCTTCTTGATTATCATCTTGCTCGTGAAGGCCCTGCGGACCTCCCATTCCGGGAAGGATTCGGCGAGAAGACGCTCGGTCGCCCCGATGGTCTTGTCCCGGTTCTCGTTGTAGCTGGTTCCGAAGCTTATCACCAGAAGCGCTTTCTTGGATGCCATGGTATCGGATGGAGATACCGTCCATCGGTTAAATCAATTGCAGTCTCGTTTCCGCAGGCATGAGCATCCCTCGACGAGGATGATATATCCCGTCCGCATGGCGGATGCATGGAACCCAAGGACGCGATCTACACCCGGCGCAGCGTGCGCTCCTATCTCCCGGAGCCTCTGGACGCCGCGGAGATATCGAGGATAGAGGGATGGATAAGGGATGCCAAGAGGCTCACCGCCGACCCGATCGAGTACGACCTGCTCGGTCCTGACGACATCAAGACCATCCTGAAATGGAGGGCTCCGCACTACGTCTCCATCTACAGCAAGGACGATATGATGTCCGGGGTCAACGTGGGGTTCGTGTTCCAGCAGGTGGACCTCAAGATGCAGTCCGAAGGGATCGGCAGCTGCTGGCTCGGGATGGCCAAGCCCAGGGAGCCGAGGCCGCGCGACGGCTTGGAGTGGGGCGTCAGCATGTCTTTCGGAAGGCCGGACGGCTATCCGGAGGTGGACAAGGGCGCGGACAGGAAGCCTCTGAGCGAGATCTCCGACACCGCCGACCCGCGTCTGGAGCCGGCCAGGGTGGCGCCGTCCGCCGTGAACTCGCAGACCTGGTACTTCAGGAAGAACGGGGAAGGGTTCGACCTGTACTACAAGCCGAAGATCCTGAAGATCCCCGGGATGTCCTACTGGAACTACAACGACCTCGGGATATGCCTCGCCCACCTGTACGTCTCCCATCCGGACACGTTCTCCTTCGAGAGGGCCCAGGGCAAGGACAAGAGATACGTGGGGACCGTCAGATTCCGAGGATAACGTTATCCTCTCCGAAGCAATCGATTCCCCATGGCCTCCACTGTGGACGCGGACATGAGGATGTGCGGGAGGAAGGCGAGGGTCACCGTCTCCCTGAGGGACGACGGCGATCTGGACGTGAGGATAGAGTCGGACTGCGACGTGGTCATGGAGTACGCCGGACGGCTGACCCGCATAACCGCCGACGACGTCGTGGGATTCGAGCACAGCAGGGTGAACAAGGACGAGGTCCGCGGAAGGCTCACCCCGACCTGCCTCGTCCCCTCCGCCGTCTACAGCGCGGCGTTCCTGGAGCTGGGGATGACCTCGGAGTCCCTGGCGAGGCGCGAGAAGGGGAACAGCGTCGAGTTCGTGTTTCCCGAACGAAGATATTTGAATACTGATAGCGCATTTTCCGAATCATGACAACGGTCATAATGCACACGTCCATGGGCAACATCGTCATCAAGCTCCACGACGACATGCCCATAACCACGGGCAACTTCGTCAAGCTGGCCAACGAGGGCTTCTACGACGGGGTCATATTCCACAGGGTCATCGACGAGTTCATGATCCAGGGCGGAGACCCGGACGGAACCGGACGCGGAGGCCCCGGATACACCATCGAGGACGAGTTCGGGCACGGCCACTCCAACGTCAGGGGGACCATCGCCATGGCCAACACCGGGCGCCCCAACACCGGCGGAAGCCAGTTCTTCATAAACGTCGTGGACAACGTCTACCTCGACAAGGAGTACGTCCAGACGCCCTACGCGCACCCCGTCTTCGGAACGGTCATCTCGGGAATGGACGTGGCGGACGCGATCAGCAAGGTGAAGACGGACCGCAACGACAAGCCTCTGAAGGACGTCGTCATCGAGAGGATGGAAGTCGTGGAGGATTGAGATGGCGAGGCATGTGATGGAATGCCTCGGAAAAGCCCGCGTGGTCATCGAGGACGGGAAGGTCCTGGAGGTCGGAGAGCCGCAGGTCAAGTACTGTCCCCTGTTCGAGAAGTACCGCGGGATCAAGGAGCTCACCCCCGAGGCCATCCGCGAGAACATGGAGTTCCGCATCAAGGCCTTCGGGATGTGCAGCCAGGACAGGGCCACCGAGATGGACGACTTCATCTCCTTCGGGGTGTCCGAGATACTCAGCCACTCGATAACGAAGGGCGACATCGACGCCGCGGTCATCGCCGCGGACGGATGCGGAACCGCCGTCATGACGAATCCCAGGATAATCCAGGGCATGGGGGGCCGCATCTCGGGGCTGTGCGAGACCGAGCCGATACCTAAGGTCGTGGCCGCGGTGGGAGCCGAGAACATGCTGGACCCCGACACGGCCAGGATGGACGCCGTCGCCGGAGCCGACAAGGCCTTCGCGATGGGCTACAAGACCGTGGCCGTCACGACGCCGTTCGTCTCCGACGCCGTAGCCATAAGGGAGAGGCACGGATCCGACGCGGTGATAATCGGGGTCCACACCACCGGCATGTCCATGGAGGACGCCGAGAAGGCTTTCGAGACGTTCGACATCATCACCGCCTGCGCCTCCAAGAGCCTGAGAAGCATAGCCGCCGGGAAGAAGGACATCCTGATAGCCGGAACCAAGGTCCCCATACTCGGGATAACCCCCAAGGGCAAGGCCATGGTGATGTCCAAGCTGGAGAGCCTCGGCTTGAAGCCCCAGCCGTCCTGGACCGGGATGGTGCCCCCGGACCCGCTGGTCCGACGTCGCTGTCCCAGATAGGTGTCCAGGACCAGGTGCGTCCCGGAACGAAGGTAAATCAGGGGGATGGACTCCTTCCTGAGGCGCCTGCGGAGCTCCTTGTCGTTAGTGAGCACGTAGGCGCCCTCTTTCAATGCCAGCTCTATGACGGCGTCATCGCCGGACGCCACGGTAGGCACTATCTCGTACCTGCGGGCGAGCGTCAGCGCCGCCTTGGCGAACCTGTGGTCCAAATGCTTCAACTCCCCGATCAAAGGCCCGGGGACGAGTATCCTGGCCTCGCCCAGAAGATCCCTGAGGGCGAGGTCCAGGTTTATCCTGATCTCGAAAGGCATCAGTAAGGCGTTTGTATCCAGCACTACGGCCTGCATCTCACTGCTCGACGATGCCGTACCCGATGAGCCTCCACTTGTTGGAGATCCTCCTCGAGATGGCTACCCTCTGTCCAGGCAGGATGCACACCGGGATCTTGAGAACGACCTCCGCAGACCCGCTCCTGGCGCTCTTGACGACGCCGACGGTGGTCGCGGTCCCGACGCTGAGCATCAGGGGCTCGTTGCTCTTGATGTCCTCCACGGACAGCTCCGCGGACGATCCTACGACGCGGTCCAAGAGGGTGGTCTTCATGCGGAAGTCGTGCACGACCTCGGGAAGGCTCCCCGGGACGCCGATGACCCTTCCGGTCAGACCGTCGGACTTCGTGATGGACGCGTCCAGCCCGGTCCCGATGGCCACCAGGCCTCCAGGGAGGACCTTCTTGACGCTCCTGCCACCCGCCTCCAAGGACATGACCTTGGCGGTGATCCTCTCGTAGACAGCCTTTCCGGCGACCTCGGTCTTCCTTCCGGGAAGTATCTCGATGTCGTCGCCGACGCTCAGGGTCCCCTGTATCAGGGTCCCTCCGAGGACCCCTCCTTTCAGCTTGTCCGGGACGGTCCCGGGGGAGTTGATGTCGAAGGAACGGGCCACGTGCATCAGCGGAGGCGCGTCGGGGTCCCTCTTCACCTTGGAGACGATGTTGTCCTCGATGGCCTTCACGAGCATGTCGATGTTGACGCCGCGGTTGGCCGATATGGGGATGATCGGGGCGTTCTCGGCGATGGTGCCTTTGACGAACTCCTTGATCTGCTTGTAGTTCTCGACCGCCTGCTCCCTGCTGACGATGTCGATCTTGTTCTGGACGATGATTATCTTGTCGATCCCGATGATCGAAAGCGCCATCAGGTGCTCCTTGGTCTGAGGCTGGGGGCACTTCTCGTTGGCGGCCACCAGCAGGAGGGCCCCGTCCATGAGGGCGGCTCCCGACAGCATCGTGGCCATCAGGGTCTCGTGCCCGGGGGCGTCCACGAAGGAGACGGCCCTGAGGAACTCGGCCTCCTCGCCGCAGTTCTTGCACTTCTTGCTGGTGCCGTACGCTGCGGGGCCCTGGCACTGGGGGCACTTGTAGAAGGCGACGTCCGCATACCCGAGACGGATGGAGATGCCTCTCTTGAGCTCCTCGGAATGGCGGTCGGTCCACTCGCCGGAAAGGGCCTTGGTGAGGGTCGTCTTCCCGTGGTCGACGTGGCCGATCATCCCGATGTTGATCTCGGGCTGCTGAGGGACTTTCATCAGCTCTCCGCGGGGGCCTCGGGGTTGAGGCACTCCTCGATGGACTTGGGTCCGTACTCCGCAACGGCCATGTTGATCTGGGAGATCCTCTCGGAGATGACGCGCCCGTGGATGGTGGTCCTCTTCCTCTCTCCGGGGTACTTCTCGTGGAACCCGCGGCTGTCGGAGAGGAGGAGCTTGACCCTCTTGTTTCCAGGGAGGTCCTTCCTCATGGGGGTTCCGTTCTTGTCGGAACCGCCGGTAATCTTGAGCTTGTACCCGGGGAGCCCCAGGAAAACACCGTCGATGACATCTCCGAGGCTCATGCGAGTCAGGGATGCCGCGTGGTTTCCAGTGACGGTGACGTTGTAAGACTTTCCAGTCTTGACATCGTTCACGACTACTTTGTATTCAACCATTTGAACACCTCGGGTTGCGTAACGGCATGTCGTTAATAAAGATTCCCCGTAACATTATGTACTCGCGCGAATAACTTGGAACCAGCCGCGTTCATAGCGGACTTACGAGACTGGAAACAACTATTAGGAATCACACGTAAATGTACGTGAATTTTCGAGTAGAATCAGTAATGCCTATTCGGACCTGTGCCATAATCAGGCCCTCGGCAAGCCACTTGATTTATAGGACATCGTTTTAATAGCGGTAGGAGGTCCATCATGGCAGGCGCTTGCACTATAGTCATCCCCACCTACGACGAAGAGAAGAATATCGTCAGGATGGCGAAGGCCATACGCGAAGCCTACCCTGATTTCAACGTCCTTTTCATGGATGATAACTCCAAGGACGCCAGCAGGGAACTCATAGAGGCCCTCGGCGACCCGAAGGTGAAGATATTCGTCAGAGACCCCGATGAAAGAGGCCTGGCCGCGTCCGTCATGCAGGGGATATGCATCTGCGGCACGGACTACTTCATCAACATGGACTGCGACTTCCAACACCCACTGTCGACCCTCGGGCCCATCTACGAGAAGCTGGAGGCCGGGGACGACCTGGTGGTCGGCACCAGGACCAATCGCATGATCATGGGGCTCCGCCGCGGCCTGGGGTCGTGGGTCTTCAACTTCTGGTACGCCCTGGAGCTGAAGATCCACGGAAAGCAGACCACCACGGACCTGATGAGCGGCCTTTTCGGCGGTCGCACCGACGTCTTCAAGCCTATCATAGAGGACAACTGGGACGACATGGAGCTCACGGGATGGAAGGTTCTGGCCGACCTCCTGAAGCACAGCGACCGCAAGCTCAAGATAAGCAAAGTGAACTACCTGTTCGAAGAGCGCGAGGAAGGCGACAGCCATCTGGACGACAGGGTAGTGGTGAAGACGTTCCACCAGATGTGGGGGTTCGGGAAGCTGATGGCCAGGTTCTACAGCAGGATCAAGGGCGTCGACTATTACGCCATATACCCCGCAGAGAGAAGGCGAAGGCTCACATGCCCCAGAAGGGCTCCGTCTTCCTCTTGAGGGCCACGGTCTCCTCCAGAGCCGCCTTCTCGTCCTCGTTGAGGTCTATCCCCGGGAACTGCTTGAAAGCCGACTCTATCAGGTCCACGTAGATCACGTCCTCCTCGGCTATCTGCCTCCCGACGGTGACCCCTTCGATGGCCACCGCGACCTCCTCGCCCTGATTGGCCTCCTTGAGGGCGTCCTCCCCGGTGTGGATGCTCTTGATCCTCCCGGCGTCCCCGCCCACGGATGTAAGCAAGGCCTCCCCGGGCCTTATCCTGCCGGCCAGCACCCTGACCCCGACGATGGCGGGCTTGCTGGCGCGGAATACGCAGTTGGGAAGGATCTTGAACTTCGCCGGGAACGAGAACTCGGACCTCTTGTCGGTCTCGTTCCTCTTCTTGCTGTCGTCCACCCATTCGGTGTAGTCATCGATGAGCTGGTAGATGATCTGGTTGGTGAAGACCTTCATGTCCTCGTGGTTGGACAGCTCCGCCTCCGCGTCTTTGGAAAGGGACACGTTGAACCCGAGGATGACGCTGTTCTTCTTGTCGCCGTAGGCGGTCTCCACGACGTCCCTGCGGGTGATCTCGCCGACGCCGTACTTCCTAATGGGGATGCCTTTCTCGTTGGCCTCGTAAGCCAATGCTTCCAGGGACCCGATGGCGTCCGCCTTGATGGTTATCCCCTTCTCCTGGGTCTGGATCTTGATGCTGAGCTCCTCGCGGATGGCGTTCACCGCGGGGTCGTTTACGTTCTTGACTACGATGATGGGGGCGCCGGCTATGACCCCGTCGCAGCTCTGGCAGGATATCTTCACTCCTGCGGCGGCGTGAAGTTCTTTCACCGAATCGAACCTGTCCCTGGGGTCGCGTATCTCGTCCAGGGGCTTCGGCTTCAGGATCGCCCTGATCTTGGTGACCAGAGGGTCTCCCCTGGTTCCTATCGCGACGGTGTCCCCTTTCTTCAGCGTCCCCGAGTACAGGATCATGTCCAAGGTCTTCCCTAGCCCGCGCTCCTCCTTGATCTCCAGGATGGTGCCCTTCCCGGGACCTTCCCCCTTCTCCAGCTGGGTCTCGAGGAAGCGCTGCGCCAGACCTATGAGCACCAGCAGCAGGTCGGGAATCCCCTCGCCCTCCTTGGCGCTTATGGGGACCAGGGCCACAGCCTTGGTGAAATCGTCGATCCTGTCGTACCTGTCGGCCGGGACGCCCTCGTTGGAGAGCTGGGCGATGACGTTGTACATCCTCTCGTTGAACGCCTCCAGCGTGTGCTCCTGCTGAAGCTTCTCCGAAAGGATGAACGGGCGCCCGTCCTCGCAGGTCCATCCCTGGATGGTGTCCACCTTGTTCAGCGCGATGACGAACGGGGTCTTGTGCTGCCTCAGGATGCGGATGGACTCTATGGTCTGGGGCATGAGGCCCTCCTTTATGTCGATCACGAGCACGGCCAGGTCCGCCAGCGATCCGCCCCTCGCGCGGAGGGTCACGAACGAATGATGTCCAGGGGTGTCTATGAAAAGCAGTCCGGGAACGTCGAATTTCTTGTTCCCGATGAGTTTGGAGCACACCTTGTAGATGTGGTCTATGGGAACCTCGGTGGCCCCTATGTGCTGGGTGATGGCCCCCGCCTCCCTAGCCTGCACCGAAGTGCCTCTGATGCGGTCTAGGAGTTTTGTCTTGCCATGGTCGACATGGCCGAGGACGCTGACGACGGGTTGCCTTATGGACACGAGAATCACCTGGATACTTGGGTTAAGTGTTCATGATTGATAGTATTTTTCGACGGACGGGAATGACCCGTCCAGCAGAATTCCAGACTATATCAAGCGGTCATTGGGGGTTCTTGCGGTCGCGGACGTCGAAATGGACGACCTTGTTGCAGGTTATCATCACCGACTCCTTATGGAACATCGTGCACACGTCGCTGGCTATGTCGTACACCGTCTTCCTGGGGGCGCCGATGAGCGTTATGAGCAAAGTGTTCTCGTCGACCCAGGTGCCGTCGTCGTGGAAGTACCCTCCCTCGATCACCTGCACGGAGAACGGCGTTCCATATCCTTTGCAGATGTCCTTCAACACCGCCTTGTACCTGTCCGTCTCGAAGATCTGCTCATGGCTGTCCCGGTCGCGTAGGCCTACGTATATCCTTGCCTCCAACATGCTTTTCCGTAGAACAATCGAAGATATGAACCATGCAGAAGCACTATGAAAAAAACCGGTTTGAAAAAAGTCGGATCCCCCGGCTCCTGGCCGAGGGACCCCGTTTGAATCACTCGTAGATCCACTTGTCGACGGTCCTGTCGTAGGAGACGAGCTCCTCGGGCTTGAAGAAGATGGAGATCTCCCTCTTGGCGGAGTCGGTGGAGTCGGAGCCGTGGATGATGTTGCATCCGGTGACCATGGCGTAATCGCCACGAATGGTTCCGGGGGCGGACTCGCTGGGCTTGGTCTTTCCCATGAGGTTCCTGCAGACCGCGACGGCGTCCTCTCCCTCGAGGACCATCGCGAATACAGGCCCGGAGGTGATGTAGTTGATCAGCGAGGGGAAGAAGGGCTTGCCCTTGTGCTCCCCGTAGTGCTTCTCGGCGGTCTCCTTGGAGATGGTCATGAGCTTGACGGCGACGATCTTGAGGCCCTTCTTCTCGAAGCGGGACAGGATCTCGCCGCAGAGCCCGCGCTGGACTCCGTCGGGCTTGACCATGAGGTAGGTCTGCTCCATGGCCATGGGGCTCACTCCCTCTTCTCGGCGGCCTTGAGCCTGGCTGCCTTCTCCTCGGCGGCCTTCTTGGTCCACTCGGTGGTCCTGGCGACCCTCTTGAGCTGGATCATGTTCTTGTAGCACTTGCTGGTGTCGAAGAGCAGGACGGTGCCGTCCTTCTTGACGAACATCTTGCCGGTGCCGGGCTCGATGGGGGCTCCGCAGAAGGAGCAGACTCTGGAAGTGTCTACCATTCAAATCACCTCATTCCGAGCTTGCGGGCCTCTCTGGACGTCTCTCTGAGCATGAGGATGTCCCCCATTCTGACGGGGCCCATGATGTTCCTGGTGATGATCCTTCCTTTGTCGCGGCCGTCGAGGACGCGCACTTTGACCTGCGTCGCCTCTCCGGTCATGCCGGTCCTGCCGATGATCTCGACGACCTCGGAAGGTATGCTGTCAGTGTCGACCATTCAGTTCACCTCAGTTCCTGAGAGTCTTGACTGCCTGGGCGATCTCGTCGCAGATGGCCTTGCCCTTGCCGACGTCGACGATGGCGACGGACGCGGCGGGCTTGTTGAGTCCGATCGCCTTTCCGAGCTCAGCCTTGCTGGGGACGTAGACGAAGGGGACGTTCCTCTCGTCGCAGAGAGCGGGGATGTGGGCGAGGATCTCGGGGGGCTCGACGTCGGCGGCCATGATGACCATCGCGGCGGCTCCGCGCTCGACGACCTTGGTGACCTCGTTGGTTCCCTTCTTGACCTTTCCGCTCTCCTTGGCAGCCTCGGCGAGGGTGTAGGCTTTGTCGGAAAGCTCCTTGGGTGTCTCAAACTTAACGAATACGGACATTTCAATTACCTCTTTCCGGCGCTGTGGGTGCGCCGTCATCATTCATCGGCTCCATAAGAGCGGGCCGCTCTAACGGTTAATACTATTTAATAAAGTCGAATCGGCGATCGTTTGCCGTCGGAGCCCCAGGCGACGAACCTGCGGAGCAGGGGGTGTATGCGGAGCGACTCCACGATGTCCTCAGCCCCGCGCCTCCTCACGTAATAGTACATGCCTGCGGAGGCGGCGGAGGCGGCTATGGTGTTGCAGAGCATGTCCCTGAGGGTGTCCATGGGGCTGAACTGCATGTTCGTTCCGGTGGAGACGTCCACCACGTACTCGAACAGCTCCCATCCGACGCTGAAGG
>JAEEGH010003903.1_pt1 | contig 38655 bp, 35 predicted proteins | sample 9134181 | NCBI WGS metagenome assembly JAEEGH01 (sample SAMN16246544, study PRJNA631951) | gut metagenome | biome: gut microbiome; feature: rumen; material: DP-attached | host: Bos | place: Iran: Karaj | collected 2018-10 | reverse complement strand
ACATGAACGAATATTTCTTCTGGAGAATGGCCGACTACTACTCAGAGTGGCTCATCGGCGACTCCGAACGCTACAAAGTCGACATCACGCAGCTGAACAACGACTGACCTTTGTCATCCTGAGCGAAGCGAAGGATCTGAATCACGCTCAGAATGACACTCAACCAGCCCTTTTTGGCAATTAAAAGCCGAAGAGGGCTATTTGTTTTTTAACTTTCGACAGCATTTCGCATCCTTTAAGTAAAGAGGTGATTATGACAAGAGACGAGTTTGAACATACCTGCTCTACTATACGAGGTGACCTTATCGCCTTGGCAAGGCGGTTCAGACGCGCGGTAGGAGGGCCGGAGGAAGCGGAAGATATCGCGCAGGAGGCCTTGGTCATTCTCTGGGAACTATCAGAGAGGGACTATCCGGTCAGAGACTATAAAGCGCTCGCGATCAAAATCACCAAGAATATCTGTCTGACGAGACTCAGGAAAAGAAATGCCGAGAACCTGCCGATTGAGGGACTTCAGATTGAAGGAGGATCATCAGCGGAAGAAAGAGTGGAAACAACTGACAATCAGCGAATAAAGGAGTCAATCTACGGTCAACTGAGCAAAAGCCAGGTTGAGTATTTCACCCTCCGGAACGAGGACGGGCTTTCACTTGACCAGATCGCTGAAAAAACCGGGAAACCCAAATCCAGTATAAAAGTCATAATGTCGATCGCAAGAAAAAAGATGCGGGAGCAATTAAAGAAGTTGTGAATATGAATACAGAGATAACAACAGAAGATATTGAGAGACAATATCTTTCAGATGAGGCCGCCGCCGAATTCGACAGGATTGTCGGGCGACACGAAAAAAGACTCCGAAGGAAAAGGCTTTCCCTCTGGGCCGGAGGAATCGCCGCGGCAATGATCTTTGTGGTCGTATTCAAACCAATGATTTCCAATGAAACACCAATAGATCCTGTTATGGTAGCCGAAGGAATTACCGGACTTATGAATATTGACTCAGATCGTATCGAGTCCATCGTCGCAAAGCCAAAAGGCTCGAAAGCAATTGTAACCGCTTATCTTAAAAACGGCGAGACACGGTCTTACATTATGACAACTGACGATAGCGGATGGATGACTCTTACCGCTGTCAATATAAACCAATAGGAGGAAAAACAATGGGAACTTATTTACTTTCAAGCATTCTCGCGGCATTAATAGGTCTGCTTCAAAGCGTCCCCTCACCAACGGACACAACAACAAGGTTCATTATTAACGGAGAAGAGATAAAAGACTTCTCAGGATCCATTCTCGTAGGAAAAGAAATCACATCTTACTCAATCGAGACCGATTATGATGAAAAAGAGGATAAGGTAACCAATATCCACGTCATCGAGACAAAAGATGGAGGAACCAAAACCCTCTATTTCGTCGAGAACAAAAAGGGAGCTCCCCAAGGCTACACAAAGGAAGAATTCGAAAAGATCAAACCAACTATACAGGATAAGATCAAAAGCATAAAAATATGCCACGGAGTAATAAAACCTGATCCTGACGGACCTGTCACAGCGGGAAATATCAAGAATATGAAAACAGATCCTAACAGCACACTTATTTACGTGTACCTTAAATAGTCACTCGGCAGGGCTCGTCTCGTAACTACCTGGTTTTGAACGAATACTGTAAAACGTGTAGCCTATTTAGCTACGCATTTTTCGTAAAAGACAGATAATCAAGTATTTCCAAAAAAACGCTCTAGCGGCTATAGAGCTGGCGCTCGATAACACGGCGCTTCAGATCGGAGCCATATTCATATTCGCCGACCTCTATCGAATCAAGCAGGTAGAGGTCGGTTCCTTTAAATATCGTTCCCTGAGCGACTTCCCGGATTGAGATAATCTTGTCGATGGACTCTTTCGGGACAATCAGATGGCAAGGGATTATGTAGGCGACAGGATTGCAAGCCACGGCATGTGCCACGGCCCTGACCCCCTTTGGATTATCACAAAGATTTGCCAACTGGCTGTAGCTAAGAAGCTTAATCCCCTCCCCGGGAAGAATCGGAGTGCCGTCATCGTGATGGGTCAAGGAATATAGACGGCGCCAGACATTGAGTTGGAAAGGAGTGCCGAACAGTCTGAGGTCCTCCCACTTTGTCGTGGCGGACAAGTCCGCGATCTCGTCCATTCCGACCTTGCTGACTACAATCTCGTTAACCGCCCCGTCAGGCAGGCGGCTCACCTGAGCGGCTATTCTCGGAAGATGCCTGAAATCGGCACTGACGGAAGCGATTTTCCCGTCAATCCTCGTGACTACCCATCTGATGTCTTTTTTCATACCGTAAACCCTTGACCTTCAAATATAATCAAATGAAATCAATCTTCCAAAAGGCATTCACTTCACCGATGCGAGGAATGTCGAGGCGGGGAGGCCGGCGGAGTTGACGAGGTTGGCCCTGGTGTAAGGCTCCCAGGCGTAACGGACATAGACCGGATTCTTGACTTCCGGAGCGGAAAGAACAACCCTGTCGCCCTCGAGGCGGCAGGTTGCCTTATGATAAAGCATATCCTTGCCAGCCAGCTCAAAACCAACCACTTCCGGTCCCTCCGAAGGTCTCAGGCCATCACCGTATTCAAAGGTAACGACCACTTCCTGGGCGACCGAAGGCGACGACAAAGGTTCCGACCGCCGACCATTTGCCCGGATAGGGTCGCGAAGCGACAGGGAGGCGGCGGAAGCCTTTGTCACCGCCTTGAACAGCGGCCCTGAGGGCACTATGTCAAAACCATAGTCGTTCATAAGAGCCAAACGAGCGAGCCTTTCCCCCACAGGTTTCTTGTCCTTGTAATGCACGTCAGTGGGGTCCCCAAGATCGCTGGACACCGCCATCCCGAGATGAGATCTGCTCTCCAGCAGCCTCCGTTGACTGTCCCTGAACCAAGGCCAGGAAGGACGGTTCAAACTTGACAGCTGGACATAGTAGAACGGCATGTCGGGATCGTTGAACCATTCTCTCCAACTGTCCACCAGTAAAGGGAAAAGATACTCATGAGCCTCGAAATTGTGGGCATTGGATTCCCCTTGGTACCAAAGCACCCCGGCAATGGCCGGATGACCGAGCGGAAGTATCGCTGACTCAAAAAGATAGCAAGGCTCATAAGGATGTCTGGCGAACTTGTCTCCCTGCTTGTAAGCAATGTTCTTGGCGGCTCGTTCGCGGGCCCATCCCTGGATGAAATCGTTATTTATCCAGTCCCTGAGAATCACCGGAAACTTCCATTCCAGGGTGTTCCTGTCAATCCAAGATTCAGCGGTTGCCCCGCCAACAGCGTTACAGATGATTCCGACAGGAACCTTCAGACTGTCACGAAGTTGCTTCGCGAACCAATACCCGATAGCGGACATCCCGGAAGATGGATCCGGGGACGCTGTTTTCCATGTGGTAGGGCGAAGATAAATCAGGTTTTTCACCGAATCAATAGCGCTCTGAGGCCATTCGACATCATAGGTCTCCCAATATGGCCACTGGTCATATAAACGCAGGTCAGGATCTGTCGAGGCTGCCGCAGCCTCCTTTCCTCCAATAGCGGAACCAAGAGCGTAACGCATATTTGACTGGCCGGAGCAAAGCCATACCTCACCGATAGCGACGTTGGAATATTCAAATGATTGGTCCTTGGTGGAAATCGTAAGTCCCAGGCCTGTAGCGGCTTCCATCGATGGAAACTCCACGCTCCACTTCCCGTCCAAGCCGGTGACAGTCTTTAAAGTCTTTCGTCCAAGTTTGACAGTCACTTTGTCTCCCGCATTGGCCATTCCTTCGATTACTATAGGTCTACGGCGCTGAAAAATCATATTGTCAGAGAACAACGGCGAGACGGTCAACCCGCCGTAATCACCTGTTATCTGGGAATATACCGTCTTAGCAAGCATCCCGTACCCAACCTCGTCAGGATGTATGGCATCGGGAATATGCCAGGGGTAGGGATAGAGCGGAGAATGGAAATCAATAAGCTCACAACCAGCGGTTTCCGCCACCACCTTGATAGCTTCTTGTATATCCTCGTGCCATTGCTTTGTGCCGGACATGAAGCGATGATGCCGATCAGCCAGCGGAGAGAGCAGGGCTATGATTATCCTCGCATCGGGATTGACGTGCTTGCAAGAATCTATCAAAGCGAGATAGTCTCCCACGAAATCATCCCTATAGTTTGGCCATGAACGAGGGTCAGTGTCATTCACTCCCAGATGGATGACGCAGATGTCTCCTGCGAAGTCCATCGCTTTCCGGTACTCCTCTTGGTCGAAATAAGGCCTGAACGAACGCTTGATAAGTGTCGCTCCGTTCTTCCCGAAATTACCCACCTCATAGTTCTCGCCCAAAAGCACCTGAAGCTGAGATGGGTAGGAATAATTCACCCGATCTTCGATAGCGGCACCATAGGTGATACTGTCTCCAATGCAGGCCACTTTAATTTTTCTTACAGGAGCGCCCAATGATGGCAACACAAGCGCACAAGCGACAACCGCAAGCAGGAATCTTCTCATTCTGAATTATTTAGTTATTGAGGCAACGGAGGAAGAAGTCCTTATATTCGGAGCCGGAATTGGAAATCCTCCCCTTCAACCTCCACACCCGGTTATATATCACATTCTTTTCTTTCTCCATCAAGGCGGAGATCGTGGTACTGGAGAAACCGGCGGCGGTGAAACCGTAGAGTTGGAAGTCTTCTTCCTTCCATGCCGGGAACTCCAACCTGAGCTTGGTCATGACACCATCGTTGGTCTTGTCCAGCATGTCCTCCAGATCTTTCCGGACTTTCTTGTCGCTCCGCAGGCCATCGACGATAGACTTTACCTCTTTCAAGATCCTGGGCTGGAGATTTCCGGTCCCCTCATAGATGTAATATTGCTCGCAGAGCCGCTCCAAAGCCTGGAATCCAGGACCTTCGACAGGCTCTTGAACAGGTTGGAGAGCCAACTTGTCCCTCAGGTCCTCAGCTATGCTCATGTACCTGTCCCTCTCGGCGATCTCGGCTTCCAGAAGTCGTTGTTGCTCAGAACGATAATATAGGTAAGCCACCACCACGCCTCCTACTGTCAGAAGAGCCGCCAAAGCCAAAAGCCACATCTTTAGCCTGGCAGAGCGCAACTTCTCAGCCTGAATGTCCGCCTGTCCTTGAATATATTCCCTCTGGCTTGCGGAAACAGCCCCCTCAAGTGCCTCTGACTGAGCCTTATCGCCATATTCAGTGACCCTCTCCAAAGCCTTAAGCGCTCTGGCGGTGTCACCGGAGCGGGAAGCGATCTGATATTCCCTGAAATCAGCGTCAGCCATATCCTCGTCACTCTCGGCAGAAGCTTTCGCCTCGGAAAGCCACCTTAAAGCCTCCTTCTGTTCTCCCGCTAATGAGTATGAATATGCCAGAATTCCCTTGTCAGCTGAACTCAAAGGATAATGAAGCTCATTGGCCGCTCTGCCGAGCATATCGATCGAGAGTGTAGGGTCAGGATCATCCTTGCTGACCGCAAGGGAAGCATAAGATTCCAGGCATCTCGCTTCCAAAAGGGTATCACGAGACTCATGAGAATCATAGAGAACGCTCTTGAATATATCTTCGGCAGCTTCAAATTTACCGGCCGCCGAATGCGCTTTCCCGATTTCCAGCAGGGTTCTCAGGCTCTCGCCCTCTTCACCAGCCGCTTTAAAAGCCTCCGAGGCCCTGGCAAGATACAAGATCTCGTCAGCGGAATTGCCTGACACTCCACTGGTTCTGGCCATGTCTCGGCAAACTTTTCCTTCCAATAACGTCTCACCTGCCTTACCGGCATATTCAAGAGCCTGGGTGTAAGAGACAATGGCGGCTGAATAACTCTTCTCATTGAACTGGGCTCTCCCCAGACAATAAAGAGCCCGGGCCTTCTGGCTGTCGTCTCCCCTTCTTACGAACCAATTCGCGACCTTGGCCACATCCGTCGAACTGACCGTGTTGACATAGCCCATATCCTCCTCCATCTTGTCCAGAACAGCGTTCATCTGGGTGTCCAGCCCCGTGGAGCAGGAAACCGTTATCAGGAAGAGTAGCGACCAAATAATGGCCGTAATTTGAAATCTCTTTATCGTCATGCCTTATTCGTTGTTCCAGCCCTGGGCTTTGACAGGGAGCTCAACGCCTTCAGGAGTGACCAAAACGGCACCCACCTCGGGCTGCGCCAGATGGCCGATGATGTCGAAAGTCTGGAATTCCCTGCGGAACTTCTCCGCCGAGAGAATTGGAATAGTGAACAGCAGCCTGTAATCGTCACCCCCATTCATCGCCGCTGATATCGGGTCGATGTCCATCTCTTTTCCGAAAGCGAAACTATTCCCCTCGAACGGGATCTTGTCAGCGTAGACCTTGACTCCGAGTCCGGAGTCCCTGACAAGGCGTTTCAAGGTGTCGGACAAGCCGTGGGAAACCAGATAGCCGTGGGAGGGATATATCCCCGCTTCTTCAAGACCGGCGACAACTCCCGAAGGGATCTCAGGCTTCAAATAGCTGCCTATCAGCATCTTATATTTCTCGAGATCGGGCTGGGCGGAATCATCCGCAGTCTTCTCGAAAGTCTTCTTCTCACGCTCGAGAATCTGCTGGCCGAGATAGGCGGCCCCAAGACTGCCTGAGACGCAGACCAGATCCTTGCTGCGGGCCTTCACTGTCCGGCCCCTGGTCAACTTAGATTCCTCACCAACCGCAGAGACTACCACTGTCAGACCGTTCGGAGACGGAACCAAGTCAAGATCAATGGTTTTGAACCCATGTTCCTTAGCGGCGACCACCACTCCTCCCCAAAGATCCTTGACATGGCTGAAGTCAAGTTTCGACGAGAGACCCAGCCGGACAGACAGGGTCTGTGGAGTTGCCATTGAAGCGTAGAGTTCTCCCGCCACCACAGAGGCGCATTTGTAGCCAAGATGTTTCAGCGGAAAATAGACAAGGTCAAAATCTATCCCTTCCGTGAATACACGGCTGGAGGATATAACTGTGCCGCCCGGAGTTGCCTCAAATGAGGATTTATCGGCTTTTTTGAAACCCGTCCCCTCAAATAGGAGGCCTATCGCCTCTTCCTTGCCATATTCCTTGAAAGACTCTTCTGCCATGGATTCGCTATTTTTTGTGATCAGATATCACAAAATTAGCACATTTTGTTAAATTTGTGGTATTGATAACACTATCCATCATGAAAAGAGCATTCCTATTCCTGATGGCAGCCTTGATGATACTGCCTTCAACCATGTCCGCCAAGAAAAACAAGGTGGCGGATGTCAAAGTCATCTCATACAATATCCGTCTCGGTGTGGCCAAGGATGGGACCAACTCCTGGGAGTTCCGCTATCCTGCGTCAGCGATGATGATCAATGACCAGAAGCCGGACATCTTCGGGCTTCAGGAGGCTTATGACTTCCAGGTCAAGTACCTTGAGGATTATTGCGAGGACTACAAGGGCGTCGGTGTGGGCCGTGAGGACGGAAAGCACGAGGGCGAGCACATGTCCATCTTCTACAACAAGAAGACGACCAAGCTTCTGAAATGGGGAACTTTCTGGCTATCAGAGACTCCCGAAGTGCCTTCGATGGGTTGGGACGCCGCTTGTTTCCGTACAGCCACATGGGCTCTTCTTAAAGACAAGGCCAGCGGCAAGAAATATTACTATGTCAATACCCATCTGGACCATGTCGGCTGGGAGGCCCGTAAGAACGGTCTGAAGCTCATCGTGGACAGGATTGACAGCATAAACCCTAAAGGGCTTCCGATGATCCTTACCGGTGATTTCAACATGAGGATTGACCGTCCCGAGTTTGACGATTTGAAGAAAATAATGCAGAATGCCCGTGAGGTGGCCGCCAAGACCGATCACCACCAGACTTTCAACGGCTGGGGAAAGGCTGGTCCTGACAGCATCATTGACTACGTCTGGTTCAAGGGATTCAGCTCCTGCCCTCAGTACGAGACTATCACCAAGCCGTACATGGAGCGCAAATACATCTCTGACCACTACCCGGTCACAGCTACTTTGATATTCTAAATGAAGAGATTAATCATAACTTGGGCCGCCTTCATGGCGGCCTTTTTATCCTTTGCGCAGAACAGCCTTCAAAGGGTAAGGCCGGAGGAATGCGGCATGGATGGGACAAGGCTGGAGCGGATGGATAAAGTCATTGAGGACGCCATTGAAGAGAAAACGATACCGGGAGCGGTGGTGTCTGTGGTAAGAGGGGACAAGGTTGTCTACCTTAAGGCCTATGGCAATAAATCGCTGGTTCCTGAGGTTGAGCCTATGACGGTGGAAACTATGTTCGACTTGGCTTCCGTGAGCAAATGCGTCAGCACAACTCTTTGTGTCATGCAGCTGATAGAGAACGGGTTAATCCGTCTGACTGACAAGGTTGACATGTATATTCCAGGGTTCAAGCCTTGGGTTGATCCTGAGACAGGAGAAACCGTGGATATCATTATCCGGGATCTCTTGACCCATTCTTCCGGACTGGACGCTTATCCTGACGTGGAAGGTTTTGTGGCAGAGTTTGGTGAGAACACTCCTGATGAGTTCGAAACTTATGTGGCCACTCGTGTTGGACGCAATTTCCGTCCAGGAACCCAATGTCTCTACAGTTGCATCAATTTCGTAACACTTCAGCGAATTCTCGAGGGGGTGACTGGAGAGAGGCTTTGCGACTATGCCCAGAGCCATATTTTCGATCCACTCGGACTTCAGCACACTTGCTATCTTCCCATTGACACCCAAATCAAGGCTCAAGGCGGGAAAGGCTCCCGCCGCCTCCCTGTCGCTTCGCGACCCTATCCGGGCAAATGGTCGGCGGTCAGGACCTTTCCCGCCTTGGCAGGATTGTGTGCTCCGACTGAGGTGCAGGCGGATGGGATGCCGTTGAAGGGTGCGGTCCATGATCCGCTGGCAAGAAAGATAATGGGAGGCAACTCGGGCAATGCGGGTGTGTTCTCCAATGCCGAGGATCTCAGTGTCATCTGTGCGGCGATCATAAATGGCGGAGCGCTTCCGGGAGCGGAACCTCAGGCCCGCATCCTCGGTCCACTCACAGTAGATCTGATGTGCAAGGCCCCTATCCAGAATGATCCTTCTGTAGGCAGAGCGTTAGGTTGGGACAAGGACGGATGGAACCCCGGAACCAGAGGAGACATATTTGATCCCGAGACCAGTATTTGGCATACCGGCTACACCGGCACCTCAATAGTGATGGACATGAATACCAAGACCGCGGTTGTCCTTCTCACCAACAGGGTCCACCCGGAAGACAAAGGCAGCCTCGCGCGTCTCCGCGCCCAAGTAGCTAATATAGTAGCCGGAGCGGTGATGGTCAGATAAGCTGGCGGATTATGTCGTCGGAGGTAAAGAAATGATCCTCCGGGATACGGATAGATCCTTCACTTCGCCCTTCGATAAACTCAGGTCTCTGTTCGGGATGACAACGGACAAGGGCGCCTTCTGAAAGCAGGAGGTCAACTGACTCGTCACCGGCAAGGGATCTTAGCTCGGCCTCAGGAAGACCATTGTCTGTGCGCAACGGAAGCATGATCCTCTCGACACGGATGTCCTCAGGAGTCAAATGTTCTTCTTCCCTGGAATATGTCTTCAGAGAACCGTCTTTTAGCCTGTGAGGGATGTCCTCGCTATTCCAAGACCTGACGGAACCAGCTGATAATGAGTGTGCTCCAGGGCCTAATCCGACATAGGGCACACGATGCCAATAGGCTCTGTTATGAACGGCTTCCCGGCCCGGAAAAGCGAAATTTGATATCTCATAATGGCGGTAACCAGCCGCACAAAGTTTAGAACAAAGCTGGTCATATTGCCGCCTGCATTGCTCGTCAGTGGCCTCGGCGAACTTGCCCTGGGTAATCAACCGCTCCAGGGCGCTATCTTCCTCAATGGATAATTGGTATGCGGAAATATGTTCAGGTCCAAGTGCCAAGGCTTTATCAAGTGTCTCTGACCATAGAGCCTCGGAAAGTTGAGGCAGTCCGAATATCAGATCAATACTGATATTGTCAACTCCGCAGCGACGCAACAAATAGAAGGCCTCCACAGCAGTAGCCGAATCATGCCTGCGATTCATCCAGCGGAGAATCCCATCGTCAAACGACTGGATTCCCATACTGATTCGATTGACACCAAGCGACAAAAGACCACGGACATATTCCTCCCCCTTCTCAACTATATCCTCCGGATTCACCTCCACGGTGAACTCCTCCCATGATCCTGCTGGCGTTACCCCTTCTGTTGGCAGCTGAAGAGATTGAACCACCTTGGAGAAAACATCAAGCGGAAGCACCGAAGGAGTGCCCCCGCCGATATATAAAGTATTGACCGCAAGAGTTTTGGCTATCTCCTCGCGCCGTCCCTCAATCTCCCCGCAAACCGCCTCCGCATACGCCTCAAAACACACTCTCCGTTCCGGCGAAGCTTCTGGCCGCCGACCATTTGCCCGGATAGGGTCGCGAAGCGACAGGGAGGCGGCAGAAGACTTTGCCGGAACACCCGACGTGGGCACAATGGAGAAGAATCCGCAGTAAGTGCAGCGGCTCTCGCAAAAAGGAACGTGAAGATAAATCACCGCCTAACGCAGCAGGAGCTCAGTCTTGCCGAGAAAAGCCTGCGCCGTATATGCCTCGATGGTGTATATGCCAGGAGCGTAGCTAGGGATGTCGTTGAGATAAATGCTCAAATCAACCTCCTTGCCCTCATAATCAACCTCACGAGAAGCGGAAGCGACCATCGTCTGGCCATTGTAAGTGAAAGAAGTCTGATTGCTGTTGGTAAGCAATATTCCCTCCGGATCCTTAACACGGATATACACCCTGACGGGACCCTTCGGAGCCAGATCATTCTCAACCAGGCTCAACGAAGCCAACAACCTGACGACCCTGCTACTGCGGTCAGTAACCTTGTCAGAACTGTTGTAAGCAGCCACACTGAGACCCCTTGACTTGATCACGGAACCAGCCGCGACCTGTCCGGAGAGGCTTTCGACCTGACCCTTCAACTCAGCGTTCTCGGCACGGCTCGACGCAGCCTCCTTACGGGCCGCGGCAGCGTCGGCTGTAAGCTTGTGGTTCAGAGTATTAAGGGAATCAATCTGGACGATGTAATTACGCATGATGCTCCTCAAAGTTCCGAGCTCTTTCTCGTACTGGCGCATCTTGGCTCGGTTCGTGGCCTCCGTCTTCTGGATCCTCTCAATCAGCTGGTTGACCTCCTCCCTGGAGGAATCCAACTGGCTGTTGACGGACTCATATTCAGAGGAAAGGCTGTCGTAGTCCCCCTTGAGGGCTATCATTTGCTGGGTAAGGTCCTCCTTCTCGGCGTTCAGGTCTTTAACGAGGGAAGACTTGGTTGTCCAAACATAGGCGAGACCAGCGGCCATGAGAGCGGCCACGGCGACAAGCGCCCACATAACATTCTTCAGACTCTTGTTTTTCTGCTCCTGTTCTTCGCGCTGGCGGCGCTCCAGGATGGGATCAATTTCAGACATATTATCGAATTCTTGGTTCAACGTGCAAAATTAACAAAACTATTTCTTTTTCGTATATTTGTGCATATCGCAAAAATCGAGCAAAATATGAGATACCTTATCAGATCGATCAAATACTTCATCTGGTTTGCCGTGATTCTCAGCATCACAATGGCTATTATGGTAGGGCTGGGACTGGTTGAGGCAGATTTCAACTTGATGTTCCGGGACGGAATCAAATCAATCTGGCAAATCGCCGCCCTCTTCTTGATCCTCGCCCTTGTCTATCCGGCGGTTGGATTCAGAAAACAAGAGGCTGTCGTATCCGGAGAATATTCCGAGGTTCGAGAGAAGGTCATAAACTTCATGGAATCAAGAGGTTACTACCTGGAGACGGAAGAAGGTGAGATCATGACTTTCAGGCTTCACTCAAAAGTCGGAGCGTTTTTCAAGATGCTGGAGGACAGGGTGACTTTCATAAAGGTTCCAGGAGGATTTGAGGTAGAGGGGCTGAGAAAGGAGATCGTCCGGCTAATCAGTGGACTGGAATATTTATTCAGGAACGAGGCAAATGAAAACTATTCTAAATATTAGAATATTATGAAAAGAGAAGACGATTTCAAGACCGTGATCACCTTGAACGACGCTATCAGCGCCCAGATGGTGGCCGGCATGCTTAATGAGAACGGGATTCCGGCGGCCGTGTTCGGAGCCGACTCGACAGCGATGCTTAACGGTGTCGGTAACATTGACGTCAAGGTCAATGCCAGTGACTATGACGCCGCGATGGAACTAATCAACACGCCAGCGGAAGACACGGAAGAAGAAGAGAATCCTGAAGAGGAGGAAGAGGCCTAGCCCAGGATAACCTTGGCAGCCGCTTCCAGGGCCTCGTAGAAATCCTTCCCATAAAGGAGGGTCAGTGGTTCGCGGAGGAACTCGTACACACGGGTTCCTTCGCGTTTTCCTTTTTCAAAAGCGGATTCACAGAGATGCCAGCGGTGGAGGTTAAGGGCCTGCCCCCCATTGGACAGTTTCTTGACTCGGATCGGATACAACCAGCAGGAGCGCGGTTTACGGAAGGAGCATGAACCGGCGAAGAAACACTTCTCAATTGAACAGAAGCAGTTTCCATCATCGTCAAAAGTGGTGAAAGCGCACTCTCCGGTGCCGTCCACGACCGGGGTGACAATATCTCCGTCACGGTCGATTATGAAAAACCCGTCTTTGTCAACTTGCGCACGGCCTTGCGGACGCATAAGTCGCGAATATACAGGATAATCCCTTTCAAGATCATCGAGTTCTTCCTCCTCAAGAGGAGCACCGCTATCGCCGATCACGCAGCATATTCCCTTGCAGACAGGGTAATCACAGGCGAAGAACTCTGTCACCACCTCCTCCGAGACCAGGATGTCCCCAATCTGGATAATCGTTCCGAAATCATTCTTGCGGCCGTACGACATATTCCACTCTCATTCCTGCCGCAAGGGCGTTGAACACATCTTTCACCTTGTCCGCGGTGACACCTTTTATCTTATCGTTGTAGCCAGTCAGCACATCCTTTCCGGCAGAATAGCGCATCAAGATGGCATCCGCATATTTCAACGGATCGGACAAAGACATTGAATATTCATTTGCCAGCAAAGATTTGCAAGAAGCGAGCTCCGCGGCTCCGACCGGTCCGGCGAGAACTTCGTCAATAACCTTCCTGGCGGCGACAAGGGCCTGCTCCAGATTCTTTTCTCCACTCTCAACTCCCTCAGGAAGACCATATTCCGGGACAGGGGTGAGGATAAACCTCAGATCAGCCAACTCTTTGGGGAATGTGGCAAAACTGTCCTCAGTGTCCACATGGAAACCATAACCTGCCATCTCTCCGGAAAGCCGTCTTGACAACGAGAGACCGGCTATCTTGAAGGCCATGAAAGTCTCGGTTGAGAACGGATGGTCCGCGGCAAGGCCAACGCTTATTCTGGCAGGGGCGCCTTCAGCTGAATATGAGATAGTTCCGCTTCTTAAAGCAAGAGAAACAGAAGGACGGGGAGAGGCTGTCTTGCTGACCCGGAAACTACCGAGAGCCTTGGCCAGATATTTCTGAACCGCATCCGAAGACAACTCACCGAGAAGAATGATTACACCATCAGAGCATCTTAAGAACTCCTTGGAGAAAAATGACTCCGCATCTGACAAAGTAGAGGGAGTGAGACCCGAATGTGACTTCACATCGGAATAGACATTGCCGGGATACATCAAGCTGTCAAGCTCAACGGGAGGAAGCATAGAGAGTTCCATCTGACGGTAAGCTTCGAAACCTGAATGATCCGCCTTCCTGTTATTCGCCATAGAGAGCAATGCCTTGACAACTAAAGCCAGGCTGCCCTTGGGGGCCATTCCGGAGATTCTCAGGTCGGATGCCGAGACCCTTGTCTCCATGCTTACTCCGTTGGCTTTCAACACCTTCTCAAAATCTCCCGGATTAAGGCCGGCTATTTTGTGGAGTCCGATCATGTCTGAGAAAAACGCTCCCTCGCCTGCTGGAAGATCACGGACAGTGGAGAATCCCCCTTTTATCATCATGGAATAAGCGAACCTGTCTCCAATCGGCATCTTCTTATAAATGACTCGCATGCCATTGGCAAAGGTCCACATCTCTCCCCCGGAGACAGGCTCCGTGGCAATATTTTTCAATTTGGTCTTTCCCCTGTCGGAACTGAATTCAACCGTGTCTTTAGCGGACACATTCCACTTGAATGTCGGTTTTTCAAGCATTGTCACGACATTCCAGGTGGACTTGAACATCATCTGGTATACCCATTCGTCATACTCGTCCGGACTCCCGGTCCATCTCACCGTGGCATTGTCATCATCACCCAGAAGCGCGGATGTGTAGTTGTTGAATAGGGAAACCTCAGTGTCAATAGGCATATTCCTGGTCGAGAAATACTTGACCTTTGTGGAAGAGAGGGCGAGATCTGAACCAGTAAGGTAGTTGGAGACGCATTGGCGCACCATTTCATCATTGGTCTGAGGCTGGATCAACGTCCCGAGAGCCGACTCCCTGAAAGTCCTGTACTCATCCTTACCGACGCCTTTCGATCCAAGCTCGGCGATGGTTGACGAAAGCGCCATCGTGGCTGGAATCAATTGATCTTCAGGCATTACCAGCCGTATAATAAAATGCTCATCTCCGGAAGTCTCGGCGCTTCCGACGCTATTAACTTCCATATTCCTGATCGGAATATTCCTGGAGATCAAAGAAGCCATAAGGCGGTCTTTGACCAATTCGGCCAGCTCCATCGAAAATAATTTCGAGATGAAAGGCTGAATAGTGTTCATCTGGGCTGCCGGAGTCCTTTGGGAACGGAAATCCACCTCCACAGACGCGACGTCAGATGGTTCAAATGACCATTCGATCCCATCGGAAGGCTCCCATTTGTACTCAGGTGCTTGGTAAGAGGTGACTCTTGACGGAACCATCAAGGAGAACACCTTCATTTTCTCTATTATCTCAGCCGGCTTGATGTCTCCAGAAACAATCACCGCATGAGGCCTGGGCTGGGTAGCGATAATGTCGAAAAGCATCAGAAGTGTCGTGTCAGCGGCAGCGACATCGAACATGGGGACATCATCGAAACGGAACAGGGTAGCGTCATCGAGATAAGAAATATAGCCTTCAGAACGGCATCCGATTCCTTTTCGGGAGAGGAACTCATGAGGAATAGTCTTGTTGAAATGGGGCAACGAAGACAGTTCCGACCGTGCCGCGAGAGTGTCCGTCATCCCCTTCCTGACAAGGGCGAAATCAGCCACTCCTTTCATTGTTGTGTTGGTCACGAGATAGTAAGAGATACCGTTTGCCAGCTCGCCTTTGGTGATAGTCGCGTCTTTCTGTAAAGCAGGCAGATTCTGTGCTGGCATATTTATTGAAAAGCCTAGCAAGACAGAACAAAGGACATATGTGAAAAAACGCCGCATTTCATGTACCTCTTATCGCAAAAATAATGAATAATGTGCGATTGACGCAATTTTTTTACTACATTTGTCTCCGTTCGCCTTAAGAAAAAGTTGAACCAAAATACATTGAAGGATGAAAAAAATTATTCTCGCAATCGCTTCTCTGGTCATGGCAGCCGGAATCGCTTCCGCTCAGGACATGGCTCAGGCTACTGAACTCTACAACAATGGCGCCACAGCCATCACTTTGAAAAACTGGACCGAGGCCCTCGATTATTTCCAGAAGGCTCTCGCGATGGGGACCGAGATCGGTGAGGAAGCCAACGAATTGGTCACCAATTGCAAGAACGCTATCCCCGGTGTTTCCCTTCAGATAGCGAAGGATCTCATCAGGGACGCCAAATATGATGAGGCTGCTCCCAAGCTTGAGGCCGCCGCTAAGATCGCTGAGGAATATGGCAACGAGGAGGTCGCCACGGAGGCCAAGGAACTTGTGCCTCAGATGTGGCTGCAGAAAGGCGTTGACGCCTTGAAGCTCAAGGACTTCGGAGAGGCCGCTGACGGATTCTCGAAATCCTATGCGATCGACACGACCGCCGGCAAGACCGCCCTTTATCTCGGACAGGCTCTTTCACAGCTTGGCAAGACTAACGAGGCTGTCGAGGCTTTCCAGCACGCCGCATGGAATGGCGAGAGTGAGGCCGCTTTGGGACAGATCTCCAACATCTATGTAAAGGAAGCCAATGTCGCTCTCAAGGCCCAGAAGTACGCCGACGCCGTCAAGGCGGCTGATAAGGCCAACTCCTACGCTGAGAACGCCAACGCTTACCTGATCGCCGGCCAGTCCTCACAGAAGTTGAACAAGAACGCTGACGCCATCAAGAACTTCGAGAAGTACCTCGAGCTCAAGCCGACCGCTTCCAACGCCAACGCTATCACCTACACCGTGGCTGCCCTTTATCAGGGACAGAAGAACAACGCCAAGGCCATCGAGTATTACAAGAAGGTCCAGAACGACGCCAAGTTCGGCGCCCAGGCTAAGCAGCAGATCACCGCTCTCGGCGGGAAATAATGATCGGACTTGAACTTCTCGCTCCGGCGAGGAACGCTGACATCGGCATCGCGGCCATCGACTGCGGTGCCGATGCGGTATATATCGCCGGACCGGAGTTCGGGGCAAGACAGGATGCGGGCAACTCCCTTGAGGATGTCCGTCGTCTTTGTGAATATGCCCACAGATTCGGGGTCAGGATATTCTTGACCCTCAACACAATCCTTTATGACTCGGAACTTCCTGAGGCTGAGCGTATTCTTCATGATGCTGCCGAGGCTGGCGTAGATGCCATTATCGCCCAGGATCTGGCGGTATTCGAGATCCTTCGCTCCGCTCAGGATGACATGGAGGTTCATGCTTCGACGCAATGCGCCATCAGGACTCCTGAACAAGCCAGGTTTTACGAGAGTCTCGGCGCTTCAAGGATTGTACTTGAGCGTCAACTGTCCCTGGACCAGATCAAGGCGATCAGGGATGCTGTAAGCTGCGAACTGGAGTTCTTTGTTCACGGGGCGCTTTGCGTCTGCTACAGCGGGCAGTGTTACATGTCTGAAGCGGTGGCTGGGAGAAGCGCCAACCGGGGAGCCTGCGTACAAGCGTGCAGGTCACTTTACGACCTGGAGGACAGCACTGGGAAGATTCTAGTCAAGGACAAAGCACTGTTGTCTCTTAAAGATTACAACCTGATCGGGCGGCTCTCAGACCTTGCCGAAGCTGGTGTCTGCTCCTTTAAGATAGAGGGGCGGCTCAAGAATATATCTTATGTTCGGAACACCGTCAGGGCATATTCAAAGGCCCTTGACGAACTTGTTGCGGCACATCCGGAAAAGTATCGCCGAGCCTCTTTCGGCAGGGTCGGAGGAGGTTTCGTTCCTGACCTCGGAAAGACTTTCAACCGTGGCTACACCGAGCTTTTCCTGAACGGCAAAAGAGGCCGTTGGTCCTCAATGGACGCTCCAAAGTCTGCCGGCGAAGAGATAGGAACTGTAATCAGCATCAGGACGCGCGCTGGAGCTGCCGTCAAGCTTAGGCCGTACTCAGCCGCAGCAAGCCCTGAGCGAAGTCGAAGGGCGAAGCGAGAATGGACGCGGCCGGGCTCGAGCGGCAGTCCGGCGCCATTCTCGGAGCTTGTTATAAAGTTGGACAATCCGGCGACGGTGCTGCGCAACGGTGACGGGTTCACTTTCAGTCCAAAGGACGGGAGCGAGATCAAGGGGTTCCGGGGCGACATCTGCGAAGGGTCGAGAATCATCTGCCGAGATGTGCCAGGGCTATACGTCGGAGCCAGACTTCGCCGGAACCTTAGCGCCTCCTTCGAGAAAGAACTCGAAACCAACCTCACCACACGCAGCATAGCAGTATCCGTCGCCCTCGTATTCACTGATTCAGCGGCGACAAGCGCTATAAATGTTAAGGCGAGAAGTGAGGATGGAAGGGTTGTGGAGTTCGATGTTGACGGAGGCGAGCAGGAAGCAACGAATCGGGAGCGGATGGAGGCGATGTTCCGTTCGCAAATTGAAAAGGCCACAGGAATATATTCATTCATCCTAACAAGCTTGGATTCAAGTGGTTCCGCCGTAAAACTGCCCTTCATGTCCGCATCCGCCATCAATGGCATCCGCCGGGAAATCGCCCAAAGGCTGGATCAGATGGAGTGCGGCAATTGTCATCCTGAACATAGTGAAGGATCTGTGGCAGAAGAACGCGCCTTATATTCAGAATCCATTGATTATAAATCAAATATCTCCAACAGGGTCGCACGTGAAATCCTCCAAGAACTTGGAGCGAAGGAAATCGAGGATGCCTTCGAGCTGACTCATCGGCAAGGAGCCGAGCTGATGAGGAGCAAATACTGCATCCGACATGAGCTCGGCCTATGCCTGAAAGATTCTTCGACCTCCGGCCCTTCGGCAGGCTCAGGGCAGGCCCTCAGAATGACAAAGGGGAATCTGTTTCTCGTCAACAACGGCCGGCGCTACCGCTTGGGCTTCGACTGCGCCCGATGCGAGATGACCGTCGGAGTCGTTTTCGAGGCTTGAAAATCCACTTTTGAATAAATTGCTCCCAGAGACCTAATAGCATTCTGGATTGAAAGAACTCTTTTAGGTGAAGGAGTCTTGAAACCGTTGACATAGTCACGGATTAGGGTCGGATTGATTCCGGCGAACTTGCCGAAGCCAGAGATATTGATCTCACTAGGACTCATAAAGAAAGCTTGAAGAGGAGTGGGGATGGCATCTTCGTATTCGAAGCTTTCGAAACTGACATCAACCCCAAGCTCCGGCCAATGGATACCCTCAAAGCCAAATCTATAAGCATTTCGCTGATCTTCAGAAGCTTCCGCAAGCTCAGGATACCAAGCCAGCGACTGCTTCAATTCTCTACCCTCCGAATCTTCCCCATACAAGAACCTCTTGTCAAACCAGATTTTCCTGATCTCCATATTTTTTGTTTTTAAAGAAAACCTTCCAACTGTTCACAATGGTTTCCCTATTCTCTTCCAAAACAGCTTCAATCCTCTTAAGATCACCAGCCTTGATTCCTTTGGAATACCTTTGAACAAACCTCTCGCCTTCCAAATCGTACACCGCATATCCTTCAGCTCCTTCAATGTGGACGTGAATCGGTTTATGTTCCCTGCTGAAAAAGAAGTAGGTGAAACCAAATAATCTGAAAACTTCAGGCATACAATAATAGGTATTAAAATTGACACTAACAAATATTAATTGAAGGTGAAAGTGATGGAGACGTCGCCGAAGCGGTTGGGGATGTTGTTGTTTTTCTCGAGATAGTTAGCTGACAGCTTGCCTCTCCAGACAATGTCGTCGTTACGCCGGTAGGGAATCTCCACATCAAAGCCGTAAGTCTTGGTTTTAATGGTAACCTTACCGCTTGACTTCCAAGAGGTTACCTTTCCTCCGTCATCCTCGTTGATAAGGAGTGCGCATTCTGTGAGCTGTCCGGACCATTCGGAAACGATAACCGTATTGTACCTCAAAACGCTGCCGATCTGCCCCCTCTTCACCTTAATCATCAAATCTGTCACTTCCGGAGTGTACTTTGAAAGATCCGAAACAATATCAGCGGTGAAGGCCTTCAGAGAACCCAATTTGATAAAGAACTCGCTACCTCCCGCAAGCCAGGAATCGTATTGCCTGTGAACCTTGAACTCTTTGAGTCTCAATGTTTTGAAATCAGTATTTGCCCTAGTCTCGACTGGTTCGGGGCGGAGTTTCGCCGCCATCTGAGGAGTCATGGCTCCGGCATCCTCATTCCAACCTATAACCCAGACGGGATTCTCCCGGGCATAATTCTCGTCAACTACAATCTCTTTCACAATCCACTTCCCATCAGGTAGTTCCTCACGACAAAAAGCGATATTTGACTCAAGCGCCATCTCTGGACAAAATGTGATGACAGGCATGGACTTTTTGTCCCAATTCTCTGAATATGGCCAATAAATCTGGAGACCGGATGTAGCCAAGTCAAGGGAGGCTGAACTTGCGGAAACAGCCTTGGATAGAGGTTTCCGATACTCTACGGCCGCTCTGGTACCGGTCAACTCGTCACCAATCCCACGACCAGGAGAAGCGAACATGTCCAGGAAAGTGTATTCCTCATCATATCCATTGGCAGATGAAGCGTTTACCCCATCCCAAACTTCCATGACTTGTTCAATTGAGAGGGGTACTTCGGAAAGCATCCGAGCCACAGATGCCGGTGTCGCTGAGAATGAGACTGCTGGTTCCATCGGAGTGATGATGGAGGACTCCGTCTTGTCGCAAGCTTGGAAAGAAAGCAGGAGAACGGATGCGAGCGCCAACGGCAGAGGCAGTGGCGACTTCTTTTTAGCGATGAAATATTTCATTTTGAATAAGTTTTTAGTTGTTAATATCTTACATCGCAAAGTGACAAAAAAACATCCGTTGAACAAAATATTCAACGGATAAATCCAGAAAAACGCCCTGCAGGAGGTTCCGAGGGCATTTAGGAGAACTTCACGAAACGGTTTTTACCGTAAAAATCGTACAACAACTCCACATTTTGGAAGTCTGAATCTTTGAAAACCGCCACGGTCCCGTCTCCGATCAACTCATTGATCTCAACTATTCCGGTCCCTCCCACAGAAAGAAGGCTGCCAGCCCATCTGGCTATCGCCCTATAAAACAATAGAGGATCGCCATCGGGGACGAACAGCGCCAAGTCGGGCTCATATTCAGTGACGTTTGGACGCATCTCCGCTTTCTGGGACTCCATAATGTAGGGAGGGTTCGCCAAGATGAGATCAAACTTACCGCTGAGGGAAACCGGTGGCTCAAGAAGGATGTCGGCTTGGAAGAAAACCGGCCTTTCGGCACGCTCAGGGGCCGGATCTTGGCTGGAGGCGACCGCAAGAGCGGCTTCTGAGATATCCACACCATAAACTTCAGATCCGGGGATATCCAGGGCCAGGGTCCATGCTATGCATCCCGAACCAGTACACAGGTCAAGGACACGGATGGGGTCAGATCTGTCTTTGGAAAGCTGCGATCCAATCCTAATCGCTTCAGCACAAAGCATTTCCGTCTCTGGTCTAGGAATCAGGACATCAGGACTTACCTTGAAACGACGCCCGCAAAACTCTTCGAACCCCAGCACATATTGCACAGGCTCGCCTGAAGCGAGCCTGTCAAGATCATCTGATAGTGCGGATAAATATTCTGCCGGGATAGTGTAATATGGCTCGGTCACATAGGTGTAACGGTCTATCCCAAGACGTTCCCCGCAGAGAAGATGAAGGATATTCCTGGCTTCGGGGGCCGGATAAAGGCTAGTAAGGCGGGAAACTCCTTCCCTAAGGAAATCCCCGAGCAGCATCAGGAACTCTCTATTATTCCTGTAAGGAAGTCGGTGATGTCGATTCCGGCGGTCCTGACCATCTTAGGGACGAGCGAGGCGCTTGTCATACCGGGGATAGTGTTGACCTCCAGGAAATAAAGGGCGTCCTCCGCCAAGATATAATCCACTCGGACCACACCTCTGCAGCCAAGATAGGCATAAATCTTTTTCGTTACTTCCTGAACATGAGTGCTGATAGCCTCGTCGACCGGCGCGGGGCAAATCTCCTGACTGTTGCCGTTGTACTTGGCGTCATAATCGAAATAATCATTATTGGTGACTATCTCGATGATAGGCAGGGCTTTGATTCCATCTTTATCAGCATAAGCGGCGCAAGTGAGCTCACGACCTTGGACGCCCTGCTCGACAATCACAGTAGAACCTTCAGAGAAGGCGAAACTGATAGCCTCTTTGACATCCTCCGGCTTCAAGACTTTAGTTATACCGAAACTCGATCCGCCATCTGTAGGCTTAACGAATACCGGAAACTTCAAAGTGGCGGCTATCTTCTCGGACACCTTGTCCAGATCCATCCCGTTACGTACAAACACGTCAGGGGCGCACTTCACGAAATCCGTCTCACGAATGTAGCTCTTGCAGGCGAACTTGTCGAACGCCACGGCCGAAACGAAAGCGCTACAGCTGCTGAAAGGGATGCCGAGCATCTCCAGATAGCCTTGGAGGAGACCATTCTCTCCCGGAGTGCCATGCTGGACAATATAGGCATAATCAAACTTTACCTTCTCACCGTAGACCTTGACGGAGAAATCAGTCTTGTCAACTTCAGGACGAGATCCCTCGGGAAAAGGAATCCTCATCGCATCGTGTTTCTTCATCGCGACGAGCTGCCATTTGCCGAACCTCGCGAATATCTCATAGACATCGTATTCCGTCCCGTCTATACGGGAGGCGACGAACTCTCCGCTGCGGCAAGAGACCTCCCATTCGGAAGAGTCACTGCCATAGAACACCGCGATTTTGCTGAACTTGCCCATATCTTATTCAAAATAATAGTCTTCAATCTGCGATTGCTGCTCTGAGACCTCATCATCGCTTCCGGTGCAGCCCAAACCGTCCACAACTCCCGCGGGAGCGATGAACTTATCATTGGCGGTTATGCCTAAAGTCCCGTCCGCCAACACTTTCTTCATGAATATACCCCATGTGGGAAGGGACATGTTCGCTCCCTGGCCGAGAGTACCGGACTGGAAGTGGATCTGACGGTCCTCAGCCCCGGTCCAGACACCAGCGACTAGGGTCGGAGTGTAACCTATGAACCAGCCGTCTGAATTGTCATTGGTGGTACCGGTCTTTCCGGCTATCTCTCCCATCAAGTTGTAACGGTAGCGCAGCCTGCTGGCTGTTCCACCTTGGACGACACCCTCCATAAGGTTGACCATCAAATAGGCAGTGTTCTCGCCGATGGCCTCACGTTTGCGGTTGGCGAACTCACTGATCACATTGCCCTGGCTGTCTTCTATTCTCGTGACAAACAAAGGCGACACATATACACCCCTGGAAGGGAATGTGTTGTAAGCGGCCACCATCTCCCACAAAGAGATGTCGGCGGGGCCGACACAAAGCGCGGGAACCTCGTCAATATGACTCTGGATACCCATCCTTCGCATCATGTCAGCCATGGCCTCAGGGCCGAACTGCTTCATCAGATAGGCTGAGATATTATTGGAGCTGTTCGTCAGTCCCCATTTCAAGGTCACAGTCTTTCCGATCCACTTCTCGCTATCGGTACTCCTTGGTGTCCAAGTGGTTCCGCCAGGAATCTCAAAAGTCTGAGGCAGGTCGACCACCTTGTCGCAAGGTGTCATGCCCTCCTGCATCGCAAGTGTGTAAAGGAAGGGCTTGATTGTGGAACCAACCTGACGTTTACCCTGACGGACATTATCATATTTGAAATAACGGTAGTTGGGACCTCCGACATAAGCCTTGACATGTCCTGTTCCAGGCTCCATGGCCACAAAGGCCGTTCTGAGCATCGACTTGTAATACTTGATCGAGTCGTCAGGAGTCATCGTGGTGTCGATGTAGCCTTTGCTATTATAAGCGAAAATACGCATCTTGACCGGCACCGAGAATGTCTTCTGGATCTGGGAATCGCTCAAACCATCTTTCTTGAGAAGGCGCCAGCGGTCACTCCACCTGCGAGCCTGGTTCATCAGACGGTCGCGGGTCGCCTGGTCAATATCATTTGAGAACGGAGCGTTAGTCTTGTATTTCAGATCCTTCATGAAATCCGCTTGGAGCTCTTTGATCCTTTCGGCGACAGCCTCCTCGGCATATTTCTGCATCTTGTAATTGATGGTCGTGTATATCCTGAGGCCATCCCTGTCAAGATCGTAAGGCGTACCGTCCGTCTTGGTGTTCTTCTCAAGCCATCCGTATAGCTCATCATTCGCCCAAGCAAGAGAGTCAGCTGTGTAGTCCTCGCGGACCTTGTAATCAGAACGACGGGGCTTCTTCGCGGTCATCACGCGCCTGATCATATCCCTGAAATAAGGAGCTCTTCCGGCGTTATGATCCTGGATCTCATAATTGAGGGTGATGGGAATCTCGCGGATAGAGTCCCTTTGGGCCTTGTCAATATAACCAGCCTTCTCCATCTGTCCGATCACGAAGTTCCTTCTGATGAGAGCCTTATCCGGATTGAGCGCGGGGTTGTAACGAGTTGGCTTGTTGACCATTCCCACCAACATCGCACTCTCCTCAACTGTAAGGTCAGAGGGATGCTTCCCAAAGAAAGTCTCAGCCGCGGAACGGACTCCATAAGCGCTGCTGCCGAAAAAAATGGAGTTGAGATACATGGTCATTATCTCATCCTTGGTGTAGTCTCTCTCCAGTTTCACGGCCGTGATCCACTCCTTGAGTTTGATCCAGACCATCTTCATGTGGTATATTCCCGGGACTTTACGGCCTATCTCCATTCTGGGGTACAAGGTCTTCGCGAGCTGCTGGGTGATCGTGCTGCCTCCTCCCTGATTGGAACGACGCAGAAGGATAGTCTTGAAAAGCACACGGGCAAGACCTTTGAAATCAATACCGGAATGCTTGTAGAACCTGGCGTCCTCAGTGGCGACAGCGGCGTGGACCAGGTTGGGAGAAATCTCCTCGTAGGTCACGTATGTCCTGTTCTCGATGTGGAAGGTGGCCAGGGTCTCCCCGTCCTGGGCTATGATCTGTGTGGCAAGGTTGTTTTCCGGATTCTCAAGTTCCTTGAAGGAAGGGATGTCAGCGAACATCCAAACCAGCAAGATCATGAATAACACGAACAAAACCGGTATGGTGATGAGTATCCAGAACCACTTTGTGATTTTCTTTCTCGTCTCTTTGGTCATAATAAAGACAAATTTATAACAAAATTTGGAAAATTGCCCGGTTTGTGCTTTACTTTGCGGTGCGAAACATCGAACAATTCTATGAACAACTTTCAAAAAAAGACATTATGGCAGACAATCTAGTTATCGTGGAGTCTCCGGCAAAAGCCAAGACAATCCAGAAGTACCTCGGAGATGACTTCACCGTCAAATCCAGTTTCGGACATATCAGAGACTTGCAAGACAACAAACTGAGCGTGGATGTGGAAAAGGGGTTCGCCCCCGAGTATGTGATCCCGGCTGACAAGAGAAGGGTTGTGGCGGATCTTAAGAGAGCGGCTGACTCAGTTTCCACGGTGTGGCTCGCATCCGATGAGGACCGTGAGGGAGAAGCTATATCTTGGCATCTTTTCGAGACTCTCGGACTCAAAGAGGATAAGACCAAAAGGATAGTATTCCACGAAATCACCAAGGACGCCATCTTGAACGCAGTCCGAACCCCCAGATCCATAGACATGAATCTCGTGAACGCCCAGCAGGCGCGCCGTGTCCTTGACAGGCTTGTCGGTTTCGAGCTTTCACCTGTCCTCTGGAGAAAGATTCAGCCGAAACTCTCGGCTGGACGCGTGCAATCAGTCGCTCTACGACTGGTTGTGGAGAGGGAAAAGGAGATCATGAATTTCAAGAACGAGTCGTTCTACAAGGTCGAGGCGGTTTTCCACCCGGCCGGATTGCCCGCTTCTGTCAAGGTCAAAGCTACTTTGGACACAAGATTCTCAAATATTGAGGAAGCCAGGGCATTCCTGCAGGATTGCGTTGACGCCGAGTTCAAGATCTCTGATGTCGAGAAGAAAGAGGCGGTCAGGTATCCCGCTCCTCCGTTCACTACCTCAACCCTCCAGCAGGAGGCCGCGAGGAAACTCCATTTCCCCGTGAGCGTGACGATGAGGGTGGCTCAGTCACTCTATGAGAGAGGTCTGATCACTTACATGAGAACAGACTCCACAAATCTCTCGGCGCTTGCGCTTGGCACCTCAAAGAAATATATTATCGAGCATTTTGGAGAGGAATATCAGAAGACCCGTCAGTTCAAGACCCACAGCAAGGGAGCCCAGGAAGCCCATGAGGCGATCAGACCGACATTTGTGGAAAACACTGATATTGATGGGAACGCGCAGGAGAAAAAGCTCTACAATCTCATCTGGAAGCGCACTGTCGCCTCTCAGATGGCAGATGCGAAGGTGCTGCTGACCACGATGAAAGTATCCTCAGACAAGAGGACCGAGAAGTTTAATGTGCAAGCCACCCAAGTGTTATTCGATGGTTTCCTCAAGCTTTACATGGAGGGCACCGATGACCAGGAAGCGGAGAATGATGATGTCATCCTCCCCGACCTGAACACCGGCCACATCATGGAAAGGAAGGGTATTACCGCCGAGCAGAAATTCACAGCCGCTCCTCCGAGATATTCAGAGGCCACTCTTGTTAAGAAACTGGAAGAACTCGGAATCGGACGCCCTTCGACTTACGCCACCACAATCAGCACCTTGAAATCCGGCAGAGGCTACATAGTCAACGGTGACAAAGAAGGACAAAAATTTCCTGTCACCCACTTGACACTAAAGGACTCGACCATAACGGAAACATCTAAGACTGAGACTGTTGGGGCCGAGAGAGGGAAACTCCTTCCTCAAGAGATCGGGATGATTGTGACGGAATATCTCGAGAAAAACTTCACTGACATCATGGACTACGACTTCACCGCTAATGTGGAGAAGGATTTCGACCAGGTCGCCAGTGGTGAGCAAGAGTGGAACAAAGTCATCGGAGAGTTCTACTCACCTTTCCACAAGAAGGTGGAAGAAGTGCTCCATGATGGTAACTTCAGCCGTGTGTCAAAGGAGATCGGAGTCGATCCCGAAGGTAATGTGATCATGGCGAAGTTCGGAAAATTCGGGCCGTTCATCCAGAAAGGGGAAGGAGAAAACGCGCAGTTCGCATCACTCGCCAAAGGGCAGTTGATTGAGAATATCACTCTCGCTGAAGCTCTTAAGCTTTTCGAGCTTCCGAGAACTGTTGGCGAATACAAAGGAGTTCCGGTGATAGCCACAAAGGGCCGTTTCGGTCCATACATCAAATATGGCGACAAGAATGTCTCCCTGCCAAAAGGCAAGGATCCTGTCAAGGTCAGCCTGGAGGATTGCATATCCCTGATTGATGCCAGCGAGGGAAACACAACGGAGAATCCTGTGATCATGGAGTTCAAGGACTCTGATATCCAGGTGATAAACGGACGGTATGGTCCTTACATCAAGGCCGGAGGATCCAACTACAGACTTCCTAAAGACACTGATGCCGCCACGCTCACAGAAGAGGCTTGCAAGGATATTATTGAAAATTCAAAACCGACGGCCAAAGGTCGCAGACGTTTCAAAAAGTCTTGATTTTTTAAATAATTTGGTTAAATTTGCCACCTGCAAGTTATAAATTGAAAGCAATGGCAACTTACCACATCGACCAGATCGACCAGAAGATCCTTTCTTTCCTGGTGAAAAACGCAAGGATGCCTTTCTTGGAAATCGCTCGTGAGTGCGGGGTTTCAGGTGCGGCTATCCATCAGAGAGTCAAGCGTTTGGAGACAAACGGAGTTATCACGGGATCCCGCCTGCTGGTAAAACCTCAGGCTCTCGGACTCAATGTTTGCGCTTTCATCAGCGTGACCCTTTCTGAAGCCAACAAGTATCCCGAAGTTGTCGCTTGCCTTAAGAAAATTCCCGAGATTGTGGAGTGTCATTTCGTGACCGGCAGCGCGGCCTTGCTTGTGAAGGTTTATTGCTTTGACAATGACCATTTGATGGAAGTCCTGCTGAACACGATGCAGAATATTCCTTTCGTCCAGTCGACAGACACAATGATCTCTCTCGACCAGGCCATTGAGCGTCAGGTGTGGGTTAAAGACTATAAGAGCACCAGTTACCAGACTAACGGCGAGAGGATGAAATAATCATCCTTGCCAGCTCGAGATCCTCTGGCGAAGTCAACTTGAAATTATACCTCTCTCCCAAACAATAGGAGAGGGGTATTCCTTTTTTTGCGGCGACAGAAGCGTCATCCGTGAACGAGGTGTCGAAGGCTTGTGAATATGCCGCCTTGATGTCTTCGGAGCGGAACATCTGCGGAGTCTGCGCGCAGTAGACCCTGGACCGGTCGATCTCCTCTCCTGAAGACTTCAGTATATCCTCCCCTAAATCTCCCTTGGCCTTATCCAGCAATTTCAAGGTGTCTACCGATGGAAGGACAGGAATCAATGCCCGGCACTTTCCCGTAGACATTTTTGAGAACATATTCCTGACCAATTCTTGAGAGAGAAGGGGACGGACCCCATCGTGAATGGCCACCACAGCCCCATCCGGCACCTTTTCGAGAGCGTTCCTCACCGAATGGAAACGGGTGAATCCACCGGCCACAAGAAGCTGCGGGCAGAGGAAATCCGACGACAGGCAATACTCCCTCCAAAAAGAGATATGTTCCCTCGGAAGGACAGTAATCACCCGTATTTCCGGAACCGCTGAGACGAATGTCTCGATAGTTCTCCTGAGAATCGGCTTCCCACCAAGATCCAAAAATTGTTTGGGCGTGGAAGAGCCCATACGGCTGCCGCTTCCGGCCGCCATCACGATCAATATTTTGTCTCCGACATTCATAATTATCCTCGCGAATATAACTTTTTTTGTATATTTACAAGTTGTAAACAAGACATGGATTTTATATGGCATTTTCATTTCTCACACAGGAAATAGCAATGGATCTCGGTACCGCCAACACCGTCATCTTCCGCAACGATCAGAAGGTGCTGGACGAGCCGAGCATTGTAGCTATAGACAATAATACCCAGAAATGCATCGCTATCGGCCAGCAGGCCAAGTTGATGCATGAGCATACCAACCCCGGCATCAAGACCATCCGCCCGCTGAGGAACGGAGTCATTGCCGACTTCAACGCCGCGGAGATGATGATCAAGGGGTTTATCAAGCAGGTCAACAACAAGAAGAAATCTCTCTTCTCCCCCAACCTCAAGATTGTCGTAGGTATCCCCTCAGGCAGTACCCAGGTTGAGATCAGGGCTGTCCGCGACTCTTGCGAGCATGCTGGAGGTAGGGATGTCTACCTCATCTATGAGCCGATGGCCGCCGCCCTCGGTATAGGTCTCGACGTGGAGGCCCCGAAAGGCAACATGGTGGTCGATATAGGTGGTGGTACGGCTGAGATTGCGGTGATCTCCCTCGGAGGAATTGTCGAGCAGGAGAGCATCCAGACCGCCGGTGACGTTTTCAATACCGACATCCAGTATTACATGCGCCAGCAGCACAACATCAGGATCGGAGAGACGACGGCTGAAAAGATCAAAATCGCTGTCGGAGCTGTCATTCCTGACCTTGATGAGGAACCCGAGCCTTATGTGGTCAACGGTCCTAACCTCATGACCGCCCACCCGGTGGAAGCTGTGGTCACCTACCAGGAGATCGCCCACTGCCTGGACAAGTCAGTGGCGAAACTGGAGGCCTCAATCCTCCACGTGCTTGAGCAGACTCCCCCTGAATTGTATTCAGACATAGTCGAAAACGGAATATTCCTTTCCGGAGGAGGCGCCCTCCTGCGCGGTCTGGCGAAGAGGTTCACAGAGAAGGTAAACATCCAGTTCCATGTCGCTGAGGATCCGCTTAGGGCCGTGGCGAGAGGAACCTGTATCGCCCTCAAGAAGACTTCCAATTACTCATTCCTCATGAGATAATGCCCAAGGAGAGACCATTGGCAATCAGAATACTCAACCTCGCGGTTTTCATCCTGCTGGAGACCGCGGCTCTGCTGATGCTCTCCAATAATAACGCCCTGCAGAAACTCTGGATATCCAGATTGTCTCATGGCTTCATGGCCAAGACTTGGGGAACCTCCCAGGCCATTGGCAATTATTTTCACCTGAAAAGGCAGAATGATGAGCTGGCTCTTGAGAATGAGCACCTTAAGAGTGTGTTGAGAGGCTATGAGCTGGCAGCGAAAGAGAGTGACCCTTCCTTGAAGCCTGTATTAGGAGGGGATGGCTTCAAGTATATTCCAGCCACAATAATAAAGTCCGGGACTTCCTCCCAGCACAACTATCTCATCCTTGACAAAGGACGGGATGACGGGGTTGTCGAGAACTCCGGAATCATCACCTCAAAAGGCGTGATAGGCATTGTCGACGCGGTCAGCAAGCACTACTCGTTCGCTATTTCCTTCCTGAACAAAGAGCTGAATATCAGCGCGAGGATTGACTCGTCCGGAGCGGTCGGCCCGCTGGCATGGGATGGTCTCAGGACAGACGAGGGAGTGCTTAGGGAAATTCCGCTGCAGTTCAAATACAACCCCGGTGACACGATCTACACCAGCGGTTATTCAGCGATATTCCCGCCGGACATTCCGCTTGGTGTGGCGGGCGAGGCCAAGGTTATCAACGGAGCGACTAACGAAATAAGGGTCAAATTATTCCAGGACCACAGCGCCTTGAAATATGTCACCATCATTGAGAACACCAGGATCAAGGAGATAGAGGAGATCGAGAATTCCGACAACCAAAACAAGGGGGAAAAGAAATGAGGAACACTTTCACCTTGACATACATCCTGATGATGGTGGCGCAGATGCTCTTCACCAACTACTTCCATTTCACTCCTCTTTGCATGGTGACCATTCTCCCTGTCATGGTGCTATGTATCCCGACCAGGATCAACACGACTTGGGCGATGGTGATCGCCTTCGCCACCGGACTCGCCGTTGATTTGTTTGTAGATGGGGCACTCGGACTAAACGCTCTCTCACTTGTTCCTGTTGCCTTCTTGAGGAAGAGCATCATCGAAATGATTTTCGGTTCGGAACCTTTTGAGCATCAGGAGAATATATCTACCAGAAAGTATGGGTTCGCAAGGGTGTCTTTCGCCATCCTGATCGTTACCATCCTGTTCTTGGCCATCTATATCACCGCGGATTGCGCAGGCACACGCCCGCTGTGGTTCATGGCTTCAAAGCTGGGCATATCCCTGCTCGCCAGTTATTTGGTCTCCGCCCTAATTGTCAACATGCTGAGCTATGACGACAGAAGGTAACAACCGGAGCCGGGTCCTGCTGATAGGTCTGTTGGTTGTGGCGGTTATCCTCCTCGCCAAGTTGTTCTACATTCAGATTGTCGACGACAAGTACAAGATCAATGCGTCGAACAACTCGATGGTCTATGACATGATCTATCCCACCAGAGGAATCATTTATGACCGCAACGGGAAGATAATCGTCAGCAACAAAGTCACTTACGACATTCTGGTCACTCCCAGGGAGGTTACCAAATTCGACACCTTGCTGCTCGCTTCCGTCCTTGAGACAACTCCGGAATTCATCCGGGAGAAGATGGCTGAATATTCCAGGAACAAGAAAAAGATAGGCTACCAGAGCATGGTCATGCTGAAGCAGATCAAGCCCGAGACCTACATGAAATTCGCTGAGATCCAATACAATTTCCCGGGTTTCAGAGGACAGGTAAGGAGCATCCGGGATTACCCGGTCAACGCCGGAGGCAACCTGCTCGGTTATGTGTCCGAGGTGGATCAGAAGTACATAGATGACCACCCGGGAGAATACAGACCTGGTGACTATGCAGGCAAAACAGGCATCGAGGCAGCTAGGGAAAAAGACCTGAGAGGCGAGAAAGGCTACCATATCTACCTGCGAAACTCCCGCAACCAGATCGAACGCCGCTACAAGGACGGGGAGATGGACAAAGAGGCGGTTCCGGGACATGATATCGTCACGACTATCGACGCCGACCTCCAGCAATACGGCCAGCAACTTATGAAAAACAAGGTGGGCAGCCTTGTTGCTATCGAGCCGAAGACCGGAGAGATCCTTTCCCTGGTTTCCAGTCCCGGAGTGGACGTCAGCATGCTCGCCGACATCAGCCAGCATTACAACGAGATCATCAAGGATCCCCACAAGCCTATGTTCAACAGGGCTGTCCAGGCTCCTTATCCTCCAGGTTCCGTGTTCAAGCTTGTCAATGGCCTTATCGGTCTCCAGGAAGGCACTCTCAACATGGATATGGCTTATCCCTGCTACCAAGGTTACCATTTCGGAAGCCACAAACTCGGATGCCACAACCACTGGTCGCCGCTCAAGCTGGAGGAGGCTATCATGATGTCCTGCAACGGGTTCTTCTGCTACGTCCTCAGGAATATCCTCGAGAACAAGAAGTACAAGAATATCGACGAGGCCCTCGACAAATGGAACGAATATGTCCAGAGTTTCGGCTTCGGCCATAAGCTAGGAAGCGACTTCCCTGCCGAGTTGGGCGGCACCTTACCCACCTCGAAGCTATATAACAAACGCTATGGTAAGGGAGGATGGAAGTTTACCACGATCATTTCGATCTCGATCGGACAGGGAGAGGTCGGTGTGACCCCGCTCCAGATCGCCAACCTGGCCGCTATCATGGCGAACCGTGGCTGGTACAAGATTCCCCACATTGTCAAAGCCTCGGAAGGTGTTGAGATTGAGCCTAAATACTACGACAGGCAGTACACGATGGTCGACACCACCAATTTCAAGAAAGTGATCAGGGGAATGTGGCGGGCTGTCAATAACGGACCCGGAACCGGTTGTACCGCGGCAATAGCCGAGGTCAAGGGCCTTGACATCTGCGGCAAGACCGGCACAGCGCAAAACCCGAGGGGCGCGGATAACTCGGTGTTCATCTGTTTCGCTCCGATGGACGATCCGAAAATCGCGGTTGCCGCTTATGTCGAGAACGCCGGCTTCGGCGCCACTTGGGCGGCTCCTATCGCCTCCCTCCTGATTGAGAAATATCTCAACGGTGAGACTTCCAGACCTGATCTCGAGAACAGGGTTTTGCAGGGAGATTTGATGTCAAGGGTGAAAACTTACAATTAAAGGATGGGTAATTTCTCGGACAGAGGTGTCAAGCAGTCTATAGACTGGAAGCTGGTAATATCCTACCTGCTTCTGATCCTTATCGGCTGGGTCAACATCTACGCTTCCGTCCACTCATCCGAACCCTCCAGCATATTTGATTTCAGCGTCCGCAGCGGGAAACAGTTCGTCTGGATACTCACCGCCATGGGACTGGCGCTTATCATCCTATTCGCGATCAATCCCCGGTTCTTGGAAAGTTCCGCCTTGCCATTGTACCTGTTCGTGCTGGTCCTGCTCGTGGTGGTCATATTCGTATCAAAAGATGTGAAGGGATCCCATTCCTGGTTCGAGTTCGGCCCGGTCAAGTTCCAGCCGGCGGAGATTTCCAAGATATCCACCTCTCTCCTGCTGGCTACTTTGATGAGTCAGACCAACTACAGGATCACGCGACTCAAGGACTTCCTGATGACCGCTTTGATCATCGGTGTGCCGATGCTAGTGATACTTGCCGAGAGCGAGACAGGATCCGCCCTGGTGTACGTCGGTTTCCTGTTCGTGATGTACCGGGAAGGGTTTTCAGGATGGTGGTTGTTCAGCATCATTTTGGCTGTGGCCCTGTTCATCTTGACCCTTACCGCCTCTCCTTATGTCTCTTTACTTGTGCTGATTGGAGTTATTCTCATCATTACTATCATCATTCCTGGAAGGATAGGCGTGGCCGGCTGGATCAATCTAGGAATACTGACCCTGCTGTGTCTCTTGCCTTGGGTTTTCGGCAAGACCGTACCTGAGGAATCATTCCTGGCCAAGGTCAAGCCCTTGTACATCCTCCTGGGAATATGCCTGTGTGTCGTGGCGACAATGCTGGTCAGAGGTTACAGGGAGCGCAAGAGGTATCTGTCAATGGGCGCCCTCGGCCTGATCGCCGGTATAGCTTTGGTGTTCTCTACCGAATTCATATTCAACAACATACTCCAGGATCATCAGCGTAAAAGAATAGAGGTCCTTCTCGGCATGAAGGAGGATCCGTCCGGAGTCGGCTATAATGTCAACCAAAGCATGATAGCGATCGGGTCCGGTGGCTTCTCCGGCAAGGGATTCCTTAACGGCACCCAGACTACTTTCGGTTTCGTTCCGGAACAAAGCACCGACTTCATATTTTGTACTGTTGGAGAGGAATGGGGCTTCCTCGGATGCCTTGTGGTAATATTCCTTTATGTGTTCATGATTTGGAGGATCGTGATTGACGCCGAGAAGAGCCGGGAATCCTTTACCCGGATATATGGGTATTGTGTCGCGTCGTGCATATTCATGCACCTGTTCATCAATATCGGGATGACGATCGGACTTATGCCGGTGATCGGGATCCCGCTGCCGCTCCTGAGCTACGGAGGCTCCTCCCTTTGGGCCTTCACGATACTGATATTCATATTCATAGCCCTGTACCGGCAAGAGAAGAAATACTATTAACCGATTATAAGATGAAAAGAACTCTGACCACATTGCTTGCGGCCATGCTTGGCGCCGCTCTTTTCGGCCAAGTCAAGGTGGCCGTCCATGAGAATGCCAAAGACCAGCCGGTCATCCCGAAAGAGATTTACGGCCAGTTCGCCGAACACCTCGGAAGGTGCATCTACGACGGCATCTGGGTTGGCAAGGACTCCCCGATCCCTAACGTGGACGGGTACAGGAAGGATCTCGTGGAAGCCATCCGGGAATTGAAGGTGCCTGTGCTTCGCTGGCCAGGGGGATGCTTCGCCGATGAATATCACTGGCGGGACGGAATCGGACCGCTTTCCGAGAGGCCCAAAATGATCAACTCCAACTGGGGCGGCACCATTGAGGATAACTCATTCGGTACTCACGAGTTCCTCAACTTCTGCGAGATGCTCGGTATCGAGCCGTACATCTCGGGCAACGTCGGCTCAGGAAGTGTCGAGGAATTAGCCAAATGGGTGGAATATATGACCGCGAAGGGCGGCACGTTGGCCGAGCTTAGAGCAAAGAACGGCCGGGTGGAACCCTGGAAAGTAAAGTATATCGGAATCGGTAACGAGAGTTGGGGATGCGGCGGCAACATGACCCCGGAGTTCTATTCCGACCAATATAAAAGGTATGCCACCTATTGCCGCAACTATGATGGCAACCGTCTCTACAAAGTGGCTAGCGGAGCCTCCGACTATGACTACAACTGGACGAAAGTTCTCATGAAAAATGTCAGAAACAATGTCTCAGGGCTCTCTCTACACTATTACACAGTGGATTGGGGCAAAAAGGGTTCAGCCACTGAATTCACTGATGAGGACTATTACAATGTCCTGGGCAAGGCCGTAGAAATCGACGAGGTTATCAAAAAACATGAGGCGATCATGGATCTCTACGACCCTAATCACAGGATCGACTTGCTTCTCGACGAATGGGGTACATGGTTCGATGTGGAACCCGGCACGAATCCCGGCCATCTTTTCCAGCAAAACTCTATGAGAGACGCCATGGTCGCAGCTTTGACATTGGACATATTCAACAAGCACACAACCAGACTTAAAATGGCCAATATCGCCCAAATGGTTAATGTGCTTCAGGCGATGATCCTGACCAAGGATTCCGAGATTGTCCTGACTCCGACCTATCATGTGTTCAGGATGTACAACGTCCATCAGGACGCCACAAGCATACCGGTAGCTTTCCAGTGCGATTCCTTGGCCTCGACCTCCGGCAGGCTTTATCCGATACTCAGCGTAAGCGCCTCAAAATCAGATGCGATTCATGTGTCTTTATCCAACCCTTCTGTAACTGAGCCCAAGACTGTCGAGCTGGAGTTCGACGCCATGAAACCATCCAAGGTCTCAGGTGAGATCCTGGTCGGAAAAGGCAAAGGGATAGAAGCGGTCAAGTCTCATAACGACTTCGGCGGCAAGAACGTTGTCGCTCCCGCCGCCTTCAAGGACTTCAAGACCTCCGGACGTACCGTAAAAGTCACCCTGCCGCCAGCATCAGTGATAGTGCTGGAAGTGAAATAATCTTCCGGATCAGAGTTGTTTGAGTGCCCTGGCCAGCTGGTCAGGGCAACTTGTTCCACGAGCCTTGCAATCAATGCCATCCAGCAAGGCTATGACATCCTGGACCTTGCGGCCCACACACAAAGCGGACACACCCTGGGTGTTACCATTGCATCCCTTGGTGTACTGGACTTTACGGATGATATCTCCTTCGGTCTCAATGTATATGGCTTCGGAGCAAACGACAGGGCAAGTCCTGAAGGAAGCCTTCCGGATACCATCTTCCACCGTGTCGCTCAACTTGGTCACATCATAAGTGATACTTTCCATCTCTTTCTCATTTTTCGCAATATACGAAAAAAATTAGCGAATTAATTTGGAACATTAATTTTTTATTGTATCTTTGCGATATCAAAATGATATTAAATTAATCTGTTATGGAAAACAAGGAATTTACTTACAAAGGTTTGACTGTCAATGGTTTCCTGGCCATTCTTCTGGTTCTTATCGTATTCGTAGCTGCCATTTACTGCTTTATCTTAGCGGATAAGAATGCCCCCTTCGCCATTCTCGGGGTCCTGCTGCTTATCTTATTCGGAATCGGAATGAACGGCTTCATCAAACTGGAACCCAATGAGGCCAAAGTACTTGTATTCTTCGGAAAATATAGCGGAACTTTCTTCAAGACCGGTTTCTACTGGGTCAACCCGCTTTTGAGCAAGAAGAGCGTGACCTTGAGAGCCCGCAACCTGAACCCTGAGCCGATCAAGGTGAACGACAAGGCTGGTAATCCGGTCCTTATTGGTATGGTGCTGGTATGGAAGCTTGAGAACACCTATAAAGCTTTGTTTGAGATTGACAGTCAGTCACTTGCTCCGGTTGTCGCGACAACAGCCCGTGGAGGCGCCGTCCGCTCTCTCTCCCAGGCTTTCGAGAACTTCGTGAGGGTGCAAAGTGACGCCGCCCTTCGTCAGGTCGCCGGTTGCTATGCCTACGACAACGCCGACTCCGCCGATGAGTTGACTCTCCGTTCAAACGCCGAGGAAATCAATGAGAGACTGGTCAAGACCCTCAACGATAGATTGTCAATGGCTGGAATCCATGTGATGGAGGCAAGAATCAACTACCTCGCCTATGCTCCAGAGATCGCCGCTGTGATGCTCCGCCGCCAGCAGGCCGACGCCATTATCGCCGCCCGTGAGAAGATAGTTGACGGAGCCGTCAGTATGGTCAAGATGGCTCTTGACAAACTGAAGGACGAGGGTGTCGTCGATCTTGACGAGGAGCGTAAGGCCGCCATGGTGAGCAACCTGCTCGTGGTCCTTTGCGGTGATGAACCCGCCCAGCCAGTCGTCAACTCAGGTAGCTTATATTAATATGGCCAAAGAAAAAGAAGCTGTCAAGAGCTTCGTCCTCAGGATTGATCCTGAGACCATGGAAGCTCTGGAACGTTGGGCCGCGGACGAGTTCCGCAGCACCAACGGCCAGCTTCAATGGATTATTAGCGAAGCGCTTAGGAAAAGCGGAAGGCTGAAAAAGGGCGCCAAATAACCCTATCTCATTATAGCGCTATCATCGGAAGACTCGGATGGCCTCCGGCAGAGACGGCGCATACAGCGAAATAATAATTATCCTTACTCAGGGGGCAGGTGAATTCCATCTGCCCCTTCGCGTTGGGAACTCCCCGCACTTTGTCAGAAATGCCCATCGGGAAAACCGGCAGCCATTCAGACTGGCTGGTTTCCCTGCAAAGGACTTGATATGTGACATTCTTTGCCGGGGTGCCATCTGGCCCTAAAACCGGATCCCAGACGAGAATCGTGTTGTTATCCAAATCGTTGGCATTGGCTATCCTGGCCTTGGCCGGACGGTCCGGAGCCATCGCCAGGTTCAACACCGCCGCCAAATTGACTTTAATATTACGTACCAGATAAGGGAAGTCCACATATTCCGGCATGTCACCATAATCAACCCCGTTCTCCGAGCGCACATCCTGATGGGTGCGCTCATAATCCTCACAATACTCGCAGACACGCACCGCGGTGAAACCTTCCACCTGGAAATAACGCTGGTCACCTCCACGACGATACCGGTCAGAACGATAATTCAGAACGACTTCCTGATCCGGAACGTAAACCGAAGCCATTTCCTTGATATACCTGGCGAGTTGACGGGAGTGAGAATCCTCTCCGTTCCTGCTCTCAGAGAACACACGAACCTTATGATCTTCGTGCAAAAGCGTTCCGCTGGCTCTCGAGTTCCCTATCATGTCGTTGCTAAGCACCGCGTAGACCGGCCATTTCTCTTGGCTCGCAAGTTCCGCGAAATGCCTGGAACCGTCCAGTCCTTGTTCTTCTCCTGAGACAAAAAGACATTTGACTGTCTGCTCCAGAGGCATACCGGAAAGGATACGGACAGTCTCCAGAAGGCACGCCAAGCCGCTGCCATCGTCATCCGCTCCGGGAGCGAAAGCGGTGGAATCCATCACATCCAACACCCTGGTGTCAATATGCGCCAACAGCAGAATCTCCCGGGACGCATCCGTTCCAGGTAAAGTGACCATCAATTCCGGAACAGTGGTAACCCTATCATAGCGGCCGCCCTTCTCTCCCACAGTATATAATACTTTCTCCACCAGCGGTTTAGGCCGATCGGATGATGCGGCTTCGGCCCAACGGTAGCATCGTGCGGCGAGATAATCCACAGCTGCTCCTATTCCTTTTTCCGGGTCCGTCTGAGCGCTGAGAGTATGTCTTGTGTGCAGCGCCACCAATTCATCTATATAGGTCTTGACGCTATCGATATTCACGGAAGCGAGCGCCTTCACAATAGTAGGATCAGTGACCGGCCGGACAGTCTTGTCCTGACCGCATGAGGTGACCAACAAGACTATGACGGTGGCTGCCAGAAGAGAGATCTTTTTCATAATGCAGGTGTTGTATTTTCATCGAAAGATACTCATATTTCCACTTCTTC
>JAEEGH010003901.1_pt1 | contig 38662 bp, 32 predicted proteins | sample 9134181 | NCBI WGS metagenome assembly JAEEGH01 (sample SAMN16246544, study PRJNA631951) | gut metagenome | biome: gut microbiome; feature: rumen; material: DP-attached | host: Bos | place: Iran: Karaj | collected 2018-10 | reverse complement strand
TCGTGCAAAGGTAAGACCGCCCGCCAGATGCCCCTTCGTGACTACGACCGCTTCGACCTCCTCATCGGAATGGACTCCGCCAACATCCGCAACATGTATCGCATCTGTGGTGGCGACCCAGAGCAGAAGATCCACGAACTCTTAGACTTCACTGACCGTCTTGGCGATGTAGCTGATCCTTGGTACACTGGCGATTTCGAAGCCACCTGGCGCGATGTCCTCGAAGGCTGCCAGTGCCTGTTGGAGCGAGAATACTGCAATTCCCATCGATGAATAGTTCAATCTATGAGATTGCAGTATTCCCGCTCTTGCAGCTCAATATGCTGTTATTCGTGTGTTTTGCTGTCTTTCACGCCGTATCACCGTATCATAAGCAAAAAACGCAGTGACACAGCTACGCAGCTACACAGCGTCATAAGCCAAATTCATATGGAAGCAAATGATTCTCTATTTATTATATTATATATTATATTATAATATAATATATAATATAATAAATAGATCTTCTTCACTAATCCCCCCCTCACATCGACAAAACCTTATGGCGCTGCGTAGCTGTGTCACTGCGTAGCTGCGATTTGACAATTTGCCAAATGGCACGTTCTTGCGTCCCGTTAGTAGCAAGCGACCTCGGCCGAGCGGGCACGATATGGATCTTTGCTTATGATACGGTGATACGGTGATACGGCGTCTGTACCTCCTTGTTTGAAGAAAAGTAGAAAGAGTGATTTTAGAATTCTGCTCCAAAATTTGGAGTTATCAGAGATTTGTCGTAACTTTGCAGCGATTATTTGAAATAGGTATGACTGTAATAGAACTCAATGCCCAGTTGCTTCGGGAATTAAGCTATATCTCTGACAACGAGGGATATCTCCAAAAGACGCTCGACTTTATCAAGAAATTGACGAAGTCAAATGCCGCGTCAAATGTAAGAGGACAGATATATACGGAGATGCTAGAGCGGCTGTCTGACTTCCAGGAATACGAGAAAGGATGGGACGGTGACGATGCGCTGCCGCTTAGTCGGCAAGTGGTCAAGAATTTCAAGGCCGTACTCCAGAAAAGTCGTGACAGTGAGTTGGATGGTTGGACGTTCTTCCCTTCTGCTAATGGAACTCTTCTTTTACAGAATAAAGAAAGGAAGTCTGGCATTAATATAGGAACGCGTGGGTATTCATATTATGAGATTATTGACGGAGAGGTCAAAGGAGAAAACAATCTAAGATTCTCACCTAAGTCGGTTATCGAAACCATGAAGCGGACCAGCCATTGAACAGGACTTTATGTTGCTTGCTATTCAAAGAGAATTGGTTGACATCGCCCAAAAAGGATTATACACGGTATAATTCTATTACTTCATTGGAAGCATTCATTAGAACCTATAGGACGGCTTTTGATATCGCTTAGGCCGACCTTTCGTTCTCTGTTCCGTCAACATAGTCTTCTAGAAACATTTTGCTATTTACTTCTAAAATGTATCTATTCGCATTTACCTCTACTAAATAGCGCGTAAATCATTGTGTATTAATTGTTTAGTTTCAAAACTACTTCTACTTTCCTTCTACTTACCTTCTACTTTGCCTCTACCTTGCCTCTACCAACCATCTATCTCTCGACAAACTGAAAGACGTATCTCTACAATATATTCCCAGGGTGGGAATGTCATGTTCCCAGGCTGGGAACGCCATATTCCCAGGCTGGGAACATTTCTTCCCCTTAATGGGCATTTCGTCATACCTTAATGAGGGCAATGCCGCACCTTGTCTTGAACGATACAGCACCTTGCCTTGTCTTGTGCAGATATTCAGTAGAGTCAAGGTAGAGGAAAAGTAGAAGGTAAGTAGAAGGAAAGTAGAAGTAAATTTTCGCTTAAACATCTAATATACTGCGATTTATGAGCATTTTGGTAGAGGCAAATAACAATTGACAACTTCTAATCTTAATTCAAATCCGTAACGTAGTGATATTGCACATCACTATTTTGATGTGGACGCAGCACAAATCCTTTGGATCGTCAGAAATGAAATCTCTCCGTTAAAGGAAGCTATTCGATACTTTATTCAAAAAATGAAAAAGTAGGAACTAATTCCATGGTTCACCTTATTAATAATATAAGGTTCAATTCCGCATCCAATAGTGCCTCCGCCACACTCTATCCTTTCCCAATCGCAATAAAAGTATGGAATGCAAAACGTTCCCGTCTCCAATGTATTATAATAATGTAACACATTTACTGCATCCTTCCTCTCACAAAGGAACTATTTCAAGGTGGGCAATAGGTGTCAAGTGTATAAAATACATTTCTAAAATTATACTAAAAAATCAATTAGAATTGTCTATCCTTTAATAAAAATCGCTATATTTGCATTTGAGTTTCAAGTGCCCTACGTGTAGGAGTGCGTTTTAATGGCTCGACTTAGTAAAAAGAGCGATTGATATTATCCTTCCTCAGAAACGTGGAAAATTTCTAATCAGCAAGGGTAATGGCAATATGCTCACGTTTGGGATTATTGTACTCTTAGGGGTCGATATACTCAATTCGTGGGCTATTGCTTCATTATTAGCTGATAGGTAATTCCACGACCTCTGGGGTAGTAATAAGCAATAAGTCCCACGATTCTCTTTATACTACTAATCTGCTATTCATCTTGGGAACTGGTAGCATATAATTTGTGTGAGATGAATTTTAAGTATGAACCTTTTTTACCAATAGGTAATGGAATCTTATCGAAAGATGAACTTCTTTTCTTTTATTATGATATAGTCATAAAAAATGAAGATAGTTTGATATATATGTGTGAGTGGAGTCAAGAAGTTAAAGATTTCTTGAATACAGCTTGTGTTAATATTCAGCCCTGTCCGGCTAAAGTGTTAGCAACAGCCAAGTTCCAAGATAATACAATCTTTTATACTAAAAGTAATGGAGAATCAGAGACTAATGCATTTTTCCGTCATCTTAGAAATGCTTTTGCACATTTGCATATTCAGGACTATGATGGCTATTTGTATTTAAAAGACAATAATGGAAAAAGTATTACTATGATTGGAAAGGTCAAATTTGTTGACTTAAAACAACTTTGCCAGATTTTATTAAAGCAAGTCGAATCAATAAATAACAATAACAATGAAACATTCTAAACTTTTTTTTCTTCTCGTTATACTCATGAGTATGACCAGTTACAAATCTTATGCTTATGATATTGCCGTAGAAAATGCAGATGGTGTAAAAATTTACTATAATTACATCAATGATAGTAAAGAATTAGAGGTGACTTTCGAAAATAACTATCCATCTCATAATACCTATTATTATGACATTGTTATCCCAGAAGATGTAACCTATATGAATAGAACTATGAAAGTGACATCTATCGGCAATGATGCTTTCCGCAAATGTCCTGTAAATTCTGTCACCATCTCCAATAGCGTGACAAGCATTGGTAGATCGGCTTTCTATGACTGTAATGGCCTAACCTCTGTCACTATTGGCAACGGCGTGGTGTCTATTGGTGACTTTGCTTTCTCTGGCTGCTATAACCTGACCTCTGTCATTATCCCTAATAGCGTGAGAGAAATCGGCAGTTCTGTTTTTCAGGGTTGTAGAAGTATGACCACTTTAATCATAGGAAATAGCGTGACAAGCATCGGTAGATCGGCTTTCGATGGCTGTAATGGCCTAACCTCTGTCACCATCCCCAACAGCGTGACGTCTATTGGTGAGGGTGCTTTCAATATCTGCAGTGGGCTAATCTCTGTCACTATACCTAGCAGTGTTAAATCTATAGGTAGTGGTCTCTTCTCTGGTTGCAGTGGTCTGACATCTATTCTGGTTGAAAGTGGTAATCTGAATTATGATTCCCGAAATGATTGTAATGCCATCATAGAATCTTCATCCAATACATTAATCGCAGGATGTAAGAACACGATTATTCCCAACAGCGTGACATCTATTGGTAATAATGCTTTCACAATGTGCAATGACCTAACCTCTGTCACGATTCCAAATGGCGTGACAAGCATCGGTAGTTTGGCTTTCATGTATTGCAGTGGCTTAACCTCTGTCACGATTCCAAATAGCGTGACAAGCATCGGAAAGTCGGCTTTCTTAGGATGCCATTGGCTAACATCTGTTACCATCCCCAATAGCGTGACTAGTATCGGAGAATCGGCTTTTTCAGAATGCTATAGCCTAAAATCTATCACCATACCAAATAGTGTAATCGCTATTGGAAAGGAATCTTTTTGTGATATAAATCTAACAACAGTCATATCGCTGATAGATGAACCATTTACAATCTCATATAGTGTGTTTAATACTAACACTTTCAATTATGCCACACTTTATGTTCCTATGGGAACCATCAAGAAATATAAGGCCACAGAGGGATGGGAAAATTTCACGTATATTAAGGAATTGGATAGTAGTGGCGGTGGAGAAACACCAGAAAATCCAAGTGATGAAGAACAAAGTGGCGACGATGGCTCGACAAAAAATGGCACTTGTGGTGAAACCGTAAACTACTCCTATGATAAGACAACTCATAAGCTTACTATATCTGGTAAAGGGGCTATTAGTGATTATGATAATGGCTCTAACAAGGCTCCGTGGTTTTCTTATGCAGGCGATATTCAAAAGATTGAGATTGAATCTGGCATCACATCTATCGGATACTTTGCCTTCTATAAGTGCAGCAGTATCACGTCATTGTCCATTCCAGCAACTGTAGGATACATTGGCAGTTCAGCTTTTGAAGACTGCACGAGTCTTACGTCGCTGGCATTAAATGAGGGATTGCTGAATGTTGGAGGCTCTGCTTTTGAAGGCTGCACAGGACTGCAGGCACTTTCAATTCCCAGCACCGTCAATTCCATCTCCATCAATGCTTTTAAGAATTGTAAGGGAATTACGGATGTGCATTGCTATGCGGAAACTGTTCCTGATACACATTTTGATGCATTTGACGGGACTCCGACGGAGAAGTCAACGCTCTATGTGCCAGCCAATTCTGTTGAGGCCTACAGGACCTCATGGCCTTGGAGTGACTTCAAGAATATTGTTGCAATAGGTTCAACACCTGCTGATGATCCAACAAATGGCTCTTGTGGTGAGACAGTAAAATACTCATACAACAAAGCCACTCATACGCTTACCGTTTCTGGTAAAGGGGCTATTTATGATTATGATAATGGCTCTAACAAGGCACCGTGGTCTTCTTATGCAGGCGAAATCCAAAAGATTGAGATTAAATCAGGCATCACATCTATCGGATACTTTGCCTTCTATAAGTGTAGCAGCATCATGTCATTGTCTATCCCTGCAACTATAGGATATATTGGCAGCTCTGCTTTTGAAGACTGCACGGGTCTTACGTCCTTGTCATTAAACGATGGATTGCTGTATATAGGAGGTTCCGCTTTTGAAGGTTGCGTAGGATTACAGACGCTCACAATCCCCAGCACCGTCAATTCCATCTCCATCAATGCGTTTAAGAATTGTAAGGGGATTACTGATGTGTATTGCTATGCAGAGAGTGTTCCAGATACAGATGATAATGCATTTGACTCAACGCCGACAGAGAAGTCAACGCTGCATGTGCCTGCTAAAGCTGTTGAGGCTTACAGTACCTCATGGCCTTGGAGTGACTTCAAGGAGATTGTGCCGATAGATCCTAACGCTATCATGGGAGTGAAGCAATCTGATGCTCGCAATGTCGAGTATTATGACCTGATAGGCCGTAGAGTCAATCAACCTCAAAAGGGTCTTTATATTAGGAATGGTAAGAAGGTCATTGTGAAATAAGATCTGACGGATTCATTTAGAACAAATAGGACGGCTTTTGATATAGCAGAGGCCGTCCTATCGTTCTCTATTTCATCACGAAAGGCTGTAAAAGCAAACATTAATTGACTATTTCCTTGCGAGTGTCGGCAAAATGTTGTACCTTTGCAGAATTATTTGGAAACTGTCGTGAATCGCATCATATAGGATATGCTCTTTAATTCGTTTGAGTTCCTGGTGTTTCTGCCGATAGTGTTTGTGCTTTACTGGTTTGTGTTCCAGAAGCGCGAGTGGCAGAACCTGCTGATTGTAACGGCCAGCTATGTGTTTTATGGCTGGTGGGACTGGCGTTTTTTGTTCTTGATAGCGTTTACGTCTGTTTGTAGTTTCTATAGCGGATTATTGATAGAGCATTTTAGGCGGATCAGACCACCCCAACCCCTCCTAACTCAGGAGGGGAAAGCGCGGATAGTGTGTGCTGTGAATTTGGTGGTGAACTTCCTGATATTAGGCGTATTCAAGTATTACAACTTCTTTGCGGATAGTCTGGCGCAGATGGTTTGGGGATTGTTCCATTATCAGTTGGACTGGGTGACGCTGAATGTGATCCTGCCTGTGGGTATCAGCTTCTATACGTTCCAAGCGCTCAGCTATACGATTGATGTGTATCGGAAAGATGTGCCTGTCACTAAGAATATCGTTGAATTCTGCGCGTTTATCAGTTTCTTCCCGCAGTTGGTGGCTGGTCCTATCGAGAGGGCCAAGAACCTGTTGCCGCAGTTCCAGCGCGACCGCCATTTCGACTATGTGCAGGCTGTGGATGGTTGCCGGCAGATGTTGTGGGGATTCTTTAAGAAGGTGGTCATTGCAGACAGTTGTGCAGCGAGCCTTAATCCGATATGGGATTCATACGCTGACTATTCAGGCATTAATCTTTGGCTATTGGCGCTCCTGTTTACTTTCCAGATATACTGCGATTTCTCTGGATACAGTGATATTGCGATAGGTTGTTCGCGTCTGTTTGGCATTCGACTGCTGAGTAACTTCAACTATCCGTATCTGTCGAGGTCGATACCTGAGTTCTGGCGGCGATGGCACATCTCGCTGATGACATGGTTCAGAGACTATGTGTATATTCCTCTTGGCGGAAGCCGATGTGCCCAGTGGAAGGTTATCAGGAATACGTTTATTGTGTTTGGGGTGAGTGGTCTGTGGCATGGGGCGAATTGGACGTTCGTGTGCTGGGGATTGTATCATGGAACGCTGATAGTGTTGTACAAACTACTGCATATAGATACAAAAGATAGGGTGATCAGTCCACCCCTAACCCCTCCTACTCAGGAGGGGAAAGCTGCGCAGGAGGGGAAATGGCAGTGGATGTCTCATATGAAGGATGTGTGCAGGGTTGTGGTGACGTTTGGTCTGGCAGTCGTCGGATGGGTGATCTTCCGTGCGGAAAATATATCGCAGGCATGGGACTTTGTGTCGCGTATGTTCCTGACAGCCTTTGATGATTTCCATCTCCGTCTGGGAAGTATCAGTATTTATATGACTATCTTGTTGCTGATGATTGTGGAGTATCTGCAGCGCGATAAGGTGCATGTGCTCCAGTTCTCTGACAATCGATTGTTCCGTCCTGCGGCTTTCCGCTGGGCGGTCTATCTGGTGCTGTTCGCAGCGATCTTCTATTACTCTTTTAATAATGTCAGTCAGGAGTTTATTTACTTCCAATTCTGAGCCACAGATTTCACAGATTATATAGATGAATAAGAAAGAACGATACGACATCCGCCGCTTTGGAGCAAGACTGGGATTATTCCTTTTGCTGGTAGCTGCCATCATAGGCTTTAGCGTCATCTGCCTATATAAGGCAGGGGAGTTGTATTCGTTCTCGTCTTTTATCCATCCTTTGCAGCAAGACCAGTTGTTTGGACTGGGATACAGCTACTATGACAAGGCCTACAAGTTCCACATGACTGATGAGGTTGAACGCCCAAAGGTGCTGGCATTAGGGTCTTCCAGGATTATGCAGGTGAAACGCTCTGTCGTCAGTCCTGACTATTCTTTCTACAATGCGGGTGGCGCTATCCAGAATGCTCGCGAATTGCCCTTGTTTATCAACAAACTCCATGACAGTCCAAAGCTTATTCTGGTAAATATCGATCAGTGGTGGTTCAATCGGGCTTATATAGCTGAAGATCTGCCATTCTCACCTTCTGTCTACGATGATGAGCCGGCATTGGATATGCATAAACGTGGGCAGTTCGTCTGTGATTTCTATACGGATCTCGTGAAGGGGAAGATCAGTCTGACGAAAGTGTTCAGCTCTCCTCATATCGGCCTGAATGCCATCTGTAATGAAAACGGCTTTGCGGCTGACGGCTCAAGATATCAGGGTGATATGATCTTAGCGCCAGAGGTGCAGGAGGACTATAATTTCAAAAACGTGCTTGGCCGAATCCGCGACGGGAATCTGCGTTTCCAGTATGGGGACGAAGCCGACAGCTCTATGGTCAGTGTCGTTGGTGATTTCCTGAACCAGTGTGTTGCCAGAAAGATCAAGGTGGTAGCTTTTCTGCCGCCCTTTGCTCCATACGTCTACCAACGGATGCAGGAGACGGGTAAATATGGCTATATGTCAAAGTTATATGATATGTTGCGACCTTTGTTTGATCAGTATGAGGGTTGTTCCCTCTACGATTTCACAGACGTGACGGATACTGGGGCGCACAACTATGACTTTGACGATGGCTTTCATGGCTCAGAGATTATCTATAACGGGATGATCCGCCAGATGGTCCGTCGTGACAGTACGCTCGCTCCTTTCTTTGTGCCTGAGCCAGAGATGGAGAGGCTTGATTCAATCTATATTTCCAAGAATATTCGTTATCATTCGCTATAATTATGAAGTATTGTGTTGTTTGTCTGTTTCTTTTGACGGCTTCTGTCTTTGAGATGAAGGCAGAAGTAGACCCCAAATATCAAATCTATATTTGTTTTGGGCAATCGAACATGGAAGGTGGTTCGCCGGCTGAGGCTGTTGATAGGGAATATGTCGACGAACGGTTCATAACCTTTGCAGCCAGAGACTTTGAATCACCAGTCAGGTTTTTAGGAAATCAGTACACTGCTTATCCTCCTATTGCCAGCGATAAGATGGTGATCGGTATGGCCGACTATTTTGGGCGTTCTATGGTTGCTGCCTTGCCTGCCGATTATCGGGTAGGCGTGGTAGATGTTGCTGTCGGCGGTGCTAGAATTCAGGCTTTCATCTCTGAATTGGCGAAGGATTATATGGAGCCAGGCAAGGCATACATTGAAAAATATGGTGGCAATTTATATGAACGGATTGTCTATATTGCCAAGATTGCCCAGCAGTATGGTGTCATCAAGGGCATCTTGTTGCATCAGGGGGAAGCGAACTGTGGCGAACCTCAATGGCTGCAATATGTGCAGACGATATACGACAGACTTATGGTAGACTTGGGACTGAATGCAGCCGAGGTGCCCTTGCTGGCAGGAGAAGTCGTCAACGCTTCGGAAAACGGTCAATGCGCCGCACATAATGATATCATAGCACAGTTGCCGTCGCGCATTCCTACAGCCCATGTCATCAGTTCTTATAAATGTCCTTGCGATGAGGTGGGCCTGCATTTTTCCCCGTCGGGTTATCGCATCATGGGCAAGCGCTATGCCATCAAGATGTTGGAACTGTTGGGCTATCCGGCCCATAAGGATGTCAACTATCAGTTGCATGAAAGCCTTCGGAAGTTCTATAAGGCCACTCGTCTTGAATCCTATCAGAACATCGATCTTCAACCAAACGGTACTTGTAAGATCCCAGTGACTGCTTATTTTGAGGATGGACATTCTGAGGATGTCACAGCCCAGGCCGTTGTGACTAAGATTGGTCCAAGTCTGACAGTCAACGGTAACGAAATAAAGGCTGCCACAAGTGAAAGGTCGCTTGTGACAGTCAGTTATACGGATTTTACTGGCGAAACGCTCAGTAAGTCGTTTTATGTGAACAGGTCTGGATCGCCATTAGGCATGATTACTGAGGTGGTGAATCGTATTATGAGTGGCGATAACACAGTCAATGCTGCCGATATTGTTCGTATTATAAACGGTAATTGACAACTGATTCTATCTTCTTCTGACGCGGAGGGTCTCCACGATGCGGCTCATCTGATTGGGGATGCGGATCTGCTGGGGACACTTGGGCAGACACTCCTCGCAGTCCTGGCAGGCACGGGCCCAGGTCTCGGCATTTGGCAAGGCCTTGCGATAACCCTCGATGAACTGTTGCTGGCGTTCTGCGTAGTCGGCTGCTGTGGGAGCCGGCAGGGGCAGAATGTGCTCAGTGACGGCCTCGTTGTAGTAGGCGAAGTTGCCAGGGATGTTGACACCGTAAGGACAGGGCATGCAGTATTCGCAGGTGGTACAGGGGATGGTCGGGAAGCCTGACATCTGGTCGGCAATGTCGGCGAGCAGCGTGTTCTCTGCATCTGTACATACCTCGAGTGGCGAGAAGGTGGCGACATTCTCTTCCAGATGATCCATACGGTTCATGCCGCTGAGCACGGTGAGGATGTTGGAATGGGAACCCACCCAGCGGAAGGCCCAGCGGGCGGTGCTGTCGTCAGGGCGACGGGCTTTCAACTGATCCTCAAGCTCCTGGGCCATGCGTCCGAAGGCTCCACCACGCAGCGGTTCCATGACGACGTTCTGGATGCCGAGCTTCTCACATTTATTATATAAGTACTCAGCGTCGGCATCCTTCCTCCATCCGTTTGTGTTGAGCGAGGCGTGCCGCCAATCGAGGAAGTTCATCTGGATCTGTACGAAATCCCAGTGGTATTCATCGTTGTGGTCGAGCAACCAGTCAAAGGCGCTCACGTCGCCGTGGTAGGAGAATCCAAGGTGGCGTATGCGGCCTGCCTCGCGCTCCTTCATCAGGAAGTCGAGCAGCCCGTTGTCAAGGAATCGTCCGTGCAGGGCATCCACACCTCCGCCGCCAATGCTGTGCAGGAGGTAGTAGTCGATATGGTCGACCTTTAATCGCTGGAAGGACTGATAGTACATACGCTGTGCATCTTCGAAGTTCCAGAGATTGTTTCGCTGATTCGACATCTTCGTGGCCACGAAATATTTGTCGCGAGGATGGCGGCTGAGGGCATTGCCGGTGAGCACCTCCGACTGTCCGCCCATGTACATCGGTGCCGTGTCGAAGTAGTTCACGCCGTGCTCAATGGCGTAATCCACCAATTGGTTCACCTCGTCCTGATCGTTAGGCAACCGCATCATGCCGAAGCCGAGCAGCGACACCTGCTTGCCTGAGCCGTGCTGCACGCGGTAGGTCATGCGGTTGTCGATGACAGTATCTTTCTTCTCACTCTGTGCCAAGGCGGATAACGGCTCAAAGGCCATCAGTCCGATGGCAGAGCCTGTGCCGATGCCGAGTCTCTTGAGAAACTCGCGTCGATTCATGTTGGGGCTGTCTTTTTCCTTCATTTGCTGTTTGATTTTAGTCTTGTTGGTCTTGTGGGTGCAAAGATACAACAAAAAAACCACATCTGCAAGAGATGTGGTTTTAAATGATATTAAATGTGTTGCTTAGAATGCGTAGGCGATACCGAGTGAGAGGAGAGGATTGTTAACCACCTTGAAGCCGTCCTTCTTACCATACTGGTAAATGGCGTCGAGATACACTTTGACGTTCTCGGTAAGGAAGTATTCTGCACCAGCACCACCTCCAAAGACGAAAGCAGAAGAGCCTTCACCATACTCAGGGCTAGAGCCCAAAACACCAAATGTAACAAGAGGATATACTCTGAACATGTCTGTCACGGGAATGACATACTGGATATTGGCATTAACATTCCAGTTAGATACAGAATACTTCTTAGGATAGTACTTGAAGTTAACTTCAGCGCGGAAGTCCTCAATAAACTCATACTGAAGCTTGACACCAGGAGCCATACGACTCGCATCGCTGTCAATAAGATAGTTGAAGTCAACACCAACAGCAAACTTCCCGTCCTGAGCAAATGCGCCGACGCTCATGAGCATCATGGCAGCAATCATCATTAATTTCTTCATAACTTTTTCCTTTTTGTGTTATTAAATGATTAATTTGTCGTTTGACGGTGCAAATTTACAAAAAAGATTTAAAAGTTGCAAGTAAAAACGCAAATACTTTTAATTAATTTTACTTAAATCGTGATAAACCTCAATTATTCACGTTCGTTTTTTTTGATCTTCCAGCCGATGGCAGCGATAAAGATGCTCATCAGTGGTGAAAGCAGGTTGAAGAAACAATAGGGGAGATAGGTGAGGGTGGGGACACCCAGCACCGTGGACTGTGTCATGCCGCAGGTGTTCCAGGGGATGAGCACTGAGGTGACGGTCGCCGCATCCTCCGTCGTACGGCTCAACAGCCGCGACTCATAGCCCTCTTGCTTATATACCTCTTTATATATATCAGCATTGAGGACGATGGAGATGAACTGGTCGCCAGTGGTGATGTTGAGGAAGATGCCTGTGCCGACGGTGGACGACACGAGGCTGATGCGGTTGCGGATGAAACGAATGACAACCTTTGTGATACTCTCAATCATACGGCTGGCCACCATCGCCGCACCAAAGCACATAGCGCAGAGGATGAGCCAGATGGTGTTGAGCATACCAGCCATACCGCTGGTGGAGATCAGTTCGTTGAGTGAGGCGTTGCCTGTATCAACGGCCGTCGCTCCGAAATAGGTGATGGCCAGTCCACGGGTCAGTGAGGCAGCCGAGGCATCACCTCCTCCACCAGCTATCTCGCAGAGGATATGCGGCTGGAGAATGAGGGCCACGATGCCTGCCATCACAGATGAGGCGAAGAGTACGATGAGCGACGGCACCCGACGAGCGATGAGCACACCTGTCAGCAGCGGCACCAACAGCGTCCATATAGAGATATTGAAGGTTCGCGACAGTCCATCCGTATATTCGCTGACCTCAATCTCTGTACTTGCATCGCCGTCCAGTCCTGTGATGAAGAAGATGGTGATGGTGATGAGGAAGGTGGGCATCGTGGTGAACATCATATAGCGGATGTGAACGAAGAGGTCGGTGCCTGTGGCAGACGAGGCAAGGATGGTGGTATCGCTCAGAGGTGACATCTTGTCGCCGAAGTAGGCGCCGGAGATGATGGCACCTGCCGTCCAAGCCTCAGAAACGCCTAAGGCGTGGCCGATGCCTAACAGGGCGACGCCGATGGTGGCGATGGTGGTCCATGAACTGCCTGAGAGCAGCGATACGAGGGCGCAGATGATGCACGATGATACCAAGAAGAACTGTGGCGACATAATCTGCACCCCATAATATATTAAGGTGGGAACGATGCCGCTGACCATCCACGAACCTGCCAACATGCCCACACATAGCAGGATGAGCAGGGTAATGCTCACTTCACCAAGCGTCGCCTTGATCTGTTTCTCAAACGTGCGCCAAGGTGTCTTGTAGATCGTCATTGAGAGGCTGACGCAGACGGCCATACCCATGAGCAGGGCTATCTGACTGCCGCCGCTGAGGGAGTCGCTGCCGAAGAGCGAGATGGCTACGGCCAGGAGTCCGATGAGCACCACTACGGGGACGATGGCGATGAGTGGATGGGGACTTTTTACCATAATCGCTGCAAAAGTACAAAAATAATTCATAATACATAACGCATAATGCATAATATTTTGTATCTTTGCAGCGGAATTTAATGTTTTTGTATGACAAAAGAAGATTTTCAGGCTTCGCAGGAGAAGTATGCCAAGCAGATTGAGGAAATTAGACTTGCTGCCCACGAGTTGCATCAGAACGTGAATGAGACCTATGGCGACGAGTTGCCATACGGCTTTCATCTGGATATGGTGGTTGAGGGTGTCTGTTGCTACGGCCATCTGGTGTGTGTCAGGGATGAAGATGTGCTGCCCATCTTTTTTGGCGCCTTTTACCACGACAGTATCGAGGATGCGCGCCTGACCTACAACGATGTGATGAAGGTGGCCCGTCGGTGGATGACGGAGGAGCAGGCGCTGCTGGGAACGGAGATCGTCTATGCCCTGACCAATGATAAGGGCCGTACCCGTTCCGAACGGGCAGGGGAGAAGTACTATCAAGGTATACGTGAGACGCCATATGCTCCGTTTGTAAAGCTCTGTGACCGTCTGGCTAATGTAACCTACTCCTGTTCGATAGACAGTGGTAGGGACGGCAATCGGATGAGGGAGGTCTATAAGCACGAGATGACCGGTTTCCTGCCTGCTCTCAATCCGCATAACGATGATCCTCGCTTTCAGATTCCGTTTGAGGTCATTACGGCGCTGTCAGAGATCCTGATTGATGAGGTGGACCGCGATGAAGTCCGCAAACAATGGGGCGAATTGTATAAAATGTAAGTGAAATCGCAAATTTTCTTGCAAAAAATTTGTTTGTTTCGCAGAAATGATGTACTTTTGCAGCCGATTAGACAAAAACGAAAAGAATATGTCACTGTTGAACGCTTACTTTTACGGCTATTACTTTTACTTTGCAGGGAACTGTGAAGCGGAAGGCTGTAAGTAAAATTAAAGAATGAAAAGATTTAAAAATTAAAATACTGCTCCGCTTCACAACCAAGTGAAAGCGGAGTTTTTAGTTAAAAATGAAACGAATTCCCATAATTGAACATAATTTGATGTAATAATTACGAATCATTACGGAAATTAGTTTTAAAGAAAAAGAGAAAGATGAAGAGAATTGCCATACAAGGACTGATTGGGTCGTTCCACGACATTGCGGCACACCTGTACTTCGAGGGGGAGCAGATACAGTTGATTTGTTGTTCTACCTTTGAACAGGTCTTCGACAGCATTAAGCAGGATCCCACGGCCATCGGTATGCTCGCCATCGAGAATACCATCGCTGGCTCGTTGCTCCATAACTATGAACTGTTACGTGATTCCGGTACGACGGTGGTGGGTGAGCATAAATTGCATATTACCCACAGCATCTGCTGTCTGCCTGAGGACGACTGGGATACCATCACGGAGGTCCATTCCCATCCTGTAGCCCTGATGCAGTGCCGTCAGTTCCTGGCACAGCATTCGCATCTGAAGAATGTGGAGGCTGAGGATACGGCAGGTTCGGCGAAGATGATTGCCGAGGGACAGCATCGTGGTTGGGCGGCTATTTGTCATGCTGAGGCAGCCAGGCTCTATGGTCTGAAGGTGCTTGAGGATCATATTGAGGATAATAAGCACAACTTCACCCGTTTCCTCGTGGTCAGCAATCCCAATAAGGCCGATATGCTGCGTCCATTGACGGAGACGAACAAGTCGAGCATCGTCTTCTCGCTGCCCCACGAGGAGGGAAGTCTTTCTCATGTGCTGGCGATTCTCTCGTTCTATAAGATCAATCTCACGAAGATTCAGTCGCTGCCGATCATCGGACGGGAGTGGGAGTATCTGTTCTATGTTGACGTGATGTACGACGACCTCACCCGCTACCGCCAGTCGATAGATGCGATTATACCACTGACAAAGGATTTAAAGATTTTAGGAGAGTACAAAGACGGCAAACAAACGAATTAGATAATGTTCAGAAACGAATTCCCATAATTATTCGTAATTCTTCATAATATTATGGTTAATTATGGCTTATTACGGGGATTAGTTTCTTAAAAAAAGAAGAATATGACGATACAACCAGCAGACAGGCTCAGTTTAGTGAGCGAATACTATTTCAGTAGGAAATTAAAGGAAGTGGCTCAGATGAATGCCGAAGGCAAGGACATTATCAGCCTCGCTATCGGTAGTCCCGATATGCCGCCGTCGCCACAGACCGTAGAGAAACTTTGTGAGGTGGCTCACGATCCTAATGCACACGGTTATCAGATGACGGTAGGAACGCCGGAACTGCGTGAGGCGATGGCTGGCTTCTATAAGCGTTGGTACAATGTTGATTTGGATGGTAAGACCGAGGTGCTCCCATTGATTGGCTCGAAAGAGGGTATCCTGCATGTCACCCTCGCCTTCGTCAATCCTGGCGATGAGGTGCTGGTGCCAAATCCTGGCTATCCTACCTATACCTCGCTCAGTAAGATCCTGGGTGCGAAGGTCGTCAATTATAATCTTCGTGAGGATAATGGTTGGCAACCCGACTTCGACGAACTCGAGCAGATGGATCTCTCGAAAGTGAAGTTGATGTGGACGAATTATCCCAATATGCCGACGGGAGGCCGTGCCCAGCGTCAGACTTATGAGCGATTGGTGGCCTTTGCCAAGGAACATAACATCGTTGTTGTGAATGACAACCCTTATTCCTTCATTCTCAGCGAGGAGCATTTGAGCATCCTTCAGATTCCAGGGGCCAAGGACTGCTGTATTGAGTTCAACTCGATGTCGAAGAGCCATAATATGCCAGGCTGGCGTGTGGGAATGTGTCTCACCAATGCGCAGTTCATCCAGTGGATCATGAAGATCAAGAGTAATATTGATAGCGGTACCTTCCGCGGTATCCAGCTGGCAGCTGCCGAGGCCCTTCAGAACGACGAGGCTTGGCATCGTGAATTTAACATCGAGACCTATGGCCGCCGTCGCAGGTATGCCGAGCAGATTATGGATGTCTTAGGCTGTACCTACGACAAGAAACAGGTGGGTATGTTCCTTTGGGGTAAGATTCCTGAGCAATATGCCGATGTCGAGGACTTGACGGAAAAAGTCTTGCACGAGGCTCGTGTTTTCATCACCCCAGGCTTTATCTTCGGCTCCAACGGCCAGCGCTACATCCGCATCTCCCTCTGCGCCAAAGAGGATAAAATCAAAACTGCTCTCGAGCGGATTAAAGAAATATTTAGGCACGGATGAACACGGCTTTATAAATAAAGACACGGCTGCTGCGCAAGAATAAAAGGCAGTGTTAATCCGTGAAATCCGTGCCAAATAAAAAAAAGTAAATCATAAATAGACAAGATATGGAATTAGATTTAGCACCACTGAACTTACCGAGTGACAATGAACGTCCCTTCGTCATTGCAGGCCCTTGCTCTGCAGAGACAGAGGAACAAGTGATGACTACCGCCCGTGAACTGGCGATGAAAGGCTGCCACAATTTCCGTGCTGGTGTGTGGAAACCCCGTACCAAGCCTGGTGGTTTCGAAGGCCACGGCGAGCCCGCCCTCGTCTGGCTCGCCCAGGTGAAGAAAGAGACGAAGATGCTTGTTGCTACCGAGGTGGCCACACCAGAGCATGTAGAGTTGGCCTTGAAGTATGGCATCGACATCCTTTGGATAGGTGCCCGTACCTCTGCCAACCCCTTCGCCATGCAGGCTATTGCCGATTCTCTGAAAGGTGTGGATGTGCCTGTCTTCGTGAAGAACCCTGTCAATCCTGACATCGAACTCTGGATTGGTGCCTTGGAGCGTATCAACCAGGCCGGCATCAAGCGTCTGGGCGCCATCCATCGTGGCTTCTCCAGCTACGAGCAGAAGATCTACCGTAATGCGCCGATGTGGCAGATTCCCATCGAGCTGCGCCGTCGTATCCCTGAACTGCCGCTGATCAGTGATCCTTCGCACATCGGAGGCCGTCGTGAACTGATTGCGCCACTCTGTCAGCAGGCGATGGACCTCGGCTTCGACGGTTTGATTATCGAGAGCCACTGTGATCCGGATAAGGCGTGGAGCGATGCCAAGCAGCAGGTGACTCCTGATGTGCTCGACTATATCCTGTCGTTGCTCGTTATCCGTGATGAGCATACGATGGTGGAGGGCATCTCTCAGTTGCGTAAGCAGATCGATGAACTCGACAACCAACTGATGGATCTCTTGGCCAAGCGTATGAAGGTGTGTCGCGAGATCGGCCAGTACAAGAAGGAGCACAACATGACCGTCTTGCAGGCCAATCGTTACAATGAGATCCTGAACAAGCGTGGAGCACAGGGTTCGCTCTGCGGTATGGATCCAGAGTTCGTCGCCCACGTCTTCGAGAATATCCATGAAGAGTCCGTCCGTCAACAAATGGAGATTATCAATAAATAGTAATGATAGAAACGAATAGGAATTATGAAGATTCTTGTTATGGGTGCAGGGAAGATGGGAAGTTTCTTCATCGACCTGCTGAGTTTTGAGCATGAGGTGGCAGTCTTTGAGAGAGACCCCAAGAGGATGCGTTTCACTTATAACTGTCAGCGCTTTACCTCATTTGACGAGATTCGTGAGTTCAAGCCAGAACTGCTGATCAATGCCGTCACGCTGAAATATACTATCCCTGTGTTCAAGGAGGTGATTCCTTACCTCCCCAAGGAGTGCATCATCAGCGACATCGCCTCTGTGAAGACGGACTTGAAGGAGTTCTATGAGTCAACGGGCATGCGCTATGTCTCTACCCACCCGATGTTCGGTCCGACGTTCGCCAACCTCCAGCAACTCTCTGAGGAGAACGCCATCATCATCAGTGAGGGCGACTACATGGGACGCATCTTCTTCAAGGACCTCTATCAGAAGCTGGGACTCAACATCTACGAGTACACTTTCGAGGAGCACGATAAGACGGTGGCTTACTCGCTGTCTATTCCCTTCGTTTCGACCTTCGTCTTTGCGGCCGTCATGAAGCATCAGGATGCACCTGGTACCACCTTCAAGCGCCACATGCGGATTGCCAAGGGTGTGCTGAACGAGGATGACTATCTCTTGCAGGAAATCCTCTTCAACCCATATACCCACGACCAGGTCAGTCAGATCCGTACGGAGTTGAAGGAACTGCTGGAGATTATCGACAACAAGGATGCCCAGGGCATGAAGGGCTATCTGACGAAGATTCGCAATAACGTTAAGCGCGACATTGAGATTAAGCAGTAATGTTTTTTTTGCACGGATTACACGGCTCTCATAGAGAGACACTGCTTCTGGGGTATGATGATAAAGCCGTGTTAATCCGTGTAATCCGTGCCTAATACGATATGAAGTATCATCTTGTAGCTTTTATAACGGTAGCTATCTGGGGCAGTACCTTCGTCTTTACGAAGATGCTGCTTCAGGCTGGCCTTTCCCCTGCGCAAATCTTCACCCTCCGCTTCATCATCGCCTACGTCCTCCTTTTAGGCTATTCGCTCCTGCGTAACAAGGTAACTTCTTCCCCTCCTAAGTTAGGAGGGGTTAGGGGTGGTCTGAACAATCGCTCTTTCCGCTGGTTCTGCCGCTCCTGGCGCGATGAGCTCCTAATGATTGCCCTTGGCCTCACAGGCGGTTCCGTGTATTTCTTGGCGGAGAACGCGGCGATGCTCTTCACCACAGCAACAAACACCTCACTCATCGTCTGCTCCTGTCCGCTCTTCGCGATGCTGCTCTTTGCCCTGTTTTTCCGCCAGTCTGAGAAGATCACACGCATTCAGGCGCTTGGCTCGCTGATAGCCTTTCTGGGTATGGTCGTTGTCGTGCTCAATGGTCATTTTGTGCTCCATCTCTCGCCCCTTGGCGACCTGCTGGCCTTTGGTGCCTGTCTTTGCTGGGCTGTCTATAGCCTGTTAATGAAGGCTGCGGTTAGTGGCTATTCCTCACTTTTCATCACTCGCAAGGTGTTTATCTACGGCCTCCTCACCATTATACCTTATTATATATTTGTCCCCTCCGAAGCCAGCATCTTCTTTTCTTCACCATTTCACCTTTTCACTTTTTCAACTATTCTGAATCTTCTCTTCCTGGGAGTCGTCGCCTCGATGCTATGTTACCTTACCTGGAACTGGGTCATCGGCAAACTTGGTCCTGTCATCGCTACGAACTGGGTTTACTTCAATCCCATCACCACCATCCTCTTCGCCTGGTGGCTGCTCGACGAGAAGATCACTATTTGGTTCCTTCTCGGCTCTGCCCTCATCCTCATTGGCATGTATCTTGCTGACAGGCGAATAAAGTGATAAAAATGTCCACGAAGTCACAAAGTACACGAAATTAAGTTTTTTTTTATGTCCTTCGTGTCCTTAGTGGATAAAAAGTTGTATCTTTGCAGCAAATAAACCAATTAAACAGAAAAATTATGGGTATTATTCTTTCACTCCTTCTTGGATGTTTGGCTGGCTTCTGCGCTGGCAAGTTGATGAAAGGTGGCGGTTACGGCCTCATCATGAATTGTGTGCTGGGTCTCTTTGGTGGTGTCCTCGGCGGCTGGTTGTTCGACCTGCTCGGCATCTCTTGGGGCGGCCTTCTCGGTCAGCTTGGTACCGCCATCATCGGTGCCGTTGTCATCCTCTGGATCGCCTCGCTGATCAAGAAGTAATCCATTCTGATGGTTGATTTAGAGAAATGTACCCTGGCCGTCTGCGAAATAGCACGACGGGCTGGCGCGTATATCAGGGGGGAACGTGAAAAGTTCTCCCTTGAGAGCGTGGAGCGGAAACATGCACATGATTATGTGTCGTATGTGGATAAAGGGTCGGAACGGCTGATTGTCAGTGCGTTGCGGGAGTTGTTGCCTGAGGCAGGATTTATCACGGAGGAACAAACCGCACAACGGGGACAGTCCCCATTGTGTTGGGTGGTGGATCCGCTGGATGGAACAACGAACTTCATTCATCAGTATGCACCGTATGCTGTGAGCATCGCACTGATGGAAGGGAAGGAGATATTGATCGGTGTGGTGTATGAGATTTGCGCTGATGAATGCTTCTATGCCTGGAAGGGCGGTGGAGCCTATTTAATGCATAATAAGTTGCATGTCAGCAGTCAGAAGATACAGGATGCGCTGTTGTGCCTGCAATTGCCTTATAATAGCGATGCCTATAAGCCGACGATTAAGCGATTGATAGATGCGTTTTATGGGAATGTGGGCAGTATCCGGATGTGTGGCTCGGCGGCGATGGCCCTCTGCTATGTGGCGGCGGGAAGACTCGACGGCTATGCTGAGCAGTATATCGGCCAGTGGGATTTTATGGCAGGCAGTTTGATCGTGATGGAGGCTGGCGGCTTGGTAACAGACTATGCTGGTTCTGAGGACTTTACGCAGGGCAACAGCGTCGTCGCCACCAACGGCGTGATTCAAGGGAATCTATTAGAAATTATTAATTCTAAGGAATCTGGGAATCAGGGAAATACGATGCAGAGCATCGTTGACAATTCCTAAATTCCTATATTCCTTAGACTAAATCATAATCCTTAGCAATATGGCAGCAGGAAAGTGGATTGGAGGATTCATCGGATGGATGGCCGGAGGACCGTTGGGAGCCTTGGCAGGCTATCTGTTAGGTTCGTTGTTCGACACGATGCTCGATGGTGTGAACTCTCCTCAGAACTCTGGCACATGGGGTCAGGGCTCCAGTCGCGAACAGCAACAGACATATCAGGACTTCAATGAGGCCTATCAGCGGGCTTATCGTCAGCGACAGGCCCAGGGCCAGCGTAACAGCTTCCTTTTTTCGTTGCTCGTGCTCTCATCTTATATTATTAAGGCCGACGGCAAGGCAATGCACTCCGAGATGGAACTGGTGCGTCAGATGCTCCGTCAGAACTTCGGCAATGATGCTGTCGCCCAGGGTAATGAGATCCTGAACAAACTCTTCGACGAACAGAAGCGTGAGGGGTGGACGCAATTCAAGCAGACCGTGCGCCAATGCTGCGGACAGATCAATCAGCAGATGGACTACTCGCAGCGGTTGCAGTTGCTGAACTATCTGGTGATGGTGGCACAGGCTGATGGCCGTGTGCCCCAAAGTGAGATTACGGCTCTGAAGGAGTGTGCCCAGTGGTTAGGTATGTCGGCCTCAGAGGTTGACTCGATGCTGCACCTCTCCGGAGACACGTTGGAGGATGCCTATAAGGTGCTGGGTGTCAGTCCTGATGCGAGCGATGCTGAGGTGAAGAAGGCCTATCGCAAACTCGCCCTTGAGCATCATCCTGACAAGGTAGCTGCCCTTGGTGAGGATGTGCGCAAGGCCGCTGAGAAGAAGTTCCAGGAGATCAATGCGGCGAAGGACAGGATTTGGAAGGCCAGAGGATTATAATGAGCCATTGTTCAGACCCCCTCTGGCTCCCCCTAACTTAGGGGGAGAAACAGTTACTCTTGTAACAGAAATTTCGATCTAAAATTGCCAGCGGTTGGGCATTTGTCTGTCTGGCCAGAGATGCTTGGCATACTGGTAGTGATAGAGCTCAAAGAGGGCTGTCTGTCGCGTTAGTCTTTTCTTAAAGGCTTCATAGTCCTTGCGTTCAGGCTGTGTCCATTGGACTTCGGAAAGTGCAGACATACGAGGCAGAGCCTGATATTCTACCATCGCCTCGTTGGTCATATACTCCGTCCAGAGGTTGGCCTGAGCGCCGAGGATATGTTCACGGGCTGCTGCGGAAAGACTGTCTGGGGCAGGATCGAGCGAATAAACTTTTTCGATGGGGATGAAACCACCACAATGGCTGGGCTCGAACTGTGTATCCTCTACCTGTTGGTAGTCGAAGTAGCAGAAGGTGGTGGGTGTCATAACAACATCGTGACCAGTCTCAGCAGCTTTCGCACCAGGGGCTGTGCCTCGCCAAGACATGATCATCGCATCCTGTGGAGAACCATCAAGAATCTCGTCCCATCCTAAGGCACGACGGCCCTTAGAGGTTAAGAAATCAAAGACTTTTTTGGTAAAATGAACCTGTAGGGGAGAGAGTTTTGAGGTCAGGGGCTCAAAATCCTCAGCGGCTTGTTGAGAGGCAGGCAACTGCTTCTGGAGTGCCTGACACTTGGGGCATTGGAGCCACTTCTCTGTGGGTGTTTCATCGCCACCGATATGGATGACATCGGAGGGGAATATGTCCATGATCTCCGTCAGCACATCCTCGACAAACTGATAGACGCGTTCGTTGCTGACGCAGAGCACATCTTTATAAACACCCCAGTAGTGTCCTACTTGATAAGGGCCACCCGTACAACCCAGCTCTGGATAGCTGGCGAGAGCTGCCAACATGTGTCCAGGCATGTCTATCTCAGGGATGACGGTGATATGACGTTCTGCGGCATAGGCCACAATCTCACGAGCCTCGTCCTGTGTGTAATAACCACCGTATGGAATACCGTCGTCGATGTCGGAGTTGGTGCCGATGATGGTGCCTGAGCGCTGTGAACCTACCGATATCAACTTCGGCCATTTTTTGATTTCGATGCGCCAGCCCTGATCATCCGTCAGATGCCAGTGGAAACGGTTCATGTTGTGGAGCGCCAGGAGGTCGATGAACTTCTTGACGAAAGCAACGGGGAAGAAGTGACGCGAGCAGTCGAGGTGCATGCCTCGCCAACTGAAGCGGGGCGCATCGGTAACGACTGCTGCAGGGATTTGACTACAGACTATAGATTTTCTGAGTGTTTGGATTCCGTAGAACACGCCGGCGGGCGAGCCGCCCTCGATGGTGATGCCTTTTGCAGATACGGTGAGGACGTAGCCCTCGGTATTGGTTACCTTCGGCGAGACGGAGAGGGCAATGTAGGTCGTCTTCTTCTGTCGTTTGTCGGCAATGGCGAGGTCGATGTCCGACACCTCTTTTATATATTGCTGCAGAAACTGTGCTTCACGCTGGAGACCATCGGTGGCGAGGATCTGCACCTGATTGTTCAATACAAGCGGAGCGCCCTGCTGCATCTGGATGCTCTGGGGCAGGGGCACTACTTCGTATTGAGCGGATTGCAAATCCTTATACTCACTACCGTCGAATTGCAAATTCGACGGAACGGCCGATATGCTTATAGGTGAAAAGACCAAAAGTTGAAAAGTGAAAAGTACAGTCAGTACTGCCGCTTTCCTGTATATCTTGGTAATCATAATTCCTAATTTCTAATTCCTAATTCCTAATTAAAAGTGGTATTCCACAAATGCTTCCATCGCCTCATAGCAGGCCAGTCCAAGTGCGTCGTAACGCTTGGCAGTCTCACGGTTACGGTCTTCGGCACGCTGCCAGAACAGACGATCGTCGTTGCCGAGGAAGGGGGCTCCCTCCATCTGACTCTGATGCCTGAGGATGGCGTTTCGCTTCTCTCGCAGTTCCTCAGGACTCATCGGCACACACATCTCAATGTCGGCCACATCCCATTCGGCCCAGGCACCGCGATACATCCACACACGACAGTCCTTCAACCATTCGGCGCCAGCTTTCTTCTCCTCGTCGATAGCTGCGAATACGGCATCTGTACACTTACGATGGGTGCCATGTGGATCGGCGAGATCAGCAGCAACATAAACCTGATGCGGCTGTATCTCCTCCAACAACTGCATGATAGGCTCAACATCGCGTTCCGTCATAGGTAGTTTCTCAATCTTACCACTCTCATAGAACGGCAAGTCGAGGAAGTGGATATGATCCTTTGGAATACGGTTATAGCCACAGGCATTGCGGGCCTCGCCGCGACGAATCAGTCCCTTCACGGTGAGGATGGCCTTATTGTCCCAATCCCCCTCTTTCTTCTCTTTCAGGTAACTCATGATTTCACGATAGCGGATTTTGATGACCTCGTCGGAGCCATTGGCGAAGAGTTTGTTGAAGCCGTTGATGAAGTGCATATAAAGCCGCACCTCTTCATCTGCAACAGCGATATTCCCCGATGTCTCATAGGCCACATGCACGTCGTGCTTCTGTTGTATCAGCCGTCGGATGGTGCCTCCCATCGAGATGACATCATCGTCGGGGTGGGGGGAGAAGACGATGACACGCTTGGGGTAGGGCTTGGCCCGTTCAGGACGGGTAGAGTCGTCTACGTCAGGCTTGCCGCCAGGCCATCCGGTGATGGTGTGCTGCAGTTCATTGAACACTTCGATGTTCACCAGACCGGCTTGTCCGTTGAATTGTTCAACGAGATGTCCCAGTCCGTTGTCGATGTAATCCTTGGTGGATAGTTTCAACAGAGGCTTGCCTGTTTTGTTACAGAGGTCAATGACCTGTCGCCTTAACTGATGGTCAGGCATTTTGATGGTAGCTGTCAGATTCAGATTCATCATGTGAAGTTTTTAGTTGCATTCATTTGACAAAGATACGAAATAATCATGGAATAGACATGTTTTTTGGGAAGATTAACACTCATATAGAGAAAAATGATTAACTTTGCAGTCGAAAAGTCGGCAAAAGCCAGCTTTTTATAAATAAGAAGATGAAGAAACCTGCGATTATTGTTCCAGATGGGTGCAGAGAGGTTTTGTTGCATGCTTGTTGTGCTCCATGCTCCTCGGCGATTGTCGAGTGGCTGGTGCAGCATGATATCCGTCCTGTCATATTCTATTACAATCCGAATATCTATCCTCTTGAGGAATATGAGATTCGCAAGAATGAGAGCAAGCGTCATGCAGAGAGTCTCGGACTCACTTGGATCGATGGAGACTACGACCACGAGCATTGGCGGCAAGACGTCTGTGGGCTTGAAGGAGAACCAGAACGAGGCCATCGCTGTGAACTTTGCTTTACGCTTCGTCTGACCGTAGCTGCCAGAAAAGCAAAAGAACTCGGCATCAGATATTTCACTACCACGCTGGCATCCTCACGTTGGAAAAGCTTGGAACAGATAGAACGTGCCGGCCATCAGGCTGAGCAGACTGTCAATGGAATCTCACAAAAGGGACTGTCCCCTTTGTGTGATTCTGTTACATTTTGGGCACAGAATTGGCGGAAGGGCGGACTCTATGAACGTCGTAATCAGCTATTGAAAGAATTTGACTTCTATAACCAGCAATACTGCGGCTGCGAGTATTCGAAAAGGTAAGAAGGTGAAAAGATGAAAAAGTGAAAGAAGGAAAACTTCGTCGCAGACCCTCATCAGATAATCAGTGAAAATCTGTGAAATCTGAGGCTAAAGTTTGCGAGTTTCGTTTTTTTGTTGTAATTTTGCGCCCTAAAATAAATAATGTACTTAATTAATTGAGATTTATGTCCAACACTAACACTTACGTCGGTTCCAAAATCAAGGGACTCAGAGAGACGAAAAACCTCAGCATCGAAGAGGTAGCCGAGAGCACAGGTCTGTCAGTAGAGCAGATCAACAGCATTGAGAACGACCAGAACCTGCCATCATTAGGTCCGCTGATCAAGATAGCCAGAGCACTGGGTGTGCGACTGGGAACATTTATGGACGATAACGACGCACTGGGTCCTGTGGTCTGTCGTGCTGAGGACCGTGAGAAAGACAGCAGCATCAGCTTCTCCAACGGTGCCACCGATGCCCGCAAGCACATGGAGTATCATCCGTTGGCCCAGCAGAAGGCCGGCCGTCATATGGAACCGTTCATCATCGACATCAATCCAGAAGAAAATCAGAACTATAAACTCTCTGCCCACGAGGGTGAGGAGTTCATCTATGTGATGCAGGGTGAAGTGGAAGTGGAATATGGTAAGGAGAAATATACGCTTAAAGAAGGCGACTCAATCTACTATGATTCCATCGTCAAGCACCATCTGCACGGTGCCCCTGGTAAGTCTGCCAAGATTCTCGCACTTATTTACATCCCCTTCTGATTATGAGCAACGTGAAATTAGATATGGCAGGCAGGCCTCTGCCAGACAGGACTTACCCTGCTGAGACAGGTAGCGAAGGCTATACACTTCATGAGCGTACCCTCGGCCAGTGGCTGGAACACTGGGCAGAGACCACACCTGATAAGGAATATATCGTGTATTCGGACCGCGACCTCCGCTTCACCTGGAGTAAGTTCAACGAGCGTGTGGATAACCTCGCCAAAGGTCTGATCGCCATCGGTGTGGAGCGTGGATCGAATGTGGGTATCTGGGCTACGAACGTGCCCGATTGGCTGACGTTCCTCTATGCTACTGCGAAGATTGGCGCTGTCTTAGTGACGGTGAATACGAACTACAAGCAGAATGAGCTGGAGTATCTCTGTAAGGACTCTGACATGCATACCCTTTGTATCACCGACGGTACTTGGGACTGTAACTATGTGGATATGACCTACACGATGTTGCCCGAGCTGAAGACCTGCGAGCGCGGTCATCTGAACAGCGAGCGCTTCCCCTATATGAAGAACGTGGTGTTCATCGGTATGGAGAAGTATCGCGGAATGTTCAATACGGCAGAATTGCTGTTGTTGGGACAGAACGTGGAGGATGAGACCCTGGAGGAGATGAAGAGCAAGGTGACCTGCTACGATGTCTGTAACATGCAGTACACCTCAGGTACGACGGGCTTCCCGAAGGGTGTGATGCTGACTCACTACGGTATTGCCAACGACGGTTACTTCACGGGAGAGAATATGGGCTTCACGGCCGATGACAAACTCTGTGTCTGTGTGCCGTTGTTCCATTGCTTCGGTGTGGTGCTCGCCACGATGAACTGTCTGACGCATGGCTGTACTGAGGTGATGGTCGAGAAGTTCGACCCCTTAGTGGTGTTGGCGTCTATCCATAAAGAAAGATGTACGGCGGTCTATGGTGTGCCGACGATGTTTATCGCCGAACTGAACCACCCGATGTTCTCGATGTTCGACTTGACTTGTCTGCGTACAGGTATCATGGCCGGCTCGCTCTGTCCTGTGGAACTGATGAAGCAGGTCAGCGAGAAAATGTATATGACCATCACGAGTGTGTACGGTCTGACGGAGTCTTCGCCTGGTATGACGCAGACCTGTCTGAACGACACTTTCGAACAGCGCTGCACCACCGTAGGCCGCGACTTCCCGTTTGTCGATGTGAAGGTGCTCAATCCTGAGACTGGCGAGGAGTGTCCCGTCGGCGTGCAGGGTGAGATGTGCTGTAAGGGCTTCAACGTGATGAAGGGTTATTATAAGAATCCTGAAGCTACGGCTGAGGTCATCGACAAGAACGGCTATCTGCACTCTGGCGACCTGGGTGTGAAAGATGAAGAAGGCTTCTATAAGATCACGGGCCGTATCAAGGATATGATCATCCGAGGCGGTGAGAACATCTATCCCCGTGAGATTGAGGAGTTCCTCTATCACATGCCTGGCATCCGTGATGTCCAGGTGGCTGCCGTTCCTTCTAAGAAATACGGTGAGGCTGTGGGTGCCTTCATCATCCTCGAGGAGGGTGTGAAGATGGAGCCCGAGGACGTGCAGGAATTCTGTCGTGGTAAGATCGCCCGTTATAAGATTCCAAAGTACGTGTTCTTCATCGACCAGTTCCCGCTGACGGGTTCCGGCAAGATCCAGAAGTTCAAGCTGAAGGAGATGAGTCTTGCCCTCTGCGAGAAGTTCGGCTACGAAGTGATTTAATACAACGACAAAGTTTTTTATATGACGACAACTTTGACAACTAAGACAACATTTATGGCGGCCAACTGCCGCCAAAGACGGCATGCCGTCTAAAAAGTTGTCTATGTTGTCTAAGTTGTCGTATAAATATTTTGGTAAGGATGTTTGAGAATTTAAGTGAGAGATTAGAACGATCGTTCAAGATATTGAAAGGTGAGGGAAAGATCACCGAGATCAATGTCGCTGAGACCATGAAGGACGTGCGCCGTGCATTGCTCGACGCCGACGTGAACTATAAGGTGGCCAAGCAGTTCACCGATACCGTGAAGCAGAAGGCCTTGGGTCAGAACGTGCTCACCGCCGTGAAGCCCAGTCAGTTGATGGTGAAGATTGTGCACGACGAGCTGGCCGATCTGATGGGTGGAACCGCTTCCGAGCTGAAGGTCGAAGGTCGCGCTGGAGCACCTGCCATCATCCTGATGTCTGGTCTTCAGGGTTCGGGTAAGACCACGTTCAGTGGTAAGCTTGCCAACCTGTTGAAGACGCGCAACCACAAGAAGCCTCTCTTGGTGGCCTGCGACGTGTATCGTCCTGCTGCCATCGAGCAGTTGAAGGTCGTCGGACAAAGCGTTGGTGTGCCCGTCCATACGGAGCCCGACAACAAGAATGTGGTGGAGATTGCCAACCACGCTATTCAGGAAGCAAAGGCTAAGGCCAACGATGTAGTCATCATCGATACCGCCGGTCGTCTGGCCGTCGATGAGGAGATGATGCAGGAGATCGAGACGCTGAAGAAGGCCGTCAATCCCAATGAAACGCTCTTCGTGGTTGACTCGATGACGGGTCAGGATGCCGTGAATACCGCCAAGGAGTTCAACGATCGCCTCGACTTCGACGGTGTGGTGCTGACGAAGCTCGACGGTGATACTCGTGGTGGTGCTGCCTTGAGTATCCGCACGGTAGTCACGAAACCCATCAAGTTCGTCGGTACGGGCGAGAAGATGGAGGCTATTGACGTGTTCCATCCCGACCGTATGGCCGACCGTATCCTCGGCATGGGTGATATCGTCTCTCTGGTGGAGCGTGCCCAGCAGCAGTTCGACGAGGAGGAGGCCAAGCGACTTGAGAAGAAGATCCGTAAGAACAAGTTCGACTTCGACGACTTCATGGGACAGATTCAGCAGATCAAGAAGATGGGTAACATCAAGGACCTGGCTGCGATGATTCCTGGTGTGGGCAAGCAGATCAAGGATCTCGACATCGATGACGACGCCTTCAAGGGCATCGAGGCCATCATCAACTCGATGACGCCGAGGGAGCGCCAGAATCCCGATATCATCAATCAGAGCCGTCGCCGTCGTATCGCAGCCGGTTCTGGTACCAAGCTTGACGATGTGAACCGTCTGATGAAGCAGTTTGACCAGACGCGCAAGATGATGCGGATGGTCTCTGGTATGGGTTCTTCGAAGATGGCCCAGATGGCTAACGCCATGAAGGCCATGAAGGGTGGCGGTATGCCCAAGTTTTAGAATAATAATAAGGCACAGATTAACACGGCTTTATAAATAAAGACACGGCTGTTGCACATAATAAGGAGCAGTGTTAATCCGTGTAATCCGTGCCAAAATAAACAAAAAGATGCAACTAATTGACGGAAAAGCAACAGCAGCAGCCATCAAGGCTGAGATTGCAGAGGAAGTAAAAGAGATTGTGGCTCGTGGCGGCAAACAGCCCCATCTGGCAGCCGTGTTGGTAGGTCACGATGGTGGCTCGGAGACGTATGTGAAGAACAAGGTGCTGGCTTGTGAGGCCTGTGGATTCAAGAGCACACTTATCCGCTTTGAGGAAGATGTCCCAGAGGTCGATCTTCTGAGGTGTGTCAACTTGCTCAATAACGACGACGATATTGACGGCTTCATCGTGCAGCTCCCTCTGCCCAAGCATATCGACGAACAGAAGATCATCGAGGCCATCGACTACCGCAAGGATGTAGACGGCTTCCATCCCATCAATGTGGGCCGTATGGCTATCGGTCTGCCTTGCTTCATCTCGGCTACGCCTCTCGGCATCATCACGCTGCTGAAGCGCTACAACATTGAGACCAGCGGTAAGAAGTGCGTCATCCTTGGACGCTCGAACATCGTGGGTAAGCCGATGGCCCAGCTCATGATGCAGAAGCAGTTTGGCGATGCCACCGTGACCGTATGTCACTCACACTCAAAGACTTTGAAGGAGGAATGTCGTGAGGCTGATATCATCATCGCCGCCATCGGACAGCCCGACTTTGTGACGGCTGATATGGTGAAGGAGGGTGCTGTGATCGTCGATGTAGGTACTACTCGTGTGCCTGATGCCACCCGTAAGAGCGGTTTCCGCCTGAATGGCGACGTGAAGTTCGACGAGGTGGCTCCCAAGTGCTCCTTCATCACGCCTGTTCCTGGTGGGGTAGGGCCGATGACCATCTGTTCGCTGATGAAGAATACCCTCGCCGCCGGCAAAAAAGAGTATTACAAATAATTATGAGCAACGGACAACAGGACTGACACGACTTACGCTGTCGCAAGAAAAAAGTCCTTAAGTCCTTTAGTCCGTTGCAAAAGAGAAATATGACAGCTCAGGAGTATTACGAATTAGGCAATGCGGCCCGCAAGCGTGGTCAGTGGCATGAGGCCATCAACTACTACATCCAGGCCATCGACCTCGACCCCGACAGTCCTGCTGTCGAAGCCAAGCGTATGCTCGACGATATCCTTAACTATTATTGTAAAGATATGTATAACCCATGATGAAGAAAATCTTACTTGGTGTGATGGCCCTGATGATGGGTTGTCATACGGTGACGGCTCAACCTAAAGCCAAGAGCATTGTGATCCTTTACGAGAACGACGTGCATTGCGGCATCGACGGCTATACGAAGATGGCCGGACTGCGCGATGCCATCAACCGCACGGATACGGCCTATGCTGCTGCTGTCTGCGTGGGCGACTTCCTGCAGGGCAACACCACAGGCGCTATCTCCAAAGGCCAGTACATCGCCGACATCATGCGCCTCATGGACTATCACGCTCTGACGTTGGGCAACCACGAGTTCGACTACGGTGTGCCACGCATGAGGGCATTGCTTGAGCAGATAGGTACTCCCGTTGTCTGTGCCAACTTCTACGAGGCAGGCGAGCCCAATCCCGTCTACGCCCCCTACGTCATCCATCAGTATGGCGACAAGAAGGTGGCCTTCGTCGGAGCCTGCACGCCTGAGACAATGATCCTCGAGGGCTACTCGTTCTATGACACCAACGGCATCATGCTCTACGACCTGAGGCCGAAGACTTTCTACGATCTCATCCAGCAGGCCGTCGATGCTGCCCGTAAGGAGGGTGCCGACTATGTCGTGCTGCTCTCGCATGTGGGTGAGACGCCCCAGTCGATGGGATTCAGTTCGCACCGTTTGGTGAAGAACACGCGTGGCATCGATGTCGTGCTCGACGGTCATTCGCATGAGATTTTCGAGGGTGTAATGGTCAAGAACCTCGACGGCAAGGATATTGCCGTCACGCAGACGGGTACTCAGTTCGCCAACGTGGGCAAGCTGCTCATCACGCCTGACGGACGTCTGACGACGCACCTCATCAAGGCTAAGGACATCCCCTATGAGAATGCCGCAGTCACAGCCACCGTCGACAGCATCCGCCAGATGGTGAAGACCGTCACTTCAGAGGTCATCGCCCACAGCGACTATCGTCTGGTGGTGAGCGATGAGAATGCCCGCTGGATCGTGCGTGGACAGGAGACAAACGCTGGCGACCTTGTGGCCGACGCCTACCGTTATGCCATGAAGGCCGACATCGGCTTTGAGAACGGCGGTGGCATCCGCAATGACATCATGGCTGGCGACATCACCTACGGCGACGTCATCGGCATGCTGCCTTATGACAACACCCTTCGTCGTATCATGGTCACTGCCGAACAGCTGCAGGCAATGCTCACCCGCTGTACGGCTCTCGTGCCCGTGCTCGACGGCAACTTCCCGCAGTGCTCTGGCCTCCGCTTCACCGTCCACAGCAAGAGCCACACCGTCAGCGACATCGAGATCCTGCAGGAGGATGGCACATACCAGCCCATCGACATGCAGCGCACATACAGCGTTGCCCTCACGAGCTACAACCACGATGCAGGTGGTTTCTTCGACTGTTTCAAGAAGTGTGTTGTGCTCGAAGAGAGCACCCTGCGTTACTACGAGGCGCTGTCAGACTATCTCCGCAATGCCCTCGGCGGCACCACAGGCGAGGCCTACGCCCAGCCACAAGGCCGCATCCGCATCGTTGAAGACTAATCTCACATAATCTCACAACGGGGACTGTCCCTTTTGTGAGAATTTATCGTTTGATCCTCAACACAGGGGCAATCTTGTTGCAAGGCTCAGGCAAATCTACCACAAGCCCGTCGGCAGTCTGACGGGCTTTTATCTTGCCGTAGCCCAAAAGATATACCGAAGAGATGGACTTGCGGAAGTCGGGACTTCCTTTCGCCAGCGACTTGATGACGAGTGTGCGACCTCCCTTTTCTTTTCCCGTAGGAGGGGTAGAAGGCGGCCAGCCCATTGCCGTCGCATAGAGATATTTTTTTGTCTGGTTGAATCGGATGTCGCGATAGTCCATCCCGTTGTACTGCCCCTCGTTGAAGCCCTGGGCGTTGATTTCAATCGTCTTTTCAGCCACAGGCCCCTCGCCGAACTTCACCCACGGACGGGTGCCGAAGATGCTTTCGCCGTTGGGCGTCATCCACGCCTCCAACTCGTCGAGGAACTGAGCGGCCTTCTCGTCGTAAGTACCATCGGCTCGCAACGGGATGTTCAGCAGTAGGTTGCCATTCTTTGACACGATGTCCACCAACTGCTTCACCAGATTCTCAGCCGTACGGTAGCCGCGCTCGTAGACGCTGGTGTTGTAGTGCCAATCGCCGATGCAGTTGCACGTCTGCCAAGGGTCGGGCATGATGGCATTGGGGGCGCCGCGCTCCACATCCCAAGTGAGTGCCTTCTTCTGCTTGTCGTTCAGGATCTTGCCGAACACCACGCCGCGCGCGTTCTTATTATAAAGATGTGTGGCGATCTTCATGCCGCAGTCGCTCAGCGGATAGAAGGGCAGCACGGTTACGTCGAAATAAATCAAATCAGGGTTGTAGCGGTTGATGGCATTGAGGGTGCGGTCGTAGAAGTTGGTGACGAACTCCTCAGACGGCGGACAGGCGCCGTTCTCCCAGCCCCATTGGTGATGGATGGCCACGTTCGACCACGAGCGGTCGCTCTGCGGATGGTTCTGCCGATAGAGCATCTGCGGGTCGTAGCCTTCCCACCACTTGCCTTTGCCGTCTTCCTTCGTCAGCTTGCCGTCGTAGTAGACGCCTGCCTTGGGACCGTTCTGGTCGTAGCGCTGGGCGGTCTCATACCAGAGCCATGCGTGGTCTGCATGGAACGAGATGCCTAACGGCAGTCCGGCCTTCTTCGCAGCCTTCGCCCAGCCGTCGAGGATATCTTTCTTGGGGCCGATGTTCTGCGAGTTCCAAGGCTGGTACTTCGAGTCCCACAGGTCGTAGTTATCGTGGTGGTTGCCCAGCACGAAGAAATACTTCGCTCCACAACGCTTGTAGCGCTCTACCAGCGCCTCCGGATCCCACTTTTCTGCCTTGAAGAGCGGCAGGATGTCCTTGAATCCGAACTCCGACGGATGGCCGTAGTGCTCCACATGATACTTATACTGCCTGTTGCCCTCGATATACATCCCTCGGGCCATCCAGTCGCCTGAGCCCTCCACGCATTGCGGTCCCCAATGTGCCCAGATGCCGAACTTCGCATCTCGGAACCATTCAGGCGTTTGGTGCGTCTCCAAAGACTGCCAAGTGGGTTCATACCTGCCTGTCAGCATCTGCTCGTGCTGCTCCGATACGGGCACCTGATAAGTCATTCCAGACTTCTCGTTGCCAGTCTGTTTGTTTTGCGCCATTGCTGCTGCCAAACTACAGCATACGGCCAAAGTCATCATCGTTCTTTTCATAACTGCTGGTTTGTTTTAAGTTTCGACCGCAAAGTTAATCATTTTCCCTGAAATCTGCAAGCAATTTCCGCCCTTATTCAATGAAAATGATCTCAAAACGCCCTGATTTTACGCCTTTTTCTGTGCTGAATCGTCATAAAAACCATAGCTGTGTGCCGAAGAATCTGTGTAATCTGTGAAATCTACGGGTGGTAAATATCTTTACAAAATATTCACACTTCCTCCTCTCTCGCAGAAACAAGGCAGTAAACTGGGACTTTCCTTACTTTAAACTGTGACTTTCCTTACTGCAAACTTCCGCTTTCCTTACTGCAAACTCTAGGTCTTCATAATCGCCTGATTGTCAGATATATAAGATTCTTGTAAGAATTAGTTTATTTGTTGTGAAAATTATTGACATAACGTACGTCTTGCTCGTTACAGTTACAGTTGTTACAGTTAAAAAGATGACAATTATGACAAATGACAACGACATATTTTCCCACCACGACAACACACTGCCCAGATGGTAACAGGTAACATTGTTACCAATCAATTTTCAGAAAATTGAAGACAACATTTTATATATTATAAATTATTATATATTATAATATATAATAATTCTTATATTACTTTTTTCGCAACTCAAAAAATAAGAAGGTAACAATGTTACTTGTTACCAACGCCCTTCTAAGTTCAGATCTGACGCTGTCATTTGTCATAATTGTCATTTTTCCCAAATTCCTCAGCTTTGGCCCATCAACTATAGCCCCATGATAGTCCATATTTTAACTGTAACAACTGTAACTGTAACGCTTTGGCGAATCAGACTGTCTGTAATTCCTGAGCGAATTGGTGGAAAGCCTCACGTATTTGCATGATCCGTTGCTCGCTCGGTTTGGAGATACCATAGATGTATCTGGCCAATAGGCTCTTATTGATACCAATCGCACGAGCCACTTCAGACACATTCAGCCAAGGGCAGCGCTTGAACATGACTGCCACCTCATTCTGCTCATTGGGCTCAGAAGTTTCGTAAAAGCTTGAGATATGTATGTCGGCATCCAGCTCTTCCCATCTGATGGCTCTGCCTTCATCTTCTATGGTGAAGTTGTTGCGCTGCTCAGTCGTTGCTTCCTCCAACTCTAGGTATGCCTCCAATGGACGGCTCAATACCCGTCCCTCCGATGAGCGCATAAAAATGCGATGTCCGTCAAACCACAAATTCTTAATCGTCTCCATAATAATCCTCTTTGAACCTCAGTCCAAATATCCTCAACAATGTCGGCATAGCTTCTTTTTTTCTGCAAATGTAGGTATAAAATTTTATATCTCCAAACTTTTTTGAAGAAAAATGCAATATCTTTGCAAAAACATCAACAATGTAGATAGTGGGAAAGTGGGATAATGGGATTCGGGTAGGTATTAGTGAGAAGATGAAAGTGGGAGCTAATGATTCTAATGAAATGTTAATTATTTTAATATGTATATTATTTTAGCATCACACATCCTTCTTCAAACCCTACCAGTTCCCATTTTCCTACTAATGATGACTTAATTCTATAAGCCAACATCAGTGGCTCATAAAAAGAAAACGGCTCTCCTATTTATAATAAAAGAATCTCCCTCTGTATCTACAAGTTAATTTAACGTTTTGTTTAGGACTACGATATCTGCGGCATTCACTTTCCCGTCCTTATTAACGTCAGCATTCTTGAAGTTTATGCTGTTGATGTTTCCACTCATAATGAATTCTACAATAGCATTAATATCATATTTGTCAACTTCACCATCATTGTTGGCATCACCTAATATGACTGTCTGCTCATCATCAATAAAAATAGTCCCCTCTCCTTCTTCCGTGAAAAAGAATTCCTTCCACTGCTCTGCGTTCTGATAAGCATCATAACAATTATCTGGCACGTAGAGCTTGCACTCCCACTTGTTGATGTCATCCAGAGCCTGGCTACCACAATCTGGTGGTGTAGTGGCTTTGCTGCAGATTTCTATAAGGGCCGTACAATCAGAGAAAGCATTTTGGCCAATAGTTGCCACTTGAGTGCCAAAGGCAAAGTATTTCAGGCTTGAACAGCCTGAGAACGCCCAGTTGCCGATGGTGGTCACGCCGTCGCCGATTTCCACCTGCTGGAGATTGGTGCATCCGTAGAACTCATTCTCTGAGATTTCTGTCTCTTTGTCTGTTATCTTTACAGCACGCAGCGAGGTGTTCCGATAGAAGGGAGAATAGCCATAATTGCTTGAGGTCTGATAGCTGATATCACGTCCGATATAGACATAGTCCAATGGGCAGGATGCGAATAAAGAATTACCATTTTTATATCCTAATGTCAAAGTAGCCTCACTGTCAGCAATGGTGACTTTTGACAGACTTGTGCAGTAATTGAAGACATCATTACCAATGTTTGTTACAGCTTGCGGTATAGTAATGGCAGGTAATGACCAACAGGCGTAGAAAGCATTATCATTGATGTTCTTCACTTTTGAACCAATATTAATTTCTGTAAGTGAGGAACATCCTGAGAAAGTACTTGCGCTTATAGTCTCAATACCTTTGCCTATCTTGACTGAAGTAATAGCGGCACAGCTGGAGAACGCTGAGAATCCTAATGAAGTGACAGCATCAGGTATGACGATACTCTTCAACTTTGAACAACTACTGAAAGCAAAACCGCCAATAGATAGAACATCCTGTCCTATTTCTGCAGTTTCCAAATTTCCACATCCATAAAAAGCGTAATCTCCGATTCCTCCATCCAAACCGAGTTTGAGATTTTTTATGTGTTTGTTGTTATAACAAGTATACGGATTGATTTTCTTAACGGTCATAGTGACTCCTTTATTGGTGACGGTTTCACCGATATTGATGTTCTCTGCAGACTCTCCATATATGCAGTCTATGGCATCGCAAGTGCGATAGGATGGACTAACAGGAACATATCTGATGCCATCAACCACAAAATTTGAGCTCAGGAATTTGTATACGACCTGATTACTGATACCAAATTGATCATTCGACACATAATTGACCGCTGCCTTTGCATTCTCGTACCCAAACGGTGGCGTGTTGGTCAGCCAAATGGTTTTCTTTAAGTTTGTATCTGAAAATGCAGATGCCCCAATCGATAATACGCCGCTGCCAATAATGACTGAGGTCAGGCCGCTGCAGCCATAGAAAGCAGACTCGCCGATGGATGTCACGCTGTTGGGGATGGTGACTGAGGTCAGACCGCTGCATTTGCAAAAAGCAAACATCCCGATGGTAGTCATGCTGTTAGGGATGGTGACAGATGTCAGATGTTTGCATTCATAGAAAGCATGCTCGCCGATGGATGTCACGCTGTTGGGTATGGTGACTGAGGTCAGGTTTATGCAATCCCAAAAAGCCCAATCGCCGATAGATGTCACGCTGTTGGGTATGGTGGCTGAGGTCAGACCGTACCATCCAGAGAAAGCAGACTCACCGATAGCCTTTATGTTTTCAGATAATGTCACTTTTTTAATACTTGAAAGGTCTCTGAATAGTGATGTAACAATTTCGCAATCATAAGAGACTTCTTCTATTTTGTTGCAACCAGCGAATGGACTGTAACCAATAGTTGTAGGACTACAGTTTATACTCACAGATGTCAGGCCGCTGCATCCTTCGAACGCAAAATTGCCGATGGATGTCACGCTGTTTGGTATGGTGACAGATATCAGGCGTATGCATCCATCGAAAGCATGCTCGCCAATAGATGTCACGCTGTTGGGGATGGTTACGGAGGTCAGGTTGTAGCAATTAGAGAAAGCATAATAGCCTATGGATGTCACAGGATAGGTATTCCCGTTATAGTCGACAGATTCTGGGATAACCACATTACCAGTGTATGAACTACTACCAAACGAGCCACCATAGCTGACAGCCAGTTCAGTATTGTTATTTGCCCACCTATAATAGATGGTTACTCCATCATTATTAGCAACTGCAATGTCGTGGGCGAAAGCTTTTGCTCCGGTCATGCTCATGAGCAGGGTGAGCAGGATTATGATAAAAGATTGTCTGTTCATAATCGTTCTATTTTTTAGTTATAATTGTTATGCTTGAATATACAGAAATTAAAAACGTGGACTCTTTACTTCGTCTACGTTTCTGAGGTATTGGGGAAAACCTATTAGTCTTAAACGAGTAAATGCCCACGCCAGCGGCGTGAACTATCTACTATTGTTCTTGACTAATTTCTTTCAATTCCCCAATTGTCAGAAACAAGAATCAAAAGTGGACGTTCCAGTCTTTTGTCTTTATTTTGTCTTTGCTATGTCACCATAAGCGATTTGTTTTTAGAGTTCAACATTCATTTAAATTGCAATACGACGGCAAAGATACGAATAATTCCTGAAACATGCAAGGAAAAGCCCGAAAACTTGCAGAAAGTTTTCGGGTGTAAGTGTGACACTATGGAGTAGGCCGCTTATGCAAATCCGCCAGCAAAGTAACTGCGGGCAATGTAGGGGGATGGCTCGTAATAAGCACTGGTGTTATAGTTGTCGATGAATTCGCAAATGGGATCGTTATAGACGCGGAGGATGGCGTCTGCATAGTCTTCGTCAGGTTGGAGGGTGTTCCGAATCAGTCGTTTATAAACCCTCCCCATTTGGGTTGCAGTTGGAATCG
>JAEEGH010003899.1_pt1 | contig 38666 bp, 72 predicted proteins | sample 9134181 | NCBI WGS metagenome assembly JAEEGH01 (sample SAMN16246544, study PRJNA631951) | gut metagenome | biome: gut microbiome; feature: rumen; material: DP-attached | host: Bos | place: Iran: Karaj | collected 2018-10 | reverse complement strand
CTTCGACAGCCATCCCATCCATTCGACCATGTCGTCGAACTGCCCTCCGAACCCCTCGCGGTACGCCGCCTTCTCGCATCTCTTGGAGCAGTACTCCCCCTCGTCCGCCATGTGGTCCCTCCCACAGTACGCGCACGGCTTCCTCTCCTTCCTCATGCTGGCCCGCTGGCACTCGTGCGAGCAGTAGACGCCCTTGCTCTCCCTGCCGACGCGGTACTCCTTCCCGCACTGCCGGCAGACCGCCATCGGCCTCCTTATCTGTGCCTTGAACTGGCACTCCCGCGAGCAGTACTTCCCTTTGCCCTGGTTCGTCTTGACGGCGTGGAACTCCCTTCCGCACTGCAGACACGTTCTGATGGTCCCATGCGCATGGTACATGCACTCCTTCGAGCAGAACGCGTTCTTCTTGTCCTCGCGGTACGACATGATCCTCCCGCACACCGGGCACGGCCTCTTGGACGCTTCGTGCCTCGCCTCGAAGGCGCACTCGTTCGAGCAGTGCATCTGGCCCTTGCGGACCCTGACGAAGCCCTTGCCGCAGGTCGGGCATGTCGCGGTCCCGAACCTCATGGCGAAGCATCCCTCGGAGCAGAACGCATGGTTCGCCGACCTTGGGATGAATCCCTTGCCGCAGACGGCGCACGCCTTCTCCTCGGTGAACGTCGGCTTCTTCTTCCGCTTGTGGCACTCGAAGCACATCGCCCTCGCCCCGCGAGGATCGAAGAACTCCTTCCCGCATCTCTTGCATGACCTGACGCTGCCGCGCCCGCTCGACACATCCATGCGAAGCCGTTGCGCGTGCGCGTATAAAACAGGAGCCGAGGGATGGCCGAAAGTGGCGGCGGGGCAGAATCTGGATGTGTCGTGCCCCCCGCCGTTTGTGGAAATGCGCGCCCTGTACTTAATGCAGTCAGGTCTTGAGGACGGACACGGCCTCCTTCGCCAGGTCCTCGGGCCATCCTTCCCCGACCATGACTCCTGCGAGGGCCTCCTTGTCGTACCCTCCTCTCGCCCACGCCTTCTCGGCGGCCAGGTCCGCGTGGTACTGCGCATACCCCATGGCGCCGGACGCGCCCTCCCTGGCGGCGGCCTCGTGGTAGCCGTAGAACAGCAGGGCGGACTCCACCGTCGACTCCGGGGCGGGGCAGACGCGGAGGATCCTGCTCCCCTCTATGTCGGCGAGGGTCGCGTTGTCCGGCTCGAGCGCGCTCCTGTGCAGGTAGCTGTTCACGACGACCAGGCATTCGGCCCTCGCGCCGTCCGACTCGGCCGCGATCACGCACGGGCCCCACTTCTTGAACTGCACGCGCCCGCCGTCGACCTCCGCGATGGAAGCGTCGGAGGACGACCACGAGACCTCGCCCTGCCCCTGCGGGACCGTCGCCGTCAGCGTCACGAGGTCGGTGATCTCCGCGAACACGACGTAGCGGTCGAGCCTGATCATGGAGGCTTCGGGATTCGCGGGCGTGTCGGGCACCTCGGGCGTGTCCGGGACTTCCGGCGTCGCGGGCGTGTCGGGCGTCTGCGGGACGTCCTTCTCCTTCTCGCTCCCTGCGGAGCCTATCGCGGCGATTGCCACCAGGGCCAATACCGCTATCACCAGAACAAAAATCAGCGATTTCCTGTCCATGCATGAAAAATGACCTTACGGATTCATATATCCTGCCGTAAGACGGACGTTTGACGGCGGACGGGAAGGTGCACGCGATCCAGGACAGGGATGCCCGCCGTCGCATCGGACAACCCCTTCCACGGCTTGAAAGGGTCAGGACGCGTCCTGGACCCACTGCTCGACCCACTCGGGCCAGTCGCCGCCGCGCCTCCTGGCCTCCTCCCTGCACTCGTCCAAGGGCCTCTCGACGCGGACCTCCTCGGCCCCGCCCAGGTCCCTCTGCAGCCTCTCCCTGTCGCTGGACCTCGGCAGCGTCCTTATGATCCAGGCGTTCCTCCACCGCCCTCCGCGCGTCCTCACCATGTCGACGGCGGTGCGGTACATCGCCAGCGCCTCGGACTTGACGGCGCTCCTCTCCCCGCCCAGGCTGTCGAATATGGCGTCTATGTCCACGACTATGTCGTGCTTCCCTCTCGACGCGTCGACGAACGCCCTCTTGCCCGAACATGGACAGCCCCACACGAGGTAGACGTGCCTGCTCCTCTGATGGCCCCACCTCTCGTGGATGGCGTCGTGGCACCAGTGGCAGACGAGCATGAGGTTGTCCGGGTTGAGGGCCACCTGCGGGTCGAAGACGTTGGCGTCGTCCAGCTCCTGCTTGTGGTGCAGGATCGCCTCGTACTGCCTGACGATGGGCTTCCCGCACCTCTCGCACCTGAGCTCGCCGTCGCGGGCCAGCCGTTCCGCGATGAACAGCGACCTGCACCTCTGCCACTCGTCCGACCTGTAGAAGTCTCCCAGTCCGCTGAACATCCTATCCCCTCGGCGCAGGATAACGGGCGGTTCCGTGCACATTTATGCAGAAAGCCGTCCGTTTTCCTGTATGCGGCGTCAGTTTACCGCCTTAGAATCCCTGCATGGACGCCATCATGCGCTTGAGCTCGGCCTCGGCCTCCTTGACCATCCTGGTCGCGGAGTCGACGTCGCTCCACTCGTCGGCGGCGTTCCTCAGGTACGCCTCGATGGCGCGTATGTCGGGCTGGACCTGCTTCGTGGTGATCTTGGTGCTCACCGGGTGCATCTTGCCGTCCTCGCCCGGCTCGGCCCTGGTCTCGGTCTCCTTGACCTCGTACCCCACCGCGAGCCTGAGCAGGGCGGTCTTGACCTCGGCGGCCCCGGCCATCCTGCCCTCGGTTATCGTCTTGGAAAAATCGGGAAACCTCTTGACGTAGTCGTACAGCACCGACTCGTCTATCGCCAGCGCCGCGGCTATCTCGCGGTTGGTCGCGCCGGCCTTGGCCCACTGCCGGACCTCCTCGATCCTGGGCGCGACATGGGTCTCGTACTTCGAGGGCCGTCCTCCCTTCTTCTTCTCCGCCATGTCAGCCGTGCCTCCTCTCGCACTCCTCCTCCAGGCGCTCGATCCTCATGCCGTGCTCGGTGAGGGTGGTCTCGGCGCGGTCCAGGCGGCTGTCCTGCGTCTTGATCGTCGTCCCGACCTCGGCCATCTTCTCCTGCAGGGTGTTGAGGACCGCCTCCAGGCGCGTGATGGTGGCGTTCAGCTGGAGCATCGGCTTGGCGACGACCGCGAACGCCCCCAGGATGGTCGAGAGGGCCAGCACGACCATCCCGACCGCCTCGGCCTCCATCATTCATACCTCCAGACGTATCCGCCGGCGCTCCTGCGCTTGTCGAGGCATGTCTGCCCTATGCTCTGCGAATGGATGCCGGTCTGCCTCGTGGCCTCGTTGACGGAAGGATACACCGCGACCTTGGTGCCGTCCTTGAGGTACTGCGCGACTGGCTTCCCTCCCCTGTTGAGCCCCTTCTCCCTGAGGAGGGCCCTCGTCTCGTCGCTGATGACATGCCCCTTCAGGCTCTCGGATATGCGCCTGCGGTGCTCGTCCGTATAGACGTACCTGCGGGGCGCCGAGCGCATCCTCTCCAGTATCCACTCGGGACACGGCACGCCCTTCTTGGCCTCCGATATTCTGGCCCTGGTCTCCTCGGACTGGAGGTGCCCTGCGAAGCCTCCCTCGTCGGTGTTGTATCCCCTGTCGGGGTCGGTAGAGCAGAAGCGGCGGATCATGGCCTTCTCCTATTGCGACGCCTGCTCCTGCGTCAGCCCTTCGCATAGGACGTCGTGGGCCATGCCCTCCCATCCGTATGCCTCCACTGCCCCCCTGAACCTGCCTCCGCGGTACCCGGCCTTCCACCGCTTCTCGATGGACTGCGAGGTCGCGCCGATATAGACCTTGCCGTCAGGGGTCTCGTGCTTGTATACTGTCCATGCCATGCCCGCGCCTCCTCGTTCAGCTCTCTTTCTGCATCTGGTGGTAGCACTGATGCGAGTACACCGCCGCGGCGGCGCAGAATATGCCCTGGAGCAGGCCCGTGAACAATACCATCGCCACGCTGTCTCCTCCCTTCATGGTCGCGAGTCCGTACAGGCACGCCAGGAGCATCCCGATAAGCCCGAGAACCAGCGGGATCACCCTGTCGTCCGACCCGAACCTCTTGATGGCCATCCCGACGAGGAACAATGCCGGGACGAGCACCAGGAGCTCGGGGCTGATGTAAGACGCTATCTCCTCCATCATGCCACCTAATCCGACCTGCGGGTAATTCAAAGGCTCGCCAGCCCCGGCGTCGCTTTGTAGCCCTGAGAGTCCCACGACTCGACGACCTCGACGACCTTCATGTCCTTCCTGGAGCCGTCGGCCTTGAACACCGCCACGGCGTCGCCCAGGGCGTAGTCGACGTACGGCGTGAGCCCTTCGACGACGGCCTCGAACGCGGTCTCGGGCTGCAGGTCGGCCAGGGCGCCCTTCCCGACGTCGTTCAAAACCTTGGTCGTGCTGCTGTCCGTCAGGTCGAAGGACGCGTACCCCAGGACGGACTCGGGCAGGAGGATCGACGTCGAGCCGATGGCGAACTGCCAGCCGCCAGCGGTCGAGCTGTAGGTCCCAGTGTAGCTGGAGTACCCCGTGGACGCCGCCGCGATCATCTGCGCCACCACGGAGTCGTTGTTCGTCGCCTGCCTCAGCGACTCGATGGTCGCCGTGGCGTCGAGGTCGTCCATCTTGACCTTGGTCTCGAAGGACATGTCGACGACGACCGCCGACGGCCCGGACCCTTCCGTGCGGGTGTAGGCCGTCGCGGTCACGTGCCTCGTGATGGCCCCGTAGGCCGTCTCCAGCGCGTCGCGGTCCATCCCCGTCACGGCCAGGTCCCTGCGGTCCACGAACTCCTCCCTCCTCTTGAGGTTCGTTATGTTCACAGAGCCCACGGGCTTGACGACGCGGTTCCCATGCGCGTCCTCCTGCACGCCCACGTAGGCCACGTTCCTGAACGACCCCGTGTCGACGTCCTCGGCGTACCCGGCGAGGTTCCGGCCCATGCCCCACACGCGCTGGACGCTGTTCGTCCTCGCGCCGACGACGAGCAGGCCCCCTGACAGCGCGCATGTCGGGTCGAAGCCGTACGTCGCCCCGAGCTCCACCAGGGCCTCGCCCGCATGGACGTAGGACCGCTGGACGTTCGCGCTCGCCGTTATCGCGGACATGTCGCCCAGGCGCAGTGGCCTTATCCCTCTCGCGGTGGGCCCGATGTACGGGGTCATGAGCTTCTGCACGAAGGTCCTGACGAGGCCGTTGTTGCTGACGGTCGGGTACACGATCCTGCGGTCGAGGATGCTCAGGGCGTCCCTGCACCTGAGCTGGACGCCCTTCTCGGTCTCGGTCCTCCCGACCACCTCGACGTCCATGTCCCTCTCGGGCATGGTCAGGAGGTCGTCGGTCCTGACGTCGTGCGTCGGCGGGAGGTCCACCTGGGCCTCGCCGTACGCCTGCCACCTCTCCGTCCACACGACGGCGTGGGCGTCCTCGATGATGCCCTGCGCCTCGTACGCCGTGCCCGCGGCGTTCAGCCTGTGCCATACGAGCATCATATGCCCGCCCACCTCTCGCGGATGGTCAGCGGGCCGACGGCCGCGCCGTTGCTCCTGACTATGCCCTGCCTCCCATCGGGAAGGTGCGGGCACGTCTGCCAGTACCATTCGGTGATGTACTGGAGATACGAGGTCCTGACGCCGCCGGACTCGATGTAGAGGTCGCGGTGGCCCTCGCGCATGTCCAGCGTGAGGACCGCGTCGGCCGCCAGGGCCTCGGACGCGTCCCACTCGAGCTTCTGCGTCTCCCCACCGTAGCGGACGTACCCCGCCCGCCCGACCTGGGCGACGAAGCCGACGCTGGCGCCCCTGTTCGTCGTTATCGTCCACTGGTTGGCGCTGTCGGGCTGGTACGTCTGCTCCTCTACGCTGTAAAGCCACGGGTCGGGGCAGGTCAGCGTGACGGTCAGCTCCTCCTTCCTGCTCCACGGGTCGCAGTCGACCTCCCCGACGACCGCCTGCGCGGTCACGTCCTTGTCGCGGGTCGTGATCCTCAGCGTGCCGGACCTCTTGGGCTCGAAGACCTCGTACAGCCTGGCCCTGGCCTCCTCCGGGTCTCCCACTATCGAGTATATCAGCCGGACCGTCCTCGCACCCATCCTGGACCCGGACACGCGCCCGCCGTCCATCCCTGCGTACTGCTCGACGCTGGTCTCCATGCACCCGGCGTCCAGCCCCTCGGTGGCCGTCAGCCTGGCCAGCCTCTCGTCTATCTCCATCGCCCTGAATGTGATGCCAATCATGCCCATTCCCTCCTGCCTATCAGCGACCTCGTGTCGCGGTAAATCTGCCCGACCGATACGGGGTCGGGGCTGTTTATCGTCTGGTTGTAGACCACGGTGGCCGGACCGCCGACGGCCTGGCCTCCGTTCCTTCCTCCTCCTATGCTCACGGACGCGCCCAGGGCCTCGGACGCCGCCCTGACCGACCTGGCCGAATCGGCTATCCCCTCGGCCACGCCCGCGCCGATCATCAGGCCCACGCGGTCGTGCATGACCTTGGACGGCGAATGGATGCCCAGGACGTCGCACAGCCCGCCGACGATCCACCCGCCGAGGGTCTGCGTGCCGGTCGTGATGCCCTTCTTGGCGTCCGTCATGCCGCCGACGACCCCGCCGGTGACGGCCTCGCCCACGGGCTTCAGGGCGTCCTGGATGGGCTTGACGACGTTCTTCGTGAACCAGTCGCCGATGCCCGAGAATATGCCCGTGATGGTGTTCCATGCGTCCGTGAAGGGCTTGGTTATGATGTCCTTCACGCCGGAGAACGCGCCCTCGATGCCGTTCTTGATGCCGCCTATCCCGCCGGTGCCGTTCTTCTGCGCCGCCTCCGCGTCCTTCAGGCCGTTCTGGAGCTTCACCAGCTCCTGCCTGGCGGTGTTCCACTCCGTGTATGCCAGGTCGGACGCCTTGCGGGCCTCGGTCGCTGTCGTGCTTGAGAATCCGAGAGTGCTCCTCTTCTGGACATAGTCGGCGTATGCCCGGTCATAGATTGACTTGAGGCTCTTGACCTCTGCCTCCGAGGTCGCGATCTGGTCCCTCATGCCGGCCAGCGGGTCGAAGCCGTCGTCCGTCTTCACGCCGAAGAACTCGAGTACTGGCCTGAACACGCCGACGATAGGGTCCGCGACGTTCTTCTTGAACCAGTTGTAAAGGCCCTCGAACGGGGCCTTGATGGCCGACCACACCCCTCCGAAGGTCTTGGTGGCCCATGCGTCGAGGCCTCCGAACGCGCCCTGGATGGGCGAGACCACGTTTGCCGTGAACCATGACTGGACCCCGCTGAACCCGGACTTGATGCCGTTCCATAGTCCCTCGCCCTTGGCCTTCATCGTGCCGAGGGGGTCGCTGAATGCCTTCTTGATGTCCTCGAACACCCCCCCTGCCCACGAGGAGACGGTGCTCCATGCGCCTTTGAACGCGTTGTACAGCTTCTCGCCCTGGGCCCTGATCGTGCCGATGGGATCGGACAGCGCCGACTTCATCTTGTCCAGGACCCCTCCGGCCCACGAGCCGACGGCGTCCCATGCGCCGGTGAAGGCGCTGTACACGCTGCCGCCGATCTTCTTGAACGCCTCGGCCGGCCCGCTGAACGCGCCCTTGACCTTCTCCCATATGCCCGAGAAGAAGGACGCGACCGTGTCCCACCCGGACTTGAGACCCTTCGCCATGTCATTGGCTATGCCTCCGAACGTCCCCGCGGGGTCGGAGAACGCGCCCTGGATGTCTTCCCACACGCCGTCGGCCCACTGGCCGACGCCGGAGAAGGACTCGGTCATGCCGTTCCAGGCCTCCTCCGCCCCCTTGGCGATGCCGTCCCAGTCGGCGTTCGCTATGGCGTCGATGCCCTTGGACGCGCCCTCGAACTTGCTCGTGACGTTCCCGAAGCCCTTGGCGACGCCGTCGGTCACGGTGTCGGAATGCTTCAGCAGGTCCGTGAGGGCCTGCACGATGTCCCTCAGCGGGCCCTTGATGATGTCGAAGAGGGCCAGCTTTATCTCGTCCAGGGTCGAGTTGAGGGTCTTCAGGTCCCCGCCCAGGTTGTCGTTCATGATCGCGGCGGTCTCCTTCGCGGTGCCGCCCGAGTTCTCCAATGCCGTCTCGTAGCCCTTGACCTTCTTCGTCCCGTCCGCCAGGACCGCGCTCACGCCCTTGAGGCTGTTGGCGGTGAACGTCGCGCTCAGGGCCTCGGACGCCTCCGCGCTCCCCAGGCCGTCGATGGCCGAGGACACGCCGTCGAGTATGTCCGTGAGGCTCAGGAAGTCGCCGTTCTGGTCCTTGACCTTGACCGACGTCTTCCCGATCTGGATGGCCCCGTCCTTCATCTTGTTCGATATGTCGCGCATGACGGCGGCCAGGGCGGTCCCCGCCTCGCTCCCCTGCAGGTTGCTGTTGGACATGGCCATCAGCAGGGCGGTCACGGTCTCGATCCTCTGGCCCTGGGTGTGCAGGACCGTGGCCGAGTTCTTGTACGCCTGGCCGAGCTGGTCGGCGGTGGTGTTGGCGTTCGACTGCGCGTAGGACAGCAGGTCCGCGACCTTGCCCGCGTCCTTGGCCTCCAGCCCGAACGCGCTGATGTTCCCGGTGACGATGCTCGACGCCTCGGCCAGCCCGAGCTCTGCCGCGGCCGCGAGGTCCAGCACGCCCCCCAGGCCGTCGATGCTCTGGTCCGCGTCCCACGAGGCCAGCGCCATGTAGTTCAGGGCCTGGGCCGCCTCGTTCGCGCTGAACGTGGTCGACGCGCCCGCCTCCCTCGCCGCCTTCTCCAGCCTCGCCATGTCCTCGGCCGAGGCGCGGGAGTTGGCCTGAACCTTCGACATGGTGCTCGAGAAGTCTATGCCGAGCTGGATGGCCTGCTCTACGAAGTCCTTGAGGGCGCCGGTGGCCTTCGACAGGGCCCCTGTGACGAAGTTGTCCAGCTTCCCCTTGAGGAAGTCCACTCCGTTGTTCGCGGCGTTCTCCGCTGACTTTTTGACCTTGTCCAGCGCGTCGGTCAGGTGGTCCTTGATCTTGTCCGAGGTGGTCTTGGACTCGTCGCCGGCCTTGGCTATGGACCCCTTCAGGTTGTCGGATGCGGTCTTCGCGTTGGTCTCGGCGGTCTTGAGGTCGTCCAGCTTCTTCTTCAGCTCCTCGGTGTACTTCTGGGCCTTGGTGTAGGACGCCTCGGCGTTGTTCAGCTTGGTCTGGACCTCCTGGGCCTGCTTGCTGTTGGCCCCGTACGCGTCCGTGACCCTCTGCAGCTCGGCGCGGTACGCCTGGACGATCTTCTCCTTGGCCTGCATCTCCTTGGCCATCTGGTCCAGCTTGGCGATCACGCCGTCGATGCTCTGGTCCCACTTGTCCAGCCCCGCGGTCGCGGCCTTGAACTCGGACTCCGCCAGGGCCATCTCGCGCTTGGCCTCGGACAGGCCCGTGCGCAGGTCCTGAATGTCCAGGCCCATCCCGATGTTGATGTAGCGGTCATTCGATGCCATGATGCTCCATCATGCGCGCCGACCGTCTAAAAAGGCTCAAAGGGGCGGCCGGGCGGAGGAAAACGAGGACGGCTCCCGGAAGGGATTTTGCCCGCGCCCGGCCATGATGCGGGCCGTCCTCGATAAAGGGTTTCGGAACCAGGAGTCCCCTGCGGGCCTCCGGTCCTTGCGCTTCTCGGCCCTGCGCCTCCTGCGCTCGTGGTCCAGGACGCACGACGCTAGCCGGCAGAACTCCGCCATCGGCGCCGCCCTCAGCGTCAGGGGGTTCAGCGAGGGGAAGCGGTCGCTCAATGCGACCGCGATCCCGAAGAGGCTCTGGTGGAGGGCTTCCTGCTCCCCTGGCGGTTTTTTGGGGCCTGTCCTCCGGCGATGCCGGCCATCAGCTCCATGCAGTAGGCCAGGACGTCGCGCATGACGTCCACGGCCTCGGCGGGGTCCGCCGGCCTGTACTCCTCCTCGGTGAGCCCGGGGAAGAGCCGGGCGGGGTAGGGGTAGAACCCGACCATGCCCGACATGAGGGCGCGGGTCAGGTCCCTGGCCGCCGCCTCGGGGTCGTCGGCCCCTCCGAGCATCAGGTCCGCGCGGAACTCCTGCAGGAGGTCCATGCACAGGCCCATCGTCACGGCGGAGCCGTCGGCCTCGTACGTCTTGGTGTTCCCGTCCGCGTCGCGGACCGCGAGAGCCGTCCTCATGCGCCCTCACGCCCTGGTGGTTATGGTGTCGGGCGTCACGACCGCCGAGAACCAGTTGCTGGTCTGGGCGAGGCCGAGGGCGTCGTCCACGGCGACCGCCCTCGCGCCCTTGCCGGTGGCGGTGAAGGCGTGGGTGGTCTCGATCCCGGTGAAGGTGAGCTCCTGGCCGTCGGCGTCCGTGCCGTCGTCGATGGTGTTGCTGGTCTGGTCGGGGATGGCGAACATCCCCTTGAGCCTCCAGACGAAGACCTTGTTGCCGTCGGTCCTGTCGAACTCGTAGCCGATGGCGAAGTGCTTGGGGGTCTGGGGCCCCTCGATGATCGCCCCGTGGGTCGCGTCCCATGTCCTGCCGGTGATGTCGGCCAGGACCTCCAGGGGGATGGCGCTCACGGTGAGCGTCACGGTGTCCGCCCCGGTGGACCCGATGAGGACCTTGGGGGCGTTGTCGTAGTAGTGCGCCTCCTGGCTCGACTCGACGCTCGCGGTGATGGTGGCCACCCCCGCGAGGGTCTTGACGGTGCCGGTGGTGTATGCGTTCTCGTCGTCGGCGGTGACCTCCGCGTAGACGAGGTTCTTGACTCCTCTGTACTCGTATACCATTTCGATGCCTCTTTCGATTAATCGGTTTCCTGCCGGTAGGCCAGCCTCGCGGTCCTGCCCACGTAGCCCGGCTCCCCGGCGTCTATGTCATGGGCCCTGCCCTCCAGGACGAACCCCCTGGCCCTGGCGTCGTCCAGGAGGGAGTCCATCGCCGAATACAGGAGGGCGGGGTCGCTGGTGTAGAAGTAGACCTGCCACCGCCAGACGGCGGCGTTGGGCGCGTCGTCGTAGAACGCCGTCTCCGGCGTCTCGACGTTCCAGAAGGTGAAGAAGGACGCGGGCAGCGGCCCGGCGTCGGCGTAGGACCCCTGGCGGGCGTACTCCATGCCGGTGGCCTCCAGCACCTCCTCCAGCTTGTCCCATGTCATCGCGACCACCTGTCGAGCGTCTGCTGGACCAGGCGCATCTTCTTCTCGACGGCCTTCCAGAGCTCCTCGCTGAGCTTGTCCTGGATGATTGGCAGGTGGTTCGTGACCTGGTAGTGCATCACGAACTCGGCCTTGATCCGGGGCGTGCCGTACTCGAAGAATATCGGCACGGGGCTGACGAAGGCGTCGTACCCGTACTGGTACTCGATCACGTGGTCGTTGACCCTGCGCGTCTTCGGCTTGACCCATGCGCCGGCGGTCTGCCCGGTCCTGCGGTGGATCACCGCGAACCAGTCCTTGATGTACTGGAGCGGTATCTCCATGCCCTCGGTCCATGCCCTGTCGGCGATGGAGACGATCTCCGTGTCGGTGAGCTTGTCGAGCTCCTTGACCAGGTCGTACGCCGGGCTGAAGTCCAGCGAGCGGTAGATTCTCGCCGTCCCGGACCTCTTCGGCCTCTTCCCCATGTCACGCGCCCCCCTTCGCCCTGCGGACCTTGAACCTCATCCACTGGTGGCGCTGCCCGATGTCCTCGGGCGTGCCCAGGACGTCCCACACGGCCCCGTCCTCGTCGGTCCTGACCCTGCACCCGGCCACGAGGTCGGGCGAGTACCAGGCCTCGACGACGGCGGTGTCCTCGACCACGGTCAGCCCGTCCTGCTCCCTCTCGGTCCCGCCGAACGTGCGGAAGGACCCGCTGAAGGACCTGCCGTCGGCGTAGCCCTTGACGATCACGCCGTTCACCTTGGAGGTCGACGGCGTGAGGACGGTCATGGGGACCGTGAACGGTGCGGAGGGGGTCCAGGATGCCATCGGATCATTCCCCTTCGACTCTCCAGCCGGGCCTCAGCTCTGCGGTCAGGGTCACGACCTCGTCGCCGTACTCGTCCACGCTGACGTGCCTGGTGAGGGTGTAGTCGTCGGGGTTGTCGCTCTGCGCATCCTCGCAAAGGCCGTAGCCGTAAGGCTCGGAGTTGAGGGGCGCGCCCGTCTGCTGGTCCATCCACGGGAGCCAGTCGGAGGCGTAGAAGACCTCCTTGGCCCCTGCTGGCTTCTGTTTAATCAATGCTTTCATGTTCACTGCACTCCTAAAATCTGCTCGGTGCGTGCGCCCTCTGGAAGGGCATCATGCTCGGTCTGCGGGAAGGTGACGGACGGCGGATACGAGGCATAGGGGCGCAGGACGCTAAGCTCCAGGGCCTTGGTCTCGTTCACGGTTCCGACGTATATCCATATCTCGTTGTGGTTGGTCGTGGGGTCCTTCACGGCCACGACCTTGGTCATGTACCCGATGAAGCACTTGTTGATGATGCCCACGAACCTTGCGTATGTTCCTCCACCGCCCACGAATGCCAGCCCGTAGGCTATGCCGTTGTTGGCAGTCTGGGAGACCATCTGGATGAGGGGAACCGAACCCGAATCCCCGAGGTCTGCGTAGCGAAGCCACTTTCCAGCAGTGGTCGGCGCTGGCGCAGGCCACGTCCTGCCACGGAAGTCGCCCTGCTTGATGCCAGCAACGGTCTCGTTCCCGGTGGTGTGGACGATCCTGGGGTCCACGGCGATGTTACCGCTGGCCATGAGGGCATTGGCTGTCAGTGCCTGCGGATTTCCGCTTCCATCTACGGGGTAGTACGGATTGGTCAGCAGGGCGCAGTGGTCGGCGTAGGCGAGGATGGCCAGCCCGTAGGCGGTGCTTCTGTCGAGGTTGTACACCTTGAACTCCCTCATGTTGTAGCCCTGCCCGTACTGACCGCTGACCGTGTCGCTGGCAATCATGGAATCTACGCCGTCCTTCTTGTCGTACCATTCCCATACCCCCCTGCGGAAGTTGGTCTGGCAGTCGTAGGCGATGAACGTCTTATTGGTGATCAGGAAGGACTTCCCGATGTTGATTCCATCCTGGAACGTCTTGCTTCCAGCGATTGCCTCGTTGCCCGTGGTGTGGACGATCCTGGGGTCCACGGCGATGTTTCCGCTTGCCATCAGCGCATTGTTCGCTATGGGCTGAGGGTTGCCACTGCCGTCCACGGGGTAGTACGGCGCATCTATGGTTACGAGCTGGTGGTCGTCGAAGGACCTCAAATCGAGGGAGTATTTCCTCGACCTGTTGGGTGTCCACAGTGCTATTCCTGCATCGTTGTAGCCGTCATAGTTGCCAGCCATGTAGTAGGCCAGCTCCCTGTCCGTGCCGTTGTCGTTGTAGGTGATCTGCAAATCGCCCTTGTGTCCGACCGATTCCATCCCCTTTGCGCTTCTCAGCACCAGCCTTCCGAAGTTGTTGCCCTTGATATTCACATCCGAGCCGTTGAACGTCTTAGTGCCAGTGATGGTCTCGTTCCCCGTCTTATGCACCAAATCCGCATCCAGCGGCACGGTGTCCTTCCAAGCCGTTATCACGGAGTTCTTCACGGGTCTGTCGCTGGTCGAATCGAATGCGTCGTCGCAGAGCAGTTCGCTGACCTCCCCGGCCCACTGGTCGTACAGGTCGGAATCGAACTCCACGACCTGCTCCCCGGCCTCGAGGATCGACCTCAGAAGCCTAACACGGGCCTCGTTGGTGCATATCTGCAGGGCCTCGGAGAACACGCCGATGCCGACCTCGGGATAGCCCACGGGCATCTGCACGTCCACGCTGGCGGCACTGCTGGCGAAAGGTATGTCGTAGTACAGGGAGCCGAACCTCACACGAAGGTACAGGCTCCCGGTCCATTCGCTGTCGAGGCTCAACGTCACCGGGTAGGTGTTGCCGGCGACCACATGGCCGTCGGCCTCCACGGTGGCGATGCGCCCCGCCACGGTCAAAGTTATGGTCATAATTCCGCCTCCTGGGAGCCTGCGGTGAGGTCGAGGACCGACGGCAGGACGGTGGCCCTGGCCCGGTTGGTGGTGGCCAGCCTGCCGGACACCACGCCCAGGTCGAGGAAGGCCACGCCCATCGGCACGGATACCGTGGCGGTCCCGTCCGTGACGGGGAAGTCCTGGTGGCCCTCGCCCCAGTCCGCACGCACGCTGGCATCCCTGCCGTCCCACATGGCATCCAGCGTGACCTGGATGCTGTAGGGCTGGCCGGACACCAGCTACTCCGTGTCCAGGGTGGCCACGAGGTCGGCCACGGTCAGCACGGTCATTCCTCCTGCCTCCCTGCGGCGGCGAGCTGGATGGCCCTCTGGACGAACGCCTGCGAGAACTTCGCCTCGCCGGAGCCGTAGTTCCAAAGGTCGGCGACCCCGCGCGCTATGCAGCCGACGGCATCCTCGGACGCCGCCACGTCGTCGGGCACGCCCGCGGCCACGAGGAACGCCACCACGTCGTCCGCGTAGGCGCGGATCGTCGCGTCGTGGTAGTCCCCGGTGATGCCCAGGCGGGCCTTGCACTCGCTCACGATGTCGACAGCCATCCAACCCACCCTCAGCTGCTGGCGACCTTCTTCAGGAGGTACACGTACTCGCCGTCGAGGACCTTGCCGTCGTTGATCACGAGGGCCTTGTCGATCCACTCGTTCTTCTCGTCGTCGAAGTACCTCTTGACGTAGAACTCCATGTTGGAGTTGATCGCGTACGCCTTCTGGGGGACCCACAGCATGCCGAAGTAGGGGCTGTCGGTGCTTGCCTGTGCCACGGAGATGTCGCCGAAGGTCTCGAATATGTCCTCCTCGACGAAGACGACCTCGCGGCCCTTGAAGGTGGCGGTCTCGACGCCGTCGACGGGGTTGAACGTCTCGTAGTAGACGGGGCGGTCGTTGTCGTCGGCGAGGGTCTTGATCACGGACTCGTAGGTGCCGGCACTCATGACGAACTCGGGCCTCTCTCCCCTCATGCCGAGGGGTATCTTGGCGAAGAGGGCGGTCTGCCAGTACTTCCAGTCGGCGGCCTGGGCCTCGGTGAATGTGATCGTGTTGGCCGCGGGGATGCGGCTGGTGACCTTGGCGGCCTCGGTGAGGATTCCCTCGCACTGGCCGTTGGCGGCGACGCCGGTCATTATCTCGGTGTCCATGGCCTTGACGTAGGCCTCGACGACGGTCCTGACGATCTCCCTCTCGAACGCGGGGACCTCGAGGACGCTGGCCAGGAGGCTGGTGGCGATCCTGATCTCGCCGACGCTGTACGAGAACTCCACGTAGCCGGTGATGGCCCCGCCGGCCTGCCTGTCGGAAGGGGCCGCCCCGGTGGACTCCTCGGTCAGGCGGTGGAAGGTGGCGGAGAACGCCCCGATGGGGTACTTCACGCCGCCCTGGATGTTGGTCTTCCTGACGCGGCCGTACAGCTGGCCGTACCTCTTCTCCACGCCCTTGATAATCTCGTCCATGACGGTCTGGGGCACCATGACCCCGAGGTCGCCGGAGGTGATGCGGTCGTCGGATCTCTTGAGGACGGGGCTCATGACGCCCTTCTGGACGTAGTCCTTGAACGCCTTGCGGTACTCCATCTCGTCGTCGTCCTTGGACGCGCTCTTCTGCTCGACGGTCTGCATGGCCTTCATGGCGTCGAAGCCCTCGGCGGGCTTGTCCATCTTCGCCAACTGCGCCCTGGCCTCGTCCCTCTCGGCCTTGAGCGCGTCGATCTGCTTTCCGATGGCCCTGACCTCCTCGATGCTCTCGGAGGCGTCGGACCTCTTGTTGAGGTCCTGAATCTGGGCCTCCTTGTCGGAGACCACTTTCTCGAGGTATGCTCTCATGATTTCACCTTGTTGTTGACTTTGGCTTTCTCCAGCTCCAAAGTGCTCCTGGCCTCGGTTTCCGCCTCGGCGCGCGCCTTCGCCCTGGCTTCCTCCAGGGGCGAGGGTCCGGTTTCCTCCTTCGACCTCGCGGTTATGCTGGTCTGAGGGTACGCGGGGTCGTTGACCGCGCTGACCTCATGGATTATGCTGATGCTGTCTATGATTCTCAAAGGCTCGTTGGAGTCCAGGTCGAGCCAGGGGTCGGCGCGTACGCGTAACATGAAGCTGCACGCGGGGATGTCCGCCCTCCTGACGGCGGAGGACACGGTGGCCGCCTCGGGGTTGCCGTCGACGTCCAGGACGGTCGTGGCGTCCAGCCCTGTCGGCGTCACGGTCAGCTTGAGGGTGCCGTTGCCGTTCTTCGACCTGGCCAGCGGGACCTTGTCGTACTCGTGGTTGACGCAGAACAGGACGTCGCTCATGTCGCACCCGTCCAGGGCGGTCGGCGCGATCATCTCGCGGTACGTGTCGCCGGACCACCAGTCGTTTATCCTCGTCTCCTGGTTGAACACCACCGGGGTGAAGGACACGGACTTGCCCGCGTCGGTCTCCTCGGCCCTCATCTCCACGGCCCGCCTCTCGACGGGCTCGTTCTCGTGCTTCCTGCTCATCTCTCACTCCTCCTCGGAAACGGTTTCGTCGGCGTCCACCTTGACGTCGATGGTGCGGGTCCTGCCCTGGGTCTGGTACTGCGCCGCCAGCTCGGTGTCGACGTAGTTCAGCGACTGCTTCCTGACGCCTTCCAGCTCGGGCAGGGGCCTCAACCCGAATATCTCGCGCTTCTCGTTCTCGTACAGGGCCCCGCTGTCGCCCAGGAGCCTGACCAGCTCCAGCTTCTGGCTCATGGTCAGGAATATCAGGTCCTCGGCGTAGAAGACGACCCTGTTGCCGTACCCGTAGGACTCCCTGCGGGTGAACAGGGTCTTGGTGAACGCCTGGGTGTACGCGGTTATCAGCGGCTCGAGGCACGACTGGAAGAAGGCCTCGTACTGCTCCTTCGTGTAGTCGCCGGTCAGGATGCACAGGGGCACCCCGAAGTACCTGAGTATCTTCTCGTCGACGAACTTCAGCGTCGGCTCGTCCACGACCTTGCTGTCCCTCTTGATCGGGATGAACTCGCCCTTGAGGTCCATCGCCAGGAACCCGTCCTCGGACTTCGCCAGGCGGTCGGCCAGGGCCTTCAGCTCGGCGTCCATCCTCTCGCCGTCGAGCAGCGTGTTGTACTTGACGACGCCGTTGACCGCGAAGGACGCCTTGAGGCTCTTGGCGACGCCCTGCAGCAGGGTCTCGTTCAGCTCCAGCGTCTTGAGCAGGGCGCGGTGGTTCGGCTGCCCGTCCGGGCCTCCGCCCATCAATTCGTTCACGCTGTAGTTGTGCCTGATGTGTATCACGTCGCCGTACCTCAGCGTCGCCTGGTACAGGTTCGGGAACGCCATCTGGACGAACATCTCGCCGGACGCGTCCTGGAGGAACGTCACGCTGGACGGCTGGACGGGCCACAGCGCCTCCAGCCTGCCGTCGTCGCTCCACTTCGGGACTATGAACGCGTTCTCGTTCAGGAACAGGCTCCACGTGACCTTCTCCAGCATGTCGCCGGTGGTCATGAGGGGGTTCGGGGCGTCCAGGACCGCCTGGACCGGGCCGTCCACGCTGACGGACTCCGACCCCGCGCTCCTCACGTGGCGGGGCCTGAGCTTCCGCATCTCGTGCACGATGCACGCCACGGCCTGCTGGACGACGTCGCTGAGGTATATGTCCTGCCCGAACTGCGAGAACACGGGCATGTAGCCCGAGAGGACCTGGGCGGGCTGCGCGCTCGCCGGAGGCCCCTTCTTTTTCAAAAAGTCGAATAGGCCCATGATGTGACCCATTCGGGCGGCATATATTCACAATTTCGACACTATCAGCTCGTACTCGCTCCTGTGCCTGCGGTAGACCTCGTACGCGATGGCCATGGCCACCGCGCCGTCGATCCTGCGGCTGTGCAGGCCGTCGGCCTTGACCAGCAGGCCGTTGCCGCGGCTGTCCAGCTTGAGGCACGCGTTCGACAGGCACCAGCGGTCCATGTCGGACAGGCCCGCGATGTGGTGCGACCGCAGGTCGGCCTCGACCATCTTGATCGGGGTGCTCAGGACCTCGGGCGACTGGTAAATCACCTCCGTGTCGAACCCGTACGCCTCCATGCGGTTCACGAAGTCGGTGGCGAAGCGGGCGTCGTACCCCACGAAGTACGGCCTGATGCCGTGCTCCTGGTACAGCGAGTAGAACCATTCGGCCACGACGCTCACGTCCATGTAGTTGCCCGGGCACACTTTCAGCGACCCCTCCCTCGCCCACTGGTCGTACCTGGCCCCCGCGCTCCTGTCGTCGGACCTCTCGAGCTTCCCCTCGGGCGCGAAGTACTGCGTCAGGAAGTGCTTGACCGGCGACCCCGGCACCATGACGAGGGCCTTGGCGCACGAGAGGTCGGTGGTCTCGGCCAGGTCGACGCCGCCGATCAGGACGCCGCCGCGCAGGGCCTCCATGTCGACCGGGAGGTCGTAGCCGTAGTCCTCGGGCATGAGCCAGGCCTCGCTCGAATTCTGTTTGATGTTGAAGTCCTTGCACAGCACGAAGGCCCTGTCCGCCCGCGACTGCCTGGCCAGGTCGACCTGCTGTTCCAGGTAGTCCCACCGCTTGACCACGCCAAGCGTGGGGTTCGACTTCATCCACAGGCGGTTCTCCCTGTTGCCCTCCCACACCTCGCGCTCGCTGTCCTGGGTGTAGAGCCAGGGCAGGTAGCGGCGGCTGGCCAGGTCGGTCGCCTCGCCCGCGATGATCTCCCTCGCGCGCCTCAGCTCCTGGTCGAGGAAGCCCTCGTTGACGACGCCCTCGGTGGTTATCATGATGAGCAGGGGGTCGTCCTTGGTGGACTGCGACTGCTCGATGGACTTGACGATGATGTTGTCCTTCATCTCGTGCACCTCGTCGACGACGGCGAAGTCGATGTTCCTGCCCTCCTTGTTCCTCGTGCGGTCGCTGAGCTTGAATATCGTCGACTTCGTGTCGTTGCACTTCAGCCCCCGCTGGTTGCGCCATGTGTCGCGGCTCTCCGGGTCCATCAGCGACCTCATGGTGTCGCACGCCTGGAACAGGATGCTCGCCTGGTTGTCGTCGTTGGACGAGCAGACGATGTCGCGCCCCATCCCGCCCATGATCATGTCGGTGAGCAGGAGGGCGGAGCAGGTCTCGCTCTTGCCGTTCTTCCTCCCGATCAGCAGGAGGACGCGCTGGAAGCGGGGCAGGCCGTCCAGGGTGCGGAAGCCGTAGACGGCGCTGATGAACGCCTTCTGCCACAGCATCAGGCGCATCGGCTTCGAGTAGTAGGGCGACTTCGTGAGCATCACGGCTCCCTCCATGAACCCCATGCGGCGGTCGGCCTCGGTCGTGTCGTAGACCCACTCGTCGCCGTCCATGTCCTCGATGAGCTGGCGGAGGACCGCCCGGAGCTCCTGGCCCGCCGGGATCGTCCTGTCCTCGACGGCATGGGCATAGGACTCCAGGTGGCCGTTGGTCTTGGCTATGGTCATTCCAGCCCTATCCTCCTGCGGGTCGCCCTGGCCCTGTCCGCCCTGTCGCGCAGGTATCCGGGATCGTCCTCCACGGTCGCCCTGGCCCTGTCCAGGAGGTCCAGCACGTCCTTCATGGTCCTGTCCTCGGGGTACGCCCTGGCCGTCTCGTAGACCTTGGCCCTGGCGTCGAGGACGGCTCTCATGACGTCTTCGATGGCGGTCATGCTCGCCTCTCCAATGTCCTCAGGTACGCCCTCAGGGGGCTGTCCTCCCCGTCGTCGCCGGACTTCCCGAGCTGGCGCAGGAGCATCCTCACGATGTCCGTCTGCTTGGCCAGGAGCGTATGGTACAGGCGGCCCGCCGCGGTCGACTTCTGTATCGACGGGTCCGTCGGGTGGACCCTGATGAGGGGCAGCTTCTTGACCTCCCTGATGCGGTCCTCGACGTCGGCCAGCTCCTCGACCAGCGGGCGGACCACGACGCGCACGGCCTCGTCGTCGAACAGGGCCATGAGCTCGTCCACGCGCTCCTCGGTCATTCGTCGTCCTCCTTCTCCATATGGTGTTTCACCGAATAGTGGAAGTCGAGGACCTATCTCCCCATAAGCGTCGCCGTGTACCTCATGGCGAACAGGGCGCTCGCCATCACCTCGCGCTCGTCCTTGGACGCGCTGGCCTCTGCCTTGAGCAGGGCGTGCTGGAGGTCCTCGAAGGACTCCACGGCGTGCTGGAGGTCCCCCTCCAGGTCGGTCATTCCGTCGCCTCCTTCGCGGCGCTCTCGATCTCGTCCATGAGCGGGCCCGCCCAGTCGGACCACAGGGAGTCGGCAACCAGCGTCCTGCCGTAGGTCCAGCGCATGGTGTACGATTCCCACGGCACCATCTCCATAACGATCCGACGGCCGCCGTCGAGGACATCCTCGAACCTGCCGTCCTCGCCCTCGCGGTACGTCCTGACCATCCTCAGCGCGTCCTCGGCGGTCAGCGTCACGGCCTGCGCCTGCTTCCCGTCCTTGGTCGCGAGGGTCCTCTCCAGCCTGACGACCTTGCGCCCGCACATAGCCTTCGCGCTGGCCTTGTACTCGACGCGCACCGTCACGGCCTGCGCCCCCTCTCGATGCGGGCCGCGATCAGGTCCGCCACGACGTCGGCCAGGACGGACCCTGCGAACCCGCCGAGCATCGCGCCCAGGGCGATGTGCAGGGACTCCATCAGGACCCCTCCATGAGCTCGGCCTTCCTTCCGGTGGCCTTCTCCCATCTCGCGATTATGACGTCGCAGTACCTGGGGTCCAGCTCCATCATGCGGCACCGCCTCTGCGTCTGCTCGCACGCCATCAGCGTCGTCCCCGACCCGCCGAACAGGTCCAGGACCGTCTCGCCGAACCCGGACGAGTTCTCGATGGCGCGGGCGACCAGGGCGACGGGCTTCATCATGGGGTGCTCCTCGGACGCCTTCGGCCTGTCGAACTCCCAGACGTCGTCCTGGGTGCGGTCGGCCAGCGGGTTCCTCCTCGGCTCGTCGTCCTTCCATCCGTAGAATATCGGCTCGTACCGGGTGTAGTAGTCCTTGCGGGTCACGGTCAGCACGTCGTCCGCGTTGTCCGAGGCCAGCGGGTGCTTCGGGGACTCGCTGGACTCCCATCCGAACCATATCGGCTCGTACCGGGTGTGGTAGTCCTTGCGGGTCAGCACGAAGGAGTCCTTGACCCAGATTATCGTCGACGACCAGTGGAACCTCGCCTTCTCCAGCAGGTTCATTATGCGCCACAGCTGGTCGCTCCCCATCACTATGTACACCATGCCTCCCCCCGCCAGCGCCCTGGACAGGTTTATGATCGCCTTGTCCATGAAATCCAGGAACAGCGCCTCGTCCATGTTGTCGTTCAATATCGCGCGCTCGTTCTGCCTCGGGTTCCTGCTCGCGCCGTAGGCCACGTTCCAGGGAGGGTCGGTGAACGCCATGTCCGCCTTGGCCCCGTCCATCAGCCTGGCCACGTCGCGCCCGTCGGCGGAGTCGCCGCACATGAGGCGGTGCTCCCCGAGCATCCAAATCTGGCCCCTCCTGGTCCTCGGGGGCGCGTCCGGCTCGGGCTCCTCGGGGAGCTCGTCGGGGTCGCCCTCCATGCTCCATTCGCCTATGTCCCCGGCGGCCTGGACGTCGAAGCCGAACTGCGACATGTCTATGCCGTCGATGCCCGCGAGCTCCTGCGCCAGTGCCTCCTCGAGCCATGTGGCTATCTCCCCGGTCTTGTTGTCAGCCAATCTGTACGCCCTGACCTGGGCCTCGTCGAGGTCGTCCGCCACTATGACGGGCACCTCCTTCAAGCCCAACGACAGCGCCGCCTTGAGCCTCGTGTGGCCCGCTATGATCACGTGGTCGCGGTCGACTATTATCGGGGCCTTGAAGCCGAACTCCCTGATGCTGTTCGCCACCGCCTCCACCGCGCCGTCGTTGTCGCGCGGGTTGTTCTCGTATGGCGTCAGGTCCGCCGGGTCCATCATCACGATCTGGCTCATGGCTCGTCCTCCTCCTCGGCGAGCACCGCCTTGACGTCGATGCGCCTCCCCTTCCTGCGGTTGCGCTCCTCCTCGGCGGCGGCTATCCTCTCCAGCGCCCTTGCTATCCTCGCCAGGCTGTCCTCCACCCTCTCGGGCGTCTCGTATCCCATTCCTCTCATGTCGTCTTCTCCTTTCTGTCGGCCGTGGACGGCCTGTAAATCGTTTGCGGTCCCGGACGTGTCTGAATACCGGTTTCATACCGTCGCGCCGTGGCGGGCCGTTCCCATGCCCTCGTCGGGCGAAGTCCTCCAGGATGGTCCTTGCCCTGTACTCCGTCACATGGCGGCGGAGGCTCCCGTTCCGCTGGACCCATGTCGTGCTGTCGATGCTGTCCGCCCCGGACCTCTCGGCGACCATCATCCTCTCGACGGTCCCGATGCGCCCGACGTGGCAGTCCATGCCGCGCTCGTGGGCGAATTGTGCCCAGTGGCCCATCGTGGCGAGCTTCCAGTCCATAGTCCCTCCGACGAATATCGTCGCGATGCTGCCGGTCAGCCATCCCCACGTCCCGCAGACCCTCCGCACCGTGTCCCCGTCCATCCCGTCCTGCACGGCCAGCGCCCATCTCGTGCCGGGGAAGGACGCGTCCAGCGCGGTATGCCATGCCATCGACAGCCTCAGGCTCTCCTCTCCTCCGCCTACTATGTCGGGGAGGACGGCGAACTCGGGCGTCCGGCCCTCCTCGGCGCACCTCGTCAGGATGTGCAGGAAGGTCGCGGGGTTCCAGCGCTTCCCCTGCTTCCATGCGCTGAACGCGCCGTTGTCGACGGCGAAGAAGGGGTACGCGGACGGGTCGCGGTAGCCGTCGCACATCATCAGCCCGACGCCGAGCTCCCTGCACGCCTCGCGGTTCGCCTTGGAGCTTCCCGCCGTGTAGAGCCTCATGCCGCCTTCCTCCATCTGCTCAGGTCCCCCCTGTCGCAGTACACCTCCGCCATCCCCTACGCCACCAGCACGGCCATCATGGCCCCGAGCCGGGGCGCGTTCTGCTCGGGGTCCGTGACCTTGACCCCCGTCCTCGCATGGAGGCGGGCATACAGCTCGGGGAAGGTCGCCCACCTGCCGTCCAGCAGGTCCAGCGGGTCGACCCCCTTGCATCTCATGCACGTCACGGCTTGGCCCTCCTCCTCTCGTAGACCGGGGTGAACTTCCCGCGGTCCACGACCCACTCCCTCGCCACGATCTCCCTGGCGTTGACCAGCTCCATCACGGTCCTCAGGACGTGGCCGGGCGGGAGGTTGCTCCTCGTGCACTTCCTCTCGAGGTAGGCGAAGGTCTTGGGGCCGGTGCTCAGCTCCTTCAGAATGTCGTCGCGGACGGTCACGGCCTCAGCCTCCATGTCGCCGCGGTCCTCTCGCCCTGCGAGGTGCCGACGGTCGCCTCGGACCTCTCGGCCCTGCCCTGGCGGACCATGCGGCGAAGGAAGAACCGCGCCCTGCAGACTCCCTCGTGGCTCCCCATGCCGGCCTCTTCCGCGATCTCCCTCGTAGTGCGCCACTCGGACGTGACGGCGTCCTCGACGGCCCTGGCGAGGTCGGTCATTCGCTCGCCTCCTCGTCCTCGTCCCCGCCCTTGGCGGACCATATGCGCTCCATGATCGCGGCATGGTCGCTGGCGAAGCACGCCTCGTCCAGCGTCGGCCTCCTCTCGGCCCGCCATTCTGTCCACGGGACGTAGGTGAAGTGGCCGTGGTACGAGGGGTAGTTGTACGCTGGAACGGCGACCTTCTCCCTCCACAGCGACCTCAGGGCGTCCTCGGCGGCGTCCACGTCCTCCTCGGCTGGCGGACGCCTCGGGCACGGCCCCCACACGACGCGCATCGTGTCCAGGCAGACGAGATTCGCGTCGGCCAGCCTGGCGAGGTTCCAGGCGTCCACGGTGTGCCCATGTCCGAGGGCCAGCTCCTACTCCGCGTACTCCCTGAAGTTGTCGCGGATGCGGCCCTGGGACTGGATGCGTGCGTTGACCTCGGGGAGGTCGTGGAGCCTCCACTTCGATCTCGGCAGCAGGGCGGTCATGCGAAGTCCTCCAGCGCCGACTGCCCGCCCCTCTGCTTCCGGGCGGATTCGGGTGCGTCCTCGACGTCGGTCCACCATACGCCGTCCTTGAGCATCCTCGCGGTCCTGGCGGGCCACACCTTCGGCGACCCCTCCCTCTCGACGTAGCGCTTGCACGCGCGGATGGGCGCGCGGTCGGTGCCGAGGTAGGACCCGACGTGGGGCCACGGCCCGTCCTGCGGAAGCCCGCAGTAGACCTGCGTCGCCCTGAGGCATTCGGTCGTCATGCTGGCCCACGTGTCCTCGTGGTACGAATGGGCGCACTTGCGGCAGTCGCTCATGGGTCCTCCTCCGCGACGATCCTGCCGACGGGGACGCCCTCGCGCAGGACGGGGCCGGGCGTGACGCCCTCCTCGTCGAGCCAGTCGGCGATGCCGTGCAGGACCCTGGCCAGGTCGCCCGCGTCGTCGCTCTCGAAGCACAGCTCGATGCCCAGGCGGTAGCTCATCTCGCCAGCCTCCATTTGACGAGGCCGTCGCCGTCCTTCCTCTCCGCGATGCCGTACTTCGCCAGGCTGACGAGGTGCTGGCGGACCATCTCGCGGTGCGTGCTCAGGTCCTTGCGCCCCGGCTTAGGGATGCTGTCGGCGATCTCGATGGTGGTCCTCCACTCGTCGGTGAGCTGCGCCCTCACCGCGTCCCCGAGCTCGCTCATGGCCTGCGCCTCCATTCGGCGACCCTTCCCGACGGCCCGCCCTCGGTGACGCGCCTCTCCGCCCTGCCGTACTTCTCGAGCTTCCTCAGGGCGTGGTAGGCCTCGTTCATGTCGTAGGAGCCTGACAGCCCCGCGCTCTCGGCTATCTGGCGGGTGGTCGCCCAGTCGGAGCCGAGGGCGTTCTCGATGCGGTCGGTCCTCTCGCTCATGCCACGCGCCTCCACTCGGTCTCGAGCCTGAGCCCGCGCCCCTCCATGTCCGCCCATCTGGACCGCTTCTCGGCCAGGCCGAACCTGACCATGCCGGCCAGCTTCCGCGACGTGACGGCCCTGGTCGCGCCGGACGCCTCGGCTATCTGGCGGGTGGTCCTCCACTCGCCGACGCACTCGCGCTCGATCCTGTCGGTGCGGTCGCTCACCGTCTCGCCCCCTGCGCCCTCTCGAGGATGCGGGTCTCGACCTCCATCGGGCCGGACCCCTTCGGCAGCGACCCCCCGGCGAGGACCGACCCGCCGCACTCGCGGCACTCGGCCCAACACTGGACGGAGCCGTCCTTGAGCTTCCTCCACACGGCGTCCAGGCCGGGCCTCCGGCACTTCGGGCACCTGCCCATCGTCTCGCTGATGTTCACGGTGACGACGGCCTCGCCGTAGTCGCGGGCCTCCTGGTAGGTCATTGGCGCCCCTCCATGAACCTGGCGAAGTCCCTCTCGCGGACGGCCCACCTCCTGCCGTGCTTGACGGCGGGGAGCGTGCCCTCCTGGCACCAGAAGCGCACGGTCGAATCGGACGCGCCCAGGGCCGGGGCCATGTCCTCGACGTGGAGCCATGCCTCGTCCTTCCCGGCGGCGACGTCCAGCACCGCCATGAGCTCGGCGAGGCCGGCCTCGATCCTGCTCTCGCCCTCCATCAGGACGACGCGGTCGCCCTGCACGACGACGGTCAGCATCTCGCATCCGCCTCCTTGGACTGCGCCTCCCTGATGATACTCCTCAGTGCCTCGAGGTCGTCCATCCACCTGCACCATGCGGTCATGGCTCCCGGAACGATCCTGATGGCCTCGAGGTCGCACATGGCCGCCTCGATGCTGTCCAGCAGCTCCAATGCGGGCGACAGGGGCGCGGGAGGCCTCTCGTTCATCGTCTGCCATACGACGCGGACGGTGGCCTCGAACGGGGCGACGGCCTTGCGCCCGCACATGGGGCACACGATCCTCCAGCTTCCGTCCTCCATGCGGTCGGGGCGTCCCGGCACGAGGTCGCACAGGGCGCAGGGCACCAGCGGGCATCCCTCGGCCATCGCGGGCACCTCCACCTGGGGACGCGCTCGAATGGGCACGCGGTCGGGACGGCCTCGGACTCCGTGGACGTCTCGCACCCGCACTCCTCGCACTCGCAGTGCCAGGTCCTGATCCTGCGGAAGGGCAGGTCGACCCTCTCGATGATGGTCATGGCTCGTTCCTCCTGTCCTTCTCGCACTGCTCGGCCTCGGTCGGCTCCTGCGGCCTGTCGCCGACCAGCCAGCGGTCCTCGATGAAGTGGCCGACGTCCTGCACGGTGTCGCCGTCCAGCTTGACACGGACCGCCCGCCCCTCGACCTGGGTGAGGAACCTCGCCCCGACCGCGCGCGGGACGGTCTCGCCGGGGTCGTCCTGCAGCCTGACGCTTATCCGCCGGACCTCGCCGTCCGGGCATTTCAGGGCCATGAGCAGGGCGCCCTTGCCCAGGTCGACGTCGGCAGCCTCGACCACGGCGTTCACGACCTCGGTCATGACAGCGCCCTCCTGCCCTTCTCGGTTATCGAGTAACACTTCGTCCTCTCGCTGTACTCGACCAGCCCCTCGGCCTGGGCCTTGTATACGCACGGGTACGCGTACCCGCCGTAGGCGTCGCGCATCACCGTAAGGGCCATCGGCCCGCCCTGGGCCAGGTCCCTCAGGATCATCTCGCGGGTGTTGTTCTTCGCCATCATATCCTCCTCCAAATGCAGTGGCCCTGGCTCCTGGACCTCTCGGCCTGGCCGTCCTCGGCCAGCCTGTCCAGGCACTGCCACACCTGGCGCTCGTGCGCCGATCTCCTGTTGGTAGTCCTCTCGACCTGATCCGCGATAGCGGCGGTCGACTGCCACTTCTCCGTCAGCACGTCGTAGACGTCTCCCCTGTAGACCATCGTCTCGCTCTCCTCGGAAACCGTTTGCTTAAGGGGTTTGTACCAGCGGTCCTGGACGAACTGGCCGGGATGGTCCGCGACCAGCTCGCCCTTGGCCTCGAGCCTGTGAAGCCGTCCGTAGGCGGCCTTGTGGCCGATGCCCATCTTGCGGGCTATCTCGTCCGTGCTGTCGCCGTCCTCGACGTAGTCGATTATGCGGCGCTCGTCCTCGCGGGGCATCTGCCTGGGGCGGTAGCCCGGAACGGCCCGCCACTCGCGGTCGTGTCCGTCCAGCCTCCTCGTCTCGGCCCTGCCCTGCACGACCAGGTGGTAGAGCCTCGTGCGGAGCTGCGAATGGGCCTTGTGGTCCTGGGGCAGGCGGAGGGCGTCCTCCATCTGCCTCATGGTCGCCCAGTCGGCGCACGCTGACAGTATCTCCTCCATCTCCATCGGCGCCCCTCCTGGATGCTCCTGGCCCTCTCCGCCAGGCGGATGGCCTCGTCCACGGCGTCGACCGCCCTGTCGAGGTCGTTCCACTCCTCCACCGTCGCTCCGCGCTTGACCGCCATGAGGTCCAGCCTCGCGGCGCTCAGCGACGCTATGGCGCGGCGGAGCGGGCCGGACGAGGTGCCGGGCATCATGCGACCGCCTCCAGCGTCGTCTGCACCCTGCGCTTCGGCGGGCGGAACATCGAGTTGAAGATCGCCATCAGGACCTCCACGACGATCGAGTTGCCCGCCTGGTTGTAGAGCTGCGTCTCGCTGGACACCCTGGACGCCCGCAGGTAGGCCCATTCGGGGAAGCCCATCAGACGCCAGCACTCGCGGGGCGTCAGGATGGACACCACCAGGTCGTCCTCGGCCTCCGCCACCACCTTTACGTCGCGCTTGCCTCCGCCGTGGCACATTATCGCCGGGGAGGAGGAGGAGGAGGAGTACAGGCGGTTGGCCTGGTCCATCCCGCCCCTCTGCCAGTCGGCTACCACCTGGATGCGGTTGTTGCCGTGGTCCGTGCATACCGTCGGGGAGGAGGAGGAGGAGGAGGAGTACAGCGACCTTTCGGGGTAGTACACGACCCCCTCGACCTCCGCCACCGGGGTCGACTGCCCCGGCTCCCTGTCCACCACCTTCACCATGTCCCTGATGCTGTGCAGGCGTCTGAGGGTCGGCGATGATGATGATGAGTACAGCATCCGGCGGGAGTAGAACGACTCGCGGGTGTCCTCGGCCGTAGGCGTGGATTCGCCCGCACTGTCGGACGGTGCCACTACCAGCCTCTCCTCGCCGTCCCTGACCGTGCCGATGGCCTTGCGCCCCCTCGGGGCCATGCGGAGGTTGTCGGCGGTGCCGACCAGCGGCCTGACCCTCTCCTCCTCCTCCTCCTCCACGGCCTTCTGCGGGCATCCAGTGCGCAGGGCGGGGCAGAGGCTGTCCTCGGACGCGATGCGCCTGGTCTCCAGCCGCGGATCGCCCGCGTCCATCAGCCTGCACTCTATCCCCTCGGACTGCGGGTGCCTGTATCCGTCCTTGGGCGTGCGCCACTTCACCCGGTCCAGGGGGATGCGCCTGACGTAGCGGTCGGGCCTCTCCGGCTCCATGACGTCGCGCAGGCACAGCCTGGGGGCGTTCGGGGCCGACAGGGGCAGTTCGGGCGGGTCCTGGCCCAGCCTGGACACCATGAACGCCCTGACGCGCTTCTGCGCCGACCCGAAGCGGGACGAGTCCAGCTTCGCCCATCTGTTGCGGTATCCCATCGCCTCCAGCCTCCCGACCAGCGACGGCCATTCCGGGGCGGTGAGCACCTGCGGGACGTTCTCCATGAGCAGCCACTCCGGCCTCTCTCTCTCTCTCTCTCTCCTGCGGATTCCAGGAGCCTGACGACCTCCCACACGAGCCCGGACCTCGTGCCCTCGCCCATGCCCGCCCTCTTCCCGGCCAGGCTCAGGTCCTGGCATGGGAACGAGTAGGTGACGAGGTCGCACGGAGGCAGACGCGGGACCTTGGTTATGTCCCCGAGGTTGGGGCAGTCGCCGTGTATGGCCTCGTAGGACGCGAGGGCGTGCCTGTCGATCTCGGCGATGGCCACGACCTCGTGCGGGATGCCCGCCAGCGTCAGGGCCATCCTCTGCGCCCCGATGCCGGAAAATAATTCCACCACGCGCAGGGTCATTCCGCCAGCCTCCACAGGACGGGACGGCCCCTCGTGGGCGCCCTCTTGCTCTCGGCCTTGCCGCGCTTCTCCATCATGCTCAGCGTGTGGGCGATGCGCGTCCTCACCATGTCGAAGTCCCCGCGCCTCCCCTCGGCCTCGTAGACGTCGCGGGCGATCTCGATGGTCGTCCTCCACTCGCGGGTCAGGAACGGCATCACGTCGGACTCGGTCATTCTGACGCCTCCGCCCTGGCCCCGCAGAAGGGGCAGAACCTCAGCTCGGTCCCGCGCCTCTCGTCGATCCTCAATGCGATGCCTCCCTTGGCGGGGTAGTAGACGCGCCCCAGGACCAGCCACTCGTGCATGGTCTGGCAGCACGGCTCGATGCGCTTGGCCCTGGTGGACCATCTGAGCCGCCCGTCGTAGGTCGCGGTCATAGGGCGTCCCTCCACTCGTCGTCGACGATGTGGCCTATCTGGACCCTCCCGCCGACGGTCCTGACGCGGGCGGCCATGCCCACGAGGAAGGCCGTCGCGTCCGCCTTCCCGATCACGTAGGGGTCGGAGACGTCGACCGTCCTGACGCCCCTCGCGGTGCGGAGGGTCAGGCGGTACACGGTGACGGCCTCCACGCCCTCGACGACCGCGTTCTCGGCCTCGGTCATGGGCGGGTCGTCCGGCTTGGGGTCAGGATTCGCCAGCCCGCACGCCTGGTCTATGTGGTCGCCGACAGCGAAATACTCGCCCCTGGTGTTCATCCAGCACTGGCTCCCGTCCTCCCCGACGAGGTACATGAGCGGTCCGTCTCCCGGCTGTGGAAACGGCAACTTTTCCGCCTTCGGCGCTGGCACCGGCTCCTCGGCGGCGGGCACGGCGGAGTCCCTGCCCTTGGCCCTCAGCTCGGGCCAGTCGCGCTCGATCTCGTCGAGCCTCGCCCTGCCCGCGTCGGTGATGGCGTAGCCCAGGCCCGTCCTCTCGCACCAGCCGTGCTGGTAGACGGTGCCGTGGGTCTTCTCGCCGATGCCGGCGGCCATCAGGTCCTTGGCCCTGCGCGGGCGTCCGTCGGCCAGGGCGCACAGCATCGCGTGGACCGTGGTCGGCATCCTGCCCTTGGGCCTCGGCCTGTCGAACTCGACGTACTCCTCGTACTCGTAGACCGAATCCTTGAGCTGAGGCCAGTCCTCCTCGATCTCCGACAGCCCGCGGAGGCCGTCGTCTGTGATGCGGTAGCCGTCCGGCTCGCTGAGGACCAGGCCCTCCTCGCGCATGGGCTTGAGGGTCGTGGAGCTGACGCCGTAGCCCTTCAGCTCCTTGAGCGTCCGGGCCTTGCCGTCGGACAGGACCCTGAGGACGCGGTGGGTGGCGGTCGGGAGCGACCTGCGGACCAGCCTCGGGCGGTCGTCCTCGTCCTCGGATTCCTCCTCGGATTCTTCGTCGGGTTCCTCCTCGGGTTCTTCCGGGGATTCAGCTTCGTCCTCGGATTCCTCCGGGGATTCATCGGGCTCCTCGTCCTCGACGGCCTTGGCCCTGCGCTCCATCCTCGCCACGATCCCGGCGGGGCCGGACGGCTCCTCCACGTAGCGGAAGCGCTTGCCCACGACGGGGTTGACCTCGGCCTCGATCCTGCCCTGGCGGGCCATGACCTCGAGCTCCTTGCGGACGGTCCTGATGAGGGGCGAGGCCCCCTTGATGCCGAGGACGGCGGCGACCTGCTTGGACGTCGCGAAGCCCTCGGCGGACGCCTCGCGGAGGGCGTCCAGCACCGCGGCGCGGTCGACGGTCATTCGTCCGCCTCCTGGACGCAGACGATGCTCGTGGTCGGTATGTGGTAGGTGCGGGAGTTCCCGGTCACGGTGACGGTCGGGCATCCCTTGTGCATGTCGCGGAGGAACTGCCTGTCGGACGTGACGACCGTCCAGCCGTTGACCAGGGTGATTATGTACGCGGTCATTCGGACGCCTCCAGCATGCTCCTGGTCGTCCTCTCGATGGCCTCGGAGACGGCGGCGTCCAGCCTGCGGTGGACCTCGTCGTGGCACGCCTCGCACAGCGGGACGAGGTTGCGCGGGTGGTCCGTTCCGCCAAGGTGCCTGGGGCGGATGTGGTGCACCTCGTCAGCCGGCTCACCGCAGGACATGCACCTGTGCCCGTAGGCTATCATGACGGCCCACTTGATGGCCTTGAAGTCGCCGGACTGCCAGACCTGGGTCGGCAGGTCGCACCGGGTGCCCCCGTTCTACCACCCCTTCTCTATCTCGGAGACGTGCCATTCTATCGCCTGGGCCTTGCGCCTCCTCCTCTGCTCGTTCTTGGCGGCGTCCTTGCCCTCGTACAGGACCAGGATGGAGTCCATGGCGGCCCTGGCGTCTTCCTGCCAGGTCATTCGCCCGCCTCCCTCTCGGCCTTGAGCCTCATGGACCCGAGCAGGGCGAAGAGCCTCGCGGCCAGCGCGTCGGCCTCCATCGCCATGCGGTCCTCGCCGACCAGCTCGAGGGTCGTCTTCACGTGGGCCATGTCTATGGCGGCGCGGGACACCCTCTCGGCCATGTCGAGGCCGTCGATCTCCACGCCGGTGGAGAAGGTCAGCTTCGGATACGGGTCGGTCACTGGACCGCCCCCTTCAGCGTATCGTAGACCTGGACGCAGTAGTACCCATTCTCGGCCAGCGACAGGAACCTCCCCTTCGGCCACATCTTCATCTGCCAGCCGTCTATGTCGCGGGGCAGAACCTTGCCAGCGAGCTCGGCCGTGAGGAGCTTGAACCCCTCGTCGCCCTCGTCCCGTTTCAGCTGGATGGGCCCGTCGTAGTACAGCGGGCCGTCGTCCTCGACCACGACCGCCCTGCGGATGTGGAGGCCCGCGCTGTTGACCAGCGATCCCATGAGCCTGTCGAAGTCCACGGGCGTCACATACACGGTCCTGTAGCCGCTCACTGCTCCCCCTCCCTGGGCTTGAGCCTCCATTCGACCTGCGACGCCTTGGCGTGGCGTCCGGGCATGGTGGGCGGGTACCTCTCGAGGTCGCCGTCCAGGGCCAGCCTGCACAGGGCGTCGTACGCCTTCCGCCAGCCGCCCTTGTCGCCTTCCAGCCCGAGGGCCCTGACAATCTGAGGCGTGGTGCGCCACGCCCCGTCGTCCAGGTACTCCCTGATGCGCGGGGCGTACATGGTCCTGGCCTCGCGGAGCTCGGGCAGCCTCGCCTGGACCGTCCTGGGCGTCCTCATGAACTGCAGGGCGCCGTTGGTCTCCTTCCACACGGCCTCCCCGCCCTTGACCAGCTCTTTGCACGCCCTGCGGACGACGTACTGCTCCAGCCCTGTCCTGTCGGCCAGGTACTTGACCGTCGACCATATCTGGCGCATGGCCGCGCGGACCTTGGCGACGTCGTCCTCCGCGGGCCTGGGGTCTTCCCTCGGCTCCTGCGGGGCGTCGTCGGCTGGCGTCCCGGTCTCGGAAGGCGCCTTGGCCGCGCGGTCCTGTCCGGGATAGTAGGACATGAGCTCGCCCACGAGGTTGTAGACGTACACGGCGCGGTTCACCGCGTCGCGGACCGTCATGCCCCTGCACTCGGGCGACCCCATGATTATCTCCATCTCGGTCTCGTCCAGGTCCAGCTCGCGGACGGCGCCGTCCTCCGCCTGGGCCGTCCCGGGCATGGGCGCGCGCCAGCCGTCTTCGGACCCCAGGCCCCGCATCCATTCCGAAAGGCTCCTGACGCGGCGGTGGTACTCGTTCTCCTCCGGCGTGAGCGCGTCCGTGCGGTTCATCGAGCCGAGCGCGCCGGTGAAGGCCATGTTGCATACCGCCGTCGCCCTGATACGGGTCACTTCCTTGCACAGGCGCACGGCGCTCTTGAGGCGGTGTTCGGCTCCCTCGGTCGTGACGGAGTCGGGGTCGGCGGCCTTCTGCCTCTCGTACTCCTCGCGCAGCCTGGCGCGGAGGTCGGCCATCGCCCGGTACAGGTCGGCCCTCGCGGGCGTCAGGGCGGGCGAGCTCGTCTCCTTCCGATAGAGCTCGCTCAGCTCGTCGAAGGTCATCGGCGCGGTCATTCCCTCCCCTCCTTGGCCTTGCGGATGTACGCGTCGGCGGTCCAGGCCGACTCCACGATCATCTGCATTATCAGCGTGACCAGGCCCGACTTGACGTGGGCCAATGCCAGCCCGACGCCGATGGCCTCGATGGCCTCGGACGTCCTGCGGATGGCGCCGTCCTGCTCGTAGCGGTCCAGCCACGCCTTCAGGCGTTCCGGGTCCTCCGCGATGTACTGGCCGAGGGTCACGGCCTCGTCCACGGCGGCCTGGCTCAGCCTCTCGACCTCGGTGGTCATGGCCTCGCCTCCGCCGCGGGGAAGTAGTCGCACTCGCCCTCGGGCACCGGCGCCAGCAGGAACTCCTCGCCGGTCGTCCTGCCAAACCATCTGCCCTCGTGGCGGTACAGCGGCTCGATCCTGGCCCCGGCGCGGGCCTCGTGCCTCGCCCATCCGAGGGCCATCTGGACCTCGGAGACCTGGCGCCCTCCGCACCTGGGGCACTCGTGGTCGAGCCACGCCTCCCCGGTCCTCGGGTCGCGCCCGGTGAACAATGTCGACGGCCCGTTGCAGTAGGGGCATGGGATCACTATCTCGACGCCGTTCATTCGCCCGCCTCCTTCTCGCGGTCCTTGTAGACAAGGTCATTCCACCTGTCCTCGGCCTCGTCCATGGTGGGGGCGCGCACCGTGCGCCCGCATTCGGGGCACGCTATCTTCCAGCCCAGGCCGTCGTCGTAGGTGGCCTCCATCGTGCAAAGGAAGCAGCACACTTCCGCGTAGCGCGTGAGGGCGTGGTCGCACCACTGGCGCAGGGCCAGGGCCTCGCGGGCCGCCCTGCGGGAATCGTCCATCCCGAGGGGCAGGTCCTCGACTGGCGGCACCAGGGCCAGCGTGTCGCGGATCGCCGCGAGGGCGATCAGGTCGCGCTCGCGCGCCTCCCTGTACGTCACGCCCTCGCCCCCTTCGCGTAGACGGCGCACGCGTCGCCGTCCATGTAGACCTCGAAGCCGTCGAGGACGGCCCTCTCCATGAGGTCCAGCATCCTGCGGACGGTCATGTCGGAGTTCTAAATCCTGATGAAGGGGACGTCGGTCATGCCCAGTCCCCCTCGTCCTTGCGGACGCACTCCACGAGGATGCAATCGCCCGGCATCAGGTCGTCGATGTAGCTCATGCACTCCTCCATGAACACCATCAGGGCGTCGCGGTCCTCCTCTTTACTCAGGTCGTACTCCTTGGCGGCGTCCACGGAGGCATCGCTCCCGGCGCGGATGATGTGGCTCACTGTCCCGCCCCCTTCGCGGCGGCGCACTCGGCGACGACCTGGCGGAGCATGGCCTCGTCCCACTCGGCGAAGGGGATCACGGCCTTGTGGCCCTGGATGATGGTCGCGTAGGGCTCGCCCATCATGGAGTACGCGCCGACCTGCTTGCGGAGGCGGGCGGTCTCGTCCTCGGCGGGCGCCTGGGGCTTCCCGAAGAAGCGGTCGCCCTGGGCCTTGGCCCTGTTGGCCTCCCTGCGCTGGCGGATGGCCTCGATGCGCTCGGCCTCCTCCTCGACCTCGACGTTGGACTTCGCGTCGATGTCGTCCTCGCCGCGCTCCCCGATCTGGAAAATCTCCTTGTACGCGGTCTTCAGGAGCCCGGTGTCCCACTTGGACAGGCCCTTGTCGCCGTTGTCGTTGGCGAACGACTCCGTCCAGTAGTCGACGTAGTCCTCTGGGTCGTCGATGTTGATTACGCGCATCCTGGCCGTTCCCATGAACGTCTTGGTCGCGCCGTTCTGCATGAGCTGGAACTCCTTGTCGACGACGACGAGGTTCAGCCCGGCGGCGATGATGGCCTCCTGGACGGCGTCGCGCATCGCGTCGATGCTGACGCTCGAGAACTGCTTGTTGGCCAGGTCCTTGCTGAAGGCGCGCTTGCGGATCGTCCGCCGGGCGTCGTTCAGGCGCTGGTGGACGTTGCGCGACTGCTCGCGGATGGCGGCGTCCTGCTCGGTCTGTGTGTGTGGTGTGTGTGTGACGGTCTCGGCGGTCTCCCCGACGGCGTCGGCGGTCTTCCTGGAGGTCATTCGGAAGCCTCCGCCATCTCCTCGAGCATCCTGATGTTGAGGGCGGTCCTGTAGGACCCTTTCTTGACGAGGCCCGTCGCCTCGAGGGACTTCCACTTCATCGCGACTGTCGTCATGGACAGGATGAACCCGTCCGCGAGGACGTCCTTGGTGAAGTCGTCCTTGGTGTAGGGCATGGCGTCGGCCTTGTAGCCCTTGTACCTCTGTATCTCGTCGAAGTTGCGCTCGTATACCACTCTACAGACAGAACTTAGAGATATCGGTCTCATATCCTTCTTCCTGCAGGCTTCGGCTTTTGGTCATTTTGATATAAATGGCCGGTTCGCCTGTTCGCTGCGTTCCCCTTATCGGCTCTCGGGGTATATATTACCGTCGGATGTGTGTGGAGTCACAGGGCCAGCGCCTCGTCCACGCGGGCCTGGGCCTCGTCCATGCGCCTGGGGTCGGCCTTGAGGTAGCACCTCATCGTCGTCACCGGAGACTCGTGCCTCATCATGCGGGCGATGGTCTCCAGCGGGACGCCCGCGTCGGCCAGCGTCATGGCGTACAGCCTCCTCAGCGTGTGCATGGAGAACGCCACGCCGGTCCTCTCGGACAGCCTGCGGACGCGGTACGCGACCGCGTGGAAGTCCATCGGCTCCCCGGACGGCCTGACGAGCAGGGCGTCCGATCCCGACGGCGGGCGGACCCTGAGCCACGCCTCCATCTCCTCGCGGGCGGGCTCGGACAGGCGCTTCACGGCCTCCTTCCCTTCCGGGCCGTGGCCCTTGCCGCGGATCGTGACGAAGCCGTCCTCGAAGTCGGAGAGCCGGAGGTCGGCGACCTCCGCCCGGCGCAGGCCCATCGTCGCCGCCAGCGACAGCATGACCCTCTCGGCGGGCCCCGCGGCCTCCATGACGCGCCTGTACTCCTCGGCCGTCATCCACGTCCTGCCGTCGCCCTGGGGCGGGTTCCACAGCAGGCGGGCCTGGCCGACGACGTCGCGCCCGGTCAGCCACTTCATGTAGCCCGAGAAGCCGGACACGTACTGGCGGCGGGTCGACTCCTTCCCCGGGAGGCCCTGGGCCATCATGGCGACGGCCTCGGCGGTCACGTCCTCCATCTCCACGATCCCGGCGGAGGCCAGCCACGCGGCGCACTTCCTCAGCGCGTTCCTGACGTCCTTGGCCGTGGACTCCTTGCGCCCTCTCCTCACGAGCACGGCGCAGTAGTCGTCTATGTGTGATTCGATGCCATTATATCCTGCGACGTTTTCCATAAAATCGCCTTCCTATAGGCGCGGAGGGGGCGTTCGCTGCAAATTTCTCCCCCTCCGATTCGTTCCCATGCCCTTCCCGGACGCCACACACACACCACACACACATGGCGCCCGAGCCGGTTTCGCATGGAGGCGCGGTCTTTCCTCAGACCTTCCTGACCGTGACCTCGAGCTCGTCCCCGACCTCGACGCCGAGGCGCCTGACGGCGGAGCTCGGGATCGTGACGGCAACCGACCTGCCGTGCGCCCTGGCCTGGGCCGTGAACGTCTCCGAGGACTCCCTCGCCCACGCCTCGCGGCCGTCCAGCTCGTCGTCGATGTACTCCCTCGCCTCCTCGACGGTCGTCAGGAACGGCCTGGACGGGCGCTCCTTGAGGCCCGGGATCACGTACACGGGGCGGACCTCGCCGGTGGCGGGGTCCTCGGTCGTCCAGTCGGTCTCGACGATCCGGTAGCCGCGATGCTCGGCGGCGGCCCTCATTCCAGCACCCCCGCGCGGCGCAGGGCCGCGGTCAGCACGTCGATGGCCTCCTCCGCCTCGCGCATGGCGTTGGATATGCGCCCGGAGGAGGGGAGGACCCCCTCGCGGCTCTTGCGGAGGGCTTCGCCCAGGAGGTCCCTGGCCTCGTGCAGGTCGCACAGGACGTCGCACCCGGCGTCGGTGTCCCACCTGGCCATTCACTGCGCCCCCTTCGCGCGGATCGCCTCGGCGGCGTCCATGAGCGCGGCGGCCATCGCCTCCGCCTGGTCGGCGGTCATGAACCCGTACATGTCGCGCACCCACTCCTTCATGTCCAGGAGGACCACGGGCGCCCCGGTCTCGTCGTCGGTCGTCGTCTTCACTTCGAATCTGCTTATCATGTCTTTCGCTTCCTGCGGGCTCTCACTTCCCGCATATGTTACATGGTAACATCAGTATATATAATTTTGTATATACGCAATACCATATAGGGCTCGATATATATTCCATGATAGAAGGGAGCCGGGGCCGTTGAATCGTGAGAGGACCCCGGCGGTGGCAGACATGGGGCCACCGGCGTCCTCGATGGCGGTCCGGGCTTTTCTCGGTATCGCAGGATCGTCGGCGGGCACGGTAGCCCATGTATACAAAATTATATATACTGATGTTACCATATAGTAATCATGGGGCGGTGAGAGGCCCCGGGATGTGAAAGACATGAACGGAAACATCGACTGGGAAAATGAGATGGCGGCGGAGGCCGCGAGGAACGAGCGCAGGGTCCAGGCGACCGCCGAGGACATCCTGGAGCGCATGAGGGGCCTGGAGATGGGCCTGAACCTCATGGGCCGCTACGACGACATGGAGGCCCTTGAGGAGGCCGTCGCCATCATGAAGCGCATCGTCGAGGGGGCGAACTGAATGCAGGCCGCCAGGATACCTGACGCCTTCGGGCCCGACGCCCGCATCCGCGCCGCCGGGACGCTGCAGGGATGCGCCCGCGACCTCCGCGCGATCATCGACGAGCTGGACAGGGCGGGCCTGTACGCGCTCTCCGACGCCCTCGGGGACGCGCTGGACAACGTGACGGACGTCGCCGACGCCATCGAGGGAGGGTGGGCCGAATGACCGCCTACGAGGTCGCCCGCCGCCATCGCGGCGTCCGCACCGTCGTGTGGCGCGGCGAGTCGCTGGACGACGGCGAGGGCGAGTTCCTCCGCCAGCTCGGGAAGGCCCGCGAGGACCGCTTCGACGGGTACCTGGTCCTGGTGGACCATGACACCGACGAGCTGCAGTCCTGGGCGATGCTGGACGGCGGCGTGCCCTCCTGGGGGCTGTGGCGATGTTCGTCGTCTGCGCCGACGGCCCGGACGGCCCCCTGGGGCGCATCGGGGTCCAGGACCTCGCCCGCGCCCTGCGCATGGCCGGCGAGCTCATGGCCGACCTGGGCGCGACCTCGGTCTCGGTCATGGAGACCACCGCCACGGCGTCGGTCGTGGTCGCCCGCGCTTCGGTCGGGATGTGAAGAAAGGAGGGGCGCAACCCCTCCGCGAAACGGTTTTCACTTCCCGCCGTAGGTGCCTTCTACCCCGAGGATGGTGACCCCGGACTTGATGTTCTCCGCCACGATGTTCGCGTCGATGGCGGCGGTGACGGCGGACACCTCGACCTTGGTGAGCACCTTCCCGGTGTCCGGGGTGACGGTGACCTTGGTCGTCTTGGGCGTGGCGGTCTTCGTCTGCCCGGTGCCGACGGTCTTGCCGGGGAGGGCGGCCGCGAGGGCGGACAGGTCATCGGAGTTCGTGTCGGCGGAGGCTGCGGAGC
>JAEEGH010003898.1_pt1 | contig 38668 bp, 33 predicted proteins | sample 9134181 | NCBI WGS metagenome assembly JAEEGH01 (sample SAMN16246544, study PRJNA631951) | gut metagenome | biome: gut microbiome; feature: rumen; material: DP-attached | host: Bos | place: Iran: Karaj | collected 2018-10 | reverse complement strand
ATCTGCCGGTGCTGCCGCTGGCCCTTCATCGTCAGGATGCCTTCGTGATAGAGCATCCGGGGATATACCTGGGCATAGGCCTCGAAGAAGCGCTTCCCTTCCGGCGTCAGGTAACCCTTTTCGTCAGCCGTCTTCCAGATCCGGTACATCCCCGGATAGAAGTCCGAGCCGTCGACGAAACGGGAGCCGTGACGGCCCATATGGCTGAGATAGAACGGTTTGTACCCCTTCGGAGGCCGCGGCGGAAGGGGCTGTCCTTCCGGATACAGGCCGAAAGTACCGCCCCAGCGGCTGGCCTCGGAAAGAACGTCTTGCTTCGCCCATTGCGGGTCTTCCTGGGCGAAAAGCACGGCACCCGGCACAGCTGCGAGGAGTAGGCACAGGAACAGTTTACGGATGGAAATACTCATATTCGTCATCGATTATTTTTCTTGATGGTCAACGATCCGTCGGGATTGAGCGGCTCCGCCACGGCCGCCGAAGCCGCCAGGGCCGTTTTCAGGAAATCACGTCGTTTCATAACTCATTCGGACTTCTCAGCCGCTTTGATCAGATCGACATTGAGCTGTTCGATGAAGGAGAGCTGAATGTCGGCATTGTTGGCGGCAGGGCGGTACCAGGACTGCGCGCTGAAATATTCCTTGAGGTCTTTCGACTGGAACACGTAGCCGTGACGGGCCAGGATGGCGTTGCGCATCAGCCGCAGCAGGGACTTATCGTAGCGAAGGAGGCCGCCGTTCAGCGGCCTGTCGGAGGTAAAATCGAAACGGGGTGTGCCGTTGTCTTTCCAGACCAGCCGGTATTCCACGCCGGTCGGTTTGAACCAGAAGGTATCCTCATCGTAAACCATCTCGCTGACTTTTAGACCTTCTTTTGTGGGTTCGAGCTTGAAAGAGCCTTTCAGCGGGCCCTGCCCTTCGAGCGTCACGACACCCATCACTTCGCCATTGAAGGTTTCCACTTTCATCGGAACGCACTGGCCGTCGATAATCGCCCGATCCTCTTCCAGTTTGACGGTATGGCCGCCGGCCATCGTATATTCGCCGCAGATCTGCGGCACCCACTGGTTGATATTCAGTTCCTGGGAATCCGCCTCGTCGCTCACCAGCCACATCGCGTCGCAAAGGGAGCCGTCCGCTCCATAGAAGCAAAGCACGTCCCATTCCCCCGCTTCCCGATAGACCACCTTCTCCGCACGGTCTTCGTACTCATTCAGGGCCTCGATGAGCGGATCGGCGATGCGGTAGGTATCGGCCGCTTCCAGCGTGGGAATCAGCAGGAATCCCATCTCCTGGCCTTCGGACATCGCATAGAAGGAGACGTTCCCGTCATTTTCAGTCTTGGCGGAGTAGATGTTACTGCCGTTATACCAACATCCGTCGACGTTGTGCGGTTCATAAAAAGGATTGTATGAAACCTTGCCGGCGAGCGTAAGCTTGCCGTCCTTCCACACATACGTCTCCTCCTCCATCGTATCCGGGCCATTGAAGAAGCCGCAAGTGATGGTCTTCGCGACAGGATCCACATCGGGTTCGAGCAGACCGCCCGTGGAGATCGGTTCAAAGCTGTATTTGTCTGGATTCCAGACATAACCGAATTCGAGATCCGGGACGCCGCGGGTAGGCAAGAGCCCCAGATGGACCATCAGGTCGGGAATCCCGTCGAAATTCAGGTCGATCTGGTCGTTTACCCATTTGGTGACCCGTTTCAGGTAGGCATCATCAATCGTCTGGGCCAGCTGCAATTCCGTCTCGAACTCAGGGGCGAAGGAGGAGCCGGCCGAACCCTTGACCTCGATGCGGTCGTATTCGCCGGGGCTCTCCTGCAGAGGCACGAAACTCGTCTCAAAGCGGAAGGCGCGCCGCTCCACGACCGGGCGCAAGGCCGCGATGAGATTGTATTTCGCATCCACCACGGCCAGGATCATATTGCCATCCTCCCGCATGAACATCACCGTGTCGCCGAAATTCGCGCCGGCAAACGGGGAATCGTCGGCCTGCCGCGAAGGGGCCAGGGTATAAACCCCCTCCTCCGCCTCGAATTTTTCAAGCGTCAGTTCATCCCCTTGAGCCGTGGTCAAATAGACGATGGTACCCATCCGGATTTCCTGGACGGTCCAGGTCCTGAACTCGTCGGTGAATTTGTCGCCTTTGCGGATTTCTTGCGCATACGCCGGGCGCATCTGGAAGAGTGCTGCGACTGCCAATAATACGGGAAGGAATCTTTTCATAATACTATTCGGATTATTCGGAGAAAAATTCAACAACTTGGCGGACGACTTCGTTGCGCCGCTTGGTAATGGTATGGTTTTCACCATCGATGACGACCAGTTCGGCCCGGTCGCCGTAGGTTTCCTGGTAGCGCTCGCTGCACCACATCGGAACGATTTTGTCCTTGGTTCCGTGGAGGATGCGGACCTTGCCCCCATACGCGGCGGCAGTTCCGTAGATATCCAGGTCCTGCGTGCTCAGGAGATAGTCGCGGCCGAGTTTCATGAAGCCCCAGCAGCGGATGAATTCCGGCGGATCCTTGGGGTCGAAGCGGGCATTGAAGAACTTGCCGTTCTGGCAGGCATTCTTGATGACCGCGCCGGGCGCGAGCAGCACCAGGCGTTTGGGCGCATCCTGGCCCTGCGCTGCCAGGCGGCCGGCCGTCATGGAAGCGACCACCCCGCCCTGGGAGTGGCCCAGGAAGCCGATCTCCGACACATACGGCAGCGCCTTCACATAGTCATAGACGGCCATCGCATCGGCGATCTCCTTCTCGATGGTCATATCCTGCATCCGCCCCTCGCTCGAGCCGTGGCCGTCGAAGTCGAAGCGGATGGAGGCGATGCCAGCCTTGGCCAAGCCTTTGGCAATGGACGGCATCGGGTTGTAATCCTTGCTGGAGAAGATGCCGTGCATCAGGATGACCATCGCGCACCGGTCGGTCTCCGGATTGAATCCATCCGGAAGGCTGACCTTATAGGAGATAGCGCCCTGCGGCCCCGGAATCTGTGTGTCCTTCACATCTTTCCCCTGCGAGCGGAGAAAGGAACCCAATATCAGTAGAATCGTCAGTAACATCGGTTTACAATCATTATTGAGGCTTCCGGACCAATTGCAGACGGACCGCTTCGGGCTGGCTGGTCGAAGAGGTTACCTGATACTCCCAGAACATCCGATCGCCTGTGAGGTCGAACGAGACATTTGCCCGCATATCATCGCTTAAGACCTGCAGATACTCGTTCAGCTGCTGACGATAAGCCGCCAGCCACTCCTCTCCTTTCGCACGGGCCGCTTCCGACAGCCCGTCCAGGTTCAGGTCAACCGACAGGATTTCACAATTCCCGGGTTTAAGGACCATATGCAAAACATCTCCCTCAAGCTCCCATTCTCCAACCATACGATAGGAAACCGGCACATCCATCCGGACCACCCGGTCTTCCGATTCCACGCGGAATTCCGCTACGGCGACAAAAACGACCGTAACGTCCGAAGTGTGGTCCGGCTTGAACCAGAACGTCTCCGTCGCTTCGTTTGTCTGCGCTTCCCAGACACCGGCGACCAGCGAAGGCGTCGCGGGCTTGGTCTTCTGGACGTTTTTACGGATATAGGCCTCGATCTCTTCGTCCGAGATGGACATCAGGAACTTGTTTTCCTGATTCAACCGGGTCAGTTCATCGATCAACTCGTTGTAAACCATGTTGCGCAGTCGATACTCTCTGAGATACCGGACCGTTTCCGGCTTGTCACACATCTGCTTCACCAATTTGCGGAGAGATTCCTCGGACAGGCTCCCGTCGTCGGACAGATCATCGATCGAGATTCCGGCAGCAAACTGGTCAAACAGCGCCTCGGAGATGGGACGGCGGAAAACCAAATCCTTTTGAACAGTCCGGTACAAATCCGCCCGCCGGAGGTAGCATTTCTGCACATTGTCATAGAAACGGGTGTTCTCCAGATTCTGCCAGGCCTCCATTCCGCCGGTAAAGGCTTTTTCCTTCGTATCATTTGCCCAGCCGGGAATCGAGGTGACATCTTCCAACAAATAGGCAACGGCCTGCTTGACCGAATCGATCGACACGACATCCACCTTTTCCGGATGGGAAACCAGTGACATCGCAACCGGGTACAGTGTCTTCTCCCATTGCAGGTCCTCTTTCATCTCCCGGATCATCTCGTCGATGTCGTAAACGACCATCGTGGCCGTCTGGCGCCGGACCTGCGCTTTTTTATGATTGTCCACCATATTGCTCACGGCGAAGGTCAGACCCACACCGATGGCCGTGCCCATCACGCCGGTCAGGAACTGTCTCCACCAGTCATTGAGGAGAACCCTTTTCTTTTTTTCGCTCATTTCGGATCGTTCTATCCTTACAAAGATACACAATCTTGCGAGAATCAAAGCACTTAGCGCTTATTCCCGATCCGTCAGAGTGTCCGCGAAATCCCGGCGGCACAAAGAATAAAGCGAAAAGTGACGGATTATTCCGTACATTTGTGGGACGATTGACAATAAAACCAAGCCATATTATGAGAAAACAGTTTTTCTATTTTGTGATGATCGTGGCATTTGCGCTGACCGGATGCGGCGGATGCTCGGATTTTCCGGAAATGCTCGATGGCAAACCGGTTACGAAAGATTTCGAAGTGACAGGACCTTATACAAGTCTCGATGTCTCTCACGCGTTCGAAGTGACCGTGAGCGATGCGGTCGACAAAGTACAGATCACCGCCGGCGAAAAGGTCATGCCGAATGTCCGGGTCGAACTGGAGGGAAATACGCTCCGGATCTATCTCAAACCGCAGAAATCCACCTTCTCGTCGATGAAAGTACTCCTTCCCTATAATGCCGCACTGACGGACATCGAATTTTCGGGCGCTTCGGATTTCCATTCCAAATTCGGTCTTGAAGGCGCGAAGGTAACCGTGTCGCTGTCGGGCGCATCCGACTGCGATTGTGACATCCGCGCGGAAGAAATCGAAATCAATGGCTCCGGCGCCTCCGACTTCGAGGGCAAAGTGACGGCAGCTTGCCTCAAACTCGATTTGAGCGGCGATTCCGACGCCGAGATCGAGGGCGAAGTCGGCAAACTCCTCCTCGATCTGTCCGGTGCCAGCGACATCGAAAGCCCCGTTGTCAACAGGCGCTACGGCCTGGTCTGCAACAGCTGCGAAGGTTCCCTGAGCGGCTCCAGCGACGCCTACCTTCACTGCGACGGCATCATCAGCGTCAGCCTCTCCGGCGCCAGCGACCTCCACTACACCGGCGACGCCACGACCAGCGACTGCTCCACCTCCGGCGGCTCAAGCATCCAGCACGACAGGCTGTAGCCGCGCTGGAAGCGGGCATCTCGAAGAGGCGGCCGGCGGAGGCGGCGGGAGCTTCTCGTTGAGCACGTCGAACTTATTCCGCCGGAGTGTCCTCAATTCACCGGCGCCAGAAGGTGGTTTGTCCACGACAGGCTGAATACACCCACCCCTACCGCAGGGGGTGTATTCAGCCGAGCGATTTCAGAGGCCACATATCCGAAGTTCGTTGAAGACACCCTGACGAACCAGCACAACAAGGCAGCGGACTCAACCTTTTATGACGGCAGGAGAATGACCATTGTTTCACATTTTGCGTTTCACATTTTGTGAAATAAATAATAAGCGTTATCTTTGTGAAAAATGAACGCCATGAACCCTTTCTATTTGACTCCACATACGCCACCTACATACTTCTGTGACCGAAAACGGGAGACGGAAGACCTGGTTCGATATCTGCTGAACGGAGCAAACGTTACGTTGATTTCGCCTCGGAGATACGGAAAAACAGGCCTTATTTATCACATTTTCGATACGCTGAAGGAGAAAAAGAGCAACTATGAACTGTACTATGCCGATATCTACGCCACACATAGTGCTGATGATTTCATCACAATGCTGGCGGAAGCCGTTACAAAGGAATTAAAGAAAGAATCGCTGGTCAAGAAGTTTCTCGCCACGTTGGGAAGCATCAGGCCTGTCATCAGTCCGGATCCGCTGAGCGGCGTGCCCCAACTCTCGTTTACGTTCCAGACGGACGCGGAGCGCCGGTACTCCATCAAGGCGCTGTTCGACTATCTGGAGCACCGTCCCCAAAAAGTCATCTTCGCCATCGATGAATTCCAACAGATACGTGAATATGAAGGCTTTTCGATGGAAGCGCTTTTGAGGACTCATATCCAGCCCCTCAGAAACATCCAGTTCATTTTCAGCGGCAGCCGCAAGCATTTGATGGCCGAAATGTTCACGGCCGAGAACAGTCCGTTCTATGAAAGCGCAGCGCTCTATTCGATCGACAAAATCGACCGAAAAGTCTATGCCCGTTTCATCGACGAGCAATTCCGCCGGGAAGGAAAAAGCATCACACAGGATGCAATCGATTTCATCCTGGATTGGACGCGCACACACACCTTCTACACGCAGTTCCTGTGCAACCGAGTCTTTCAATCCATTAAAAAAGATGCATCTCTCATAGATGTCTATAAAGCCGCCGACACGATCCTGAAAGAGAATAACGACGCTTTTCTGGAGCGCCGGAATCTGCTGACCGCCAAGCAGTGGGCATTCCTGACCGCCGTTGCGAAAGAAGGCGAGATATCGGAGCCAACCGCGTCGGCGTTCCTGCAAAAGTTTCATTTGGGAGGACCGTCAAGTGCCCGTCGCCTGTTGGACTCTCTCCTCGGGAAAGAACTGGTCCTCGAATCCAAAACCCTTTCAGGCAGCACGTATTGCGTCTATAATGTGTTTTTCTCCAGGTGGTTGGAGAAGTTGTGACATAAAGCCTTTTACATTCTCCGGAAGAAAGCATCCGGCAACTAGCGGGCGCTCCCCGGCGGCTTCCTGGATGTCGGGCTTCTTGAGCCCCTTTCGTTGCCAGTCCAATGCCGCAATCCATAGTCTGCTGGATACGCTTTGGCGAAAGATTTATATTCCATCCCCGGCCCGAGGAATCCTCACTCAATCTCGTGAATGTAAATCGCCTCCGGATGATCACCCAAGACATCGTGGGTGACATTGCAAATCCAGAGCTCGGATCAGACGGCGCCAAGGCGTTCGGCGAGGGGGCCGGCGAGGATGTAGTCGGCGCCGTATTCATCGTGGAGTTTTCCGGATGAGTTTCGCGAGGAACTCGCCGGTCGCTTTTTCAATTATAAAATTTGTGTATTTTTTACGCATTTTTTGTTCTTAATCGCGTAAATTCTTATATTTGCAGGCGCAAACTAAAATCAAGGAGCTATGGCAAAGAAAGGTCAATACGTCTATGAATACCCGCACCCGGCCGTCACGGCCGACTGCGTGGTCTTCGGATACGACGGAAAAGAGCTCAGGGTGCTCCTCATCAAGCGCGGTGCGGAAAAGGAAGCCACCACGACTGCATACGTCGGCGAGTGGGCGCTACCCGGCGGATTCCTGGATGTCGAGAAAGACAAGACCATCGCCCATACAGCGTCAAGGGAACTGAAGGAAGAGACCGGATTGAAACTTTCCGTCAAGGACTTCAAGGAAGTCGGCACCTTCAGCGACATCAAACGGGATCCGCGGGAGCGCGTGATCACTGTTGCGCATTATGCCCTGGTCAAGCTCGCGGAAGTTCAGGCCGACACCGACGCCGACCGCGCCGAGTGGTTCAGCTGGAAAGACATCCCCCATCTGGCCTTCGACCACGACAAGATCCTGCGCGACGCCTTCTCCCGCCTCAAGCAGGACATCCATTTCCAGCCCGTCGGGTTCGACCTTTTGCCGGAAGTCTTCACCCTGCCCCAGCTCCAGAACCTCTACGAATCCATCCTCGAGGTCAAGTTCGACCGCCGCAACTTCGCCAACAAGATGAAGCACTACGGCATTCTCTCCGAAGTGGACGAAGACACGCCCCGCCACGGCACAAGAACGCCTGTCAAGTATCGCTTTGACAAGGATAACTATGACAGGCTGAAAGGAAACGGATTCCAGCTGGAGTTCTGACTTTTCTTGCTTTCGTTAAAACTGCTCGGATTTTTTGTTTTCCTGAAGCAATTTCTTATAGAGCGGCTGGCCAATTTCATCTTTTCCGAATTCGCGCTCGTGGTTCATAGGAACCATTGTAAGGCGAATCTTCTGTATGCCGCTTTTGAAGAATGGTATTTTCTCTTCCGGTATTGCGAATTCCACCGTAGCATAATGGCTAGTCACAGGAATCACTACACTCCCCGAAACGATGCCGTACGTTGAGCTTTGAGGATCAAGCCTCGTACCCATAAGCGATGCAGTATCCTGGTCGAAGTTTCGCAACAGCATTGTTGGAGATTCAACAAACTGATGCCGGTCAGAACTAATTCTAACATAGACATAGAGAACACCATCACGCTTATTAACGGAGAAATCAGCGGAACAGCCTTCAGCCGCCAGCGGCTTATACATATAGCCTATAGTTCCGCAGGACGAACAAAAAAGAAACGCCGCTGCAACTATGAATATCGAACTTAATCTCTTGACCATAACCAGTATTATTTAGACAAATATACGTTTTTTATTCATCAACTCAATATAGGGCAGAAAAAAACCAGGCACTCCTTACCTGGCAGTCATCGACATCCTCATTGTCTTCTTCTACGTCCATTTTTTTTAGATTTTCTCAGTTTTCACGAGAATCAATAAATCTTTCAACCGATTTTTTTCTTGAAGTTCGGAGAGGTTATATTTGCTTGAGAAAAAGAGGGTAACCAAAGCTATTGGTCACCCTCTAAATATCCTTCAGTCCATAATCAGTAAGCCTGCTACGGCCACTGAAACATCAGGCTTGCGTTGCAAAGATACACTCTTTTATCTGATCATCAAACTTTTTGGGACGTAAAACCGTATCGTTCCGTCAACTCTGCATCTTGTGGGGCGGCGATTGGGCAAGGTCTCATTTCATAGACCGGACCTTGCCCGGGGATTTGCGGCCAGAGGCTTTCCTGAGGGTATTTTGGTGGGCAAGATCCCGGCCCCCAAATGAGACCTTGCCCAAAACACCCTGGGACCATGCCCGCAACGGAGCCAAGCGGCCGAAAGTGTAATCGTCAAGCGCGGACGCCAATTAAACGGCATTGATAATCTGATAGTTACGCGTTCGCCCGCGCTTGGTCTGCTCGTTTTGAGCAGACCGAGCGCAGCAATACGCCTCCCAGGCACTCCAGCCACGTTTAGCACGGCTGACGATTACACTTCAGAGGGATCCGCATCGAGCCGCCGGCGGGGCGGCAGATTTCAGCCATTCACCAGCAACTTATATCGGCGGGTATAGGCGGTTTCTTCTTCGAGGACCTTGAGCCGGCGGATGTCTTCCTCGATCAGGGAAGGGACGCCGGGGACGCGCTTCTTGTTGAAGCGTTTGACAGCGTCGGGGGTCGGCGGGAGGCCGCGCTTGCGGGTGGCGAACGGGTCGGGGATGATGCGCAGGTCGATGTTGTTGGCGCTGTTGACTTCGTTTTCGTCGATGACCGGCAGCTGCCACATCTCGAAGCCGGTGGCAATGATGGTCACGCGGATGCGGTCGCCCATCGTATCGTCGTAGACGATGCCGCGCTTGAAGTTGATGGTCGCCCCGGTGAAGTGGGCCACGTGATCCATGATCTGCGAGAGTTCCGACATCAGGGGGCCGTCTTCCGGGTCGCCGTTGACGGTGATGTTGATGAGGGCGCGCTTGACATTCTGCAGGTTCAAGTCGTTGAGCAACGGCGAAGTGAGCGCATTCTCCACGACCTGGACGGCACGGTCCCCCCCTTCCGCCTCGCCGATACCCATTATGGCCACGCCGCTGTCGCGCAGGATCTTCCGGGCGTCGGCAAAATCGACGTTGAGCTCACCTGTCGTCGTGATGACTTCCGAGATGCTCTTGACGGCCGTGGCCAGCACTTCGTTGGCCTTGGCAAAGCCCTTGCGGAAGGTCATCATCCCATACAGGTCGTACAACTTCTGATTGTCGATGACCAGCAGGCTGTCGACATACTTGGCCAGTTCCTTGATGCCTTCGACGGCACGGTAAAGCGACTCCTTTCCTTCATCGCGGAACGGGATGGTAACGACACCTACGGTCAGCATTCCGCGCTCCTTGGCCAGCCTGGCAATGACCGGGCTCGCACCGGTGCCGGTGCCGCCGCCCTCACCGCAGGTGATGAAAGCCATCTCCGAATCTTCGCCAAAGGCCTTTTCAATTTCTTCAGCCGACTCCTCCGCCGCCTTCTTTCCCAGCACGTGGTCCATACCCGTGCCCAGACCGCCGGTAACGCCCGGACCGATCTGGAGCTTGTTGGGGACGGGACTGCGTTCCAGCGATTTGACATCCGTATTGCAGACGACGAAATCGACGTCCCTGAACTCCATCGGGTACATATACGACACCGCGTTGGTGCCGCCACCACCGACGCCGATGACGGTGATGAGGTTGCCTCTTTTCTCCCAAGAGACAGGGATCAATTCCTTATCCATAGCTTAGGCGTTATCATTCTGTTCTACTCTGAATAACTTTTCAATCCCGTCGAACAGGCCGGGCGAATCATCGCCCTTCGAGCCTCTTCCCCGCCCTCCGAACGGGCCGCTGCGGGTTTTCCTAGGCGGATCCACGGGCGGTTCCGAATAATCTTGAGGAACTGTTTCCGGCCCCTGCTCGAACTCGAGGGCGGAAGACAGTTTCGGGTCGAGCGTCTCAAGCACAAGGCCGACGGCCGTCGAAGAATAAACATCGAAGGCCTCATCGACACTGCCGCTGCTGATGGAACCCTGCGGGGCAGCCAGACGGACCTTCCGCTCCAGCAGCGAGCTTGCGAGCTGAAGGATGTTGTCCAGATGCGCCGTGCCGCCCGTGATGACCACGCCGGCGGGCAGCCGCCTGGCAAAGTCGGACTGGTCGATGACATAGCCCACGGCATCGAAGATCTCGCTCATACGGGCTTCGATGATGCGCGCGAGCAGCACCAGGTCGACCTCGTCCTCCACGTTGTCGTTCTCATCTTTCAGCATCAGTTTCCGGTTTTCCACGGCGTACTCTTCGCAGCAGCGTCCCTGCTGGATCTTCACGCTCTCGGCCCACCTGCGCGTGATGCCGGTATCGGTCTTGATATCGCCCGTGACGGTCTCCCCGCCGAAGGGGATGATGGCGACGTGGCGGACGATGCTGTCCTGGATGATGGCCACTTCCGTGGTTTCCGCCCCGATGTCGACCAGGACCACGCCGCGCTCCATCTCCCTGGCGCTGAGCACGGAACGCGCCGAGGCAATCGGGGCGAGGATGGCCTTGTTCAACTTCAGGCCACAGTCGCCCAGCACCTTGGTCCGGCGCTCAAAAATGGACTTGCGTCCCTTGAAAAGGACGAAATCGGCCACAATCTCGGAACCGACCATCCCGATCAGTTCGTCCTGGGTGATCCCGAAACGGTCTTCCGTGCTGTAGCGCTGGGGCGCGGCCTCGAACACCATCTCCTCTTCTCCCGCCGCGGCCTCGTACTGCGCCCGGATGATTCGCCGGACCTCGGCATCGGAGATGCAGGCCCCCGCATTCCTGCGCTTGATAAACGCGGAATGGTCCTCCCGATGGAGAACCCTTCCGGAGACGCCCACCGTCACTTCAGTAATCTTCTCGTCCAGCTCGGCTTCGGCCTGCTGGATCAGGGCGCGGACCGTCTCCGCCACCCTGAAATCATTGATGATCTCGCCGCTCTCGATGCCCGCCGAAGGCGCATCGTGGTAGCTGACGATCCGGATGCCGGCGTCGGTCTTCTCCCCGACCGCCAGCGCCACCTTGGAACTTCCGAAGTCCAGGGCAGCCGCGTAGTTCTCTTTCATCGCATCAGGAATGGATATTTGTCGGTGTTCTTCAGGGCGAGGCAGGTGCCGCGGGCGACGGCCTTGAGGGGATCGTCGGCCACGTGGAATGGGATGTCGATCTTGTCGGTGAAGCGCTGGGCGAGGCCGCGGAGCAGCGCACCGCCACCGGCGAGCCAGATGCCGTTGTGGACAAGGTTGGAGTACAGTTCCGGCGGGGTTTTCTGCAGGACCTTGAGAATCTCGTTCTCGATCTTGGAGATCGTCTTGTCGATGCAGTCCGCCACTTCGCCATAGGAGATCATTGCTGAGGCCGGGTGCGGCGTGGCCATGCTCCGGCCCTCGACCAGAAAGTCTTCCGGAGCTTCTTCGGGCGGCAGTTCCTTCAGCACGGAGCCCACCGAGAACTTGATCTGCTCGGCCGTCGTGCGGCCGATGCTGATGCCGTGCTTCTGGCCCAGATAATCGATGATGTCGTTGGTAATCTCGTTGCCCGCCACGTGGATGCTGGACGACGGCTCCACGATGCCGCCCAGCGAAATCACGGCAATCTCCGTGGTGCCGCCGCCGATATCAACCACCATATTTCCGTTCGGCGCCATCACGTCGAGACCGATGCCCAGCGCCGAGGCCATCGGTTCGTAAATCATATAGGGATCCTGCGCCCCGGCGTGGGCCGCAGAGTCGCGGATCGACCGCATATCGACCGGCGTCGCTCCGCCGGGAATGCCGATCACAAGTTTGAGCGCCGGCTTGATCAGCCCGCGCCGGCCACCCAGGGCTTTCTTGATGAAGCCCGTGAGCATCATTTCGGCGGCATCGTAGTCGGCGATGACGCCGTTCATCAGGGGCCGCACGGTGTAGATGCGGGCGTTGGTGTGCTCCTCGATGAGTTGCGCCTCCGTGCCGATGGCCATCAGCTTCCCCGTCTTCGCCTCCACGGCGATAATGCTGGGCTCGTCAAGCACGATCTTGTCGTCCTTGAAAATCACGGTGTTGGCCGTGCCCAGGTCGATGGCCAACTCCTGTCTGAAAAAAGGCATTGCAGTATAGGTTTTAGTGATGTGTTTGTGTTTATCGATTTACTTCCTGATGACAATCCGGCTGTTTTCGTTGTCGATGGTAATGCTGCCGAAACGTTCGAGGGCGGACTGGCCGAGGAGCAGCGGGGCCTTCTGGTTCTTGACGACGGAGGCTTCGATGTTCTTGAGGGAGAACTCCCCCACTTTCACTTCCTTGAGGCAGATTACCGCACCCTCACAGATGTTGCCCGAAGCCGTGAGATACTTGCGGGAGCCCCGGAAATCCCGCTCCGAGAGGTAGTCGTTTTTCAGCATAAAGTCCGCCTCAACCGACGAGAGCGTGACGTCGCTCGCTCCCGTGTCGAAGATGAACTTCAGCGGCAGGCCGTTGATGGTGCACGGCACCTCATACGTCCCGCCCGGCCTGCGTTTCACCGGAATCTCGCTGACGACCGAATCGGTCCGGGTGCGCTGAATCCCGGAATCTTCCCGGGCAGGTGTTGCGACCTCCGGCTCCGGATGATCCGCATAGGACTTGTATTTCTCGACCAGGGCTTTATATTTGGGCAGGTTCCGGATCGGGTCCATATCGTCGTCGTGCTCGAGATGGGCAAAGCGGCGGAATCCTTTCTGAAAGGCCGTATCGAGCGCTGCCAGCGACTCTTCCAACCGCCCCATCCGTCCGTACAAGCAGGCCTTGTCATAATAACTCCCTTTATCGTCCGGATCGGCAGCAATCACGCGAAGCATCCACTCCTCCGCATCTTCAGCACGCCCCAAGCCCAGCAAGGCATAATGACGGCAGCTACCGTCGCCCGGGACCGTATCCAGTTCCAGCACCTTTTCATAGTCGGCACGCGCCTCGTCGGGATGATCCTGCTTGAGCAGATCGGCCCGGCTCAGGAAAAGATACGGATAGCTCTGGTCAACCTTGATCCCTTCGTCATAATAAAGAATGGCCTGATGGGGATCGCCCGAGAGTTCATAGCTCCAGCCGATCGCGTAGTAATAGTAGCCTTCTGCCGGATCTTTCTCCCGACACGCTTGATAGCTCTGGATCGCCTCCTCATAGAAGCCGCCGGTACGGAGAGCATCGCCCCGATTGCCAAGGTATTCCCAATCGCCCGTTTGTTCGAACGCTTCCGCATAATCATCGGCAGCCTTGCGATAGTCCTCCATCTCCTCGAAGCACTGCGCGCGCGCCACTAGCAGAACGGCATCCCTGTCGAGATCATCCATCAGCTGGTCGTATATCCCTAAGGCACTCCGATAATCGCCATGGTCCTCATACAGGGTCGTAAGCAGGACCTGCCAGCGCAGGGGCTCATCCGAAGAATTGGCCAGAGACTTGACTTTCGCCACGGCATAATCATAATACTTCCCGCAATATTCGGCGATTCCAGAAATCGGGGCGTCATCGTCCAGCTCGAGAAGCTTCAATGCGGCCTCAATACAGGCTTCACGCTGGTCCATCTTGTCAAAAACCCGCATCTTGAACTTGTACACCGAACTGTAGTCTTCATCGATGGCCTGCGCCTTTTCCAGCCACTCCAGCGCTTCCTCATACTTTTCATCATCCAGCCGATTCCGCGCCAGACCGACCATAGCGGCCGTGTCCTCGCTGTCATCCTTCAGCATCTGCCGGTATATCTTCTCCACAGCAGAGCGATCCCCAATCTTGTAATAGGACTGCGCCAGCATGAACAGGATATCCTGCACGTGGCCGGGGTCGTCCTTGCGAGCATATTTCTCCGCGCGGGAGAAAGCCTTGGCGGCATCCGGGTAACGGTCCATCGACTGAAAGACCAAGCCCTTGAAGGCGTAGATGCGAGACCTTTCCACCTCCGGTTCTCCGCCATAGCATCGGAGAGCCCTGTCAGCATCCTTCAGCGCCAGCGTATACTCGTCCGTCTCGTAATGAATCAGTGCACGCAGGTAAATGGCATCGACGTTCTTCGGCGTGGCCTTCAACTGCTTCTCGACCAATCGCATCGCCTCTTCGTAGTCGTCGTTGTGATAGGCCTCGTCGGCCTTCCGGTAATCGTAGTCCGAAACGTATTTCGGCTGGCAGGAAACCAGGCTCATCGCAGCCAGCAGCGTGGCCGCAAAACAGAATAAGGAGAAAGGGGTTCGGTTCATTGTATATTCATTCTTGAAGTTACATATGTGTAATCGTTGAAGTCGACGAAGCGGCATTCGGAGAGGAGGAAGCGCATCCGGACGTCGGCGGTCTCGCCGTTGCGGTGCTTGGCGATGATGACGTTGGTTTCGCCGGGGACGGTGTTGTCGTCGCCCATCCCCTGGTAGTCGGCGCGGTGGAGGAACATCACGATGTCGGCGTCCTGCTCGATGGAGCCGGAGTCGCGGAGGTCGCTCAGCTGCGGACGCTTGTTGCCGCCGCGCTTCTCGACCTCGCGGCTCAGCTGCGACAGGGCGATGACCGGGACGTTGAGTTCGATGGCGATGTCTTTCAGGATGCGGGAGATGGCCGCCACCTCCTGCTCGCGGTTCTGGACGCCCGGAGGGCCGGACATATGCTGCAGGTAATCCACGATGAGGATCTTCACGTGCTCCCGGCTGACGAGCCGCCGCGCCTTCGCGCGGAACTCGTGGACGGAGATGGAGCCCGTGATGTCGATGCTGATAGGCGCCTGTTCCAGCCGGCAGATCGCATCGTTGAGTTGGTTCCATTCCTGCCGGTTCATCTTCTTCGCGCCGCGAAGCTTGTCGGCGGAAAGCCCCGCCTCGCTGACGAGCAGGCGCGTCATCAGCTGGTTGGCCGACATTTCCGTGGAGAAGAACGCCACCGGGACGCGATGGTCCACGGCCATGTTCCGGGCCATCGTCAGCGCAAAGGCCGTCTTGCCCACCGACGGGCGCGCCGCCACGATCACCAGGTCGCCGGGCTGCCAGCCAAACGTGATGCGGTCGATCCCCACATAGCCCGACGGAAGCCCGCTCAGGCCATCCTCACGTGCCTGATTCTCCGTTATTATGTTGTATGCCTCGCCCAGTGCCGAGCGGATCGACATCACCTCGCTGCGCGCACCGTGCTCCTCCAGCTGATAGATGCGGTCCTGCGTGTCGTTGATCAGCGTAGCGGCCGGCACCTCTCCCTCGAAGGCATCGTGCAGGACCCCGTACGCCACGGAAATCATCTCGCGCTGCAGATACTTCTCCTGCAGGATCCGCGCGTGGTAGTCGATATGCACCGCCGAGCCGATCCGCGTGGAGAGCGCGCTCAGATACGCAGTCCCCCCTGCCTCGTCCAGCTCCCCGCGCCGGGCCAGCTCATCCGATACCGTGAGGATATCCACGGGATTGCCGTGCAGCGCAAGTTCCGCCATCGCGGCATAAATCTGCCGATGCGCCTTCTTGTAGAAGTGCTCGGGCTTCAGCACGCTCATCAGTTCGGTCACCGCCTCGGCCTCCAGGAGCATCGCCCCCAGCACCGCCTCCTCAATGTCAATGGCCTGCGGCGGCTTCCGCCCCTCATAGTCATTGAGGCGGGGCTCAGAGACGGTTTTTCGGTAAGTTTTCATTTACGAAAGGATTTTATTGCCGGCCGCGTCGGTCTGAGCGGCCAGGAGGGTGTTTTGCAGGGCATCTCTCGATATTTTTTTCTGTTCTTCCCACTTCTTGTGGTACAACTCATTAAAGCGATGCTGAGCCTCCAGGAGGATATCGATATAGCTGCGCAGGTTGTCGCGGAACTGCAGACAGGAATCGGCCAGGAAATCGGCTTGGAACACATAAAAGCCCTTGGGAGAGACGATGACCTTAGCGATGTACATATTGTAGGTGATATCCTCGGCAGCCTTTCTCATAAGATCAAGATCCTCCTCAGGAAGATCAAAGCGAAAGCCAGCTTCGATCGACACATATGGGAGATGCGACGTGTTGAGCCGATAGTTGATCTGGTTGGAGCTGAAGGGGACAATGTCCGGCTCGTCCGGGTCAGCGTCTTCAATCGTCAGGTGATGATAGCGCAAGGCCTCCAGGGCGAACTCCTTCGTGACAGGACCGCCTAATCCCTGTCCGCCCTGCTCAGGATGCCCGGCATCAGCACTGCCGGACAGCTGCGTGACCTTGTCGTCGATCGACGAAAGCATCCGGTCGATTCGCCCGACCGTCGTGTGATAATCCTCTTTCCCGTCCTTCTCCTTTATCCAGAGAGCCAGGAATACGAGTGTGAGGATGAAGAGAAAAATCATAAAAAAGGTTTCCATATCGTTTTATACTTGAATGCGTGGTGTTTCTTACAGGGACAAAAGTAGATTCAGTTCGCGAACTGTATCTTCGCAAATTGAGGGCGGAAACCGGCCGGAAGGGCAAAGCTAGCGCACCCCCGGGACATCCTCATCCCATGGCCGGTACAGGTAAAAAACTATGGTCGGAAGCCTATGAGGCCGTGACGCGCGGTGACGATCCCCACCGCGCAAGTAAAATGCGCTTTAACTGATTCATAACAAATGTGATGTGTGATGTGAGTGTTCCCGGCCCGCCCCGAAGGGCGGTATCGCTTTACAAAGTTAGAGTGTTGACTTGGTTTTTGCAAGAGAGTTTTACAAGGTTTTTCAAGTTTTATAGATACCGCCCACATTTTTATTCCCCCCGGCTCTCTTCGGCGGGCTTCATCCAGAAATCCCGGCCATGAACATCAAGAATGATAATCATCCGTTATCTGGTATTATGTATTATCATTCTCAACATTAATTCCATTAAGAGCATCCTCTTTGTCTTTGATTTCCGCCGCCAACTCCGATATTATTGTTGTCATATCGTGAGTTCCCTTCGTTATCCCGGCATTCTCCGGCTCCTGCATTGCCCAAAGCATTGTTATTATGGACTCCTTCGAGGAGAGCAACAATGTCAGGCCAAACAAGTGTCCTTGCTTATCCCAAACACCTTGCAGCACCTCGCTAATGCGTGCCTTAGAGTCCCTATAGGCGGGAACGATGCTTTTGATTTAATTTCTGACATCCGTTCTAATATTATGACAACTCAATCCAGTTTAGCGAAACAATAATCTTTGATTACCCAGTAGCATCAACTTTCAACCTGCTATTCATGCCTTCTCCATTTTTAGTGATGGTTACAATAACGTAATAATCCTTCTACGAAAGGATCGTTTTGCCAGAAAGACTCTTTTGCAACTGGACGTCTTCTTGACATTCCCTCTCTCTGCTTTTTTCGTTTTCCTTGTAATCACGGAACTTGTCCGTGAACGAGCCAACGGAATTAGCTAATATGGAAAGTGCTCTATTGAAGAATGCCCTGAAAGCTTCGCTGGTTCCACAAAGTGACTCCACAGAGAAAATCAGACTTTCATTGTCAGGGACGACGAGTGTTTTAATAGCGACATAGGATAATTCTACATGCTGGGCGGCCAGCATCGCAGGCCACTTGTCCTCTCTCTTCAAATGGTAATATATACGACCGTAAACAAATCCTTTGGCGCATGTTCCGAAGGTAAAAGTGGTGCCCTTGATTTTGAAGGACACATCGCCATCATCTTCGGGACGAGGAAAGTATCCTTCCTCGTGGATTATAGACAGCATTTCTTTTGATGTCAGTTCATTAGATGTCTTCAGCATCTTCTTATTCTTGGATTTGAATAGATTAATCATTGATGAGACGGCTATTGGATCAAGGATACGATTAAACATCTGCACTTTATGACGCCATTCCGAGAAAGGTAACCAGCTCGGGATAAGTTTTTTCTTCTTCGGGTGTAGAATGACCTATGTGCCACTTACCACAGAAGGCGCACTTGTATGCAGTTACCGGAACGGCCTCTTCAGGGTGCCTGGTCATGTACTGACGAGCGGCCTCATCTGCTTCTTCATAAGTGGAGTACGCCATCTTCTTCTTGAAGACTACTTCGCCGGAGATGGGGTCGTAGGTCTTTTTCCAATGGGTAGACTGGGAACGGCAAACGCCTTCTTCGCATTCAATTTGACCAAGGTTATGAAGCTGGAAGGAGGTGGCACGCTTCATAAAGTGCCGGTCATGCCCATCGTTTCTTGTAGAATTCTTATGCTGCTGATGGTAGGCCTGACACATTCTTTTTTCCACAATTCGACGTACTATCCTTGAAGTAGCGCCGTCTTCCATCGAGATGTCGATGTCTTTTAGGTACTTGCCATCTTTGAACCGCAGCTTCTCGGCATACAGCTTCTTGGTGGTGCTCTCATAACGCTTTGTCTGGCCAACCGAATTAATCTTCTTCATTTCCCGATTGATTCGGCTGTCGTTGGGCTTGTTCAGGATTCGGTTTGCGTTCCTGACTTTAGAGAGAAGGATAGCCGCGTCGCAAGTCCCTGATATGGAATAATCCCTACATTCACGAACTGCGCTACGGGCTGCTTTTGATTTACCTTCAGCAATGAAAGCACACAGATTGCTGTAATCTTCATTGATGTTCCACTGGTCAATCTTACCAAAATTGATGAGGGATGTCTCCCATCTTTTGAGTGTGTTTTGAATTGTCTGTTCCATAATATCAAACCTTTGTTTGACCTTAATGGCAGAACAAGTCAAAAGGTAATCAACGACACTTTAAAAAAAGAGTAGTGGGTATTTATGCTTGTTTTGTGTTCTTTTGTGGAGTTTTGTGCAAGGCGCTCGCTAACAAATTAGTATATTTGCAGAAATTAAGCGGATTATGCGTCTATTCAACAACGAACCACATCTCGTTGAGAAAATATACGGTGGCGATGACCAGGCGTTCTCGTCCTTGTATGAAAAATACAGGGACAGGTTCTTTGGTTACTTCTTTGCCAAGTGTTCGGAAGAAAAGTTTGGCAATCGCCGGATGTATAAGTTTAATGATAGTGATGCCTATCTGGATGATTTGTATCAGAATTCCCTGATCAAACTCTACAACCAGATTATGACGGCCAAGATGTTTGTTGATGGCGGCAAGATTTATATCAGAGGGAAAGACGGGACCATCAACAAGCTGACCGCTTCACTTGAGACCTATCTCATCAGCATCGGCAAACTGACCCTGAAGGAAATGGAGAGAAAGGAACGCCGATATGTGGACTTCGATCCTATAGAAAGAATAGCGCACGACGACAATAATCCACAGTATGGTTTTGATGATTGCATGACACAGGTAAACCCTGCTAAGGTGAATGTGGATCCAATCTTCGACCTTTCATCTGACGAGGAGCTGGATAATGAGGCAAAATTCACCATTGTCCAGCATATCGTTGAGGTAATGGAGCCTCATTGCAAAGAGATTTTCACCTATTTCTTCTGGGAGAAAAAGTCCCTCGAAGAGATTGCGCAGATTATGCCCCAATACAGCAGTGCGGATTCTGTTAAGAACCAGAAATCCCGTTGCCACAAAAAGTTTAAAGTTGCTTTTTTGGAAGCCCTGGCTGACAATTAATACGGAGAAACGATTATGGAAGATATCAAGAACACACCATTCAACGAAGAACTGTCTGAAAGGGTCGATCGTTTCCTTCGTAAGGAGATGAGTGATGCCGAATCAAGGGCCTTCGCAGAAGAGATTAAAACCAACCCGGAACTGAGAGAGTACTATCAGCGTCAGTTCAGCTTGATGCGCGGCATCAAGATTCATGAGATGAGGGAGGTGATGCGGGCAAAAGAAGAAGAACTGTCCACCAATAGGAGTACGACGACGGTTCGTACCGCGAACTTCTTTGCCAGGTACAGATATGTAATGAGTACAGTTGCGGTTGCTGCAGCGATGGTGCTTGGAGTATTCGTCTGGGATGATAGTCGTACAAAGTCCGTCGGTACGGATGCATTGGCTGTTGTTTGGAGAGGCGGCGACCCCATCGATGATTGTATTGAAAAGGGTGACTATCAGAAAGCCATCGACCTGATTGACGAAGAACTCGGAAAGACCTACGAACTTGGAGATGATCCTGAAGCGATTGCCGCATATACCCAGGCTATGAACGATCTTAAGTATAGGAAAGCTCTGGTCTATCTAAAGATGGGTAAGAAGCGTGCCGCCAAGGAAATCTTGAAGGAGCTTGAGCTTAATGATGAACGCTCCAAGGAAGTACTTGATAAACTGCTCTGGTAATCATGTCGAAAGCATTCCTCATAGTATTACTGATATTTGTTGTTCTTTTCTTGCTGCTCTATCCGTTCCTCGGAGCCTTGATAAAGGACAAGCGAGAGTTGGCCGACACAAAGCTGGCCGACAAGCTCGCCATATTCTTCAAGACCATCAATAATGGATTGTTTGAAGGGCAGGGGAAAATCCATGAATTCGATGACAATCCCCGGGCAGTGAATATGATGTCCACGGACCCTATGCGCCAGAATATGATTGTGCATTTTCTGTACAGCACGGGGAATATGATCATGGAGGTTGGATACAAGTACTTTCAGCAGGAATTGCGGTTCCAATATACGGCTAAAGGACTTAGGGATGGCTCTGCTTTCACCCAGAAAGACCAGGCCAATGCATTTGTAGCCGTGGCCCAGCAGAAGATTCGAGAGCACCAGGCAAAAGTTACGCAGCTGCTGAATCCTGACCAGATTGTAAATCGTGTAGTCAATGACCCCGCTTTTGATGACGACGACCCGCTTTCTATGATTGAGCACTCTTATGGAGATATCACAGATGTTCAGAAGGAAGCTGTTATGTGTGTGGGGTATTTGATCGCTACGGCCAACGGTGAGCCCGAAAGTGTTTTCACTCAGAACCCTGCGGCTCAACAGCAATTCCGGTATTTCAATATAGCTTGGGCGAACTGCAAGCATCGGCTTCAGACAGAAGGAGAAGCTGGTATTCTCTCTCACCTAACCGGGCTTGAGGAACATGATTTCGCTATGCTTGAACCCTTCTTTTCTGCGATGGTAATCTCTTCACGGTCGAACACGCCGGATGAAGACAAGATTGACAAACTATTCCATTGTATGGAGGCTATAGGCATTTCAGAGAGCAAATACGAAGAAATAGCCACAAAGAATCGGCTCCTTATGCAGATGTTCTCCGAAAAGCAATGAGAAGACTGACCTTCATATTGCTGGGGCTACTTTTGGCCTTTCCTATGACTGCCCAGAAAAAGGCAATCCTGATAGGCGTGTCGGATTATCCGGAGGGAAGTGGGTGGTGTAAGTTGAATGCCCATAACGATGTGACGTTGTTGAGAGATTTGCTCTCTTCAGATTGGGATGTTGCCGTCCTTGAAGACAAACAAGCCACCCATAATGGCATCGTTTCCATCTTGAATGAGACCGCCAAGTCAACATCATTAGGCGACACAGTACTTGTCCATTTTTCTGGCCATGGCCAACAAATGCTGCCGATAATCCCCGACCCGGATACACTCGCGGATATGCTCGATGAGGCAATTATCCCATACGACGCAAAGAAAGACTGGTCTCCAGACTATGCCGGTCAAAACCACCTGCGAGACAATGAATTTGGGGGCCTTATTGATGCCATCCGGAATAAAGCCGGCGTTGGGGGACTAGTCGTCGTGGTTCTCGATGCTTGTCACAGTGATTCGATGCAAAGAGATTCTGGTGGAGGCATCGATACAACTGGCGTATACCGTGGGACTTCTGACATTTTCGGGAAAGTTATTACTGACGAAGCCCAAAAAAAGCGCTTCAACCGAGACACGTCTAAGATAGAGATCAATCACAACGCAACTGTGGTCTATTTGAGCGCGTGCCAAGCATATTCAAAAAATGCCGAGATAACCCGACCGGACGGGAAGGGATATGGCTCATTGTCCTATGCTGTCGCTGGTGCTCTTAATGACGGAGGAGTGAATGATCTGATTGTATTCCTGGATCGAGTTGTTACTGCTATGGATACACTTGTTCCGTACCAGAATCCTGGTATTCGCGCCTCGTTTGAATATCAACGCCCCGATAATGCCAAGGTTGATACACCAAACGTTTCCATTGCAGATAAGGAGGAAGGTCACTCCAAAGCCTATATAATAGCCATAGTAGCTGCATTTGCATTGTTGCTGTTTGTTATATGGAGAATGAGGAGAAAATAAGGCAAGCAAGTGTTGGCCAGGAGGAAACCAGAAGCCTCAACACAACGTACAAGATTATGTTGTGTGTTTTCTTTTGTTATCTATTTAGGATCTCTATTGGTGGCGTTTCACAGATTCATAAATCCATCATCCCAGAGATACTGCAATCTAATACGCCAACCCTTTTCTCCTTGTTCTATTTCGATTGGGCATTATGGATTTTGTTTGGCTTCTTGGCAATCATTCTTGCGCTAAAGGGATCCAAGAGTGCAATCCCTTCTCTGAAGCTTTGTCTGCCTTTCCATTTTGTGGCACTTCTCCTAAATGGAGTGACGAGATTCTCCAGTTTCAACTTCGGTGCGCTATGGCTGCCGTTACTTATCCTGGCTTTCCCTCTCATATTTTTCATTTACCTCTGTGTATCCGAGTCTATAAAGAAGGAATACCCCAAGAATGAAAGACGTCTTGGCTTTCCTGGGACGATAGGAATTCTCCTGTATGTCCTTCTAGGATTGCTTTTTGCCCAGGCGATCGGGGTCTCTGTCAAGAAAGGAATCAATGGGAAGAAGATAGATCCGAGCAGGATAGAGCTCAAGGATAATGAAATGACTGATGGACGCGCTATCTTTATTCCAAAAGAGACGTGGCAATTGGATTCAACGACGACTCCACTATCTATTGAAGAGGTGTTCTGGTTCCGCGATACAGTGAGCAAGTCAATAGCGCTCGTCTCGTGTACAACTGAGGAGTATGAACCTTCGCGACACTTCTATATTTACTCAATAACGGAGCACCAGCCATTTGATCCCTTGTTGTTTAAGGGTGAGGTTGGTCATGAACAGTTTGAGACAGATGATGCTGTCGTTTTCATCGACCAGTATCAGTATCAAATTGATTCGACGCTTTACTACTGGACTTATGCGTCGCGTTTGGGGAAGAAGGTTGAAAAGGGCGTCAGACTATCCATTGTTGAGAGGGACAGCCTGAGGACCACCATTTCAGATGCGGTGGAGTTCCTAAACAATACATCTTTTGATGTGAGAAGCAGACTACTCAAAAAAGATTGAATAGACCAAGAAAACAACGACAACAATGCCTATGAGATAAACGATCCAGCCAAGACCGTCCCGGAAAAGAAGAAGGACCAGACGTTCGTTCAATGATCCCTTGAGCGATTTCTTCTTGACCAGGCAGTCATATAAGACAAGAAAGATCAGTACTGCCAGAATAAGCAGCAGAATCTCTCTTATTATTGGTACCCAGGCAGTTTTCATAGTGCAAATTTAGTATAATGATGGCAAAAAGCAGTCAAGAAAAGAGAAAAAAGCGACTTAGAGTCATGGAGGAAGCCCATGGAGCCATGGGGTGTTATCTGTATATGACGCTTTGTGTCGTTGTTCTTGTTCTGGTGGTCTGCGCAGGGCTGTTCTTAGCTGAATGGTTGTTCCCAAAGGCTGTCTTTGGCTTTAATTACTCTCTTTCATCCCGGATCTTTGTTGAGCTAAAGGATGCTCATAAGTATAAGGCAGCTGTGGATTTTTACGAACAGAAAAAAGGAGTCTTCAATTTACATGATGATAAGTATATCAGAATGTATGATGTGTTCGATTGCTACAAGCGAATTGGGGACTACAAAGATGCTGAGGGGATATTGAGAGATATCTATGAATTGAAATATTTAACCAATGATCAGCAAGAATCATTAAAAGAATTCCCTTGGTTCAAAAATGCGTTACGCTTTGAAGTCGCAAGGAAGTATTTTGACATGTATGAGGAAATCGGTGATACAGATAGCCAGAAGCGTTACTATTCATTGATGAAAGAAAACTTCACTCCCGACGTCAAGGCAAAGTATGATCTGTTTCTGAAGATTCAAGAAACAAAAGATGATGTTCCAATAGAGCAATTGTTGATACTATATGATGTCAAGATGCTTTATTTGGATTCTCCCGATGAGGCGATTCTGTCTTTAGCGAATCACTTAGATCTTTATCAGAATAATAAGCGCACTAATCCCACTTATAGGCTCAAGTGTTCAAACCTGCTTATTAAATGGTTCATAGAACAGCATGGAGAACTCCCAGCGTATACACTTATTAGTGATGCCGTTGAATACGCCCTCAACACAGATTCGCGCAACACGGACAAGTCAGAGTATGGAAACCTGTCGGACATATGTTACGAGGTTCACGACATAAAAAACAGTAAGCGTTTCTACACCATTTACACGACATATCTGAAGGACAACACATCTGAGGACGACCCGCTATATATCGACAACCGGGTGAGAGGATTCAAATTCCTGGAAGCCGAGCAGAATTGGCCCGAGCTGGAGTCTCAAGTTATTGACTGTTGCACCAGTCTCCGCGACCTTCTTGGAAAGAATCTTCTGACTATGAGTGAATCCCAGCGGGAACACTTCGTTGATCTGCTTGATGGTCCTTTCGATTATGCTGCCTGTTTGCTTTACAACCATCCTTCCAATGCACTTGCTTCACTTTGCTTTGATAATTCTATATTCCTGAAAGGGCTTCTGCTTCGCTCTAACCGGGAGACAGCAAACAAGATCCAGAATAGTGGTGACGCATCTCTTCTGGAAAAGTACAAACAGTTGCTAGAGTACCGGAAGGAACTGTCTTACAGGGAAGGCCTTGGCAATGTGGGTAACGCAATCCGAATGAACAGCCTCCGTAAGGAGATTGATATGCTGGACAAGGAACTCGCTATTTCATGTGAAGACTACCGTTTCGATCAGGAGAATGCTATGGCAAGCATCAAGACTATTAGCAAGTCCCTTACCTCTGGCAAGGCGATAGTCGACTTTATCCAGACGGATACTGATAACCTCCTCGCGCTGGTTCTCACGAGCGAAGGGAAAATCAAGCCTGTCATCATAGGGACAAAAACCGAACTATTGGATGCATTCTCCCAGGACCCGAGACGGGACTATACGAATACTAGCCTGACAGACATCATCTGGACCCCGGTTGAGCAGTATTTACCGGACATAACTGATGTCTATTACACTGCCAACGGGATATTCAACTCCATTTCTTTCCAGTCGCTTGGTCTTGGTGCCCATACTCATCTGATTGACCGCTACCAGTTCCATCTGCTTTCCAGCATTAGCAATATCATGAATATCCACGACAAGCAATCCACTCCTTCAAATCATTTGCTGTTGGCTATGTGGGGCGATGTAGATTACGGTGGACAAAAGGGAAGTGAGAATAAAGATGAGTCAGTATATCGCGATATAGAACGCGGTGAGACCCTACGCCACCTGACCTTCTCAAAAGATGAAATAAATGCCATCCAGTCCATTGTTGAACGCAATAATGGAACAGTACTTGTCTTTACCGATACATTAGCGACCGAGGCTTCATTCCGGTCCAGGGCGGGGAAGGGAGACAATATCCTGCATATTTCCACTCACGGGTTCTTCTTAGAGGACGATGCTCATAGGAAGGATTACAATCCAATGTACAACTCGGGACTCTTCTTTGCCGGAGCCGATTCTACCTGGAACAGGGTCGATACAGTGTTCGTTTCCTCTGCTATGGTTGATGACGGCATCCTGAGGGCCGATGAAATTCAGTACCTGGACTTTTCCGGCTGCGATCTGGCTATACTCTCCGCTTGCAAGACCGGCCTTGGCCAGAATAAGAATACAGAGGGTGTATACGGGCTGCAGAGAGCTTTCAAACTCGCAGGCGTTGATAAGATCCTGATGAGCCTATGGAGTGTCAACGACAGGTGCACATCTGAACTCATGCAGGAATTCTATCGGAATTACTATTCCGGGATGACTGACGAAGAAGCACTCCGCAAAGCGCAGAGTGCCATCAGGGAAAGATATCCGTCTCCGGAGAATTGGGGAGCCTTTGTTTTGCTTTATTGACTCAGCGCTTAATCCAGCGGAATCACATTTGCGACAAGCTTTGAGTGCCACCCCTCGTATTCTACTCCGAGGGAGATCGTCATGTAGTATGCGTCTCTTCCGTTGAGGGCCTCTACTCCATAATCAGCCTGTTCGCACAAATCCGGATCCGTTACAGGAAGATCATAGGTGATCCCGTTGTAAGAAAAGTTAACCCGAAGACGCATACGATCGGTCCCGTAACGGGTTTCCATAAAGAAGTTCACGTCCTGGGCTTTGATGAGCATCAGCGAATAGTCCATCGTCTCGTAGCTATCTGGATGAACGGCTTTTCCTCTGTTGCCAAAGAGAAGGTTGTGCATGTTGTCGCATAGCATGTTCAGTGTTTCTGAATTCGTGGCAAGGTGACCAACCTTCTTGATCCCACGGAAATAGTAGTTTTCGCTCTGTGCGCAATCAGGACAAGCCTCAACATCAGTGAGTTTAACAATGTCCATAACCTTGCAGGTGGAAGATAAGTACATAGGGATCTCGCCATGCTCAGTGTTCCTTGTTACGGGGCGCACCCATTTAGGGGCGCCATTCTCCTTCACGATAGAGTAGGAGTTATCATTCTGATTTTTGGTGAGCTCTACCCCACCGATGCAACGTCCGCCATACTTGTAGGAGACTGCCATGCAAACAAAAGTCTTATCCATTTTACGAACTGTGTTTGTTGTATCTAGGCTTTTGTCTATCGCCTTTCAACCCTTTATGACAGTTCGATGGAAAAAGTAATCAACGCATATACAAAAAACACTTCCCTAGAAGAGAGGAAAGTGTTATGAGCAAAAAAAATTTAAATAACCATCAATGGAGATGTATTATTTGAACGTCCATGGACGGGTTCTTATCACGAAAAAACTCTGCCACCAGGCGGCGATGGCACTTTTCCGGTGTGTCTTCGGCGCAAAGGAAGCAACACTGATCGAAGTCCTCAACACGATAACGCTCGGCAATCCGACGATTCTTCAAGATGTTATTGAAGATAACGGTGTAGCCGTTCCAATCGATGACTTTATCCTGGTAGTCTTTAAGGAGTTCCTTGGTCGGAGCGAGGTCCGTAATATGGACATAGTCCGCGTCACATATTGCTTTCATAAAGAACTCCAAATCGGAGCCCTTAGCAAAGCCGGCCAGTTGGCTGGCATTATTGATGCGAATGTCGACAAGTTTCTTTATGCCGGCATCCTTGAGCAATCCGAAGAACTTTCTTGCGTTCTTCTTGGTAAATCCTATGGTATAGAGAGTAATCATCTTAGACCTCGTTTTCGTATTCTTCACCCGGTTTATAACCAATAGCAGCGTTCTTAAGGCGGTAAGCATCTCGACGCTGATCCTCTGCAGAATAGGTCCCAAACATTGTATCGACCTCTGGAAGTTTGCTACCGCGCTTGTGCAGCATACTATCAATCATCTCCTTCTCCAACTCTTCGTGAGATTTGATCTCTTTCGTATGAAGGATGTGCTGGACTTCAAACCCATTATCATTGAAGTAGCGCGATATCATCGAGAAGCGATGGCAGGCTAAAGGATCGGCCTCGGAACACATAAGAGCGATATAGTAGCCTTTTTCCAGACCAAGTTTTATACGGTCCACCCCCCGTAGGAAGGCAGGGGTTGTGACTGCTTTCTCGAAATTCACCTGACCATCCACAAAAGAATCATTCCTGCGTGCCCCGAATTCTTCTCCAAAATGGAGATAGAAGATCCCGTTGTTGGACAGGAAACGTTTAATATAATCCTTGTTAAACTGTGGCGTGTATGCGCTCGCGGGAACGCTGCGAACATCTACCACACAATCAATACCGGCAAGAGCCAATAAGGAAAGAAGCTCTTCGGCGGTGCCATTCGAGTGGCCAACTGTAAAAATCTTGTTCATTTTCGAAATGCGGTTTCTACAGGTCTATGACCGAAGCGGCAAAAAAGTAATCATTCATAACATCATTCCCCTCCATTCAAAATGTCTATTTCTGACATAATGCGCCCTGATTAATCTAGATTCTCACTGCAAATCTTTTCTAATTTAGGGTTTCTACCCAAATCCCATCGCCCAGGAAAACGGATGATGGATTTGCCACCATCGAGGACAATATGATTAAATCTCCTATCTCTACACTGAGGAAGAAGTTTTTCGAATAGCTTCCCCGATGTTAATCTCCTCAGCCACACCATAGACATCAAAGGGAGTTGGCTCTAATCTTTTTTTTAATTCTGACTTCTCAGCATCAGTTAAGTCTTTCCTAGCGTTTATCAATATATTAATCCTGTCACTGAGGATTTCTCGTTCCATGACTGAGCAGTTTTTATCAATTTGGATTGAATCAATGATGTCAAGCCAATCAATATTCTTAATATCATATGGTTCTGATTCTTTTTGCAATTCGTCATCCCCATCGGGCTTCTTTTCATAATGGCTCTTTATACGACTTTCTGCATCATTTGGAATAATTAAGTACCTCACTTCATTCTCGTGGGCAAAAGCATCCCTTTTCAGCAAAATTAGGTTTAAGTATTTATAAAGATTAAACTGCCTGAAATACTTATCGAAATCTTTTGCTGGTATTGAAATACCATCTTTTATAATATTTGAAGCATGTAGTTCGTTTAATTCTGTAGACTTCTTATACACTACCTTCCCTATATAAAGTTGACAATCCTTTGTATTTTTTATTAATTGCTCCCTCAAGCGATTCCTTTTAATTCTCAATTCGACACAATGTGCTCCTAACCCTTTCTTTTGATATGAGTATACCTTCCATGCAGCCTCGCTTTCTTTACTCAATGTAAAACAACAAGCGTACAAGAAAGGAGTATCAGAGGATTTTACATTAATTCCCTTGTAATTTGCATTATAGAACCGTCCTTCGTACTTGTCTGGCCAAAATGTCGGTTCAACAAATCTTAGGGTATTATTCTTGAGCGAGAGCAATAACGCCTCTAAATCAATGTATTTGTAGAAATAGTTGCCCTTAGGTAATTCTCCGATGGATGCGATTTCAACTCTATTATTTAATTGCCACTTCTTCTGTTCCAATCTCTTTGCTGCGTCGCTCGGCTCATAACTCAAAATATATGGTAGCCCACTCGATATGTATTCAGACATCCTTTGAGCCTCTGAGATGTCCGTGTAAAATTTTATCTTGTTCTTGACATAGACATAATATTTTGAAACGGAATCTTCAATTCGATAAAGAGACGTACCTTCTTTTACCTTAATTAGACATCCCCTCTTCCCATCTTGAACTATAAAAGCCTCATCAATATTAATAGTGACAAGATTGGAAGGATTAGGGATAATACTATCCAAGTCTTTTTGTATTGAGTACAGCACCCCCTCTTCTACACCAAGTAATTTCGTATTTTTGTCAAATCCGAGAAAAATGTGTCCTTCTCTATGAGTATTGAGTAATGCACAAATGTATCTAATAACAGTCCTCGGAGAATCAATCTTCGGTAAGTATACATCTATTTCCTTATCATTCTGTTCCATACGTGTTTTGTTCTGTTTATTTGTGTAGAGATGGTATATGAATCGGTTTATTTTCTGGCTTTAAAGTCAAAAATAGGATTATCCGTTTCATAGTTACTGCTGGTCTTTGAATCCATCCATAATTACCGTAGGTTTTCCTTCCGAGTCAAAAGCGCCCAGTTTGTACTGGAATGGCCGGCACTCGGGTTCCCAATAGAAGATGCCTTCGCAGTGGCCGGTGGCCTTGGACTCCCGGATGATGCGCCGGAGTTGGTCTCTCCCCTTCTCCATTACCTCAGGACGGCTCTCGTCCACTTCGAAGCCGGTTTCGACGATCATCACGGGCGTATGGTATTTCTCCCAGACGTGATTGATATTCTGGATACAGTGGGTGATGGCTTCCTCTTCGTCCGTTTCCAGACCGGAATCAAGTGCCCAGAAAGGATAAAGGGACATGCCGATGATGTCCCACTTGGCCCCGTACTTCCTGAGCGTGTCAAGGTTGCTGTCGTAAAGGGCTTGATTGAATCCGTTGTCCAGATGGACGATCACTTTCGCTTTCGGGAACACTTCCTTCACGGCATCGTATCCGGCGGCGAACAACCCGGCATATTGGGAAGGGTTGTTGCGGAGATGGCCGACGGATTCCAGAATGGTTATCCGGCCGAGGGAATCCGGGATGGGGTCACCCCACTGGTTGCCCTCGACGGTCCACAGGAAGCCGTTGCTGATCTCGTTGCCGACCTGCACCCACTTCGCTTCGATTCCTTCAGCCTTCAGAGCTGAGAGGATATCACACGTATGTTCAGCAAGCAAAGCCTTGATTTCTTCATAACTTTTCCCGCTCCAGGAGGCCGGAATGTTCTGTTTCTTGGGGTCTGCCCAGAAGTCGCTGTAGTGGAAGTTCACCAAAATGGCCATCCCCAAGTCGTCAGCCCGCTTGGCTTTTACAAGCAGATCGTCCTTGGCATTCCAGTTTCCATGCTTCGAAGGATCTACCCAGATGCGGAAACGCACTGCATCGAGCCCAAGTTCCTTCATCAGCGCCGTGCATTCGCGCTCTTCCCCAGCCTGATTGTAGAACTTTAGGCCACGAGTTTCATATTCGGTAGCCCAGCCAATATCCGCTCCTTTCCAGTAATGAGGGTTTTGCGCGCAACTGAAGGAGATAATGGCCAACAGGCCGAGGGCTAGGATGGAGTATCTCCGTCTCATAGTTTTAGTGTTCAGTTTCATACAAAGATAATCAAATTCCTCCGCATCGCGGTCATCTCTGTCGCGGAAAGGCGTTCGGCGCAGGACATCAATCCCGGCCGGAAGTTCAAAAAAAACGGCTAGTTCCCACTTTTTTATCCAAGAATCCCACTCATAATCAGCCGATTATAAGCGAAGAGCAAATTGCTTTTATGTCGGACCCGTTTGAAAGATGTTATGTTACTTTGCGTTATGGAAGAAGATCTGACACGCGAAGAACTGATTGCCCGAATTCACGACATTGAATGGGATGATTTTGAGGCGAAAGCAGCCCGGACGGAACTGCCAAAGGCGACGTGGCCGACCGTGAGTTCTTTTTCGAACACGTCGGGAGGATGGATTCTCTTTGGGGTAGTCCAGAATGGAAAAAAGTTTGAACTGGAGGGCGTCGAAAATCCCGAGAAGATCGAGTCCGATTTCTTGACGACTGTCAGGAGCAAGAATAAGTTCAACCATACGCTCAGTGTCGCAGGGAAAAAAATCGATATTGACGGGAAACACATTCTGGCTTTCTTCGTGCCATCCTCCGATCTGAAGCCCATCTGGTTCGGCAATCCGAACAATACGTTCATCCGCACGGGTTCCGGCGACCAGCGAGCGACGGATCTTGAAATTGCCGCGATGTATCGCGGCCAAGCTTTTGGAACACAATCGGAAAAAACGATAGCAGGGATGACGCTGGCTGATTTGAATGCAGCGTCGTATGCTTCGTATCGCCGGTATATTCAGACCTTCAATCCCGGGTTCCGGGCAAACAAGTTTGAGGACGAGGACTTCTGCGAATACACGGGAATCACGCGTGGCGGTGCGTTGACCTATGCAGGGCTGCTGATGTTCGGAAATAACGAGGCACTACGGAAATATGTGAACAATTTCTGGGTAGATTACATCGAGATTCCGGGAACATCGTACAGTGATGCCGCCGTGCGTTTCTCGTATCGCCTGCCCGAACTGGACAACATTTGGGAGAGTTATGAGGCGATTATCCAGCGTCTTCGCCTACACGTGGATGCTGCGCCCTTTTCGCCCAGGCCGGACGGTTTTGCGCCAGACGACGAATCGCAACTATATGCGCTCAGGGAGGGTCTTGTCAATATGTGTTCCCACGCCGATTACTTCTCTCCGATGCATCCGACGATAAGAGTGTTCGACAATCGGATCATCTTCCAAAACCCGGGTAAGATCGTGGTGGATATGAATCACCTCCGCGACCGGTATCAGTCCGCACCGCGCAATCCGACCATCCTGAAACTGTTCCGCTATACGAAGATTTCAGACAATGCTGGTTACGGAATGGACAAGATCTACTCCTGGGAACGTTTGACCGGCGAGAAGGTTGACATCGAAACGAATACGATGTGCACAGACGTTACTTTCTGGCGCCCAAGGATCGGAAGCTCAATCCGAAGAAAAGATACCACACCCGTTACTGCACCCGCTACCACACCCGCTTTTACACCCCAAAAGAAAAGAACCGAAAGAAAACGAATCAGGGAAAAGATATTCCGAATCATCAAATCTTCACCCACGTTGTCCAAAGAGGAAATTGGGTATTTGTGTGGATTGAAAAAAGAAGGAGTCCGATATCATATTGATAAACTGAGAGATGAAAAAGGCCTCCATTGGGAGGGAAACAGCCTCAATGGCCGATGGGTCTGGGACCAGGAATAATAAAGAGAATCTACCAGCGCCCGAGTATCGAGGTTCGCTTCCTGTCATTTTTCTGCGTATCTTTATGCATTGATATGAGAAGATCTATGAAATTCTGGCACTTTTGTCGGACGCTGACACTGGGGCTGACGCTGCTACTGCTGACAGCGGGCTGCGGCCAGCCGGCTATCACGTTTGTGCATATGACCGATCCGCAGATCGGGTTCAGGGATACGACGGCGGGGTTCCGGCAGTCCGATACGCTGATGCAGAGGGCGGTGGCGGCGGCGAACGCCCTGCGGCCCGATGCGGTGTTCATTACGGGCGACCTGGTGAACGATCCGGACGATTCGCTGCAGCTGGCCATCTTTGCGCGGAACGCGGCGGAGCTCAGTGCGCCGGTCCGGCTGGTGCCGGGAAACCACGATATGCTGGGCTACGGGCCGGAGCGGCGGCAGACCTATCTCGCGCGGTACGGGTACGACCATTTCGCGCTGAAGCGCAAGGGCTGCGTGTTTCTGGGCATCGATACGAACTGCATCAAGGAGAACGATGCGGAAGCGGAGGAGGCGCAATGGGCCTGGCTCGAGGAGGAGCTGGCTCGCGCACACGCGCGCCGCGCCCGGCACATCTTCCTGTTCCTGCACTGCCCCATCGTCCGCGAAGCGCTCGACGAGCCGGAAGACTATTTCAACTTCAGCCCGGAAAAGCGCGCCCGCTATCTCGCGCTGCTCAAGCAGTACGGCGTCGAGGCCGTCTTCGCCGGCCACACGCACTGCGGCTACACCGCCACGGTCGACGGCATCGCCTTCTACACCGCCTCGGCCATCGGCAACTGTCTCAAGCACGGCGAGCCCGGCATCAATGTGGTGCGCGTCAGCCGCAAAGGCATCGAAGTGACGTTTGTCCCGACCTCCGACAAAGAACAATAATATTTTTTAACAAATTTGTTTACTATTTTTGTTTTATCTATCTTTGCAGAGCAATGGTACGGAAAACAAAAATGGCTTGCAACGCACTTGAGCTGATTCAAGGCAGAATTTCTGCATTGGGCATCAGCCAGACCGAACTGGCCATCCGGTGCGGAGAGCATAAGCAAACGCTTTCAGCCATCCTGCACGGCAGAAGGGATATACCCATAGCCCTAAGCATCAAGTTGGATGCAGCCTTGGGGCTTGAACCAGGGGCCATTGCGCTGGTACAGACCCAGGATTTGATTGAAAAGGAATTACGGCGCACCCGCAATGTGGATATGCAAAAGAAAAAGTTGAACATCTTGAAAAAGATCAAAGCGGCGGGAGGGCTCTGGTCCTATCAGGGCATCCCTGAACATCTGGACGACGATTCTGTCATCGAGGCGGGACTGGTGCATCTGGAGCTGGAGGAAATGCCGTTGCTGTTTCAAATCTGGAGCAGGGCCCATATCAAAAAAGTCTGGAAAGAGCGCCTCGTCAGTCAGGGCCGCCGGATGAATATCCTGAATTACATCCTGGCCGTCAAGGTTTTTGAAATCAACAACCCCGACAGCTATCTCGCACGCTATGCCCACTGACGATAACAACAAAGTATTCCGCGGACTCACTTCGGCCACACAGGAAGTCTTCGAACAGGTTTCCGGATTGGAATGCATCAAAGACCTTTTCTTATGCGGAGGAACCGGGCAGTCTCTCCAAATGGATCACCGTCTCAGCGAAGATCTTGACTTTGAACTTCTGGGGATAAGAAAAAACAGGCCGGTTCTGGATTTCAACGGCATTCTAGGCGAAATCAAACAAGCCTTTCCCGACGCAAAGATTGAATGTAGGGCATATGCAAACATTAATCAATCTGACAGAATGGCCATCAGTTCCGTGTTGAACCAGACGTTTTCTTTCCCTATTCTGTGTTGGGAAAGGAGGCCAAGGCGCTCGAGTTCCGACAAGTATTTTTTGGCGGTGTTGACGCTTTTGATTTTGTCGGAGAGCAGGTTTCGAGGACGGATGTAAGGTTGCTCGAAAAGCTTGGGGATCTCCAGGCGGGAGACGGAAACGTGTCCTTCGCGGATGACTGCCTGCGTTTTGTCCATCAAGGCGCGAATGCGTGCAATCTTGTCGATGGTATATTCCGCGGTCTGCGATACGGCATCCAGCATATATAGAACCCAACGATCCCAACTTCTCGTTCCCGTGACATATCCCAGGGCCTGATAATATGCATCTTTATGCTGAAGGATATATGCGCTGAGATATAATATGGGAAGGTCAAGGAGCTTCTTTTGAATCATATACAGGATACAGAGAATCCTCCCCGTACGACCGTTACCGTCGCTGAATGGGTGAATGGCCTCGAACTGATAGTGAGCAAGAGCCATTTTCAACAGCGGATCCATCGGATAGGCCTCGTCGTCGTTCAAGAAGGTGATGAGATTCTCCATCTTTTTTTCCACGACCCCTTTCCCCCGGGGAGGCGTATAGATCGTATCGGCGACCAGCGATCCCCAGCCGCGTTTCTTGATGACAACCTCAGCTTGGTATGGCCGGATTCCGTCCATCGTATTCTTGACCATCCGATAAACATCTATGATGGCCTCCATCGTCATCTGCTTGTTGCGGACAATGGCCTGGTACCCTGTCCACAAGGCCTCGCGATAGTGAAGAATTTCTTTGGCAGGGCCTTCAAGATAAAGATCATCCTGATAGGAGATCGAACGGTACAGATCATCGTCAGTCGTGAAAATATTCTCGATTTCACTACTGGCCTTGGCTTCCCGCAAAGCGATCGTATTGACAAAAATCGACTGATTAGGGAGCGTGGAAGCAAGCCCCTTAAGCTCTGAGAGTCTTCGACTTGCTTCAACAAGCTTCTCCATCACTTTCTCATCCTTGGTAATCTCGTTATCAGCTGAAAGAAGAGGAAGTGCATTGTAGGGGATATGACGGTCGTAAGGTTCCAATTCTGACGGTTTTTGATTCAAGTGTCAAAAATACGAAAATTTTGACACTTGAGCAAAAAACTGTCAAATTTATAGGGAAGGAATTACCGAGAAAAAGCCGCCGGACCTTTCAAAAAGGTCCGGCGGCTACGGTATATGCGAACAAGGTTCGCGTTTAGATTGCCTTGATCAGCTTGGCGCCGGGGACGTTCTTGAACTGGGTGGCGGCATCGCCGACGACGACCACAATCATGTTGTCGACATTGAGATACTGGGCCGCTTCAGCCTTGATATCGTCGAGGGTCATGTTGTTGACGACGGCTTCTTCCAGGGCGATGTAGTCGTCGGGCAACTTGTAGTTACGGATGCGGGAGAGCATGCCCACCAGGCTCATAGACGTCTCAAAAGCCGAGGCGTTCGAGCGCAACATAGCGTCTTTCACGCCGTCGAGTTTCTCCTGGGTGTACTCGTCGCCGAAGTCGCCGATGATCTCGCGGAACAGCGACACCGATTCCTTGGTCGAGCTGCCCTGCACGCTCGAAGCGGCGTGGAAGTAACCGGTCTCCAGGTTCTTGGTAAAGCCGGAACTGGCGCCATAGGTGTAGCCGCGCTGGAGGCGGAGCACCTCGAAGAGGCGGCCGGCAGAGCCGGCGCCGAGCTTCTCGTTCAGCACGTCGAGCTTGTAGTAGTCAGGATCGCTGATCTTCTTGCCGGGACCGATGAGATAAATGTAGGACTGCTTGGAGCCCGGGAAATCGATGAAGTAGGTGCCGGGAGCGGCGTGCTCGCCTACCGCGATTTCAGGAACGGCAACCGCGTCGCCTTCCCATCCTTCCAGCGCGGCCAGGGCCTTCTTGAGGGTCGGGAGGTCGATGTCACCCGCAATGTCGATATGGGCGTTCTTCGGCGTCAGCGTGGCGTAGTAGGCCTTGACGTCGTCCATCGTGATCGCGTCGATGCTCTCGTTGGTCGGGAAGTCGGTATAGACGCAGTCGCCGAGCCAGAGCTTCGTCGCGGCGCGGGAGCCCAGCGACGTGATGCTCGTCATGGCGCTGCGGATGGCGGATTTCTCGACCTTCACGGCACGGGTGAAGGCTTCCTCGTCGAAGCGCGGTTTGGTGAGCATCTCGCAGACGATATCCATCACTTCCGGAAGGTTCTTGGAGAGCGCGCTCACGGTGATGGTGGTCGCCTTGGTGCCGGCATTGACACGAGCGGTGGCGCCGAGTTTCTTGAGCGCCTGCTCGAGTTCGACGGCCGTGTGCTCGGACGTACCTTCGTTCATCATACTCGCGTTGACCGAGGCCGTTCCGCGTTTGCCGGCCGGATCGAGGATCGCACCACCGTCGATCGAGATCGTCAGGTTGACCATCGGGATCTCGTTCTGGGTGATGCCGGCCACATCAATGCCATTAGAAAGCGTGGTCCGCCAAATCTGGGGAATATTCGTCTTGGGGGCATTGGTCAGATAGGCGGGCTCGACGCTGCGGTCGATCTTCGAGGGCGTCCGCTCGTAATCGTCGTCGACCACGGCGCCGGCCACGCTGCGCATGGTCTGCTTGCTCTGGTCTTCCATCACGAGGTTCGCGGGTACGCTGCTTTCGGTGGAGAGTTCAACCTGGCCTTTCGGCACGGCCACCACGGCCACGTAATTCTTGCCCTTCACGTATTTCTCGTACACGCGCATCACGTCGTCGGCCGTCACCTTGTTGAAGTCTTCGATGTCGTCGATGAATTTGTCGGCCTTGCCGTAGAACTCCTTGCTGCGGGCGAGCATCTGTGCTTTGCCAAGCACGCTGCCGAGCCGGCGGTAAGCGGAAGTCTCGTTCTCGGCCTTGATCGTAGCGAGTTCCTCCTCGTCCACACCATCGCGCTCGAAGTCGGCCATGGCCTGCTCGACGGCCGCCATGATCAGGTCGATATCCACGCCGGGGTAAGCCGTGGTGCTGATGGTGACCTGGCCGGCGCTTTCGCGCGACCGGTTGCTGGCCATCACCCGCGGAGCGAGATTCTTCTCCACGATGTTCTTGTAGAGCGGAGAATTCTTGCCGCGGCCGAACAGGCTGCAGAAGGCGTCGAGCGCCGCCTCGTCATCGGCGCCGTCGGCTACGGCCGACCAGGCGATATTGACGGCGGGCATGCTGGCGAACTGGTCCTCGTAGTAGAGTTCCTTCGTCTGGTCGAGCGTCACGTCCCAGACGGCCGGTTTCTCCACGGGATGGCTGGGGATCTCGCCGAAATATTTCTGGATGAGTTCCTTCGCTTCCTTAGGGTCGAAGTCGCCAGCAATGCAGAGAGTCGCGTTCGAAGGCACGTAGTAGGTTCTGTAGAACTCCTTCACGTCCTCGACGGTCGCCGATTTGATGTCGTCGAACTCACCAATCACAGTCCAGCTGTAGGGATGCTTTTTCGGGAAGAAGTTCTTACACATCACGTCGTTCATCATGCCGTAGGCGTTGTTCACCTCGGTCTGACGCTTCTCGTTGCAGATGACGTCGATCTCGCGCTCAAGGCCGCTCTGGGTGACGGTATTGATGAAGAAGCCCATCCGGTCGGATTCCATCCACAGGATCTTCTCGAGGGCATCGCGGGGAACGCACTCATAGTAAATCGTGTAGTCGTTGGAGGTACCGCCGTTGAAGTCGCCGCCCATCGC